>Ga0256830_1002960_pt1 | contig 10841 bp, 6 predicted proteins | sample 128326metaG_FD_190537 | JGI IMG/M metagenome (GOLD analysis project Ga0256830, IMG submission 190537) | Hydrothermal vent microbial communities from Lau Basin, Pacific Ocean - 128-326 | ecosystem: Environmental > Aquatic > Marine > Hydrothermal vents | place: Pacific Ocean: Lau Basin | collected...
GGCGACGCCGAGCTGCCGGTGACCAGCACGGAGGGCTTCCCCGACCAGGGCGTGCTCTACCTCGGCGGCGAGGTGGTGCCCTACACCGGGCGCCGACCGAACGCCTTCACCGGGATCGAGCTCGCCGAGGACGAGCGCGCCCAGCAGGACGACGTCCGCTTCCAGGAGGGCAGCCTCGTCCTCGACCCGCGCATCCTGTTCCTGGCGCTGGCGCGCCTGGAGCGCACCGCGGGGCCGGCGCCGGCGTTCCCCGGTGAGTTGCTCGACGGCGGCCTGGACGGAGACCCTGCCACCCTGTTGCCCGAGGCCGAGCGGCGTCGGCTCGCCGCGCTCACCACCCTGCGCTCCGGCGGTTTCGGCGCCGGGGACCTCCTGCCCGGCGGCTGGCTCACCGAGAGCGTCACCACCGACGTCGCCAACCTCCTCGTCGTCGGGCCGGACGGCGTCGCCAACGCCGGCACCACCTTGCGGTTGGAGCCCGAGGTGGGGCCGCCGTCCTGGACCGTGGTGTTGCAGAACAGCGGGCCCTTCCTGCTCGTCGCCGGCGACCAGCCGAACGACCTGGAGCCGTTCCAGACCCGGGTGCGCCCGCTTCGGCCCGACCCCGTGGACCTGAACGCGTGCCCCGGCGAGGTCCTCGAGGCCCTGGCCCTCGGGGTTTCCTTCCGCGGCCAGCCGCCGGTGGAGAGCACGCGCGCCGAGTCGCAGCGTCGGCGCGAATGGGTGGACCCGAACGAGGCGCGGGCCTTCGCCCGGCGGGTGCTCCGGGAGCGACCGCTCCGCGGGCCGGACGACCTCTGGGACCGGGTGCTCCAGCCGCTCGCCGAGGAGGGCGCCCTCTCCACCCAGGACGCCTGGGCCCTGTTCTTCTGCGGCATCGCCCCGACCCACCCGCGGCTGCGCCAGGCGACCACCGGTTTCGCCTACCGCAGCGGGGACCGCTACCTCGCGCGCTTCAACGCGGCGGTGCGCTCGCGGCTCGGCCGCACCCTGGCGCGGCGCTCCGAGTGGCGGCTCTACGACGTGGTCCCGGAAGGCGTCCTGACCACGGTGCTCACCGACCAGGAGGTCTTCGACGACCTGACCCGGTGGGGGCAGGGACTGCACGGGGTCGTCACCCTGCCGAACAACCTCGGGCGCTGGAGCACGAGCTGGCGCGAGTGGCCGAGCGGGGCCACCTTGCGGCTCGGGACCAACGCCGAGCTCGGTCGGATCCTGCCGTCGCGCGAGGTCGAGTCGTTCGCCTTCCAGCCCGAACCGGTCGCCGAGGCCGATCCCGGTGGGAGGAGCGTGGGACGGACGCTCCACTTCGACGTGGAACGGTCGCCGCTCGGGCGCGACGTGCGAGAGCGCGGCCCGTACGTGGCCCGGCTCGCCGATCTCGGCCTGCCGCAGCGCAACGGGGCCAGTGAGGACGAGCCGTTGGTGGCGGAGGCCTGGTTCACGCCCGCCGGCGGGGTCGGCGACGCCGCCCTGCTCGACCTCGGTGCGGTGGACCTGCGGCGCAATCGCGTCGCCCTCACCATGGAGGGGGGCGAACTGGTCCTGCGGGCCTGGGACGACGCCGGCGACGACCCTGCCGACCCCGACGGCCTGGAGCAGGCGTGGACGGTGCGGGTCGGCCCCCAGGACTACGCCCTCGACGGCCACCCCTTCCACGCCAACGTGGTGGTGCGTGGGGTCGGGCCGGACGCCGTCCAACTCGCCGTGGACGGGGTGCCGCGGGGGCGCGAGGAGGGCCGCACCTGGCTGACCGCCGCGACCTCGTCGTGGGTGCCCGGCGACCCTCCCGGGACGCTGGCGGTGGAGAGCACCGAGGGCTTCCCCAACCGCGGCGTCCTGCGCATCGGCGACGAGGTGATCGAGTACTCCAGTCGTTCCTCCTCGTCGTTCGACCTGCAGCCGGCCGACGGCATCGGCGGCCGGGCGGCGCGCGAGCGCGACGACACCCTGGCGCTGGCGCGCGACACCGACCATCCGGCCGGCGCCGGGGTCGCGCTGTACGGCTATTCGGCCCTCCTCGCCGGCGACGTGCCGCCGGGCGGCGGCAGCTTCTCCGGCGAAGTCGGTCCGTGGTCGCTCGCCGTCGCGCCGACCGGATACGAGGACATCCAGGTTCCGACCCTGTCGGGCATGACCTTCTCGCTGGGGCGCGGCATCACCCGCGACTGGGTCGGCACCCTCGACCTCGCCGCGATGTTCCCCGACGACCCGTACTACGCCGAGGCCTTCCAGTCCGACGGCGGTTTCGCCCTGATCTGGCAGCCGACCATCGTCTTCACCGACGGCAGCGCCGCGCTCGACGTGGACGGCGCGCGCGTCGGCGGCATGGAGGTGGTGCGCTACGCGTCGCGTTCCGGTTCCACCATCGAGATCCTCGAGCGCAACGTCCCGACTCCGGGGTTCGTGGTCTCCGAGGAGGACGGCGCCTATCGGCCCGACGGCAACTCCTTCGTGATGGAGTGGGCCGACTACATGGTGACGCCGAGCGGGACCCAGCTCTCGGAACTCGAGCTGATGCGCGTCCACGTGATGCCGATCTCGATCCACGGCAACGGGGTCTCCGACCTGGCCTACGCGCCGGCCACACCGGAGTACTCGGCCTTCGTCCAGTTCACTCCCGCGGGGGCCGACGGCGACACCGAGTGGGTGCGCTACGACTCCATCCTCGACGGCAACTTCCTCCGTGACGAGTGGCAGGCGCTGAACGACGCCATCGGCGCCTACTACCGTGGCTTCGACGAGGCCTTCGATCCGTTCACCGGTCCGCCCGGTGGGGGTGGAGGCGGGGGCGGCGGCGCCGGCGGCACCGGCGGCGGACCGCTCGGCGGCGGCGCCTTCCTGCCGTTCGGCCCGGTCGCGCCCCGTGACCCCGTGGGGCGCCCGTTCTCGACGGTCGCCCAGGACCCGGTCCAGGACCCGTACCTCTACCGGCCGCGGCTCGGCCAGCCCGTCGAGCGCACCGCCGAGATCGACCAGATCCTGCGGCGACTGGACTTCCGGGGCACCATGGGCACCTACGACCACGCCCAGCGCGCCGGGACGCCGCTGGTGCCGGTGTTCACCACCGCGCGCAGCGATTCCCCGGACTCGGGCTGGGTCGGTCGGCTCGACCGCGTCGCGGTGATGCAGCCGCAGAGCGGCGCGGGCCCGGCCGACTGGTTCACCGTGCGTTGGGCGGCGCCCTGGCGACCGCTGCGTCGCATCCGTCCCGGCGTCACCTACGTCGCCTTCGACACGCATCCCGGGCTGCCGTACCTCGGTACCGCGTTCCAGGACTTCGCCACGATTCCACCGGGCACCGACGTGCGCACCCTGCCGCGTCTGGTCAAGTTCCCCAGCGGCGAGCGACCTCGTGGGCTCGATTCCCTGATCGTCGGCGGCGACCTCGGCTCCATCGCGCCGACCTTCCCGGGCTGGGTGGACGAGGTCTCGGTGCGCACCGCCGACGGCATGGGCGACGCCCGGGCGCTGGGGGCCGCCGCCCGCGGCGCCTTCGTCCTGCTCCAGGACCTGCCCGCCGGCGACGCCGGCGACCTCGTGGTGGACGCCTTCACCCTGGTGGTGGACGGCCGGCGCACCGCCGCCTCGGTGCAGGGGCAGTTCCTGCAGGCCCTTCCGGCGAGCGGGCTCCTCGTCGTGGACGGCGAGCGCATCGCCTACGACGAGGTGGACGCCACCGAGGGGCGCATCCGCATCGCGCCGAACGGGCGCGGCCTCCACGGCACCCAGGCGCGCGCCCATGCGGCCGGGGCCCGGGTCTGGGTCGCCGACGGTCGCCCGACCACCTCGTTGACCAGCGACGTGGGCCCGGGGGACGCCGAGCTCCTGGTCGAGGACGCGACCCGCTTCGCGCCGGGAACGGCCCTGCTCGTGGACCGGGAGCTCCTCCACGCGCCGCTGCGCTCGCTGCGCAATCCGACGGTGCTGGCGATGCCGCGCCATCGTCGCACCGACGCCCTGGACGAGCTCGGCGACGGGGCCCTGCGCGGGCGCTTCGGCACCACCCCTGCCGCGCACGCCGCGGGCACCCTGGTCTATGCCTTCCCGACCCGTTGGTACGACGCGTGGGAGCCGGAGGCCTGGCACCCGAGCGGGGTGTGGTGCGAACTCGGCTTCGAGGCCCCCGATGGCGAGTGGCGTGGACTGGCCTGGGAGGAGGAGATCCCCGATCCGACCCTGTCGGTCCGGGTGTTGGCCCGCGTCGCCGGCGTGCCCTGGGACGCCGACCCGGCGCGGACGCCGGGGCTGGTCGAACTCGAGGGCGGCCGCCGCGCCGACGGCGGTTTCCTGCCGCTCGGGCTGCGCGGCGACCGCCTCGAGCTGCGCTTCCACTTCGATTGGGGGCCGGGTTCCTTCGACCCGATCCTGTTCGCCGCCACCGGTTGGACCCGGACCCCCCTGGTGCGTCGCGTCGTCCTCGACTGGAGCGGGCACGGGCGGGTGCGCCGCGTTCGGGAGGTGCACGAATGAGACCGGCCTCCGACGCCTCCGTCCGCCGCGGCATGACCCTGGTCGAGGTCGTCCTGGCGCTCGGCCTGTTCGGCATCCTCGCCGCGTTCGTGGTGGGCATCGTGGACTCGGTGCTGCAGCTGTGGCAGACCGGTGAGCGACGCGGCCGCGGCGACCTCGAGTTCGCGGTGGCGATGGAGCGGCTGCGCTCCGACCTCGCCGGCCTGGTGCCGGGCCCCGGCGGTTGGCTGGTGCTCGACACCTGGGAGGCTTCGCCGGCCACCGAGACCAGCGCCGCGTGGCGCCTGCCCCGGCTGCGCTTCCTCGCCGACGGCTCGGTGGCGCCCGAGGCCGATCCGACCGGCCGCGGCGGGGTCGAGGTCTGCTGGGCGCTGGTCCCCGAGGGCGTGAGCGGGCGCATGGCGCGACTGGTGCGCTACGCCCAGCCGAGCACGGCGCAGCGCTCCTTCCGCGAGGAGACCTGGATGCGCGAGGTCTTCGCCGGCGAGGAGGGCCTCGTGGTCCTGGACGGCGTCCTCCACGGCGGTTTCCGCGCCACGTTGCCCGACGGTTCGGAGCACGACGAACTCCTGGTCCCGCCCGACTCGCCGCTCGACTTCCCGGCCCGGGTCGAGTTGATGGTGGAACGGGTCGCCGGGCTGGCCCGCAGCCGGCCGCCGACCCTGGATGCGCCGGTCGGGGCCGAGGACGGATCGCTGGTGCTGCGGGGCTCGCCGCCCCCGGCCCTGCCCGAGTTCGCCCTGATCGAGAGCGAATGGGTGCGCCTCGCCGGCGGGTTCCCGCGACCGCGGGCGATCGGCCGCGGCGAGCGCGGCACCCTGCCGACGCGCCATCCGGCCGGGTCGCCGGTCTTCCTGCCGGCGACCTTCCGCGCCGCGGCCTGGCCCCCCGGCGGGGGGAGGAGGTCACCGTGGTGAACCGGCGCGGCTTCACCCTGATCGAGGTCCTGGTCGCGATGGCGCTGTTCCTGATCGGCGTCAGCGCCATCCTCGGGATGTTCCAGCTGGGCGGCGGTCTCGACCGGCGCGGCCTGACCGAGGCCCGCCTGGCGCCGCGGCTCGAGGAGCTGGCCCACGCCTTGCGGGCCGACGCCTGGCAGGTGGACGCCCAGGGCGACTTCACCGGGGTCCGACCGGTGCAGGGTGCCGAGGTCCCGGGAGCGCCCGGATACCGCTGGGACTTGGTCGTGTATCCTGCCCCCGAGGCCCATCCCGACCTGGTCCGCGCCGAGATCCGCTTCTGGCGGCGCGATCCGGAGCGGGTGCTGGCTCGGACCTCGCTGCTGTTGCCGCGTCGCCGTCCCGCCGCCGCGGACCGAAGACCATGAGAACCCTCGTCCTCCTCCTCGCCGCCATCGTCGCCGTCCCTGCCCAGGCCTCGGCCCAGGAGGACGGCGTCGGCGACGAACTCCTGCGTTTGCGCGACGGCCGCATGCTCTTCGGGCCCATCGTCGAGCACGACCTCGACGGCCTGGTCGTCGAGTCGGCGCGCACCGGAGGGCGGCTCCGCCTGTCGTGGGCCGACCTCTTCCCGGGCGAGGCCGACCGCCTGCGCCGCGCCTTCGGCTATCGCGTCGAGACCAGCGTGCCGACGGTGTCGGCCCATCGCATCCTGCTGAAGAACGGGCGCGAGCTGGTGGGGCGCATCGTGCGCCAGGACGCGCGGGGGCTCGAGGTGCGGGTCCGCGACACCTCGACGGTCGTTCCGGCTTCCATGCTGGCCGCGCCGCCGGAGCCGGTCACGGTCGAGGCCGTGACCATCCTGACGCCGCAGCAGTTCTACGCCGAGCGTGCGCCCCAGGTGCCCGAGGACGACCGCCTGGCGCAGTACGAGTTCGCCCGCGAACTCGAGTCGGTGTTCGCCCTGGAGGAGGCCCGGCGTCACTACGAACGCGCTGCCGAGCTGGCCGCCGCCGCCGGCGACCGCGCGCTGCAGCGCCGGGTCGAGGGGGCGCTTCGGGCGTTGGACGTCAAGATCGCCAACCGGGCCGAGGCCGAGTACCTCGAGCGGGTGCGGGTGGCGATGAACCGGGAGCGCTTCGAGCAGGCCGAGGAGCTGCTCGAGGCCTACGAGGAGACCTTCCCCGAGGCGCGGTTGCGCGGCGAGTGGGTCGAGCTGAAGGACGCGTTGGAGACCAAGCGCGACCTGGCGATTCGGCGCTACCTCGCCCGGAACTGGTACAACCGTGCGGTCTCCCTGCTCCAGCGCAAGGCGTTGGACCGCGAGTCCACCATGGCCACGCTGATGATGTGGGCCGAGGCCGAGCTCCCGAAGCTGGTGCGCGAGCGGTTGGTCGGGGAGCTCGTCGCGATGGACGACGAGCTGGCGCCCGAGGACCTGGACGCGTACTGGGGCCAGCGCTTCGAGGAGCGGGCGGTGCGCCACAAGGCGGGGTACGGTGACGGCACCTGGATCCTGGGGCCGGACAAGGCGCGCGCCGGGCTCGACGACGAGGAGGACGAGGCCGACGACGGCAAGTCCGACGCCCAGCGCGAGATGGAGGACCGGGTCAACCGCTACCTCCGCAACCTCGAGAACCAGCGCCGCGCCTCGGCCGGCGCGCGCACCGAGGCCGAGGCCACGCCCGAGGACTGGTGGCGCAAGGCGTCGGTCACCGAGCGGTTCCAGTGGTTGCTCGCCTACTACGGCGAGTTCTCCGGCGACTTCGAGGTGGTGAGCGTCCACTTCCGGGCGTGTCCGACCTGCGCCGGGCTCGGCTACGTGACCACCATGGACCTCTCGACGGACGGCGCGAAGGAGCGCCGGGCGGTGTGTCCGACCTGCCACGGGGTCGGAGTGCGGCGGTCGGTGACCTTCCGGTGAGAGCCGTCGCGCTCGGAGGCGGCCTGGTCGGGGCGCTCGCCGCCTGCGCTGGACCGCAGCCGGTCACGGATGCGGGTGTCGGGCCGCCGGCGGTGCTGGCCGAGGTCCGCGTCGCGGGGCGGGCCCTGGACGCCCGCGCCTTCGCCGCCGACGCCGCTTTGCTCTTTCCGGACGAGACGCGGTCCCTGGTCCAGGGGCGCTTGCGCACCGAGTTCGCCCGGCGGGAGGCGGAACGGCTCGGCCTGGACGTGGACCCGGAGCGGCTGGACGCCGCGCTCGACGAGTTCGTGGCCGCGCTCGCGGCCGAGCACGAGCCGGGTGAGGACGACGAGGCCTTCGCCCGGCGTCGTTACGGGCGCGGCCACGACGAGCTGGTCGCCGCGGTGCGGCGGCGGTTGGCCGACAACCAGCTCTACCAGGTCGCGGTCCGGGCCCGCGCCGCGGTGGAGGGGCGGGTGCGCGTGCTGTGGCTGGTGGTCGAGGACGAGGCCGAGGCCGCCTCCCTGGCGCGGCGCCTGCGCTCGGGGGTGGATCCGCGCGTCCTCCTGTCCGCTTCGCTGCTGGTCGGGACCGAACCGGACGGCAGCTTCCCGCCGATGCACCCGCGCCTGCCGGAGCCGCATCACGATGCCTTGGTCGGGGCGGAGCCGGGCGACGTGGTCGGGCCGCTGCGTTTCGCCGGCGACCGGGCCTGGTGGGTCGGGGCGGTGCGCGAGGTCCTGCCGCCGCTCGCTGAGCCGCCGCCGACGGCGCGCCTGCTCGACGAGCTCGAGAGCCGGCCGATCGGGCCGCTCGAGGCCCGGGCCTGGTTCGAGGCCATGGCCGAGGGCTATACTGCGACCCTGGGCGCGCCCTCGGTCCTGGCGCCCGAACCCGCCTTTGTGCCCCTCCGCTGACCCCCCGACGGCTCCGAGCGAGGAGGATCTCCAGCTCCTGTTCGCGTTGCTGTTCTCGTCGCCCGAGCCGGTGACCCTGGACCGCATCCGCGAGGTGCTCCTGCGGCGGGGTGAAGGCGCGGGCAGCGATCGCCCCGAGGGCGTCGCGGAGGACGGCCCGGCCGCGGCCGCGGAGGCGGACCGTGCGCCCGGGGACGGCCCACCGGAAGGGGCCGACACGGCCGACGCGGCGGCGGGCGAGGAGCGCTTCTCGCCCCGGGAGTACCTGGACGCCCTCGAGGCGTGGCTCGAGGAGCGCGGCGTCCCCCTGGTCCTGCGCCGCGTCGGGCGCAGCTTCCGGCTCCTGACCCGGCCCGAGTTCGCCCCTGCGCTCGAGCGCGTGCGGCGTCAGGCTGCGACCGAACGCCTCGGTCCGGCGACGCTCGAGGTGTTGGCCCTGGTCGCCTACCGGCAGCCGGTCCTGAAGGCCGACGTGGACGCGATCCGCGGCGTCCAGTCCGGCGGCCACCTGCGCCACCTCCTCGACCTGCGCCTGGTGCGCATCCTGGGGCGGGCGGACCTGCCCGGGAGGCCGTTCCTCTACGGCACCACCAGGGAGTTCCTGGACGCCTTCGGGCTGTCGAGCCTCGACGACCTGCCCGAAGCGGGGCGCCTCAAGGCCCCGGCCGAGGCGCTGGCCGATTCCGAGGCCTAGCGGCGGGCCTCCCTGCCCGGATGCGTCCCCGGGGGCGCACCGGTAGACTCTCCAGCCACGCGAGCCATGAGCGCCTCCAAGAAGAAGAAGAAGTCCAGCCTTCCCGCCGGTCGTCCGACGCCGCCCGAGGACGAGCCGCTCCGGCAGGACACGATGTCGCCGTTGCGGCGCTGGACCCTGATCGGCATCGCGGTCTTCTGTCTGCTCATCTTCTCGGTGACCGGGCCGATGGCCGACACCATCCGCGGTTGGTTCGGTTCCGGCCAGGATCGGGTCTACGCCACCCTCGAGCTCCCCAGCGGTCCGGACGAGATCACCGCCCAGGACTACCAGCAGGCGCTGATGCTCCGCGACTGGCGTGAGCGCATCTTCCGGGTCCAGGAGGACAGCGAGCTCGAGGACGTCCTGGTCTATGCGACCCTGATGAAACTCGCCGACGAGTTCGACGTCGTGATCACCGACCAGGACCTGCGCAGTTTCCTGCTACCGGCGGTCGGGTCCGCCCCCGGCGGCTACGAGAGCCTGTACCGCGGGCTCGGGTTCCGCAATGCGCTCCAGTTCGAGACCACGATGCGCGCCCTGTTGCGGGTCGAGCGGGTCCGCGACCTGCTCGCGAGCGGGGCGGCGCCTTCGGACCAGGACGTGCTGGACGAGTGGAAGGACCAGTACCGCGAGATCCGTTTCCAGTACGCGGCCTGGTACCCGGTCGAGTTCTCCGAGGCCGCGGCGGCCCTGGAGCCCGAGGAGGGCGAGCTCGAGCGTTGGTTCGAGGAGGAGATGTCGCCAGCCGACCGCGCTGCCCTGGAGACCGAGCCCGCGGTGGCCTTCGACCTGTTGGTGTTGCGCGCCGAGGACCTCGACGACCCCGAGGTCCAGCAGTTGTTGAGCGGGATCGAGCCGACCGAAGAGGCGCTCCAGGCGTTCTACGACGCTCATGCCTTCACCCTGTACCGGCGTCCCGCCGACGAGATGGAGGAGGGGCAGTCCCCGATCCTGGCGCTGGACGAGGTCCGTGACCGGGTGCTGCGGGACTACCGGCTCGACGAGGCGCTGTCGCAGGCCTCGTTGTCGCTGCCTGGCGAGGACGACGTCGCCGCCTGGGCCAAGGCCCACGGCTTCGGCTACGTCTCCTTCGACCAGCCGATTCCGTTGAGCGAACTGGCCGACCTGCCGGAGTTCGGCAGCTTCGCCCTGCGCAACCTGTTCACCGGCGAGGTCGGCGTGTGGATGCCGGGGCCCGTCCTCCAGGAGACCGGGCTCGCCTTCCTGATGCGGCCGACCGAGATCCGGGAGCGCACCATGCCGGAGTTCGACGAGATCCGCGACCGGGTCCTGGACCTGTGGCGTGAGGCGCAGCGCAGCCGGCTCGCCGCCGAGGCTGCCGAGGCCTTCCTCGAGGCGATGCCGCACGGTGACGACTGGGTCGAGGGCGACCCCGTGGTCGTCTCGGAGGAGGTCTTCGCCCAGGCCGCCGCCGCTGACGGCCGCCGTCCCGAACTGATCCCCTGGGTCAGCCGGATGTCGCGACCGACCACCGACCCCTTCTGGGGCGAGGCCGACGCCGTGAAGCGCCGCCTGCGCTCGATCCTGGGGCTGGCCCTGGACGAGTTGCAGGACGGCCAGCTGGTCGGCCCGGAGGACTTCGGCCCGAACGGCATCGTCGTCGCCCAACTCATCGCCCGCCGCCCCGCCGACCCCGAGCGCATCTGGCCCTCGGAGCTGACCCGATCTCGGGTCCTCGCTTCGCAGAAGGCGGAGCAGCGATGGTTGGAGGAGCAGCTCTCGTACGCTGGGTTCGCGAAGGCGTGGAAGTTGACGAAGGTCCTGGACGAAGAGTGACCCCGTTCGGAAACTGGCCCCGATCCATGTTCTAGCCCGGGACCAGGAAGGCCGGAGGCATCCGTTTCGGCCATCGCCACCGCAGGAGCTCGGGCACCGTCGCCATCCGTCGCGCC
>Ga0256830_1002961_pt1 | contig 10840 bp, 9 predicted proteins | sample 128326metaG_FD_190537 | JGI IMG/M metagenome (GOLD analysis project Ga0256830, IMG submission 190537) | Hydrothermal vent microbial communities from Lau Basin, Pacific Ocean - 128-326 | ecosystem: Environmental > Aquatic > Marine > Hydrothermal vents | place: Pacific Ocean: Lau Basin | collected...
CGGCGTGGTGCTCATCGGTCACTTCCTCGGCCGCGTGATCTTTTCCCGCCGGCGCCCGGCGCTTGTAATACAATGGCGTGAAACGGGCTGGCTGCGACGCACGCTGTGTTTCGGCGGACGCCACAGTCTCAATCTCTACATGGTGCATCAACCAATCTTCCTGGGCCTGCTGTACGCCGGCCTCTGGCTCAGCGATCGCGTGGCGGGGTGAAGTGAACGTGAAAAGGGTTTCGGGGCCGGGCGCACGCCCGGGTTGGCGCCGTGACCGCCGGTGCGCGGTCCTCCTGTGCCTCGCCCTGCTCGGCGCCGCGCTCGGCGCGCAGGCCGCCGATCCCGCCGGCACGCGACACTGCGCGAAACCCCTCGTGCAGTTGCTGCCCACCACCCCGGCCGCCTCCATTCGCCGCGGCGAGGTGCTCCTGCAGGCCGACCGCATCAGCTACCGCCAGGGCGAGGATCTCTTCATCGCCGAGGGCAACGTCCTGCTGCGCGACGACGACAACCTCGACATCCTCGGCGACAGCGCGCGCCTGAATCTTTCCACTCGTGACGGCGAAATCACCGGCGCGCGCTTCTACCGGCCCGCGGACGGCAGCCAGGGCAGGGCCGCGCGCCTGCGCCTGCAGGGCGGCACGCGCATCGAACTGGTGGAGACCAACTTCACCAGCTGCGACCCCGAGGACCCGGACTGGGAGCTGGTGGCCGCCAATATCCTCCTCGACAATGCCACCCACCAGGGACATGCCGAGGACGTGGTGCTGCGCTTCAAGGGCGTGCCGCTGCTCTACCTGCCCTACATGCGCTTCCCCATCGGCGACGAGCGCCTCACCGGTTTCCTGTTCCCCTCGCTGGGCACCACGGTGGAGACCGGCACCGAGCTACGCGTTCCCTATTACTGGAACATCGCCCCCAACATGGATGCCACCTTCACCCCGCGCTGGATGAGCAAGCGCGGCACCATGCTGGAGACCGAGTTCCGCTATCTCACGCCCCGCCACGGCGGCAAGCTGTTCCTCACCTGGCTGCCCGAGGACGATCTCAGCGGCGAGGAACGCGGCGAGCTGCGCTGGACCCACAGCGCCAGCCTCGCCCGCCAGTGGACTGCCGGCATCGACTTCGCCACCGTCAGCGACGACAACTACCTGGAAGACTTTGGCGGTAACCTGGCGAGCACCAGTATCACCCACCTGGAGCAGATCGCCCAGCTCGTCTACACCAGCCGCGAGTGGACCGTCACCACCCGCCTGCAGGGCTACAGGACCCTCAGCGGCGCCATCCCTTACCGGCGCCTGCCCCAGATCAGCTTCGCCCGCCGCACGCTGGAGCGCCCCAACCGTTTCAATTTCCTCTTCAGCGGTGAACTGGTGCGCTTCGACCACCCCACCGACGTGCCCGTCGGCCAGCGCGTGGACCTGCAACCGGGCATCAGCTATCCCCTCTATACCCCCGGGGCCTGGCTGACACCGAAGCTGGTGCTGCGCCATACCGCCTATCAGCTGGAGCGGGTGGGGCCGGGCCAGCCCGACGCGCCCACGCGCAGCCTGCCGGTTCTCAGCATCGACAGCGGCCTGGTCTTCGAACGCAACTTCGACTGGGGACAGCGCGGGCTGGTGCAGACCCTCGAGCCGCGCGTCAAGTACCTCTACATTCCCGAGCGGGATCAGAGCCAGCTGCCGAACTTCGACACCACCGAGCTGACCCCCACCCTGTTCCAGCTGTTCCGTGACTACAGCTTCACCGGCGCCGACCGCGTCGCCGCCGCCAACCGCATCACGGCGGCCCTCAATTCACGCATCCTCGACCCGCGCAACGGCCGCGAGCTGCTGGTCGCCGGCATCGGCCAGGCCTTCGAGTTCAACCCGCGCCCCGGCGAACCCAGCACCAGCAACCTGTTCGCCGAGTTGCACGGCCAGCCCACCCTCGACTGGGACCTGGGCCTGCGCGTGGAGTGGAACCCGCGCAGGGACGAGGCCGAGACCATCACCACGCGCCTGCGCTACCGCGACGCCCACGACAACGCCTTCTTCCTGCGCTACCGCTTCCTGCGCAACGAAGTCAAGACCTGGGAGGTGGGCGGCCTGTGGCGCATCAATGCCCGCTGGCAGCTCATCGGCCTGCGCCAGTACGACCTCATCAACGACCGCGACACCGAGACCATCTACGGTTTCCAGTACGACAGTTGCTGCTGGGGCCTGCGCCTGGTGCGCCGGGAATACATCGCCGACGAGATCGGGGGTTCCAACAATGCCATCCTGCTGGAACTCAATCTCAAGGGCCTGTCGAGCTTCGGCGATCAGAAACGCATCGGCCGCCTGCTGGAACGTGGTATCCTTCCCTGAATGTCCCCCGCGCGTGGCGCGCCGGGACGGGCCGACCCCGGGCATGACCAGCGCGCGTTTCCCCGGTCGCCCCGGCACAACCGAGACCCCGAACCAGATTCCGACCTTGAAGAAGTACAGCCCATCATGAAGACCCTGCTTGCCCTGTTCTCCTCCCTGCCCCGACCCCTGCCGGCGAGCCTGTTGCTGGCCCTGGCGCTCGCCGCCCCCGGCCTGCCCCGCCTGGCTGTGGCCACGCCGGTGGAAATCGACTACATCGTCGCGGTGGTCAACGAGGACGTCATCACCCGCACCGAGCTGGAGGCGCGCGTCACGGAGATCAGGGCGCAGATCACCCGGCGCGGCGGGCAGTTGCCGGACATGGAACGCCTGCGCCGCCAGGTGCTGGAGCGCATGATCCAGGAGCAGCTGCAACTGCAAATGGCGAAGATCGCCGGCATTCGCGTGGACGACGAGACGGTGACCCGCGTGATGGAAAACATCGCCCGCAACAACGGCATGACACTCAGCCAGTTCCGCGAACTGGTGGAGCGCGAGGGCACGCCCTTCGCCGTGGCGCGCGAGAAGATCCGCAAGGAAATCATCATCGCCCGCCTGCGCAAGAGCCGCGTGGAGGACCGCGTCACGGTGACCGATTCCGAGGTGGAGAACCAGCTCGCCAAGATGGGCGCCGGCCCCACCGAGTACCGCCTCGGCCAGATCCTCATCGCCACCCCCGAGGCCCCTTCGCCCGACGACCTCACCCGCGCCCGCGCCCGCGCCCTGGAGGTTCTCCAGCGCCTGCGCGGCGGCGCCGATTTCGCCCAGACCGCGCTGGCCGTGTCCGACGGGCCCGAGGCCCTTGCCGGCGGCGACATGGGCTGGCGCAAGCCGGGCCAGCTCCCCGAGGCCATCGCCGAGGCGGTGGCGAAGCTCAAGCCGGGCGAGATCAGCGAGCCCATCCAGACCACCGCCGGCTGGCACATCGTCCGCTTGCTGGAGATCCGCAACGACCGCCGCCCGAAGATCGTGCCGCAGACCCTGGCGCGGCACATCCTCATCCGCCCCAACGCCCTGCTCTCCGACGAGGCCGCGCGCCAGAAGCTGGCGGAGATCCGCCAGCGCATCGTCGCCGGGGAAGACTTCGCCCTGCTGGCGCGCAACTTCTCCGACGACAAGGCCAGCGCCGCGGAGGGCGGCAGTCTCGGCTGGACCACGCCGGGCTCGCTGGTGCCCGAGTTCCAGCAACAGATGGACGCCCTGCGGCCTGGCGAGATCAGCGAACCCTTCAAGACGCGCTTCGGCTGGCACATCGTGCAGGTGATGAGCCGCCGCCAGAAGGACATCAGCGCCGAGCTGGCGCGCAGCGAGGCCCGCGAGCAGATCCGCAAGCGCAAGACGGAAGAAGCCATCGCCAACTGGCTGCGCCGCCTGCGCGACGAGGCCTGGGTCGAGGTCCGCCTGGAGCAGTGAACCCCCGCGTCACAGGCGCCGGTGCCCCGCCAGCGCCCGCGCTGGCCCTCACCCCCGGCGAACCGGCCGGGATCGGCCCGGATCTGTGCGTGCAGTTGCTCCGGGAGCCCGCCCGCCTGCCGGCGCCCCTGGTGATGGTGGCCGATCCCGCGCTGCTCGCCGCGCGCGCACGCGAGCTGGGCCTGGCGCCCGTTTCCCTGCCGGTGGCGAAAACCGCCGAGGCGCTGCCTGCCCTGCTCGCCGAGCATCCCGTCGCCTGTCTCGCCGTGCCCCTGCGCGCCCCGGCGCGCCCCGGCGTACCCAGCGCCGAGAACGCCCCCTACGTCCTCGAGACCCTCGACCAGGCCATCGCCCTGTGCCGGGCGGGGATCACCCGCGCGCTGGTCACCGGACCGGTCCACAAGGGGATCATCAACGCCGCCGGCGTCCCCTTCACCGGCCACACGGAATACCTGGCGGCGCGCACCGGCACCGCGCAGGTGGTGATGATGCTCGCCAACGCGCGCCTGCGCGTGGCGCTGGCCACCACCCACCTGCCCCTGGCCGAGGTGGCCGCGGCCATCGAGCCGGCGCGCCTCGCCACCACCCTGCGCATCCTGCACCGCGCCCTGCACGCGCAGTTCAGCCTCGCCGCGCCGCGCATCCGGGTGCTGGGGCTCAATCCCCACGCCGGCGAGGGCGGCCACCTCGGGCGCGAGGAGATCGAAGTCATCGTGCCGGTGCTGGAGGCCCTGCGCGCCGAGGGCCTGGCCCTGGAGGGCCCGCTGCCCGCCGACACCGCCTTCAATGCCGCCGAGATGGACCGCTACGACTGCATCCTCGCCATGTACCACGATCAGGGCCTGCCGGTGCTCAAGCACCTGGGCTTCGGCGAGACGGTCAACATCACCCTCGGCCTGCCCTTCGTGCGCACCTCGGTGGACCACGGCACTGCGCTGGAACTGGCCGGGCAGGGGGGCGCCGAGGCCGGCTCCCTGTACTGTGCCCTGCGCCAGGCGGCGGCCATGAGCGAGAACCCCGCATGAACGGTTCGCGCCGCCACCGACCCCGCAAGCGCTTCGGGCAGCACTTCCTCCACGATCCCTGCTACGTGGAGCGCATCGTCGAGGCCATCGCCCCGGCGGAGGACGACGCCCTGGTGGAGATCGGCCCCGGCGAGGGAGCCCTGACCCTGCCGTTGCTCGGCCGCGTGGCCGAACTCCACGCCGTGGAGCTGGATCGCGACCTCATCGCGCCCCTGCAGGCGGCCGCCGCCGAGGCCGGCCGGGGCCGCCTCCACGTCCACCAGGCCGACGCCCTGCGCTTCGATTTCTGTGCCCAACTGGCCACCGACGGGCGGCCCCTGCGGGTGGTGGGCAACCTGCCCTACAACATTTCCACGCCCCTGCTGTTCCATCTCATGACACAACGCCACTGCATCCGCGACATGCACTTCATGCTGCAAAAGGAGGTGGTGGATCGCATCACCGCCCGGCCCGGGGAGGCCAGCTACGGGCGCCTGGGGGTGATGCTGGCCTTCTACTGCCGCAGCGAGGCGCTGTTCACCGTGCCGCCGGGGGCCTTCCGCCCGCCACCGCGGGTGGACTCGGCGGTGGTGCGCCTGATCCCCCATGCCGTGCCGCCGGTGGCGGCCGACGAGGCGGCGCTGGCGCAGGTGGTCGCCCAGGCCTTCGCCCAGCGGCGCAAGACCCTGCGCAACAGCCTGCGTGCCCTGCTCGACGCCGAACGCATCGCCGCCTGCGGCATCGATCCCGGCCGGCGCCCCGAGACCCTGACGCTGGCGGAATTCGCCGCCCTGGCGGAGCAGCTGGGAGGCGCGGGGCCCGAGGGACAGAGCTGAAAAACCCCCGCCCGCGGCCTAATCCTGCCCCCTGCCCCAACCGATATAAGGGGAATCACCGGGCATGAGGCCCGGCCGCGCCATCGGGGATCCCCTTGAACGCAGCCCTGCAGGACAACGACGCTCTCATCCGCTTCCGGGTCGGCCCGGTGTGGTGCTGCGCGCCCAGCGGGCCGGTACGCGCGGTCATCGTGCCGCCGACGCTGACGCGCCCGCCGGGGGTGAGCGCGGCGGAGCCGGGGATCTTCCGCCATGCCGGCGTCCTCGTGCGGGTCAACGACCTGCGCGTGCGTTTCGGCGTGCGCCCCGAGGCGCGTCGCCCGGGACGACTCATCATCGTCGCCCTCGATGATCGCCACACCGGCTTCTGGGTGGACGAGATCCTCGATGTCACCCCCTTCCCCGACGGAGGCTGGGGGCCCCTGCCGCCCCTGCTGCCGCGCGGCGTCTTCAGCCGTACCCTGACCGTCGCCGAGCACATCCACCTGTTCGCGGAGTTCAGCCGCCTCGACAGCCTGCGCCACGACGGCTACCTGCGCGACTGGATCGCGAGCCTGGAGCACGAGGCCGCCACCCCGTCCACGGCGGCCAGTTCCACCACCACCCAGCGGCGCCCCGGCGAGGCTGCCACGCCGAACCCCGTGACGCAGGGCGATGCCGGCAGGGAACGGCCCGGTGAGAATCGCCACGGCCGGCCCCACTCGCCGGCGCTGGCGGCGGCCGCGTCCGCTGCCGGCGCCTCTCCCGCCGACGGGATGACCGCGAAACAGGCGGCGTCCCCCGCCCCCCGGCCATCCCGGACCGTGACGCCGGCCCCGCCACCCAGCCGGCCGACGGCCCCCGCCGCCGGGAGGGAAGCGCCCCGCCCCGCCCCGCACGGGGACGCACGCACGGGTGCGCGTCCACCCGACTCGCCGCCCCCCGCCACGGCGGCAGGCGCCACGCGCACCGGCCCTCCTGACCCATCCGCGGCCACGCGGGCCGCCCCGGCGGCGTCCGTCCCGGGGCCGACTCCGGCGCCCGCAACCCGCCGCGCGCCCGGCGGCGCGTCCGCGTCGTCGGCCGCCGCGGCCATCACCGGCACCACGCCCGTGGCACGGCCCGCAACGCGGCCCGGCGCCGGCACGAGCAGCACGGGGATCGAGATGGCAGGGCGGATGCCGGGGCGGACACAGGCGCAGACATCGAAAACCGCGCGGGAAGCGGCCCCGCCTCCTGCCCCGGCGGGGGGCGGCGGACTGGTCCTGGCGTTCCTGCTGTTGCTCATCGCCGGCGGCATCGGCGGCGTGTACTGGTTCACCGGCGGTTCACGGGAACCGGCCCCGGTGCGGCTGGCCCGGGCGCCACAGGCTGCGCCGGCCTACCCCGCCATCCCCCCGGACTCCCCGGACTCCCCAGACTCCCCGAGTCCCCCGGCCCCGCCGCCCATGCCGGCCCCGGAAGTCACCGCCACGCTGCCGCCACTGGCGAATACCGCGCCCCCGGCGCTCGCATCGGATCCCCCATCGGCGCCCCAATCGGCACTGGCATCGACACCGGCATCGACACCGGAGCCGGTACCGGCCCCGTCTCCGGCACCCGCCCGGGAACCGGCGGAACCCGACATGACGGACACGACCCGCTCCACGCCGCCTCACGCCACCATCGAGCGCGGCCCGGAGGGCATCGTCATCACCGTCACCGGCCCCCTGCGCGAACCGGCCCGGACGGTGGACGACGCGGGGGCTGACGGGGCGAGCGATGAGGCGGAGGCCGCCGCCCCGGGCACCCCCCCGACCTCCCAAGGCGGCGACAGCGCCCGGGCGCCCGCACCGGCGGACGAGGCCGACACGGCGCCGGTGGAAACACCGGACCCCGCCGGCGGAAACGAGGCCGGCGCTGCCGACACACCGTCCCTCCCATCGCCACCGGCCGCTCCGGCACCCCGGGAGATCATCCATATCGTGGTGCGCGGCGATACCCTGTGGGCCATCGCCGAGCGCTACGTGCAGGATCCCTTCCGCTACCCGGAACTGGCGCGCCTCAGCCACATCGAGAACCCCGATCTCATCTATCCCGGCGACCGCGTGCGCATCCGTTACCAGCCCGCTCCCTGATCCCCCGCCACGCCGGTATAATCCGCGCCATGGTCATGACCTGGGCAGACACGGATCCCGCGGCCGTGCGCCGCCTGCTGGCGCGCTACGGGCTGGAAGTCCACCAGCACGGCCCGGCGGACAGCCTGCCGGGCAGCTTCTGGGGCGATCCCGAGGCGGGCCTCATCGCCAACCGGATCCACGTGCGCGCGGACACGCCGCTGCACTCCCTGCTGCACGAGAGCTGCCACTACATCTGCATGGACGCGGCACGGCGCGCCACGCTGCACACCGACGCCGCCGGTGACTACCTGGAGGAAAACGGCGTCTGCTACCTGCAGATCCTGCTCGCCGACCACCTGCCCGGCTTCGGCCGCGAGCGCGCCATGGCGGACATGGATGCCTGGGGCTACAGCTTTCGCCTCGGCAGCGCGCGCGCCTGGTTCGAGCGCGACGCCGAGGATGCCCTGCACTGGCTGCAGCAACACGGCGTGCTGGACGCCGCGGGCGAACCCACGTGGAACCTGCGCGGGGAAACACGGTCCATGACCCCAGACGTGCTATCCTGAGCCCCGCAGACAACAAGCCATGGAGAAAAAAGATCCCGCCATGTCCGACGACGAGTACCACATCGACGTGAAGGTCGACACGGCCTACATTCCCGAACAGTCCGACCCGGAGTCCAATCGCTTCGTGTTTTCCTACACCATCACCATCGCCAACCAGGGGCGGCATGCCGCGCGCCTGCTCACGCGTCACTGGTTCATCACCGATGCCGATGCCAACGTCCAGGAGGTGGAAGGAGAAGGCGTGGTGGGCGAGCAGCCACACCTCGAACCCGGCGAGGAGTTCATCTATACCAGCGGCGCGGTGCTGGAAACACCGGTGGGCAGCATGTACGGCAGCTATCACATGCTGGCCGACGACGGCAAGGAGTTCGATGCCCCCATTCCCCCCTTTACGCTCTCCGTGCCCAATACCCTGCACTGAGAGACCATGAGCCTCCGCCACAGTTATACCCTGCTGGCGCCCCTCTATGACGCCATCGTCGGGCGCGGCTCACAACGGCTGCGCCGCGAGAGCCTCGCGCAACTCGACCCGGCGCGCCACCGCCGGGTACTGATCGCCGGCATCGGCACCGGACTCGATCTTCCCCACCTGCCGCGCCTCGATGCACCCGGCCACTATGTCGGTCTCGATCTCACCCCCGCCATGCTCGAACGCGCGCGCCGCCGCCGGCAGGAACATGGCCGCGACGACGTGAGCCTCTGCCAGGGGGACGTGCATGCCCTGCCCCACCCGGATGAGACCTTCGATGCCGTGGTGCTGCACCTCATCCTCGCCGTCGCCCCCGAGCCCCGGCGCACCCTTGGCGAGGCCTCCCGCGTGCTAAAGCCCGGCGGCCGCGTGCTGGTGCTGGACAAGTTCCTGCGCCCGGGCCAGCGCGCGCCCCTGCGCCGCGCCATGAACCTGGTCTTTCGCCACATCGCCACCCAGACCAACATCGTCTTCGAGGACGTCGCCGCCCACTGCCCGGAGCTACGGGTGACGGAGGACGTCCCCGCCCTTGCCGGCGGCTGGTTCCGCCGCATCGTGCTGGAAAAGGCCGCCTGAGGACTGCCGTCGCCCATGGCCACCTACGCAATCGGTGATCTACAGGGCTGTCTCGACGCCCTCGAGGCCCTGCTCGACAAACTCGACTTCGACGCGCGGCGCGATCGCCTGTGGTTCTGCGGCGACCTGGTCAACCGCGGACCCGATTCACTGGGTACGCTGCGCTTCGTCATGTCGCTGGGAGAGAGTGCCGTTTGCGTGCTGGGCAACCATGACCTGCACCTGCTGGCGACCAGGGAAGGTATCCGCAAGGAAAAGGATGCCGGCATGCGCGCCATCCTCGCCGCGCCGGACAGCGCCGAGATGCTCGACTGGCTGCGCCGCCGCCCGCTGCTGCACCACGACGCGCAACTGGGCTACACCCTCACCCATGCGGGGATCTATCCGTGGTGGACCATCGCGCAGGCGCGCCAACACGCGACGGAACTGGAGGCGGTGTTGCGCGGCGACGACTACCACGACTTCCTGCGTCACATGTACGGCAACGAACCCGCCCTGTGGCGCGACAGCCTCGCAGGCTGGGACCGCCTGCGCTTCATCTGCAACAGCTTCACCCGCATGCGCTACTGCCACGGCGACGGACGCCTGGATCTCGAGGCCAACGGCCCGCCCGGCCTGCAGGGCGAAGACCTCATCCCCTGGTTCGAAATAAGGCGCCTCCGCGAGAAGGACGCCACCCGCCTGCTGTTCGGCCACTGGGCCACGCTGGGCGCGCAACGACTGGACGAACAGCACTACTCGCTGGACGGCGCCTGTGTGTGGGGCGGTAAACTCACCGCGCTGCGCATTGATGTGAGGGAGCCGGAATACATTTCTGTGGGATGCGCAAGAGACAAGTAGAAAAGAAATTCAAAAAACCACACATAGTGGTTTTGATGCCACATGCCATCAATACAGCTCGTTAAGGAGCGACAATATCCCATGTGTATCTTGTCCTCTTATCCTCGCCATATCAATCCATTCTTCGGGAGATACTTTTAGTTCCAGATAACTAATACCTTTCTCGATTTCCCAGTCGACCCCAGACAAAAGCGATGAAAACTGGTCAGTACCAAGAATGAAACTGACCCATTCGCCTGGAGAAAACTTGTTATTCGCATCATAGCTCATCAAACAATCTTCAATCCACGCATTAATAGGTTTCCCTAACAAAAAGTCCAGATAGACCACATCCCCCAATTTTTCCTCAAGCGCAGAGAGATATTTTTCCAAGCTATAGCTTTCCCCCCTTATGACAAGGCACTGTTAGCAGTTCACAGGCGTCATGAGGAATGTCTCCCGCAGGCGTCCAAACATTCTGGATTTCTCGCTCACATGCCTCAATACATTCAGACAGATCGTCGTAAAAATGATCTACTATCCATTCATGAATCTCGGAAGAAACGCCATCTGTAATTTTCGAAAAATGCTCCTCTATGAGAGTTTTCAGAAAGGCTTTTTGGTCACGATGAGAAAAAAGATCAACATTCATAAAACAAGTTCCATTACCAAAAAAAAAAAAAAAACTTATCTATTCTTCA
>Ga0256830_1002962_pt1 | contig 10840 bp, 8 predicted proteins | sample 128326metaG_FD_190537 | JGI IMG/M metagenome (GOLD analysis project Ga0256830, IMG submission 190537) | Hydrothermal vent microbial communities from Lau Basin, Pacific Ocean - 128-326 | ecosystem: Environmental > Aquatic > Marine > Hydrothermal vents | place: Pacific Ocean: Lau Basin | collected...
CGTGCGGCGGGTTTTACCATAACTCCGGAGCAACTGCAGTTTCTTGCAGCGCCGGTGATTGTGTATGTCGAGCCGATGGGCTATGAGCATTTTGCAGTGTTGCGAGGGGTATCCGGCGGCACTGTTTATGTGGCGGATCCGTCGCGGGGAAATCTGCGGATGAGTATGGGGCGTTTTCTGCGTGAGTGGAATGGGGTGATTTTCGTACTGGGTCGGAGCGGTGAAGAGTTGATGTATTATTATCCTCTTGCAGTCCCGGCATCCCCATTGACACGGCCGGAACTGAGCGGTATTTCGCGAGCGATCGAGCGGAATTTATCTTCTTCGTTGCAAAGGCCCGCCCTGGTACGGCAAATACCGCGTATCATACCGCGCCCGTGAGGGCGCGGTATGATCACGGGGTGACGGATCAGAAGATCCGTTGGGAAATATTGGCGATATTCGTTTGAATCGCACCACTGCCATTGCTGACGTTGGTTTGATTGACGACGGCGATATTAGTGCATTGATAGCAGATGTTGATCGTGATCTGATAACGACGGGAGAGCGAGCGCAGCAGGCGTGCGAAGCGTCTTGCCCGCCGGTCTCCGCGACTGAAGTGGCGCCCACCTTCGATCCGGGACAATGCTTCGTCGCTCAATCGCATCGGTGCGGTGGCGCTGTCGTAGGTCGCGAGGCGGCTGAGTGCGTGAAAGTCGCTGTTGCGTGAAATGGAACTGTTTTCCGCCAGCGCTGAATGGCTTGCCAGGGTGGCTGCCAGTAGCACTGCCGCGATATTGAAGCTTTTCATTGGATTTCCCCCTGTTTGTTATTGTTGCGTCTGACCACCGTACGGGGTTTGTGCCGGCAATCGTTGGCGATTTTGTGACACTTTCTGGCACTCGTGTTCCTGAGTGCCCCCGGTTTTCGCTGGTCGACAAAAAGCTGGCAGATAACCCGCCCTGCCCGCCGGCGATCTGCTGCGAGGGCGTAAGCGCCTGAATCTGCCGGGTGACCTCGCTTTCGTCTCGCAGCATGCCGCCGGGTCTGCCTGCGTCTGCCCCCTGCATCATCAACCGCCTGGCCCCTCTCGCGATAATCGCGGGCACAGGCATCAACGGTGCATGATAAAGACGAAAGTTAACACAAGGTGTTTTGGGAAATAAATAGCACAGGTGGACGAACAGAACAGTCATCGGTGATCAGATGAGATACGATGATGTTTTGAATTCGCTCTGGTCAATACGGATGAGAAGGATACTTAACCCAATCGTTGCAAAAAATCCGTAGGATGGGCAAAGGCCCGAAGGGCCGTGCCCATCATCATACCGCTGAATCCTGATGGGCACGTCGCTGCGCTCCTTTGCCCATCCTACATGCTGGTCAATATCAGACTTCATGTTTGAACTTGCAAGCCAGTTCAAATATGAAGTCTGATGTTTTCGCCAAGAACAGCGCCAGAAAAATTCTTCTGGCACAGTTACTTGCAAGTTAAAACATATCAACCCGGATTTTTCACCACAATCTGCTGCGGCAGCGTAAGGGGCTGAATCACTCGCTCCGTCCTCCTGAGGCGCTTTCAACCGCTTGTTCACATACCGCCGGGTATGCCTGCGTCGGTGCATCCTGTCTCTTCAACCCCTTACGCTCCCTCACGACGATCATGGTGAAAAGTCCGGCTTAAGGATGACCTGAGTCATTCAGTCCCTGAATTTTCTTCAGCCCGCAAAGCGTGCCGTGCGGTGTTCACTTTTATTGGAGGATCAATGGGTTGTGGCTGTCGATGCCGAGCGGCCGTCTCTCGGTGTCGTGCTGAATTTCTGAATCAATCAGCGGTTCCTCCATCATATTCAATACCCTGTTCAAAGTCTGCTCGATTTTTGTCCATCAACAGGGGTTCACTCGAAAAAATAATCTCACCATAATAGGTGGTCGCTTCGGCTCCGGTATTGTCGGTATCGGTCATGATGGCCACCGCGTCGATCGTGTTGATCTGTTCGCCAAAAATCCGGAGGAAATCCTCGCGAGCGTTGCGCCGGTAATACTGCCACCGGTTCAGATGCTCGCTTCCCGATGCGACGGCGATGAGGCGTGAATTCGGTGTGTAGGGGTTTCGCCAGACCGTATTCACAGGCTGGTTGCTGGCCCAGACGTAATTGATTGCGCGTGTTTTCCAGAATTTCCAGGGGTGGCGGGCGATCAGATACAGCCGGGCGGGAAAATCATCGCCGTCGCGGGTTTGTTCATCGATACCGGGATAGATTTTCGTTACCCGCCAGCGCCAGTGGACATAGGGCGTCGCCGTCAGGTCGACAGGGGTTTTCAATATTTTTCCTGATGCACTGCGGCGGCTGTCCGCACGGACGACGGTGTACCCATGGTCTTTGATCAGGGTGTAGCGCGTCGGTGCAGCAAACTGCTGGTCTTCCCAGAGCGGAAAGGTTTCCGCATTCAGGAGAACTTTTTCTTCGGCGGTCAGAAAATGCGGGCAGAGCAGCAGGGTGCCGGCCAGCAGCAGGGAGGACGACAGTCGGCAGGTGCGGTCGCGTTTGGAGTGAGACAGAACGAAACCATAACACGATCCATGAATTCGTGGTGGGCAGGGCGGATTGCGTATAATACCCGTCAAGTATAATCACCTCTTCACAAGATCGTTGTCTGGTATAACATCCGTACTGAACAGCGGCTGTACGGGGGTGACGGAACCATCACAATATACTGCCATCCGGCAGGTCGTCACAACGGCAGGTTGTTTTGTCACCGACGATTGTCGCAGGCAGGTTGAAAAAGGGGGAACGGTGACGCCTGAAAGATTCAACTGTTTGCACTTTTTCACAGCCATCGCCAGGGAGCAGAGTGGGGGCCAGGAAGCTCTGTGCAGTTCAACTCCGAATGCGCAGGAGTCTCCCTGATTGATTCAAGGACACGCAGGGAGCAATGAGGGAAGCAGCTATGGACCAAGTGAAAAGGCCAACTTGTGTTACGGTGATTGGTTGGATATGGATTCTGGGCGGGGGGTTGGCATTGGCGGCAACGTTGGTGGCGATCGGGTTGGGTGCCTGGATTCAGACCATGCCATGGGTTGTCGTGGTTCAGGTGTCGTTTACAGCACTTTGTTTCGTGGCGGGTTTCTTTTTTCTGCGTTTGCAGCCATGGGCGCGATCGCTGGTGGAGGCCTTGACCTGGGCGATGCTGACACTGTGGATTGCTCTGCTGGTTTATTTTCTTCTGGCGACCCAGTTCGGATTTGCGTCAGGCGTTGAGCCCCTATGGGTGTTCGTGGGGTTGTTGGTGGTCGTCGTCTATGGTGTTTCATTGGTGATCGTATTGCAGTATCTGCGCAGCGGTGTCGTGCGACGGGCTTTTCTCCCCAGATCGCACCGCGTTCGTGGCGTTGACCCGACCGGCGTATGAGGCGAAGGGTGATGACGTGGCGGGAAGTGCGGGTTGGCTGTGATCGTCGCCGCAGGACCGTCGTCTGCCGGTGATTCATCACTGGCAGACGACGGCGATCCTGGCGGCTGTCGCCGGTTCAAAACAGGTGTGAGTTGATCAACAGATGCACGGCTATACTGGCGGCATAGCCGAGCGCAATGACCCATGCCCATTTCAAATGGGCTGAGAACGTATAGATGCCTCGTGCCTGCCCCATCAGGGCCACACCGGCCGCGGAGCCGATGGACAACAGCGATCCTCCCACCCCGGCGGTCAGTGTCGCCAGCAGCCATTGTCCAAGGGACATGTCGGGGTTCATGGTCAGAACCGCAAACATCACGGGAATGTTGTCGACGATCGCCGACAGGATGCCGACCAGGATGTTGGCCCACGTCGCACCCAGGTCTGTGTACATCATCTCGGAGACGAGAGCCAGGTAGCCGATGGTGCCCAAACCGCCTACACACAGAATGACGCCATAGAAAAACATCAGCGTGTCCCATTCGGCGCGTTGCATCGCGGTGAATATGTCATACGGGTTGCGGCGTCGGGTGGCGGGTGCTGTGACCGTGAGATCGACCGGCCCGGCAAACGCGGCGCCGACACTGCCACCGAGGCGGGGCTGAAGCTTGCGTCGCCGGCCGTCACTGTGAAACCGCTGCACATGCTGCCGGAACTGATCGCGGAACGCGGGCCGCGGTGCCTGTGGAGGGGCCTCCGGAGCGGGATCCCGGTCTGCGAAACGCTTGAGATAAAAGCCATAGAGTTTCAGCAGGCCCAGGCCGGTCATCATGCCCAGGACCGGCGGCAGGTGAAAGAAATTGTGGGTCGAAACCGCCAGGGCGATGGTAAAACCGAACAAGGCGACAATAGCCCAGCCGCCGGTTTTGATGGTCACGGTTTCGTCGAGGGCTTTGGGGAGCGTCCGGGGAACGGCCAGCGCCATGACCGCTGCCGGGATCAGCCAGTTGACCACGGACGGCAGCACCAGGGCGAAAAACTGCCCGAATTCAACCAATCCTTTCTGCCAGACCATGAGCGTGGTGATGTCGCCGAAGGGGCTGAAGGCACCACCGGCATTGGCAGCCACGACGATATTGATGCAGCCTACGGCGATAAATGCCCGGTTCCCGGCGCCGACGGCAATGACGACAGTGGCCATCAGCAATGCGGTTGTGAGATTGTCGGCGATGGGGGAGATGACAAACGCCAGCAGGCCCGTCAACCAGAAGATTTGTCTCAGGGTGAAGCCGGAAGAGACCAGCCAGGCACGGATTGCGGCGAAGATGTTGCGTTCTTCCATGGCATTGATATAGGTCATCGCCGCCAGAAGGAAAAGCATGAGTTCGCCGTATTCGAGCAGATTGTGCCGCACGGCGGCGGCAGCGACCTCGCTTTGCCCGTTCTGGGCATAGACGAAGCCGATCAATAACCAGATCAGCCCTGCGGCGACCAGCACCGGTTTGGACTTGCGCAGGTGAAGGAACTCTTCACCCATCACAATGGCATAGGCGATGACAAACAATATCAGAGCCGTGATGCCGACCCACGAGGTGGTCAGATCCAGAGTGGGACCTGGATCACCGGCCCAGGCGGCAGGCGCTGCGGTGAAGAATGCGGTGAAGAAAATGAGAGTGATCGGAAGAATGGCTTTGAGAGTGTCTCTCATGGTGCTCCTTTCTATGGTTCTGCCACGTCGGTCTGTAACCGCTGCGGGCCGCGGTTGCGAAACCTGTCCCCGACGTTGATTTCACCATCGTGCACTCGTTGCGGCAATAAGTGACGATACGAGACAAGATGCGTAAGTTTCTGCAGGTGTCATCCTGCGGTGACGGAGTCGGTGTCTGGCCCGGCTTGCTCACCGGCGATCGTCGCGAGGGTGTGCAGGCGGTTGAAGATTCAGGGTGCAAGGAGCGCAGGCCGACGCAGGCATACTGGTTGGTATGTTGAGGAGGGCGGAGCGAGTACACCCTGGAGATTCAGCTGCTTGTGCAGCCGCAGCAGATGGGCGGTAAGCGATCCGGGCTTGGTGAAATGTCGGGGAGGCTGTGAGTCATGCACGCCCTGAACGCTGCGCCGGCAATGCAAACAGGGTGATGTCCGCTGTGTGCGCTGGATCAGTGTCGTGAAGCCATGGGCCCTGAGTGGCATGCACCAGTGCCATGCAGTATCGTTGAACTCATCAGCGTCCTTGGCGTGTATGAAGCCGGACCTGTCGTCGAAGTCGATGGCGACCCTTCGTGCCGTGTTGCGGGTCGTGATCCGGTGCACATTGTGCTCATCTGCGCGGTGCTTTTCACCGCCTCTGTGACCGGAACCGATGTGGAACCAGGTGCCGGAGAGAATGGTTCCGGACGGTCCGTTGCGGCAGGCCATGGTGAGGCACTGAAAGAAACGGTCAATGTACACGCATTTCGCAGCGTGACCGGCAAGCCGGTACGTTTTTGCCCTAAGTGCGCTGCCGTGGTTTTTTTTGTTACAAAGCAGGGAAGAGTCAGAAAGCAGAACCGATGCCGGTGGTGGGAAGAAGGCCGTTTCCTTGAGTCGAACAACAGGAGGGATGTCTGCGCATGTCGCTGATGGTCGTCATTACGATTTTATTATTGGCTGCGGCTCTTTTTGCTTATATCAATGAGCGTGTTTTTGACATGCCGGATACCATCGGCGTCATGCTGGTCGCGGTGTTGATTTCCCTGGGACTGTATCTGCTTGATTTTTTCAATATCGTTCATGTCAAGGAGTGGGCCGCTGAGTTTCTGGAGGAGTTGAATTTCAGTTACACGCTGTTGCACGGCATGATCGGTTTCCTGCTGTTTTCCGGGTCATTGAACGTGCGGATGCCGGATCTGCATGAGCAACGCTGGTTGATCGGCAGTCTGGCGGTCGGCAGTACGGTGCTGGGGTGTTTTTTCGTCGGCTCGATGATCTGGTTCGTATTGCAGTCTCTGGGGGTTGATATCGACTATATCATGTGCCTGGTGTTCGGCGCGCTGATCTCTCCCACTGACCCGATCGCCTGTCTGGGTATCTTCAAGAAAATCGGCATGCCGGCCCGGCTCCAGATATTGATCGAGGGGGAGTCCCTGTTCAACGATGGGGTGGGTGTGGTCGTGTTTTTGATTATCACGGAGATCGCGGCGGGAGAGGGGGACCCGAGTCTCGGTCACGTGCTGGGGCTGTTCGGCCAGGAAGCACTGGGCGGGCTGGCCATCGGTGCACTGTCGTCATTGGTCGCGTTTCTGATGCTCAGCGGCGTCAAACGCACCTCGAGTCAGGCGTTGTTGACCCTGGCGCTGGTGGCGGGGTGCTTTACACTGGCGGAATATCTGCATGTATCAGGATTGATCGCGATTGTGGTTTCGGGATTGCTGATCGGCAACTACGGTCGGCGGCTGGCGATTTCTGAGGAAAACCGCCATCACCTCGACGCGTTCTGGGAACTGATCGACGAGGTTCTCAACGCCGTACTGTTTCTGCTGATCGGCCTGCATCTGCTTCTGGTTCCGATGTCCTCACAATATCTGATCGCCGCGCTGGCCGCCGTGCCGGTGGTGTTGCTGGGTCGGTTTCTGGCGGTCTCCATCCCGGTTTATCTGCTGAGGGTGGGACGGCGCTACGACGCCAGCCGTTTTCATATCATCAAGCTGCTGACCTGGGGCGGCTTGCGGGGAGGGATTTCCGTTGCCATGGTCCTGGCCCTGGATCCGGGACCGGACCGTGACCTGTTGCTGACCATGACTTTCGCGGTGGTGGTGTTTTCAATTCTGGTGCAGGGCTTGACGGTGGGTAAAATTTATACGACCGAACAGCTTCGTTGGATTGCGCAGCGTTCATAGAGCGACCGCTGCCTGGGATTCCCCCCGGCGCTGTAGTCGGAAAACCCGATAGGTACGCTTACGAATTTTTTACTTCTTGTGTTTTCTTTAGTTTTTAATAGCCAATAGCAAAAACCAATGGCTGAACGTCCGGGAAGTGAAGGCCGATGCGGGGTAACCAGGCCGGGCGTGTCGGGAAGACGCGAACAGGACTCCTTGAAGCAGGCAGGCGGCGAGGAACCCGGGCCGGCACAGTTCGTCATGCGCCGGTGCGGGGGTGAGCGGTCCGGGTCGGCCATTGCGGGAATGGGGATGTCAGTTTTGGAATGCTCCAACAAGAGAAGACGCGACGATGCAACATATTCGTTATGATTACGCCGTCCGGGATACCAGCCCTTCGTCCGGAGCCGTGGCGGCCAGTTTCAACTTCTGTCTGGTGGGCAATGATGCGGAACGTCTGGAACGGCGCAAGAACGCGCTGGGGGCGATGGGCCATATCGCTGTGGTCCATACCAATATTGCTCAGGCGTTGCGTGCTGCTGCGGCACGGCGGTTCGACGCTCTGTTGATCGACCTGGGGGTGGAAACCGGTATGGCGGTGGTCAATGCGATGCGGCGGTCGGCGGAGCGGAATCTGCGCGAAACCCCCGCGATCCTTTTTGCCGCACCGCAAGGGGCTGTGGCGGCAAAACTGAGTGCCTTTGTGGGCCAGAATCATGTGGTGGACAGTGATATCCGCGATGAGGCGCTGCAGGCCCGGCTGGTGCAGTTGATCAGTGCATCGCCTCAGACGGTCTCCAAGGATCATCGGGCGCTGCGTAAACTGACCCACCGGATCTGTGTGCTGGCGTCGGAGTCGGCGGCGGACCGGCTGATCTGCGACGCCTTCCGGCAGGTGGAAGCGGTACAGGTGGAACTGCACCATGAGCCCTTGACGGCGTTCAATGCGCTGTTTCAGACGCGTGTGGATTGCATGGTTGTCATCGATCTGCAGCCGGGTGGCCGCTCTCGGGGCATTCCATTGGTGCAGGCGGTTCGCGATGTGGACAGCTCGCTGCTGATTCATCCCCGCATCGTTGCGATTGTGCCACGGGTCGAGGCCGAAAACGACTATCATTTGTGCGGTGCCGATCATGTGGTGAGCCTGCCATTTCCCAGGCCGGTCCCGGAACTGGTGCGGGCCTGGTTGGCCGAAGCACCGGGTGTGGCGACCAGTACGCCGCGCTCCGGTCATGGCAAAGCGCCCCGGCCGGTGACCCCGGGGACAAAGGAAAGACGTTCCCGCAAGCGTGGGGCGACCGGGAACGGACAGGATGGTCCGCAACCGGCGGTTGTCCCGCCGCCGTCTGTCGGTGGTTCGCCGGTCGATGAGGAGGACCTTTTGCCCTTACTGCTGGATGCTCCCGTATCACTGCCCGGTTCACCGCCGGTGCCGCCCGCCGTGGAGGCCGGTCCTCGCGATGCTCAAGGCAGGTCGTCCGGGCCACGCGGGAAGGGGGGGACAGCGGAAGCCCGGAACAGCGCCGGAACGGGTACGTCGCCGCCGATCTTCACTCCCCAGGATCTGTTATCCCCTCAGGCACCGGTGTTGAATCCTGTCGCTGATTCCGGGGTGATGGGTCGGTCGCCGCTGTCCGATGGCGGGTCTCATGAACCGGCGGCCGGTGGTGACAGTGATGATCCTTCACGTGCCACCCATGATCCGCTGCTCGAGGCGTTCAAAAAACTCAAGAAAGCCGCGGATCGCTTTTACGGCGACTCGGGCTCTCTCGCGTCTTGACCGGGAACGTTTCCTCCCGGACGGGGCATCCGGGTCAGACCAGGGTTTTCATCAGGGTTCTGGAGTTGCGCTGGTCGTTGTAATAGACGCGGCGCTGCCCGGGCAGGTCGTCGACGTTGACGGCCTGGAATCCGCGTTCCTGGAACCACTGAATGGCGTGGGTGGTCAGTACCAGCAGTCGTTTCATGCCCAGTGTCTTCGCCTTGTTTTCGATGTAGGTGAGCAGGGCGTCACCCCGGCCGCTTTTCTGATATTCGGGGTGAATGGCCAGACACGCCAGTTCGGCGACCTGATCATCGGTGAAAGGGTACAGAGCGGCGCAGCCGATGACCTGATTGTCCCGTTTCATGACGATGAAATGATGAATTTCCAGCTCCAGCAGCTCCCGCGGGCGCCGGACGAGGATGCCGCGTTCTTCCAGAGGCTGAATCAGGGCCAATATACCACCGATATCGTCGACGGTGGCCGGAACCGTCTGCTCGTAGTTTTCGGCGGCGATCATGGTGCCCACGCCGTCGCGGGTAAACAATTCCAGCAGCAGGCTGCCGTCCATCCGGCGGTCGATGATATGCACCCGTTTGACCCCCAGGCGGCAGGCGGCGACGGCTTTCTGCAGGTGATAGACGGTTTCCCGGCTGAGCGTTTGTCGTTTGTTGAGAATGGTTTCCGCTTCCTCGACGGACAACTGACGCACGACCTGTTGCTGTCGGTCGCGCAGTCCGGCATCTTCGATCAGGAAGATCAGTTTTTCGGCGTCCAGCGTTTCTGCAACGGCCGTGGCGACATCTGACGCCGCGAGATTGAAGGTCTCTCCGGTCGGCGAATAACCCAGGGGCGGGATCAGGACGATGGTGCCCTCCTCCAGGTGGCGGCGCAGTGCCGCACTGTCGATACGGCGTACTTCTCCGGTATGCTGAAAGTCAACCCCGTCACGAACGCCGATGGGCCGGGCGATGATGAAGTTGCCGGAGACCACACGTACCCGGGCACCGGCCATGGGGGAATCACTCACGGCCACTGACAGTGCTGCTTCCAGATCGAGACGGACGGCGGCCACGGCTTCCTTCACGCATTCCAGACTGGCCGCATCGGTAACCCGCAGGCCTTGCATATAGCGCAGGTCGAGATGCCGCGCCCGCAGGCGGGCCTCGATCTGGGGGCGGGCGCCGGGAACCAGCACGAGTTTGATGCCGACCGACGTGAGCAGGCCGAGGTCGTGGATGAGGTGCGGAAGTGTCCCGTCCAGCAGGGCTTCGCCGCCGAAAGAAATGATGAACGTCTTGTTGCGAAACGCGCGGATGTAGGGGGCCGCCTGGCGTATCCAGTGAACGAAGGATCCGCGGTCGATGGAAGTGTGCGTCATGGAATGAATTCGGTCATTATAAATAAGTAAAAGGATCTGTGGGTGCAAAAAGCCGGTTCATCTTGCCCGCCCGGGTTGATTCCCATAAGGGCCTGAGGCAGCGCAGGCTGACCCCGCTTGTTCTTCAAGCACGACGGGGCGCTGACGGATCGCCTGAGTTGATCAGGCCTTTTTCTGTGGGCGAGCCGTCTTTCCGGCGCTTTTCCCAAAAAAACCCCCGTGGACAGCGATGGTCCGGTGGTGTTTCCGCTTTCGGTGACAGCAAGGCATCAGTGTATAACGTTTTGATGTTTTTCAAAATGACCGGCGGTGAGACGGATCGGATGTGGGGAAGTATGGGGAGTGACACCACGGTTGGCAAAAGTTGAGTTGTTTGATAATGTATTGCCTTGCCTTGGCCACAAAGGCAAATGGGGGAAATACAAAAGATAGGAGTTGAAGGGGGGCTGTTGTTTCGGCCTTCATGCG
>Ga0256830_1002963_pt1 | contig 10838 bp, 6 predicted proteins | sample 128326metaG_FD_190537 | JGI IMG/M metagenome (GOLD analysis project Ga0256830, IMG submission 190537) | Hydrothermal vent microbial communities from Lau Basin, Pacific Ocean - 128-326 | ecosystem: Environmental > Aquatic > Marine > Hydrothermal vents | place: Pacific Ocean: Lau Basin | collected...
GACGCGCCCTGGTTCTTCGTTGAAACCTACTTCTACCGCCGCATCCTGGAGGCCAGCGGCTATTTTGGCGGCGATTTGCCGGGCTACGACCCCTTCCGCTTCGAGAAAACCCGCGGGCGAGCGGCCTCCCAAAACGCGGTGCGCGCCCTGTGCAGCCGCGTCCAGTCCTGGCTGGACAGCCGCTCCCCTCAGAAAGCCCTTCCCTGCTTGCTGCACATCGATCTGTGGGGCAACCAGGCCGACCTGAGCCTGTGGCCGGTGGACGACGAAAGCGCAGCCAGCAACGCGCCGCCAGACCCCGGCGCGGAGCACCTGCTGGTCGATCACGCGCCCGCAGTGAGCCACTATCTGGCGAATCAGGAACGCGGCCGCGTGGACATCCTGCTCGACAACGCCGGGCTGGAACTGCTGGTCGATCTGCAACTGGCCGGATTCCTCCTGGCAGCCGGGCTGGCCGCGGAAGTACACCTGCACTGCAAAGCCCACCCCACCTTCGTCTCCGATGCCATCGTTCAGGACGTGCGCGAGGCCATCCAGTCGCTGGCCGCGGATGAGCACCCCGCGGCGCGCGCCTGCGGCCAGCGGCTGCAAACCGCGCTCGAAAACCGCACCCTGCACCTGCACGCGCATTTCTTCTGGAACTCGCCGCTGGCCTTTTGGGACGCGCCCGCGGACCTGCACGCCGAACTCAGCCGTGCCGCGCTGATCATCAGCAAGGGCGACGCCAACTACCGCCGTTTACTGGGCGACCGGCTGTGGCCGTTCGACACCCCGTTCGAGCAGATCATGGCCTACACGCCCGCGCCCCTGCTCGCGCTGCGTGTGTTCAAAGCCGAACTGGCCGCCGGCCTCAGCCCTGCGGTCGTCGAAAAAGTCTCCAAAAAAGACCCCCACTGGCTCACCAATGGCCGCTGGGGAGTGATCCAATGGACAGGAACATGAACACCACCTTCAACCAACTCAAAACCCTGCTCCAAGAAGTCCACGACCTGACCAAAGCCAGCGCGGTGCTGGGCTGGGACCGGCAGACGTACATGCCGCCCGGCGGTGCGGCCGCGCGCTCCCGCCAGATGAGCACCCTTTCCAAACTGGTTCACGAGCGGCTGACCAGCGACGAGATGGGCGAGTTACTCGAATCCCTGGATGAGTGGCACCGCAGCCTGGACCCGGATTCGGACGAGGCCGCGCTGATCCGCTACGCGCGCCGCGAATTCACCCGCGGCCGCGCGGTGCCCGCCGATCTGGTTCAAGAAATGACCCTGGCCACCGGGGAAGCCAACCGCGTCTGGCAGCAGGCCCGTAAAGAGGATGATTTTCGCAAATTCCTGCCGCACCTCGAAAAGATGTTCGACCTGGCCCGGCAATACGCGGCCTGCTTCCCGCACTTCGAGCACCCCTACGATGCCCTCCTCGACCGCTTCGAGCAAGGGCTGACCAAAGCCGAACTGACTCGTATTTTCGAGGCCATCAAACGCCCCCAGAGCGAGCTGTTCAAAGCCATCCTGGGCAGCGGCGTGGAGATCGACGACCGGATGCTGCGCCAGCATTTTCCCGCGGACGCGCAGATCGCGGCCAGCCTGGAAGCAGCCCAGATGCTGGGCTTCGACCTGCAGCGCGGGCGGCTCGACCTGACCACCCACCCCTTCGCCAGCGCGTTCAGCGTGAACGACGCCCGCATCACCACCCGCGTCAACGAGAACTTCCTGAACGCCTGCCTGTTCGGAACGTTACACGAAACCGGCCACGCGCTGTACGAGCTGGGCGTGGCGCCGCGCCTGGAGGGGCTGCCGCTGGCGCGGGGCACCTCCTCCGGGGTCCACGAGAGCCAGTCCCGCCTGTTCGAGAACCTGATCGGGCGCAGCCGCGCGTTTGCCCGCGCCCTGCTGCCGGTGTTACAAAAACACTTCCCCGCGCAATTGGGCGATGCCAGCGTGGAGGCGTTCTACCGCGCGATCAACAAAGTGCAGCCCTCCTTCATCCGTGTCGAAGCCGACGAGGTCTCCTACAACCTGCACATCATCGTGCGCTTCGAGATCGAGGTCGCCCTGATCGAGGGCGGTCTGGCCCCGGCAGATTTACCGGACGCCTGGCGGCAGAAGTTCGAGCAATACCTGGGCATCACCCCGCCCACGGACCGGGAGGGCGTGCTGCAAGACGTACACTGGTCGTGGGGGCTGATCGGGCACTTTCAGTCCTACGCGCTGGGCAACATCCTCGCCTGCCAGTGGTGGGAGCGGATGCGGGACGACCTCCCCGACCCGGACGCGCTGATGGCCGCCGGGAACATCACCCCCCTCCGGGAGTGGCTGATCGAGCACGTCCACCGCCACGGGCGCAAGTACCCGCCCCAGGAGCTGGTCCGCCGCGTCACCGGCGGCCCCATCGACCCCGCGCCCTACCTGCGCTACCTGCAAGCTAAATACGGCCAGATTTACGCAGTGGGATGATCCTTCCATTGAAATCTATCCTGCAAAACGCTATAATCGCGACCGTCTTACTGGTCTACTGGTCTTATTCGTCTTACTGGTCTTATTCGTCTTAGAGCATCCCTATCGCTATCCCTATCCCTATTCCCTATCCCTATCCCCCCTCCCCATCCTTCGACTTCGAGCGGTCTGCGCCCGCCTTCCGCTCAGGATGCAATTACCCAATTACCCAATTACCCAATTACCAATACCCCACCCCCCGGAGAACTCCCCATGCCCCAAGACACTTTCCACGCCCGTGACACCCTGACCACCCCCCACGGCGCATACACCATTTACCGTCTCGACGCCCTCGAAAAAGCAGGGCTGACCCGCCTGAACAAACTGCCCTTCTCGATCCGCGTGCTGCTCGAACAGGCCTTGCGCCAGATGGACGGGGAGGCGATCACCGAAAAACACGTCCGCGACCTGGCCGGGTGGACGCCCGTGGCCGAAAAACGCCCGGTCGTGCCCTTCAAACCGGCGCGCGTGCTGATGCAAGACTTCACCGGCGTGCCCGCAGTGGTCGATCTGGCCGCCATGCGCTCCGCGGTGGCCCGGCTGGGCGGCGACCCCAAAAAGGTCAACCCGGTCGTGCCTGTCGATCTGGTCATCGACCACTCGGTGCAGGTCGATTTCTTCGGCATCCCGGACGCGCTGCAACGCAACGCGGAGATCGAATTCGAGCGCAACCGCGAGCGCTACGAGTTCCTGCACTGGGGCCAAAACGCGTTCGACAACTTCCGCGTCGTGCCCCCGGCCACCGGCATCGTCCACCAGGTCAACCTGGAATACCTGGCCCAGGTGGTGATGACCCAAGAGCAAAACGGCGAAACTCTGGCCTTCCCCGACACGCTGGTGGGCACGGATTCGCACACCACCATGATCAACGCGCTGGGCGTGCTCGGCTGGGGGGTCGGCGGGATCGAGGCCGAGGCCGCGGTGGTGGGCGTCCCGCTCGACATGCTCACCCCGGACGTGATCGGCTTCCGGCTGTACGGCCAGCTGCGCGAGGGGGTGACGGCCACCGACCTGGTGCTCACCGTGGTACAAATGCTGCGAGCGCGCGGGGTGGTGGGCAAATTCGTCGAATTCTACGGCCCCGGACTGGACAGCATGTCCCTGCCCGACCGCGCCACCATCGCCAACATGGCCCCGGAATACGGCGCCACCATGGGCTTCTTCCCGGTGGACGACGAAACCCTGCGCTACCTGCGCCTGACAGGCCGCTCCCCGGAACTGGTCGCCCTGGTGGAGGCGTACTGCAAAGAACAGGGGCTGTTCCGCACCCCGGACATGCCAGACCCGCAGTTCACCGATACGCTGGAACTCGATCTGGCCACGGTCGAACCCTCGCTGGCCGGGCCAAAACTGCCCCACCACCGCATCCCGCTCAACCGGATGCGTGAGCGCTTCGAGGAGATTCTGACCACCCCGAAAAGCGAGCGCGGCTTCGAGCTGTCTCCCGACGAGCTGAACAAATCCGCCCGGCTGCCCCTCAACGGCAGCAGCGTGGAGATGAAGCACGGCTCGGTGATCATCGCGGCCATCACCAGCTGCACCAACACCTCCAACCCCTCGGTAATGCTGGGGGCCGGCCTGCTGGCGAAGAAGGCGGTGGCGCGCGGCCTGCGGGTCAAACCGTGGGTCAAGACCAGCATGGCGCCCGGCTCCAAAGTGGTCACCGAATACCTGGCGCGCGCCGGGCTGATCGAACCGCTGGCAAAGCTGGGTTTCAACGTGGTGGGCTACGGCTGCACCACCTGCATCGGCAACTCCGGGCCGCTCCCGGCAAACGTGGTGCAGGCCATCACCGGTGCGGATTTGGTGGCCGCCTCGGTGCTGTCGGGCAACCGCAACTTCGAGGGCCGCGTCCATCCCTACTCGCTGGCGAACTACCTGGCCTCGCCCCCGCTGGTGGTGGCCTTCGCGCTGGCCGGTACGGTGGACATCGACCTGGACCGCGAACCCATCGGCGAAGATAAACACGGCAACCCGGTCTACCTGCGCGAACTCTGGCCCACCCCAGACGAAATCCGCCAGGCCATCCAGTCCTTCGTGCGCCCGGAGATGTTCATCGAAAAATACAGCAACGTGTTCAACGGCAACGAACGCTGGAACGCCATCCCCGCGGACGACAGCGCGGAACTGTACAACTGGGACGAAGATTCAACCTACATCCAGGAACCGCCCTTTTTCATCGACCTGACCCCGGAAGTCAAACCCATCCAGGAAATCCGCGGCGCGCGCGTGCTGGTCAAACTCGGCGACAACATCACCACCGACCACATCTCCCCCGCCGGGGCCATCCCGGCCAACTTCCCCGCGGGGCAATACCTGATCTCCAAAGGCGTCTCCCCCCGCGATTTCAACTCTTTCGGCTCGCGCCGCGGCAACGACCGGGTGATGACGCGCGGCACGTTCGGCAACATCCGGCTGAAAAATCACCTGGTGAAGGGCAAAGAGGGCAGTTACACCATCAAGTTCCCCGAAGGCGAGGAGATGTTCATCTACGACGCGGCCATGAAGTACAAGGAGGAGGGCACGCCCCTGCTGGTGCTGGCGGGCAAACAGTACGGCAGCGGCTCCAGCCGGGACTGGGCCGCCAAAGGTACGCTGCTGCTCGGCGTGCGCGCGGTGATCGCCGAATCCTTCGAGCGCATCCACCGCTCCAACCTGGTCGGTATGGGCGTGCTGCCGCTGGAGTTCGAGCCGGGCCAGGGCGCAGACGAGTTGGGCCTGGACGGCAGCGAGATTTACGACATCATCGGCCTGGACGACAACGTGCAGCCCTTCCAAAAGCTGACCGTCCGCGCCACCAAAGACGGCGGGAAAGTGATCGAATTTCCCGTCACCGTCCGGCTGGACACCCCAATGGAGGTGCAATACTACCGCCACGGCGGCATCCTGCACAAGGCGATCCGGGATATGTTGGGGGAGGGGTAGGGATTGGGTAATTGGATAATTGGGTAATTGGGTAATTGGGTAATTGGATAATTGGGTAATTGGGTAATTGGGTAATTGCATCCTGAGCGGAGGGCGGGGAGAGTTCGTACCGAACTCCGGTCGCTCGAAGTCGAAGGATGGATATTGGATATTGGAGACTGGTCACTTCTTACCACGCTTAATCAGCTACTCGAATCGCCACTCACCAACCACAAACAAGGAGCACCTATGAACAAAAAAATCACCCTCTTCAGCATCCTGCTGGCCGCCCTGGTGTTGGCTGCCTGCGGGCAGGCTGCCCCGGGTGAGGAGGATGGCCCGGCAGAGGGCCTCACGGTGCGGCCGGTCAGCGAAATCGTGGATACCGACATCCTGGTCACCAACTTCGCCAGCAACGGCACGGCCACCCTGCCGGTAGACACCGCGGTGCCGGTGGCCTGTTCCGTGGTCTACGGCACTACGCCGGAGTTCGGCCAGTTGAGCGTGGACAGCGACATGGCCGGTGGATCGCACCAGGAGCACAACCCGCTGCTCACCGGTTTGCAACCCGATACGCTGTACTACTTCCGGCTGCAAGGAGTGGACGACAACGGCGTGCTGTACGTCTCCGAGGTGATGACCTTCCGCACCCCGCCCGCGGACCCGGAACAGGAGAGCCTGGTCAACCTGGCCTCGCCTGAGATGGGCGCGCAGATCACCGGTTACAGCAGCGCGTTCGGCGGCGCGGCGGTGGACGAGCGCTGGGGCGCGGGCAGCGCGTTCGACGGCGACCCCTCCACCGAGTGGTCCAGCGCAGGCGACGGCGACGCGGCCTGGATCGAGGTCACCCTGGCCAAACCGGCGCGCATCACCGGCATCCAGTTCCAGACCCGTTCGATGAGTGACGGCAGCGCAATCGCCCGCGCCTTCACCGTCACCACCGAGAGCGGCGAGGTGCTCGGCCCCTTCGAGTTGCCCGACGCGGGGCAGCCCTACACCTTCGAGACGGCCTTCGAGGCCCAAACCCTGCGCTTCGAACTGATCGAGACCACCGGCGGCAACACCGGCGCGGTGGACATCGCGGTGTTCGGGGAGTTCATCGAGCCGTAGACCCAGGGGAGGAGGCGCATGGCGAAGTACCCGTTCAAAAATCTGGTCTTCCAGGGCGGCGGGGTCAAGACCTTCGCCTACCACGGCGCGCTGAGGGTGCTGGAGGCGCACGGTATTCTCGCGCAAATCGAACGCGTGGCCGGCACCTCCGCAGGGGCCACGCTGGCGACCGTGTTGAGCTTCCGCCTCCCGGCTGAGGAGACCATCCGCCTGCTGCAATCGGTGGATTACGCCAAAATCCCGCTGCGCTCCCGCTTTCGCCCCCCCCAATGGGCGCGCCGCACTCCCTGGGCGCTCGAAAAACGACTGGATAAGTTGCTCGGCCGGGTGGACAGCCTCAACCGCATGGTGCGCAGATACGGCTGGTATGCTAACGACTACGTCCACAACTGGCTGTGCAAAGTGATCGCGGAGCAGTGCGCGGGCAATGGCCGTGCCACCTTCGAGGACTTTCGCTCTCTGGGATACCGCGACCTGTACATCGTGGCGGCCAACCTCTCCACCCATCAGGTGACCGTTTTCTGCGCGGACAGCACCCCCGACGTGGCGGTGGCCGACGCGGTGGTCATGTCGGGCACCTTGCCGCTGTTCTTCGAGGCCGTGCAATTCGACGGTACACGTTTTGGCAGCGGGGATTTCTATGCAGATGGGGGGCTGGTGGCAAATTATCCGATCCACATTTTCGACCAACCCCAATTCGAGGCGGACAGCCGCCACTTTCTGCACGGCATCAACTGGGAGACGCTCGGCTGCCGCCTGTACACCCCCGCGGATTGCGCCCCCCAAAACCACGCCATCACCGGCCTGCTGTCCTACGTGCAGAACATGTTCGCTACCCTGGCACACGCCCAGGCCGTGGCCTTCGAGAACAGCCTGGTAGACAAAATGCGCACCATCAACATCAGCGATTGCTGCGTGAACACCACTGATTTCCGCGTCCGCCCCAGGAAGGATGACCCCAAATACACCGCGCTGGTACAGGCCGGGGAAAACGCGGCGCGTGAATATCTGCAAAACTACAAGCTCCCCACCGACCGCTTCTACGACGTGAAAGCCAAATTCGCGGAGTTCCTTGCGCAGTGGCGGTGAAACGGCAACCAAAGAAAAACGCTGCGCCCGGAATCTCCAGAGCACTGGGAGCACTGAATCCCGCACACCGCACGTCAACCGCGTCCCGTTGGAGCACGGAAGGCACTGGGACCACCGGAGGCACTGAACCCCGCACATCGCACCCGCACACCGCACGTCAACCGCGTCCCGTTGGAGCACGGAAGGCACTGGGACCACCGGAGGCACTGAACCCCGCACATCGCACCCCGCACCCTACCTCAACACCACCTCGGTCCACGCCTCGATCCAGCGTTCGCGGTTGGCGGCGATCAGCGCGGGATCGAGCACCACCGGGTTTTCGGGCACCGCCAGGTAGTCCACGAACTCCGGCTGCAATTGGGCGTTGGGGTTGACCGGGAAGACGAACATCTGGAGCGGGATGTCTTCCTGGAAGGTGGGCGAGAGCATGAAATCCACCCAGGCTTCGGCCAGGTCGCGGTTTTCCGTCCCGGCCAGGATGCCGACGAATTCGATCTGCCGGAAGCAGGCGCCGTCCCCGACGATGGCGCCGGTGGGCGGTTCGTCGAGCGGCTCCTCCGCGAAGATGACCTCGAACGGCGGGCTGGAGCCGTAGGACACCACCAGCGGATCGCTGCCGCCCCATTGTGAGAACTCGCTGTAGTAGGCGGTCTCCCAGTCGTTGACCACATTGACCTCATTTTCGACCAGCCCGCGCCAGAAGTCCAGGTAGCCGTCCTCACCGAAGTGGCCGATGGTGGCGAACAGGAAGGCCAGACCGGGCGAGGAGGTGGCCGGGTTCTCGACGGTCAGCAGCCCTTTGTATTCGGGTTGGAGCAGGTCTTCGAGCGATTGCGGCACGGCCAGCCCCTTTTCCTCGAAATACGCCTTGTCGTAATTCAGGCACACGTCGCCAAAGTCCACGGGCAAGGCGCGGTTTTCGGGGTCCAGCTTGAAATCGCCGGGGATGTCGGCCAGCAAGGGCGAGTCGTATGGCTCGAAGATGCCTTCTTCGAGGGCGCGGCTGAGGAAGGTGTTGTCCACGCCGTAGAACACATCGGCCAGGGGCGCGCCTTTGGAGAGCACGGCCTTGTTGACCGCGCTGCCGGTGTCGCCCGAGAGCAGGAATTCGACTTCGACGTTGTACTGCTGCTCGAACTGGGCCAGCACCTCTTCGGACACCGCGAATGAGTCGTGGGTCATCACTTTCAGGGTGCGCGGCCCGGCGGGGGTGGGGCCGGCCGTTTGGGTGGGTTGCGGGGAGGGGCTGGCTGCCTGCGCGCAGGCGGCGAGGGCGAGTGGGAGAAGGAGGGGGAGTAAGAAAAGCAGTTTTTTCACGGTACACCTCCGATTTTTGATTCTCGATTCTTGATTCTCGATCTTCACCCCAAAAAAACACACACCACACCGTTTTGCAGCGCGATGGTGGCCGTGTGGGCTGCCATGCGGTTGCTGACCCCGCGCGGGGAGCCGAAGGGGAGGCTGGCGTTTTCGAGCGGCCAGGCCAGGCCGCGGTAAGTCAGGCCGCGGGCCTCGCCACGGAGGGGGAGCACGGAGACCGTCTCGCCGGGCGCGGCGCGCAGGGTCAGGCTTTCGCCGCCGCGCAGGATGAAAATTTGGGTGTTCCCGGCCACGGCGCGGAGGCGGAGCGAGGCGTATTTGTCCGCGGCCAGCAGCAACAGGTTGGCGAAGGTCATGTCCCAGCGCCCGCCGAGCAGGCCGTAGAGGGTGACGCGGGCGGCCGCGCGCGCCCGCGCCTGGTCGAGGGCCAGCTCGAGGTCGGTCTCGTCTTTGGCGGCGGGGTGGCGGATGAGGGTCGCGCCGTCCCGTTGGAGGCGGGCGACCTGCGCGGGGGTGAGCGAGTCCAGGTCGCCAATGATCACGTCGGGGGTCAGCCCCAGGCGGAGGGCGTGTTTTGCGCCCCCGTCCGCAGCGATCAGCAGGTCGTGCGGCGGGAGGCGGTTGGGGGGCGGGGTGAAGTCGCCATTGGCGAAGATGAGGGTGTGCATGGGGGGATGGGGGTGGGGATAGAGAGGGGGGATAGGGATAGGGATAGAGAGGGGGGATAGGGATAGGGATAGGGATAGGGTATTGGGTAATTGGGTAATTGGGTAATTGGGTAATTACATCCTGAGCGGAGGGCGGCGCAGCCGCTCGAAGTCGAAGGATGGGTATTGGGTGACGAATTAGACAAGTGAGACAAATGAGACCAGTCAGACCAGTCAGACAAATGAGACAAGTCCGACAACTCAAACAAAAATCCCTCCGGCGCGGGAGGGAGGGGACAGGGTGCTTCCCTACGCCGGTATTGTCCGGATCAGGTTCTACGGGTCGAGCGTTCGCTCCTCTCAGCCTGCGGGCAGGCTCCCCGAGCAGGGTATTCGGTTTTCTAAAAGTATACCACGAGAGATCACAGGTTTTGAAAAACTGTGAGGGCTGTCATTTGGCTTTGCGAAAATCGCGGATCACTTTCAGCCGCCAGGAGAACGGGCCGGCCGGGATCAGCCGCGCCACCCACCACAACAGACGGGCGTAGGCCGGCAGAACGATGAACTCGCGGTTGCGCGCCACCCCGCGCAGGATGTGTTGCGCGGCCCGATCCGCGTCCACCAGAAAGCGGTCGCGCTGCCGGGCTTTGACGGCCTCGCGACGGATACCGGCCAGTTTGGCAGTGTCCATCATGCCGGTGCGGATGAAGGCCGGGCAGACCACGCTGACGCGCACGCCAAAATCCGCGGCCTCGGCGCGCAGCGCGGTGGAGAGGCCAACCACCGCGTGTTTGCTGGCGGTGTACGGCACGCTGGAGGGGAAGGGCACCAGCCCGGCCAGGGAGGCCACGTTGACGATGTGGCCGCTGCCCTGCCGCACCATGTGCGGGTAGGCGGCCATCACGCCGTGGACCACTCCCATCAGGTTGACTTCCACCACCCGCCGCCAGTTGTCCAGGGTCTGGTCGCGCAGTTCGCCCAGGATGGTGATCCCGGCGTTGTTGAACAGCAGGTCGAGCCGGCCGTGTTGGTTCACGGCCTGGTCTACGCAGGCCTGGACGGCTTCGGCGTCGGTCACGTCCAGCCGGACGGCCCGGGCGCGGCCGCCTGCGGCCTGGATGGCGCGGGCGGTTTGTTGGGCGGCCTCTTCGTTCAGGTCTGCGGCGATGACGGTTGCGCCGCGGTGCGCCAGTTGGCGGCACAAGGCACGGCCAATGCCCGCGCCGCCGCCGGTAACGAGGGTGATTTTGTGTTGGAAGGGAGGCATGGGGGGAGGGGGTGA
>Ga0256830_1002964_pt1 | contig 10837 bp, 9 predicted proteins | sample 128326metaG_FD_190537 | JGI IMG/M metagenome (GOLD analysis project Ga0256830, IMG submission 190537) | Hydrothermal vent microbial communities from Lau Basin, Pacific Ocean - 128-326 | ecosystem: Environmental > Aquatic > Marine > Hydrothermal vents | place: Pacific Ocean: Lau Basin | collected...
ATAGCCGGCTTCATTTGCGGTGATAAGGATTCGCATTCCTGTTCCACCCTCTGGAATCCGGCTTCACCAAGCTACCTTGCATGGTGTGGTGTTTACATATATAAACCTGATGATTTTTCCGACTTTTACGATCCAGTATCAGGGGCCACTGAGACGGCAAGGAATATCGGATACAAGGATGACATAACATGGTCAAGAATGTACGGGAACAAAAAGGCAAATTATGAAGAAATTCATATGGAAAGATTAAAGGCACCGTTGCTTGTGCATTCCTATCCTGTAGAGTCATATTTTTCTACAGTACGTTGTCAGACATACCTTGGAGCCGCGAGCACATCTAATCTTTCACGCCTTGCCAGTTGCACATTGGCAAGTCTTTACAGAAGAACATCGGGTGTTATCCTCGATGACAGATTTTTTCTGCCCGATCCGCGATTCTGTGTGGAGCATGCCTACGAGGATGTTCTGAGGGATGTCTGGGTGGCAAGGGTCATATGCGCAGATCATGGTGTAATCTACGCTGTATACGCCACTTCTGTGCGGGCTGAGGATAACTCATGGAATTACACAGAGGAACTATCCAGCCAGTTCAAGAGATTTTTTAATGGAGTCAGACTGGAGGCATGAAATATGCTCCAGCTATTATATCAAGGAGGGATTCATTAGGAGGTCCACTTGAACCCTTTTCAGCTTGTTGGTGTTTTTAGATTTTGAATTATTATTTTGCTGTTAGGTCGAGTTCACCGACGCATATGTTAGACATATAAAGCGGTTTTAAACACATGAAATCACGCGCTTAAGGAGGTCTGTCATGCAGAAACTCGGCCTTTACCTTGATGAAGATGAAGACAATCCCGTGCTCTTGTGGCTCTTCAGGCACGGGTGGGAAGACCCGGGGTGGGGACGAAGTCCGGCGGGGCAAGTGGCTACTGCTTTGATCATCCATGAGCTGGCCGGCAGGATCACGGACGATGAGATGAGCAGGGAACTGAAGGCCGTTGCCGGGAAAATCATGGAATCCAATGCCGGAAAGGTTGCTTCCGCTGCACGGCAATAAGCTGATGCCGCCGGGCTTGTGTCCCTCGGCAACGTGCTTTCAACCCCGGTCGTGGTGCAGTTGATCGCGCTGGGCGTCTTCCTTGCGGCAGGCAGGGGTGGAACCGTCTGAGAGGAAGGGGTATACTACAAGGAGCGGTTCGAGCACGCCTTGCTGGATCGCGGGGATGTTTCGACCCGGATGCTGCTCGTGCTCACCAAATCGGCGAAGAGGGAAGCCGTGGGTGACTTTCGCCCTGACCACTGCCGGGCATACGCTCTGGTCGGATTATACAGCGGCTCCCTGTCCGTTTCCTGGAACAACTCGGGCGAGACCGAGGGCGGATGGACTGCGGTGATGACGGGTGGTCACCGAGTTCAGGGAATCATGCCGCACCTCTGCGACGATGATCTGAGGGAGTTCCTTTGCCCTCATGCAGCCGTACGAGGACGGCCGAGGCATGGTCAGTATCGGAAACACCATACGTGACCATGAACTTGTACGGAAACGGATTGAAGATATCCGGGCCGGTGTCGACCGGCAGCTTCCGGACCCAGAGGGCGAATGATCGCACACTATGGTGACTCGGGCACCAGGCTGAATGCCGGTGCCGTGATACAGAAAAGGAGGAGGTTAATGAAAAGGGTGTTTCTTGTAGGAATTATTTGCCTTGTTGTTGTGGTCGTGCTGTCGGTGGGCCGCGGGTTTGCAGAGGTCGGCGAGGATCGTGAGAGTCCTGCGCAGAGTGGTACAAGCGGCGGCGCGATGGTGATGAAAGCCGACGGCGGCATGGAGATGGCGCACGGATTCCCGCATCCATTCTTCAACCATATGGGTATCCCCGACATGCCGGGAATGCTGAGCGTGAGGGCGACCGGCTACCGGCAGGGCCGAAGCGGGGAGGAGTCGAGGAGTGACTACGGGTTTCACCTCGAGGCCGGCCTTTACGACCGCGTGGGCCTGCACGTTCGGAGCAACGCGATAAATCAAAACCCCCGCACCGACATCATGCTGATGTACGCCGTTGCTCGGGACGCCGAGGCCGAGAGCGGAGTCTCGGTGTTCGGAGGAGCCCTGGTCCCGTCAGGAACCATACCCGAGGGGCAGGATGACGTCGTCGGGGCCTTCGGGGTTGCCGCACGCAAGGTGTTAGGGGATTTCGCCATATTCGACGGCAATGTCCACTACATGCCCGAGATGGGCATGGTCGAGGCCGGTCTTTCGGGAGTCTTCAAGGCCACGGACTCCTTCTTTCCGATAGTCGAGCTCGAGGCCGAGCTGTCGAGCGACGAGACGGTGCTGTACCTGCTGCCCGCCTTGAAGTTCAAGCTGAAACCAGAACTGTTCCTCGGCGTGGGCTCACAGGTCGCCCTGACATCCGACAGGGAGTTCGACACCAGGGCACTCCTGCAGGTGGATGCCGCCTGGTGACGCCGGCTCCGACCGGCTCCTTGTCCGGAGAACGTGAGGACGGCGAAGTTCATAGTGACTTGTGCAAACGATTAAAACCCATGGAGGTGCCATGAGCGAAACGAAGATCGTCTTGCCAGACAGGGACATCCCCACCAAGTGGTACAACATAGCGGCGGACATGCCGAACCTTCCGAGCCCGCCGCTTCATCCGGCCACTAAGCAGCCCGTTGGGCCGGACGACCTCGCCGCAATATTCCCCATGTCGCTGATCGAGCAGGAGGTCTCGACCGAGAGGTGGATAGAGATACCCGAAGATGTCTTGAAGGCTTACGCCCTGTGGAGGCCGAGTCCGCTCTTCAGGGCCCGCAGGCTCGAGGAGGCCCTCGGCACTCCTGCAAGGATATACTACAAGTACGAGGGGGTCAGCCCGGCAGGGAGTCACAAGCCCAACACGTCGATCCCCCAGGCGTACTACAACAAGGAGGCTGGCATCAGGAGGATCGCCACGGAGACCGGTGCCGGACAGTGGGGATCCTCGATGGCGCTGGCCGGAAGCCTCTTCGGCGTGGAGGTCACGGTCTACATGGTGAGGGTGAGCTACAACCAGAAGCCCTACAGGAGGATCGCCATGGAGACGTGGGGCGCCACGGTTCATGCCAGTCCCTCGGATATCACCCGGGCGGGCAGGAAGATACTCGAGACCGATCCCGACAGTCCCGGCAGCCTCGGAATAGCCATATCCGAGGCTGTAGAGGACGCCGCTGGCCGCAGCGACACAAACTACGCGCTCGGCTCGGTGCTCAACCACGTGCTCCTGCATCAGACCGTGATCGGACTCGAGGCCAAGAGACAGTTCGAACTCGCCGGCGACTACCCGGACGTCATAATCGGCTGCTGCGGCGGGGGGAGCAACCTCGCCGGCGTGAGTTTTCCGTTCCTCCGCGACAAGATAAACGGCAGGGAACTCAAGGTGATAGCCGTCGAACCCGCGTCGTGTCCCACGCTGACAAAGGGCGAGTTCAGGTACGACTTCGGCGACACGGCAGGCCTGACCCCGCTCGCCAAGATGTATACCCTCGGCCACGACTTCGTCCCTCCGGGCATTCACGCAGGCGGACTCAGGTACCATGGCGATGCCCCCCTGCTATGCCAGCTCTACCACGACGGCCTGATAGAGGCCAGGGCCTATCCGCAGACAGCGGTCTTCGAGGCTGCGCTCCGGTTTGCACGCACAGAGGGCGTAATACCCGCACCTGAGAGCGCCCATGCGGTCAGGGCCGCCGTGGACGAAGCCCTGCGCTGCAAGGAGGAGGGTAGGGAGGAGGCCATACTCTTCAACCTGAGCGGCCACGGCTACCTCGACCTGCAGGCATATGCAGACTACCTCGACGGCAGGCTGACCGACTATGAGTACCCCGACGAGAAGATCAGGGAGGCCCTGTCGAGGCTGCCCGAGATTTAGAGGCGGCCGCGAGAGCTGTCATGAAGGGGATAATCATTCTCGTCTTGCTGGTGGCGCAGGCGGTGCTGCCGCCGCCCGTTGCGGCGGCTGTCGAGGCGGATGCCGCGAGTCGGCCCGATAGGTTTGACCCCGCCTCCGACGAGTCGTGGCGGCTGATCTGGTCGGACGAGTTCGACGGAACGCGGATCGATACGCGGAAGTGGGAGGTCGTGACAGGCGGGCCGTGGGACCTCGGCAGCGGCTGGCCACGGGGGTACCGCAGGGCGGAAAACGTCTATCTCGACGGCAAGGGGCATGCAGTCATAAGGTTCAGCCGCGACGGCAGGGGCGACTTGACGGTCGGTGCCGTGAAGTCGCGCCGGGAGTTCCTCTACGGCTACTTCGAGGCGCGGCTGAAACTGACCACCCAGCCCGGCTGGTGGGCCGCGTTCTGGCTTTACAGGGCGCGTAACGGCGCCAATCCGTTCCTGCACGGTCTCGAGATAGACATCGTCGAGGACTTCCCCAAGAAGTCCCGGAACATGAATGCGGTCCAGGAGGCTGTTCACGCGGGAGTCCCGTCCGCCTACGCGAAGTCTTTCACCAACATCGCCGAGATCGACGACTGGAGCGCGTTTCACGTGTTCGGGCTGAAGTGGACGCCGCTGGAGTACACCTTCTACATCGACGGCGTGGAGATACTGCGCTGGGGAAAGGAAGAGGCCGTGACCACCAGGCCTTGCCGTGTATGGCTCTCTTCCAACACCGGGAGCCTCGATCGGGCGGGCTTTACAGGAGACTACCGCGATGCCGCATTGCCGGACTACTTCGTCATCGACTATGTGAGGGTGTACGAGAGGGTCGGCGGGAAGGTCCCGGTCGTCTCGATAACCTCACCCGCCGGTGACGGGCCCATGAACGTGAAGGCGGGGACGGGCGTGACCATCGAAGCCTCGGCTGAGGACCCCGACGGGAGCGTGCGCAAGGTGTACCTCTTCGACAACGGCTACCTGCTCGAGACGAAGACCGCGAGGCCCTACCGGTTCGACGTCACCTTCGACGAGGCCTACTACTCGAAGACCGCCTACATGAGACCGGCCGACCTGAGGGGTGTCTCGACTCTGCTGACCGAACACGTCTTCGTTGTGATGGCCGAAGACGACGAGGGCCGTGTGGGTGCCTCGGCACCCGTGGTGTTCTATGTGGAGAGCCCGGTGCCGAGCCGTCCCTATGGGGGGAAACCGCAGCGTATACCGGGCCGCCTGGAGCTTCCCTACTTCGACGAGGGCGGTCAGGGTGTCGCCTACAGCGATGCCGACGCCGAGAACCTTGCTGCAGAGGCTGCGAAGAAGGCCTTCAGGGCCGGCGAAGGAGTGGACACCGGCGGCAGGGGCATAGGGTGGATACATGACGGTGAATGGCTCAGGTATACCGTGGACGTCGAGGCAGACGGTGACTACACCGTAACGGTCCCACTTGCCGCCGGCCCGGGGTCGCCCGAGGGAGTGGAGAAGGGAGTGCGCCTCGAGGTCGACGGCAGGCATGTCGCGGATTTCATGATGAAGGGTGTCACCGGTGGGTGGAATTCATGGACCACTGTCACCAGGAGGGGGATAAGCCTGACGAAGGGAAGGCACGTGTTGACCCTGAGGGCCGTGAACGGGTTCTTCAACCTCGACTACATGGATTTCAGGATCGAGAGGCGGTCAGGGAAGTGAGCGGCACTCCTGAAAGTGAGGCCCGAGGCCGGAAAAACCCTTGCCGGAGGGGACGCCTTCAGGATATCGATTGGCCCGAAGACACCGCAGAGGCGAGGGAGTTGCAGCTTGCGCTCAGGGAACAAGTGAGGATCGTCCCCTTGAAGGGGAGAATCAGATATGTTGCCGGCGTAGATGCGGCGTTTGCCGGAGACTCGGTGATAGCAGCCGCCTGCCTCTACGAGTACCCCCGGCTAGTACGCATCGCAGAGGCTCATGCCGTGAGGAGGGTCACGTTCCCGTACATCCCCGGCTTCCTCTCCTTCAGGGAAGGCCCTGCGATCATGGAGGCGGTCTTCGAGTTGAGACCCGAACCCGACCTGATCCTCTTCGACGGCCAGGGTATCGCCCATCCCAAGGGCCTCGGTATAGCATCGCACATAGGCGTCTTGCTCGGGCTGCCCACCGTTGGTTGTGCGAAGTCGAGGCTCGTAGGAGACTACACGCCGCCTGGGCCGGGGAAGGGTGAGTACTCATACCTGGTACACCACGGAAGGTGCATCGGCGCGGTCCTGAGGACGAGGGACGGCGTCTCTCCCGTCTTCGTCTCGCCCGGCCACCTCGTAGACCTCGAAGGGGCGGTCGAGCTCGTGCTCGGATGCACCGGCCGCTACAGAATCCCCGAACCCATCAGGTGTGCAGACCGCCTGGCCGGAGAGGTGAAGCGTACGCTGACGGCACGAGGCGCCCAAGTATGCGTCAAACCCCGGTCTCCTTGAGGTATTCGTTGAACAACTCGAGTCCCCGCCGGTGCCTCTCGCCGAACCCGTAGGAGAGCCCCCTCCAGTACGCGGTCAGCTCTTCCGCGGACAGCCACCTCCGGGCGGGACACGACTCGGCGATCTCGGGGAGGCTCCCGAGTGCCTCGGCCTTTGCCACGTCGAGGTCTCTCCTGAATGACTCGATCGCCGCTGCCGAGCCCCTGTTCGCCATCCAGAGGGCGAATACGAAGGGGAGACCCGTCTCCCTGTACCATATGTCGCCGAGGTCGTACACGAATGGGGTCGGCCGCCTGCGTGCATGCCTGAGGGCATCGTCGCCGATCAGCAGGTATGCGGCATGGGTGCCGAGACCCTCGTCGAGGGGAAGCCCTGAGCTCTCGATGTTGCACCTGAGCCCGTGGAACCTCGAAAGCACGATGCGCAGCAGGGCTGCGGACGTCTCGGACTGGCTGGTGTGAAGCACGGTCCGGCCGTCAAGCCCTTCGAGCCTCATCCTGCTGAAGAGCAGGATGCTGCCCACCGGCCCCTCGGAACTCACCGAGTGTCCCTCTATGAGCAGGTACCTCTCGGGCCTCCTGAGATACTCGACAGAGGATGAGGGGCTTATGTCTATACGTCCCTCCCTCAGGAGCCTGTTTATCTCGCACGGCACGCCGCCGATGAACTCGTACGCCGTAGTGGAGGCCTTCTCCAGGCAGCGGTATATCGGGTAGAGATTTGCATATGGTATTCTGCCGATCTTCAACATCTGTCTCTCAGTGCTGATTTTAGCAGAAAGAGGTCCCGCAAGGGAAAGCGACTCCCGCTTCGGTTTCCACCCGTCGGATCGCCGGAAGCGATACGGAAAGGCAAGCCGCATGCAACCGCTTTGCCGTACTCGAGGCCTTGGCCGCAAATACTTGCATTAAGTGTCTCGGTTGGGTTATAGTATCCTCTCGTCGGCTGCGCTACCGCAGCCTTGACAAAAAAGGTTTTCTCGGATATTATATTCTGGTTTTACTTACAACGGTTTGAACGGAGGATTTACATTGCCCACTATAGCGCAGCTGGTAAGAAACGGAAGGAAGAGGGTCAAGGAGAAGTCCAAGAGCCCGGCCCTCCAGAATTGCCCCCAGCGCAGGGGTGTCTGTACGAGGGTCTATACGACGACGCCGAAGAAGCCCAACTCCGCCCTCAGGAAGGTGGCGAGGGTGAGGCTGACGAACGCCATGGAGGTGACGGCCTATATACCCGGGATCGGCCACAATCTTCAGGAGCACTCGATAGTGCTGATAAGGGGTGGCAGGGTGAAGGACCTTCCGGGTGTGAGGTACCACATCGTCAGGGGAGCGCTCGACACGATGGGTGTCGGTGACAGGCGCCAGGGCAGGTCCAAGTACGGGGCCAAGAGGCCGAAATAGGAGCGTAGAGATGGCAAGAAGAAGGGTTGCAGAAAAGAGAGAGATTCTTCCTGACCCGAAATACAACAGTAAGCTGGTCAGCAAGTTTGTGAATGCAATAATGACGGATGGGAAGAAGTCTGTTGCGGAGAGGATCTGCTACGGTGCCTTCGAGATCATAAAGGAGAAGACCAACGAGGATCCTCTGAAGGTCTTCAAGATCGCACTGGAGAATGTGAAGCCTGTTGTCGAGGTGAAGCCGAGGAGGGTCGGCGGGGCGACGTATCAGGTGCCCGTCGAGGTACGGCCCAACAGGAGGGTGGCGCTCGCGTTCAGGTGGATCAGGGACTTCGCGAGGAAGAGGCCCGAGAGGACCATGACCGAGCGTCTCGCGGCGGAGCTCTTGGACGCCTACAACAAGACGGGCTCATCTGTCAAGAAGAGGGAGGACACCCACAAGATGGCGGATGCCAACAAGGCGTTTGCCCATTACAGGTGGTAGGAAGCTGAGGTCTCTGCGTCGTGTTGCGAGTTGTCTCGAAGTAAACCCGCAGCCCTGTAGTTGAATCCTGTCAAGGGGTGTATTCCGGAACAACTGTAAATATGCCGAGGACACAGATACCGATTTTGTGTCTTTTCGAAGAGGAGAGAAGGACTTGAGGTTTCCATTAGAAAGAGTAAGGAATATCGGGATCATGGCTCATATCGACGCCGGAAAGACGACCACCACGGAGAGGGTGCTGTACTATACCGGTGTCACTTACAAGATAGGCGAGGTCCACGAGGGCACCGCCGTGATGGACTGGATGGTCCAGGAGCAGGAGCGCGGCATAACCATAACCTCGGCTGCGACGACTTGTTTCTGGAAGGACCACAGGATAAACATAATCGACACGCCGGGTCATGTCGACTTCACCATCGAGGTCGAGAGGGCGCTGCGCGTTCTTGACGGCGCCATAGCCGTCTTCGACGCCGCTGCCGGGGTGGAGCCCCAGTCCGAGACCGTCTGGAGGCAGGCCACCAAGTACGGAGTGCCGAGGATCGCCTTCATGAACAAGATGGACAAGATGGGGGCCGACTTCTTCATGTCCGTTAACTCGATGGTCGAGAGGCTCGACGCCAATCCGGTCGCGATACAGATACCCATAGGCACCGAGGAGAACTTCAGGGGGCCTATAGACATAGTCAAGATGAGGGCCTACTACTTCGACGACGAGACCCTCGGCGCCAAGTTCGAGGAGGGGGATGTGCCCGAAGAGTACAGGGCCCAGGCCGAAGAGTACAGGGACAAGATGCTCGAGGCCCTTGCCGATGTGGACGAGACCATAATGGAGAAGTATCTCGACGGTGAAGAGGTTACCGAGGAGGAGATCAAGAGGGCGCTCAGGAAGGGGACCCTCGAACTGAAGATCACACCGGTGATCTGTGGGTCGAGCTTCAAGAACAAGGGGGTCCAGCTCCTCATAGACGCCATAGTCGACTACCTTCCCTCTCCCCTCGACGTCCCGCCGGTCAAGGGGGTGACGCCGGACGGCGCCGAGGTGGAGCGCAGGGCCTCCGACGACGAGCCGTTTTCGGCCCTCGCTTTCAAGGTCATGACCGACCCCTTCGTGGGCCAGCTCACATACCTGAGGGTCTACTCAGGGGTGCTTTCCGCTGGTTCGTATATCTACAACTCGACCAAGGACAAGAAGGAGCGGATCGGGAGGCTCCTCAAGATGCATGCCAACAAGAGAGAGGAGATAAAGGACGTGCGGGCCGGTGACATCGCCGCCGCAGTCGGACTCAAGTACACGCTCACGGGAGACACCCTCTGTGACGAGAGCAACCCGATCGTGCTCGAGGCCATGGAGTTTCCCGAGCCGGTCATATCCATCGCTATAGAGCCGAAGACGAAGCAGGACCAGGAGAAGCTCTCCGCCGCGCTCATCAAGCTCTCGCAGGAGGACCCGTCGTTCAGGGTATCCTACAACGAGGAGACGGGGCAGACACTGATATCCGGGATGGGCGAGTTGCACCTGGAGATCATCGTCGACAGGCTCCTCAGGGAGTTCAAGGTCGGGGCCAACGTGGGCAAGCCGCAGGTGGCCTACCGTGAGACCATAAAGAAGCCGGCAAAGGCCGAGGGCAAGTTCGTGAGGCAGTCCGGCGGCAGGGGTCAGTATGGTCACGTGCTCATAGACATCGAGCCACTCGGCAAGGGCGGGGGCTTCGAGTTCGTCAAGAAGATAGTCGGAGGGGCGATACCGAAGGAGTTCATACCGGCTGTCGAGAAGGGTGTCCAGGAGGCCCTCGAGTCGGGCGTGCTGGCCGGATACCCCGTGGTCGACGTGAGGGTCACGCTCTACGACGGCTCCTACCACGAGGTCGACTCCTCCGAGATGGCGTTCAAGATAGCCGGTTCCATGGCGTTCAAGGAGGCGGCGCAGAAGGCCGACCCCGTGCTCCTCGAGCCGGTGATGAGCGTCGAGGTGATAACCCCGGAGGAGTATATGGGGGATGTCATCGGGGACCTGAACTCGAGGAGGGGCAAGATGCAGAGCATGGAGAAGCGCGGCAACGCCCAAGTCATAAAGGCCCACGTCCCGCTCGCGGAGATGTTCGGTTACGCCACCGACCTCAGGAGCAAGACGCAGGGCAGGGCCACCTATACGATGCAGTTCTCCCACTACGAGGAGGTCCCAAAGAATATAGCCGAGACCATAATCTCCCGAGTGCGGGGTGAGTAGATAAAAAAACGAGATTTTTTTTTGCGATTTCTGGTATATTATAAGGCTTCCGCTTGACGGGGCCGGTGCGAAGGCCTGTTTTTTTGAGAAAACTGCTTGATTTTGTTGAGTTAATTCGTCTCCGCGAGGGTGAGCCCCCTTGGGCTTGAAGCAGGGGCGGCCCGGGCGACTTGGTCCTTATGGCCCGGACGAGAGGCGATTATGAGGGTTTATAAAGAGATCAGCTTTTTTGTAAGGAGGAGAAATGGCGAAGGCAAAATTTGAAAGGACGAAGCCGCATGTAAACGTAGGGACGATAGGCCATGTGGACCACGGCAAGACGACGTTGACGGCAGCGATAACGAAGGTATTGGCGATGAA
>Ga0256830_1002965_pt1 | contig 10835 bp, 13 predicted proteins | sample 128326metaG_FD_190537 | JGI IMG/M metagenome (GOLD analysis project Ga0256830, IMG submission 190537) | Hydrothermal vent microbial communities from Lau Basin, Pacific Ocean - 128-326 | ecosystem: Environmental > Aquatic > Marine > Hydrothermal vents | place: Pacific Ocean: Lau Basin | collected...
TCTCCACCCACCTCCCTTTTCTGTGATTAGTGGAATGGAACTTCTATATAAAATTTTTGGTGAGTAAAGCAGGCAGCTCACACCACCATTCCTTTGAATCCCTACCGAAAATCCGAAACAGCTATTTTTAATTGGAGAAATTGTTTTTAACATATCTGAACTTGATTTCAGACCCGATCTCTGTTTCAAATGCGAAACGTATTCGTGTCTGGCTGATTGCATACATCTCAACTATTCTTTTAAGAATGCAGAAAATAAGAGACTAAAAATTGCAGATTTGAGGGTTAGTCGGTTAGCAGAGAGAGGCATCTTTTCTGCAGTCTCATTTGCTTCATTACGGTATTATCTCAATAATAAATGAAAGGGCAAGAAGATCATTGAAAATTTGAGAAAGCTGAATGTTTCGGAAGGTTGTTACGTATCATGATGAATGCTATGGTTTTTACACATCTTTTGCCGAAGCCTATTCAATTGATGCTCCATCCAATGCAGTCCATCTGTTTGGCCATTTTATACTAAATTGAGGGAGCTTGGAATAAGGATTGCGTATCAAAACCCTGCAGTAACAGAGCGAGTCCAGAAACTGACAGAACACTTGACAGAATCTTTGACATTATATTTATTGATAGAGTTGACAGAGAATATCACCGAAAAAATGCCCTCTGCTGTGATGCTTCATTTAAATTCAAAGGGATTATAAAACACCAAGAAAATTTCAGGAGAGAAACATCAGAGTTTGTTTAAATTTAAAAAATTAGACGCTCACTGGCAATAAAACCGTTCTGAATATTTTTGATAAAAAAGCGAGTATTGTTTAAGCTTTTTCGTTTTTCAAAAAATCACATCTGAAAACTACTCACTCCTCCTGCCTGTCCTTTTTCTCATAAAGCAACCTGTAAAAATCCTTTGGATTTGAGATGCAGCTCAGTTCCTCTTTCATGATTATGACTACATTTTCGTTTCTGCATTTCACGTCTTTTTCGACGATATAAGCAGCCATCTTTGATACGATCTCGCTTATTCTGCCCATGTGGTCTATTCTCTTACCGATCTCTCTTACCTGCTTAATTCCTGTCAGAACGGGCTCATTTTCTGGTTTCGAGATGACATCAAATGGAGCATGCTTTATAGGGATGACATCCACTCCTATTTCCTGAAGATTGGATATTATCTCTCCCTCTTTTTTGCCATATTCATGCATTTCTCCGTCTTCAAAGCCCTCTAAGTTTTCAATGAAATTCAGCACATCTATCTCCCTTACAACACTCTCTCCAAGTATCTCCTCAAGTTTTATTGCGTTTTCAATGTTTGTGTCTATCCCCTCCTCGTAAAGCATCACAGTTCTTCTCGAAACTCCAAGGAGCGTGGCAAGTTCCCCTGCAGACATTCCAAGCTCTTCTCTTGCTTTCTTTACTTTCTCGTTATCCAGCTTTACGTAGTACCCTCCTGGAGCAGAGTATATCAGCGGTTTCATATCCTCAACAACCATGTCATAGAAGGTTGCCATGTTGAGAACGGGAATTCCGTATCTTGTGTAGACAACACCCCTTTCAAGATAGTCAGACTTGTATCTCTCACCAATAACAACGGGGCTCGCTTTCAGCACCCTTGCAATTATCTTCATCTCCTTGGCCATTTCAGATTTGAATGAGTCTATGTTGTAGAGAACTTTTAGAAAAAGCACAACATCTCCCTTTCTTGCCACAACATCAAAGCATCTGGGTTTGGTCTCCGCTAAGTCTGTTACCACATAACCTGCCTTGTCCAGAATTTTTATCACGTTTGTTACCAGAAGTCCCTGCATTGCTGATCGATATTATGGAGAGATGAGTATATAATGTTTTATCTGATACCAGATCTATCCTAAATTCACTCTTAACACCATGACCTTCTGAAAAGATGAATAAATAAAGACAAAAGTTTGAGGGGATGGTGGTTTTCCAGCCTGATAAACAGATGAAAAAGTCAGCAATCAAGATAATTTCTGAGGTCTAAAAAAACTCTCACAGAGTGTAGCCGACAATAAATCTCTCGAATTTCTCATGCTCAAGCAATTCTCTTGCGGTACCGCTGAAGGCAACCTTTCCTCCAATGAGCATTAAGGCATTGTCGCTCATTTCAAGAGCCTTTATAACATTCTGCTCAACGAGAACAATTGTAAGGCCGAGTTCATCCCTTAAACTTAATACCCTCTCGAAAACCTGAGATGCGAACTTTGGAGAGAGCATGGCTGTTGGTTCGTCGAGCATCAAAACTCTTGCCCTTCTTATCAAAGCTGATGCTATACCGAGAAACTGCCTTTCACCACCGCTCAGCATCCCTGCTTTCCTGTCCATCTTGTCCCTCAGCTCTGGGAATACGTTCAATGCAAGTTCAAGTCTGTCGTGGTATTCTGCCTCATCCAGTATGTATCCAGCTATCACCAGATTTTCTCGAACTGTTAGCTCTGTAAAAACATTATCTGTCTGGGGCAGGTATGCTATCCCGAGCTTTGTTTTTTCGTGCGGTGGCAGGTGAGTTATCTCTTCTCTGTCCAAGATGATTCTCCCGTTATATATCGTTGTGAAGCCGAAAATGGACTTCAGCAGTGTTGATTTTCCACTTCCGTTCGGCCCAACAACGGCAGTGATTTTCTTTTTTTCAGCCTTGAAATCCACATCAAAAAGAATGTGAAGCTCCTTGTAGCCTGATGAAAGCTCGTGGGTTTCAAGCACCAAGGTACACCTCCACAACTTCTGGTTTCTCTATCACTTCTCTGCCTCCTTCGGCTATAACTTTTCCATTTCCCATCACATATATCTTGTCAGCATAGTCGAGTATGATGTCAAGCCTGTGTTCCACAATTAAAAAAGTTTTTCCGCTCTCACAGAGTTCTCTGATCTTTTTGAGAATCTCGTGAGCTAAGGATGGAGCAACTCCTGCAAGTGGCTCGTCCATCGCAATCAGCTTTGCATCTGTCATCAGAGCTTTGCCTATCTCAAGAAGTCTGAGCTGACCACCACTCAGAGTTTCAGCTTTCTCAAAGGTCAGATGGTCTATGTTGAGGAACTCAAGTATCTCGTAGGCTTTTTCAACCTGTTCTCTTTCAAAATCAATCCAGTTCTTTATGAAAGTATTTCTTATCCTCTCTCCTGGATTATTTAGGGGTATGAGCATGTTCTCAAGAACTGTCAGTTTCTTGAACGGTCTTGAGATCTGAAATGTTCTCACGATTCCTTCACTGAAAATCCTGTGGGGTGGGAGATTTGTTATATCCTTTCCTTCATACTCCACTCTCCCTCCATCAGCCCTGTAAAATCCTGTCACCGTATTTATGAATGTGGTTTTTCCGCTTCCATTTGGTCCTATTATAAGAGTCAGTGAGTCTCTTGGAACAGAAATGCTAACACCGTCTAATGCTTTTAAACCCTCAAAAAATTTAGAAAGATTGAAGGTTTGGAGAATCATGTTCTTCTTCTCAGTCTGACTGCAAGGGCAACTGCCAGAATTCCGGCTATAATTTCAAATCCAGGCGTTTTTGTCTTTTTCTCCTCAGTCTTCACTGGCTTTGCGGTCTCTGTCTTTTCCGGTGTTGGAGTTTTCTTCTCTTTGGGTGGTGCTGGAGCTACAGGCTTGTGCGTCCATTCAACCTTGCCAGTTGCAAACTTCCAGAGACCTGCTTGCTCCCACTTTCCAGCACTGCTGACGTAGTATATGGCGTAATCTCCACTCGCTCTGTCATTCCACTCGTTCAGCTTTATCGCTCCGCTAACTGGCTGCACGCCATAGTCCCCATTGCTGTATTTCTCTGCAACAACCTTCATCTCTTCAACCATCGCATCCGGGTCATAGCTTCCCTTCTCCTTGACAACATCAGCATAGGCAATGGCAAGAACCCACGCAGCATCATAGGCATTCATGGCATACTGATATGGAGTGCCCTTATAGCCAGCTTCCTGATATTTCTTGGCAAGATCACTGTAGGCAGGACCTTTTGACGAGAAGAGAGTTGAATACATGCCGACTTTTTCTACCTTATCGAGGGCGTTGCTTATCTTGCTGCTCTGGGCTGTTCCATCACACCCAAACCACACGACGCTGAGCAGAGGTGAATTGTCTGGAGTTTGAGCGAGCATTGTGTAAACTTCTTCATAGCTGAAAGCAACAACTCCAACTTTGTCATAGCCATACTTGTCTGCAAGCTTCTTTACACCATCTTCAAGGCTTGAGAGGTATGGCGAGAAGTCTGCAGGCGTTTGTTCTGGGTATTCAACTACCTTTGCAACCTCGATTCCCATAGCCTTCAGTTTGGGTTTTATCTCCTCATACAATCCTTTGCCCCATGCATTTCCGATGTATGTTATGACGACACCCTTTATTCCAGCATCTCTCAGCTCGCTTGCTATTGCACTTGTTTGCAGATCATCAGTTCCAACGAATCTGAATATGTACTTCTTGTCTGATGGCTTTGCAAATCCGATTATCGTTGGCAGAGCTGTTGAGGATGGGGAGACTATTATTATCTTGTTCGATGTGACGTAGTCCTTTATGTTGGCAACCTCCCCGCTTCCCATTGGTCCGATAACGAGATTGATCCCCCTGCTGTACAGAGATTGGATTTTGTCAAGAGCTTGTTTTGGATCAACCTTTGTGTCCTCTACGTAGAACTTTACGGTGTAATCCTCTCCTTTCTGAGCAAAATAGCTGTTTATGTCCTTCTCTGCAATTTTCAGTGTGTTTGCGATATCGTTTCCGTAGGTTGTGAGTGGCCCTGACAGATCTACAAGCACGCCGATGCTTATTTCTTTTGCTGAAGCCATTGGTGTCAATACCAGCACTATTGCGGCAATTATTACAAAATACTTCACGCTCATGATGGATAATGACCATTAATTTTTTATAAAGTTTACTGCAACTTCACCCCATGAGTGTACTTGAAGGGGCAGTAACTTACGCCAATCTTCTCACTCTCCTTGCAATCGGCTTGACTTTGACATACATTACCACATCCGTTCCCAATTTTGCACAGGGAAGCTTTGCAATTTTTTCTTCATATATTGCTTATATAATTTATAAACTATTTAAATTTAGTCCATATTTTTCTGCTCCATTTGCGATTCTTTTTGGCGGTTTTATTGGAGTTATCACCTATCTCCTTGTCCTGAAACCCCTGATAAGGAAAGATGCCTCAATTTTGATCCTCATGATTGCAACACTTGCATGGGATCTCATCCTTCTTGGATTGATAGGTATTTTCTCAGAAAGCTTTTCCAAGTATTTTGGAGCGTACATCTCCAGGTTTATCTTTCCATACTATCTTGATTTCAAAATAGCGGACATTCAGGGCATAATCTTTTCATCAACCCTTGCAATGTTTCTTTCCATTGCTTTTCTGATGTTTCTTCTTTACAAAACAAAATTCGGAATTGCTATGCGTGCATCAATGGAAAATCCATCCCTTGCTGAGATCATGGGAGTAAATGTTGAGACAACAAGGCTTTTTTCCTGGTTCCTGTCAGGGGCTTTTTCAGGGCTTGCGGGAGCACTGCTGCCATTCCAGCAGGAGATAGTTCAGGCTACAGGACAGATAATAATCGTTTCAATATTTGCTGCGAGCATTGTTGGTGGACTGTCTTCAATATACGGTGCAATTCTTGGAGGATATCTTGTTGGACTGTCTGAGAGCCTCGTAACCTTCTGGCTCAGCAAGATTTTCGGCACATCAGTCCTTGTTTATAGCAAAGTTGTTTCCCTTGTAATTCTTGTGATGATACTCTTGGTAATCCCCGGTGGTCTTGTGACGATTAAGTGGAGGAGATATATATGGCGTTCGAAGCGTTGATCAGTTCGATACTGCTCTGGTTCGGGATATACTCCATTCTCTCGCTCAGTCTCAATATTGAGTACGGCTATGGAGGGATTCCGAACTTCGGAAAGGCTCTTGCAGTTCTTGTTGGCGCATTCACTTCTGGAGCAATAGTGAACAGAATTTTAATTTTTATGTTCTCTATAAAGGGTGAAACAATAACCCAGAGGAGCGGTTTTATGAAGAGCACAGTTGATGCGATAATTGCCGGGAATCCAGCCTACGGTCTCTTCCTTCTTTTGTTCACCCTTCTTATCGCAGCATTGATCGGGGCTATTGTTGGAGCCCTGTTCATCTTACCGAGTGCAAAGCTCGAAAGTGACTATCTTGCGATAACTCTTCTTGCAATAGCTGAGATCATGTTTATGATAGCCTATTACGACACCGATATCATTGGCGGCTATTACGGAGCACCTATCCCAGACGTTCTTGCCTTTGTTTCTGGAGAGGTAAGAGAGTGGGCTTATGTTGTTCTGGTACTCTTTTTCACTCTCCTTACTTACCTCTTCCTCGAGAGAACACTTAACTCTCCATATGGAAGGCTTCTGAGAGCGATGAGAGAGGATGCAGTTGCTTTACAGTTCTCAGGAAAGGATATAATGTGGGTCAGAATAAAGACCCTTGCCTTCAGCTCTGCAATAGCTTCAATGACAGGAGTGCTTTACTCATTCTATGCAGGAAATGTTGTTGGAATAGTGAATCTTTTTGCGAGAGTTAACTGGACATTCTTTCCGTTTCTCATGGTTCTGCTTGGAGGCATGTCAAACAACAGGGGAGTTTTGGCAGGAGTTTTCTCGTTTGTTGTGATATGGAGACTGCTTGATGGCTACAAGCATGATATAGCCGACTTTCTACACCTTCCTTTTGATGTGAACTGGCTCCAGTACATAATATTTGGAGCATTGATGATTGCCATACTCTACTACAGGCCTGAGGGGATTGTGAGGGAAAAACCAATAGAGACTGAACCGATAAAAGAGCTAAAATCTAAACACTCAGAGAAAGCCTGAATGCGTGCTTTGATATTCCGTAATAGTGCTTTATTGTCTCCTCAATCTCGAATCCATTGCTGAAGTAGAAGTCAAGGGCTGAGCTGCTGACAGAAACATCCGCATATATCTTCTTGAATCCAAGTTTCACGGCTTCACTGGCAATTTTTTCAATAAGGGCTCTCCCAACACCTTTCATTCTGTGCTCCTCCTTTACAATCAAACTGCCTATGTGAAAGCTCTCGTCATCCCAGTATGTGACGGCAAAACCTGCAATCTCCTTTTCAATCTCACAGACAATGACTTTCTTTTTGTATGAGGTTGTTGAGAGATCTGCAAAAACGCTGTAGCCAAAGTGCTCGTATTCCATTAGAATTATTTCCTCAACCTCATCATCTCTCATCTCTCGAACAAACAATTCTGAGAGCACATCAAAGTGTGAATCGGGGTATTTAAATAGTTTTTCGTGTTTTCAGTAGTTTGTGTAAAAACACTCCCCGGAAATGACCTTTACGATCTCTCCGTCTCTATCTATCATAAGCCCACCATCTCTGTCTATGTCAACTGCAATCCCCACATACTTCTGATTTCCGACAGCAACCTCAACCTGCTTTCCGATTGTGTCGCTTAGCTTTTTCCACTCTTCGAGTATCTCGTCCCATCTGTTTGGGAACATCCTCAAATAGCTGCCAAGATATCTGCACAGCTTATCAAAGAGGTCTGTAATTGTAACATCTGGATCAATCTCAGCGAGACTTGTGGCCTTTTCTCTCAAATTTTCAGGAATTTTGTTTCTGACATTTATTCCTATCCCCATCACAATCTTTGCTGAGAGCTCCTCACCAACAAACTCGCTCAGAATCCCGCAAACTTTTTTGCCATTTATCAGCACATCATTGGGCCACTTTATCCTTGCGGAGTAATTTTCAAGTGTCTTGCAGGCTGCAAGACCTCCAGTTAATGTTATTTTTGGGATATCCGCTATCGGAATGTTCAGATTGAGTGAGATGGAGAAGTAGATCCCACCCCTACCACTTTCCCACCTTCTCCCAACCCGTCCTTTCCCTTTTGTTTGTTCTTCTGCAAAAACAGCACATCTCTCGTTCTCCTTCGCAAACCTGTTGGTGGAATCTATCTCATGAAAGTAGTAGAACTCATCAATTCCCGGAATATTTCTCACAGAAAGTGCCATATCAAATGGAGATGGATCCGGCTTTCCTGCAATTCTGTATCCCTTTCTGCCTCTTTCCACAATGTATCCAAGATCTTCAAGCTTTTTTGAGAACTTCCATACTGAAATCCTGCTTATCCCGTATTTTTCGGTTATATCCTCAATTCTTGCACCTCTGATAAAATCCTCGTAGATTTCAAGCCTTCTGTCTTTCAGGCCTATTTTCATCCCATGCCACTTACTCAAAGTTTTTATTTAAGAATTTGGGGAAAGAAGTTTATGGAACTTGAGAACTTCCTGTTTGAAATTGCTTCCTTAAAAAACGTTCCGAGATCCGGCTGGTTCAAGGTTGGAATCGAAAATCCTGAGAGCGTTGCGGAGCACTCCTTTCTCTCTGCAATTATTGCCCTCTTTCTCGGACTCAGAGAGCTGAGAAATACAGATGAAGCCTGCAAATGCAGCGTTTCGGCTTTACTCCATGACATCCCTGAATCGAGAACACTTGACCTACATCATCTGGCAAGAAAATATGTTCATGTTGATGAAGAAAAAGTCTTGGAGGAGCAGCTTGATTTTGATGATGGAAAAGATCTGAAAGATCTGATTTCGAAATACTCTGACATCGTTGGTGATGCTGATAGAATCGAGCTTTTCATCCAGAGCAGAGTTTACGGCTTGAAAATTGAAGATGCAAAGATTTATGGAGACAACGTGGAAATGAAAACAGAGGCTGGGAAAGAACTGCTTGAGAAATTGAAGAACACAGACCCAAGGTGGTGGATGGAGTTTGAGGTTCATCGCTGATAGAATGCTTGGAAAGCTTGCCACATGGCTCAGGATTTTTGGATATGACACACTGTACGTTGGAGATTTCGAAACAGAGGATGAAGATCTTTTTTTGCTTGAAAATTTCAGAGACAGAACTCTTCTGACAAGGGATAAGGAGCTTTATGACAGGGCGGTTAGAAGAAAAAGGAAAGCAGTTCTCATAAAGAATGACAGCGTAATCGATCAGATCTCTGAGATGAGAGACCTTGGGATAGACACTGATATTAAAATGGATAGATGTAGCGTTTGTAATTCAATTCTGAGAAAGCCAGCAGATGAGGAGGCAAAAGAGGTTATGGAGAAAGAGGGGATTGAAGAGAACCTAAAGGAGAGGTATGAGCTTTGGTACTGTGAGAAATGCAAAAAGCTGTACTGGCTTGGCAGTCATTACAGAAATATGGTCAGGTTTCTGGAGAATCTGAAATGATGGTTATATGCCTTGTGAACACCTATGACAAGCTGAAGCTTCACGAAATCCATCTCAGAACAATAGCGAGAGCAGCACCACTCTGCTATGCCTACGACTTCCATCTTGCCCTTTACGAGTTTGATTTCTGGAAAACAAAAGATGAGCTTGTCAGTGATGTTGTTGATTATACAACAATCGGGAAAGGAGGGATGTATCTAAAAGAGCTTGCAAACGCTGGAAAGCTTCACCTAATAAATTCGATTCCCTCTCATTTTGGAGAGGTGATAGCGACAACATCAAAACCTGAAAAAAACATGCTTTCAATTGATGAGCTCAAAAGTTTGAGGTCTGCATGCTTTCTTATCGGACTTGGAAGGAAGGGGCTTCCAAAAGATTTAATAAAGCGAGCCAGATATGCTTTGGATATAACATTCAGGAACGTGAGCCTTGAAACATGCAGTGCCATTGGAGCAGTTGCAGCCTTGGTGTGGGTGGTGAGATATGGAGGACATCAGAGTCTGCCCTGAGCATGGATTTTACAGGGGAGTTGAATGCGACATTTGCGGATTTGAGGGAGAGGTTGTGATAAACAGAGAGAGAGTTGAGAGACTTGGAAAATTTATTTCGGGAGTTTTGAGACACTTTCCTGAGAAATTCGGGCTTGATATGGATGAGAATGGATGGGTTGACTTTGAGAAGCTTCTGAGAATTGTGTCAAGAAGATATAGGTGGGCTAACAGGTGGGCAGTAAAAGCGTTGATTTACAGTGACAGGAAGGGAAGGTATGAGCTAAAGGATGACAGAATAAGAGCGAGATACGGGCATAGCGTTGATGTAAAGCTTGATGACATGCCTGAAGCTGAGGAGGGTACGCTTTACTATGGTACAAGTGAGGAGGAATCAATCAGATTGCTTGAGCTTGGAATAAAGCCGGTCAATCAGACTTACGTCCATCTATCAACCACCCTTGAAAAGAGTGAGGAGGTTGCAAGATTGAGAACAGATGAGCCAATAATTCTTGAGGTTGATGCGAAACAGGCAAGAGAGAACGGTGTGAGATTCATAAAGGTAAATGAGCACATAGTGCTTGCAAAGGAGATTCCCCCACCCTTTATCAGAAGGGAGATAAGGCTATGATCACTCTGGGGAGAAGGACGTTACATTCAGGAGATAATAGCTTCCGTTTTCGTAGGTCACATTGATATTTACAGGATGAGCGAACGTTATGTTCCCCAGGACAATTATCTTGGCATCACTGTAGCCAGCCTCAACAATGCTGTAATTTCCGCTTACGAATTCAGAAGTTATTGTTTTTGTATAGTCCCCTCCACCTATGAAAAACGTGTAAAGCATCTCAAACGGGCCGAATGAATAATGGACAATCATTTCGTCTGTTGTTGCGTTGTAATGCAGACTATCCACATCCCATGCCATTGCAGATGAGCTGATGAACAGCAGGATGAATGTTATGATTAAGGTTCTGAGGAGCATTGCCTGAACTAAATCATTCAGGAATTTAAATCTTACTCAAAAAAAAGGTAAAATGTCTTTACTCAGGAGGTTTGAGAAAGGAAATTGGCAATTCAATCTTCA
>Ga0256830_1002966_pt1 | contig 10835 bp, 16 predicted proteins | sample 128326metaG_FD_190537 | JGI IMG/M metagenome (GOLD analysis project Ga0256830, IMG submission 190537) | Hydrothermal vent microbial communities from Lau Basin, Pacific Ocean - 128-326 | ecosystem: Environmental > Aquatic > Marine > Hydrothermal vents | place: Pacific Ocean: Lau Basin | collected...
CTCTACATTCATAAAGTCCCCTTCTCTCGTTCCAATATGCCCCAACCCCTCTAATTTCTTTTAATTGGTTCTTTTTGATATAGAAAACTCTAAATCTTCGCCATATTCCTTTATCCCAATTGGGATTAGTTCCCTTTGCTACACCAACAACGTATATTGTTTTTACGTTCTTGAGGTCTTTTTTGAGGTTTTTTATATTTTCATTGGTATTTTTCACTTTTAACTCACCCCCTTTATTGAAGAAAATTAATGTATATCACCTATATAAGTTATAACAATATGTTTATATCTTGTCAAGTATTTTTTGTCAAGTACTTTTTTGTTTATTTTTTGTGTGATTTGGTGTATTATATATGTATAATGGGAACAATAAGAAAAACACCTGAAAATCCATATGGATTAACTGCTAAGCAGAAATTAGTAATTGAGGACGCTTTAAATAATTTAGAGAAAACAGGAAAATTGAAGCTTGTAAATTCTCACAGGAAAATCTATGACGGGAAAAATCCTAAAACTCCTAATGTAATAGCAAGTAAGAATTTATCTAAGGTTAATTTTAGGCAAGCTCTTTTAGACGGATTAAAAAAACGTGGAATTATCGGTGTTGGCGGAAAAATAGAAAGACGTTTAGTGGAAGGTTTAGACGCTATGACTTCTTCTCCTACTGGTAAAAAAATGGTTGATTATAAAGCTAGATTAGCCTATATACAAGAAATTAATAAAATCTCTGGAGTATATGCACCACAAAAAACCCAATCTACCTCATTTAGTTTAAATGTAAATATGTCTGAAGAAGAAATAAATAAAAGAATAGAAGAATTGCAAAAAGAATTAAGAGAAGAAATAGAAATTGTGGGAGATAACAGTCCTACTACTGAAAGTAAAGAAGAATAATAATAAATTTTGATTTTTTGATAATGTTTATAAGTGAAACTAGCTTCTAATTGCCCCTAGAATTGATTTTTTAGTGTTTAGATAATACTTTATCCAATTGAGAATAAAAATTGATTGTGTGGCTTTTTAGGTGTGTGAAATGGTGTTTTAGCCTCCGATGGCGCAAATTTTTGTATTTAAACCTCTTTAGGGACGTCGTTTATTACATCATTAACGACGTCTTTTAGTGTGTTTGTTGTCCTATAGCTTTTTGTGGCAAGAAAAACAAATGCTTTAGCTACAGTAAAAAGTGTCAATTCGCTATATATGCCGATATAAAATTCTTATCAGCCCATAGTTTGGGGGGGGGTATGGGTCAAATGTGCTTTCGCTTTTAATTTTACGAGTAACACTAAATTTCCAATCGCAAAATAATTTTCAAGGTAGGGTTTTTGCATCTTTCGCCTTTGTTAAGCTGTCTTTCGTCATTTTCTTATTCGATTTTAGTAAAAGTGTGCATTAAGTGGTATAATTTGTGCATGAAAGTATGTATAGCGTGTAGGAGTCCTCTAGGCGTGATAGAGGTAGGCGAGGTAGAGGGTTTAAAGTTAAAGGATTTACTGGTTTGTACTAATGACAGGTGTCCCCGTTTAGGTTTACTTACTGTAATTTTTGCTCAGTTAGAGGAAAAAGGTAGTAAGGAAGGGGGTGAATCCAAGGATGATGAGGTACGAGCCAAAGATGCTAATAAACAGGACGGGAAGACCCGTTGAGTTTATGTGTGGTGGCAGGGTTTACAGGTTTGAGCCTGGTGAGAAGAAGATTTTAGAAGGTTTTGTAGCCTATCATGCTTTAGAGCAGGTTAATACTGGTTTAGAGGAGTATGTAGAGGGTATGGAAGATGTTTCTACTGTTTCTGATATTTCTTCTACTTCTGTTAATGACTATAGCAAACTTAGTTGGAAGGCGTTAGTGAAGGAAGCTACCATGCGTGGTGTATATAAGGTTGGGATGAAGAAGTCTGATTTAGTTAAGATTTTAGGCAGTAATGAATAAGAAGGTAGAGTTATTGGAGGCGTTATTGAAGAAGAAAAAGTTACGTGGGTTAGAGGATTTATATTTTTTTAATAAGTACATATTGGAGGCTGATCCTGGCAGGAGGAAGTATTTAGTACCCCATGTACACGGCGAGTGGGTTAAGTGGTTTAATTCTTCTGATTCTCGTGTGAAGATGATATTAGTACCTCGTAATTGTTTTAAGTCCACGTTTTTCACAGTTGGTTACACGTTGCAGCAGATAGCGAGGGACAGGAATGTTAGGATTTTGATAGCGAATGCTACTGTAGCGAATGCTCAGCGTTTTTTAGGTGAGATAAAGGGTCATATAAGGAAGAATGAGAATTTCAAGATGTTGTATGGTGATTTATATGATCCCAAGTTGAAGTGGAATGAGGATGAGATAGAGGTAGTGGGTCGTGGTTTAGGGATCAAGGAGGCTACTGTAACTGCTGTGGGAGTAGGTGGAAATTTAGTATCGCAGCACTATTCGCATATTATATGTGATGATTTAGTTAATTTAGAGAATTCGGCTACTAGGTATCAAGCTGAGAAGGTTATAGATTGGTGGAAGCGGTCGTTGTCGTTATTAGATCCGGATGGGAAGATGTTGGTGATAGGGACTAGGTGGAGTTATTACGAGTTGTATTCGTATTTAATGGATCAGTTACCTAGTGATGCGATATACATACGTGGTGCGTATCGTGAGGATGGCAGTTTATATTTTCCTGAGCGGTTTAATGAGGAGAAGTTGGATGAGTTGAAGGATTTACATGGGAGTTACATATTTAGTGCATTTTATTTAAATGATCCTGTAGATGAGGACACTGCGTTAATAAAGAAGTCGCAGATAAGGTATTATGGTGAGAATGAAGATGTAAAGTTACCCAAATTGTTATCTATATTTAGTGTATGTGATCCTGCGGTATCGCAGCAGGAGTATTCGGATTATTCTAGTATAACGACTGTTGGGATAGATGTAGATGATAATTGGTATGTGTTAGAGGTGAGGCGGGACAAGTGGACAGTTGGTGAGTTGATAGAGGAGTTATTTGCGGTGTATAGGCGGTGGAAGCCGGTGACGATGAGCATAGAGGTGATAGGGCAGGCGCAGGGGTTAATGAAGCCGATACATGATGAGGAGGAGCGGCGTGGTATATATTTGCCATTGGTTCAGATAGGTGTAAGGCCGCAGGTGAAGAAGGAGATGCGGATACGGAGTGTATTGCAGCCAAGATTCGAGCGTGGTAAGATTTTTATAAAGAGGGGGATGCATGATTTAGAAGAGGAGTTATTGCGGTTTCCGAAGGCGAGGCATGATGATATTATAGATTCGTTAACAGATGTTGAGGAGATAGGGTTTCCTCCGGACAAGGGGGAGGAGGTTAAGGTAGAGAGTAGCAGTTATTTTGAGAGCAGGTTACGTGCTAATATAAAGAAGAAGGAGTTATTTGATCCTTATATGGGGGAGTATTTTTAATATGTTTGTAGAGGCAATTTTATTATTAGTAATATTTTTACAATTTGGTTATATTATTTATCAAGACCGTAGTAATCGTGTTGAGCGGGAGAGGTTACAGTTGAAGTTAATGAGCAAGAATGTTGATGAGTATGTGGCTGCTGTTGAGAGTCCTTCTGAGGAGAGTGAATCTGTTGAAGACCCCTATGTACCTATTGAGGATGTTCCCTTAGATAAGTTAATGGAGGCTGAGGACAAGTTATGATAAAAGTTGGGAGAAAGTTATGGAAGAATTTAAGTGATAAGGAGAAGATTTCTTACTGTGAGAAGTTGTTTAATGATGCTAAGGAGTCGAGGCAGAGGCGGGATTTTGAGTGGTATATGAACTACATGTTTTTAGAGGGGCACCACTATGCCTATTTTAATACTGTAACGAATGCTTTAGAGCGTCCTCCCAGGCGTCGTGGTGAAGTTAGGTTAGTAGTGAACAAGGTTAGATCTTCTATAAGGGCGATACAGAATTATGCGACACGCTTTCAGCCCAAGTGGGAGATTATACCTGGTGATACAGATGAGGAGACGATAGTTAATGCTAGGAGGGCTGGTAAGTTTTTGGATTATCTTTACAGGAAGCTGCATTTAGAGATTATGGTTAAGGGTGTTGTTGATTCTGCGTTAAATACTTCTGTAGCTTGGGTGGAGCTTGGTTGGGATGACAAAGCTGAGGGTGGTTTAGGACAGGTTGTGGTTAAGATGCATGATCCTTTTGACGTTTTTATTGATCCGAGGGCTTATTTATATGCTGGGAAGGTGGTTGGGCGATATATTGTTAAGGCGGTGAAGAAGCCTTTGGAAGAGATTAAGTATGATGAGAAGTATGATGAGAAAGCTAGGAAGCAGGTTAAAGCGGATGATGAGTTAGCTGCGTCTCCAATGAAGGCTAGGATAATAAGGAAGGAGTTGGGATTTTCTGATTCAGAGAGCATAAAGAGAGCTACTGTCAAGGAATTCTTTTTATGGGAGGATGAGCCAAATGAGAAGGGTGGTAATATTAGGCTTGTTACTTATGCTGGGGATCAGGTATTAAGAGACGAGCCGTTAAAGAATAAAGAGTATCCTATTTATTTATGTCAAATTCCGCAAGATCCGCTAAAGATTTATCACAGGGCTTGGACTACTGATGCTATACCTTTGAATAAAGCTTTAGATAGAAGTATATCTCAGAAGATAATGTATGTTAATCAGGCGTTGGTTTACAGGATTATTGCTGAGAAGGGGCATGGTGTTAATGTTATTCATAATGAGAATGGTGAGGTTATAGAGGTAAATAAGGGCAGACAGTATGAGCAGATGAGGATGCTGCCGCTTCCTTCGGCATTAGATTCTTTAACTAGTGAGTTGAATACGTATATAGAGGATATTTTGGGTGCTCACGATGCTGCTTTAGGAAGAATGCCTGTAGGTGCAAGGTCTGGTAAGGTTTTGGAGGCTTTGCAGGCTGCAGATGCTAATAATTTAGCTAATATTAGGGAATCTTTGGAATCGTTTTTATCCATTTTAGGTCTTGGCATTTTAGATATAGTTGCTGAGAAGTATGTAACTTCTAGGGTTATAAAATTGACTGAGCCCGAAGAGGGTAGTGAATATATGCGAGTGATTGGTGAGAAGGCTCCGGATAAGGCTAAGAGAAAGGGTGCAGCTATTATTACAAAGGATAATGAGTTGATTGTGAAGATTGGGTCGTGGCTTGGTCATACTAGGGAAGCGCAGCGTGAGACTCTTATGGAGTTAGCGAGGCTTGGTGGTTTGCCTTGGGAAGAGGTTTTGAGGCAATTTGAATTTCCTAATGTTGAGGATCTTTCTAGGCGTGCGAGGGAGCAACGTCTTGAGCAACATGCTCTTGATGCGGAGATTGCGGGTAGGACTGGTCCGAGTGTTGGTGTGGGTACTACTGTAGAGAATGATATGGTTAGGTTGGCTGATGAGGAGAATACTAGGATGATGAACGGGGAAGATATACCGCCTACAGAGGGTGCTACGCCGGAACACACGCAGGCGCATATTGATTTTTCTAATTCTGCTACTTTTCAAGAAGCTAGTGAAGATATTAAAGCTATGATAATAAATCACTATGAAGGTGAGTTGGCTTCTGAAAGGAGATGATAAAAAGTGGCTAAAAAGTGGATACAGAAAGCTATAAAAAAGAAGGGTGCTTTGAGGAAGACTCTTGGTGTATCCAAGAGGACTGGTAAAATTCCTGTATCTAGAATAAGAAAGGCAGCCAAGGGAAAAGGAAAAACGGCTAGGAGGGCCAAATTAGCTTTAACCCTAAGAAAGTTAAGAAGAAAAAGGAGAAGTAAGAAGTAATGCCATTCAGAAGTGTTAAACAGAGAAAGTTTTTATGGAAATTTCATCCGGAGATTGCTAGAAAGTGGACTAGGGAGCATGGTAGTAAAATAGTTCCCAAGAAAAGAAAGAGAGTTAAGAGAAAAAATGTTAAGAGAAGAGTAAGGCGTGGTTCTGGAGCTCGGAGAAGGAAGAGTTGACAATATTTATTTTTACCTTATATAATTTTAGTGTATATAGTTTTGACTAAGCCTTGCACAGGCAGTCAGAAAGGAAAACATGGCCGAACAAGACCAAGTTCAAGGTCTTGAGAGGACTGAATCTGAGGAAGTGGTAGAGAAGGATACTTCTTCAGACAATCAGGAATCTCAGGAACAAGAACAGTCAAATGAAGGGCAAGGTGAACAGGAGGGTTCTCCATCCAAGCTGTACAAACTACCCGATGGTAGGGAGGTAACAGCAGATGAGGTGTATAAAGAGTATGTAGAGAACCTTTTACCGGAGTTCACTAGGCGTTCTCAGGAATTAGCTGAGTTAAAACGCCAGTTACAGGATCGGGAAAATAGAGCGGGGAAGGATGCTCGACAGGCGATTAATGAGGATGAGCTTTTAAAGGATGTGCCACCAGATGTTAAGGAAGCTATTATAAGGATTGTTCAACCAATCCTTGATAGTAAGTTTGAAGAGTTGGAAAGACAGCGTGCTCAGCAGGAAGCTGACGAGGCTTTTGAGCGGGAATTGCAGACTTTGGAGAAAGAGTTTCCTGGTGGAGATGGCAGGCCCAAGTTTGACAGGGATGAGGTCTTGAGGGCTATGCAAGATCCTAATAATAGGATTTTTGATCCTCGGACCAAGTTTATGCAGATGTATGAGAAGGAGTTTAATGATCTTTTGATTCGGGAGGCGTTGAAGAAGCAACGGGGTGGTACGGAGACAGAGAATACGGGTGGTGGTCCGAGAAAACCCGAAAGAAACGTTCCTAAGACGTTTGAAGAGGCTGCTAGAGCGTTTTCTGAACGTCTAAAAAACCTTTGATTGTCGAGCTTCTCTATTTACCCTCTATATTTCCCAATTAGTTGTGGTGATTGTTAGATAGTTTGTGTCCCTTTGAAAGGGGGTGAAATAGAGAAATGGCTCAAAATCTTAGTAACTTCGATGAAGCTCTAAGAATAGACTACCTTCCTGTTATAAGGGAGCAGCTTAACAATGCTACTGTAATTCTATCCAAATTAGATAGAAACGAGAGGGATGTTGTGGGTAAGCAATGGCAATTGGTTGCTCACTATCAAAGAAACAGTGGTGTTGGTGCTGGTTCTGAGACAGGTCTTCCAACAGCAGGTCAACAGAAATATAAGAATCCCTATGGAAACGTTAAGTACAATAGGGGTAGGATTCAGGTTTCTGGACCTGTTATGAAGGCTTCTGACAAGGAGCGTGGTGCTATTGTTAGGGCGTTAGATGCTGAAATTCAAGGTGTTACAAGAGACCTCAAGAAAGAAATCAACTACCAACTTTTCAACGATGGTACTGCGGTTAGGGCACTAGTTAATGGTGATCCTGGAACAGGTACTACGTTAACAGTAGATACCCCTGGTACTCTTTACTTTTTCGATGGTATGAAAATTGATATTTTGAACCCGGCTGATGGTTCTGTGAGGACTGGTTCTTCTGGGATTACTGTCAGTACAGTAGCTTCTTCTACGCAGTTAACTATGAGTGCTGCGTTAAATGCTGCTGTAGAAGACAATGACTATGTTACTAGAGCTGGTGCTACTGACCAATCTGGTACTTCGTATGAAATGATGGGGTTAAAGGGTATTGTTGATGATGGAACCTATGTAACTACATTACATAATATTTCCAGATCAACATATCCTTGGTGGAAGTGTTCTACCTTCTCCAATGACGACAACAGTGGTACGAATAGGGATCTTACTTTAGATCTTATTCAGCAAGCTATCACTGCTGTTGAGAAGAATGGTGGGGAGGTAAACATGATTATTTCTGACCATGATTTAAGAGATGCTTATGCAGCTCTTGTTGTGGCGGATAAGAGGTTTGTTAACACTCTTGAGTTAGACGGCGGATGGAAAGCTCTAGAGTATAATGGCATTCCTTGGGTAGCAGACGTTGATTGTCCTCCAAACACAATCTTCTTTATTGATACCAGACACTTACAAATTATGCAGATGAGTGACTGGGATTGGATGGATAAAGACGGCGCTGTATTATCCAGGGTTGCGGATTCGGATGCTTATGAGGCAGTACTATTCTGGTATGCTGAACTAGCAACCGATAGACCAAGAGCGCACTCTTTCTTGAGAGACGTTCAATAAGGTCTGAAGCGAAAGGACTGACGCTATAATTAGTCCACGAGTATTCCGCCTGGGGCGGAGGTAAACTGTAGCAGGTTACGGCCCCTGCTTTTTAGTGTTTGTTGAGGAGGTGATATAGATGATAAGAAATAGGAATATGGTTTTCTCCACTGCTGGAGATTCAAGCGATAACGCAGACAAGTTTATACAGTTACCTAAGATTTCGGCAGCGAGCTTACCTACTGCTGGGAGTAGTAACGAGGGTGGTGTTGTTTATGATAAGACTAATGACGAGGTAAGGTTTTCTGATGCTTCTAATTGGCATATCCTGCCGAAGTATATAGAGGTATCTTTTCATGCGCAAGCTGTTTTTTATTGCGAATGATTCTTATCAGGTGGTAGCCGTTAGGTTTGTTCATGCTACTGCTGAATCTACGGCAGCTTCTCTTTATGTACAGGTTACAAAGGATACGAGTACTAATGCACCTGGTGCGGGAACTGATTTGCTTACTAATAATAGCAATTCCGGGTTTGATGCCAAGGCTACGGCAAATACTGTACAGACTGGAACGTTGACATCTACTACAGCTTCTCTACAACTTTCTGCTGGTGATAGGTTATCGGTAGATTTTAGTGCGGCGGCAACAGAGCTTGCTGGTGTGACTATTACTGTTACATTGAAGAGAATATAATCTAGATTGTGGGGAGGGGTTTTTATTCTCTCCCCCTAGATTTTGATATAATGGGTATATGGTGAATATACAGAAGGAATATCAAAGACTGAAGGAATTGGGAAAAATAGATGGTTTAATTGGTGCTGATAATGTTGGTAAGGTTATTGATATGTATAACAATGATGTGGATAGGAAGCACGAGAAGTATTTTTTGAACGAGATAAATGCTAGGAATGCGTATTATTGGAAGTTGTGGAAGTTAGCTATAGAAGATATACGTTCTGGAGTTAGACTTCCTCCTAGGGAAGTTCGGGAGAGAGAAAAACTAGAAAAGCGTTATATTATTCTACCGAAAGGGGGTTCGTTATAAATGCCTTATAGAAGGATAATTAAACATAAATTAAAGGTTACTATAGATGTTTCTGCTAATGCTACTACAGCAACATCTGATTCTTTTCCTATGAATGGTATTCTGAAGGGTATTGCTATTGTTGCGCCGGATTTAGATGGTACTAATACTTATACTGTGACATTGAAAGATGCGGATGATAGTATTACTGTTTTTGAGAGGGCATCTCTTACAGAGAATACTACAACGGCGATTTTTCTTGATAGCAATAACAGACCTTTAGAATTGCCTTTGCATGGAAATATGACAGTTACCATTACTTCTAGTGGTACTGAAACAGCGGATCGTGAATTTACTATAATTATTTATTATTTGAGTTAGGAGGTGATAATAGTGGCTAAAGCAAAAGAATCTAGTAAGGTTAGAGGGTTCTTTAGGTTACAAATTACTGAGGATGTAGCTGGTAACCCTGTTATTGTTGGGGATTCTGGGTGGAGAGAGAATGTTGTTGTTAATGATGGTTTTAATGATTATCTTTGCAAGGCGTTGGGTGGTGTGAGTGGTTCCAGACAGGTTAGTCATGTGGCTCTTGGTACTGGTGGTGCTCCAGCAACTAACGATACTTCTCTATCTGGTGAGGTATCTAAGCGTGCTGCTGTTACTGCGGCTACTTCTTCGAATAGCAAGACTATCAGGTTTACTGCTACATTCAATAGTTCTGATAGTTTTGTAACTACTACACAAAATCTTTCTAATATTGGGTTGTTTGATTCTTCATCTTCTGGATCGCTATTTGCTGGGAATACGTATTCTTCCAGTTCTTGTGCTACGAACCAGAATGTTAATGTAACTTACGACATAACATTTGCGTAAGTTTAGTTTCTGTAGGGTCTATAACCCAAGCCGAGTGTGTCCTACAGGCACTTGGCTTGGATTATGGTATAATTATTTTGTGGCTGTAGGTATGAAAAAGAGAAAATTATTAAGTAAACGAGTAAAAGAGTTGCTTCGTACTCATAATAAAGGAGTGCATATTGATTTGGGTGGTGGTTTAAATCCGCAACCGGGGTGTATAAATATAGATAAAAGGGCGTTACCTACTGTAGATATTATTTGGGATTTAGAGGAAATACCATACCCATTACCAGACGAGTGTGCTTCTCTTCTTATTGCTTCTCATATTGTTGAGCATCTTAAACCATGGCTTTTTATAGATATTATGAATGAGTGGTGGCGGTTATTGAAACCCCTTGGCAGGTTAATGATTGCTACTCCGTATGCTGGTAGTAAGGGGTTTTATCAGGATCCTACACACTGTAATCCTTGTAACGAGGTGACTTGGGCATATTTTGATCCTCTTGACAAGAGTGGTTTATATAGAATATATGTTCCTAAACCTTGGAAGATTGTGGCTAACATGTGGAATATTCATGGGAATATGGAGGTTGTGCTTGAGAAGCGTGTGGAGGATAAGTCTTATGTTAATAATATTGGGGAGTAATTATGCCTAGAAGGAAGTCTCCTGTTAGACCATATAAATTAATAAAGAAAAACAAAGATGATGCGGGTTACGTAAATCGTTTGCTTGTTGCTACTCCTACAACTGGTTTAGTTAGAATGGAGTGGGTGCAGGCTAGATATGGTCAAATTATTCCCGTCAATTGGTCAATGGTTAATATGATGCAGTTTGTGCATCCTTATTCTCCTATTGGTTACACTGTTGCAGATGCTCAGAATCTTATTGTTAAAGTGGCTGTTGAGGG
>Ga0256830_1002967_pt1 | contig 10833 bp, 11 predicted proteins | sample 128326metaG_FD_190537 | JGI IMG/M metagenome (GOLD analysis project Ga0256830, IMG submission 190537) | Hydrothermal vent microbial communities from Lau Basin, Pacific Ocean - 128-326 | ecosystem: Environmental > Aquatic > Marine > Hydrothermal vents | place: Pacific Ocean: Lau Basin | collected...
ATGACCGGCGCAGACTGGACAGGTCTTATAGTTACGGTAATCATTACAATTCTAATGGCAATTTTGTACATTTACGTCTTAAATCCAAAAAATCGTGACAAGCTTGAAGCTCACAGATTTATTGTTATGGATAACTATCGTGATGGAGAATATAAGGAGGGAAAGAATGTCGAAAAATAAAGAGCCGTTGAAATCGGTAGATACGGGCCATGAATGGGATGGAATCCGTGAGCTTAACAACCCCTTGCCGCGGTGGTGGGTGCTCAGCCTGTGGGCGAGCGTCATAGCTGTGATCATATATTGCATTCTTTATCCCAGCATTCCGCTGATACATGGCAACACGAAGGGAATTCTCGGCTGGACGGCTATAAAAGAATATAAAGAGGACATGGCTGAAATCGAGTCAATCAGAGCGCCCTATGAGGCGAAACTCAAAGAAATGACGGCTGCTGAAATACTTGCCGACACTGAACTATCCGGGTTTACCCAATCCTCGATTATGGCTGTTTTTGGAACAAGATGCGCTCCCTGCCACGGCGCCGGCGGACAGGGAGGTCCGGGGTTTCCCGTCCTTGCCGATGACGACTGGCTTTATGGAGGAACGGTTGAAACAATTCAGGAAACGATAACATACGGCCGCCTGGGAAATATGCCGGCCCACGGCTCTTTCCTGAGCAAAAAGGAGATAAACGATGTTGTCAAATATGTATCAGGTCTTTCCGCCGGCAATATTTACCTTCCAGGAAAAGCCGTTTTTGACGGTGAGACCGAAGGCGCCGCAGGCTGTTCAGGGTGTCATGGAGAAGATGCAAAGGGGATGCAGATGATGGGTTCAGCAAACCTTACCGACAATATCTGGCGTTTTTCAGGAACTGAGGAAGGGATCAGGTATACCATCACCCATGGCGTCAACGACGACGGTGATCCTGAAACCAGAAAGGCCACAATGCCTGCATTCGGAGAAAAACTGACTGAAACCCAGATCAAGAAACTTGCAGTCCTCGTCCACCAGTTTGGAGGAGGAGAAAAGGAATAGCTGAAGTGGACTCTCTTCATACGGATAAAGCGGATTTTGCAGACGATTACTGGCACGTTAATGCGGGCAGCAAGAAGATACACGCCGCCCGCATTAAAGGCCGATTTGCAACGTTCAAGAAAATAACCGGATCACTCTGGCTCATTTTTTTTCTCCTTCCATATATGAGATGGCATGGCCGTCAGGCTGTCATGTTTGATATCTCGGGGAGAAAATTTTACCTTTTTTCGGCTACCATATGGCCCCAGGATATCTGGATGCTTTCACTTGTGCTCGTGCTGCTGGCTATTTCGTTATTTGCAATCACTGCGATTGCCGGCAGGGTCTTTTGCGGATATTTCTGTTTTCAGACCGCCTGGGCAGACCTGTTCACTTATATTGAAGGTAAAATCGAAGGTCCTCCTCAAAAAAGAATCGTCCTTGACAAGGCTCCATGGACATTAAAAAAAGCGCTGATTAAACTGCCGAAGCATTTTTTGTGGCTGGTGATTTCCGTATTAACAGGCATAACATTTACGCTCTACTTTGAAGACGCATATTCACTGTGGCATTCCTTTTTAACGCTTGACGCACCTCCGGTCGCATGGGTCGTGGTCGGCCTTTTCACCGCAGGCACATACATTCTAGCGGGATTCATGCGCGAGCAGGTCTGCTTCTGGCTCTGCCCCTATGCAAGGATACAGGGCGTCATGTATGACAAAGACACGCTTCTACCAACTTATGACTATGTTCGCGGAGAGCCGAGAGGCAAAATCAGGCGTGACGAAAACAAAGATAAAAAGGGTGATTGCGTAGACTGCAATCTCTGTGTCGCAGTTTGTCCCACCGGAGTCGACATACGGCGGGGACAGCAGGAAGGTTGTATCACATGCGGTCTCTGTATCGACGCCTGTAACTTTATGATGGATAAAGTAGGCAAGCCCGGCGGTCTGATAAGATATTCCTCTCTCGATGAGATGGAAGGGATTGTTCAGCCGCCGCTTTATAAAAGACCCCGTGTAACTATCTATACCATTATTCTTTTTACAGCTTTTTTGGGAATAGCTTATGGACTGACGAATATAAAAACCATCGATCTGTCGGTTAGTCATGAGCGGCAGCCTTTATTTGTAATGTTAAGCGACGGCTCCATACAGAACAAATACTCGTTGAAGCTGGTAAACAGGATGGGTAAGGATGTGGACGTAAAGGTAACGGTCGCAGGCCCGGACGGGCTTAACATGTCGGGAGTGCAAAAGAATATTCTCATGAAGATGGGAAAGGTCACCCCTGTAACAGCGTTTATAAAAATCCCGTCGGCAAGCCTGAAAGATGATATTACCCCGATATTTTTCAAGGTTGTCAACAGTAAAACAGATGAAGTGTATAAAGAATATGAGAGCATGTTTGTGTCACCGAAATAATTTTTCAGGAGGTTGAATCTTATGGAGAATACAAGCGGACCTGTGATGAAAAAAGAATGGCCGGAAAAAAACTCGGCTCTGAAGAGCCCGTGGGTTTTAGGTTGGTTTGCATTAATTATTGTTATATTTGCCGCCAATGCGACAATGATTACACTGGCTGTTAAAACTTCGCCCGGGCTGGTAGAAAAAGACTATTACGAGAGAGGAAAAAATTACGAGTCAGTTCTTGCAAAGAGAGCAGGCCAGACTGCGCTTGGTTGGGACACAAAGCTGTTACTGCCTGATCAGGTTGTTGTGAATAGGGATGCGGCATATCGGTTTTTTGCCGTTGATTCGGCAGGGCTGCCTATTGAGGCGGATCATGTTCAACTTTTTGCATACAGGCCTTCAGATGCAAAGGCCGATTTTTCCGTGGACTTTATTAAAGAAGGGGACGGCAGATATTTAGGGAAAATCAGTTTTCCCCTTCCCGGAGTATGGGACCTTATAGTGTCGATTCAGAGCGGAAGTGAGCAAGTCGACACAACGCAGCGTATATTTGTGAAAAAATGAGAGACAAATATTGTAAAACCTTAACCCCTCCAATCTCCCCTTGTCAAGGGAGGCTTAAAAAAGTTCCCCTGACAAGGGGGATTTAGGGGGTTGCTCTTCGAATTTAGTTTTTATTAAGTATCCTGATTACTCGAATCGTTGCAATTAACTGATGTCGACTTGACTATAAAGCTTCATTATGACTGATTCCTGCTTCCATTGCTCCCTGCCTATCCCCGCGGCAATCAAAATTTCAGCCGATCTCGACGGAACCGTCCGATGGTTCTGCTGCAACGGCTGCGCATCAGTGTGCAGAACCATTTTTGAGTCCGGTCTTCAGGGTTTCTATCAACGCGCCGGCGATGATTCCACCTTGCGCCCTCCCCCGGAGCCACAAAAAGATCCGGAAATTTACGACCTCAATGAAGTTCAATCTGAATTTGTGGTTAATCAGAAGAATACTTCCGAGATCAACCTGCTGGTGGAGGGCATCCACTGCGCCGCCTGCATCTGGCTGATTGAACGGAGTTTATCAAGGCTCCCCGGCATCATCGGCGCAAACGTAAATCTCACATCCAGGAGGTTGAAAATCAGGTGGGATTCAAGAGTTCTCGTTCTTTCCGATATTATTAAAAAAGTTGCCGCAATAGGTTACAAAGCTGTTCCATACAGCGCCGATGCGGCTGAAAATTCCTTTAAAAAACAAAAAAAATCCATGCTCTACCGGATATCATTTGCGGGTTTTGCCGCGATGAACCTGATGTGGATTTCAATAGCCCTTTACACCGGCGCGCAAGATGGCGAATACAGACAATTTTTTCAATGGATCGGTCTCGCCCTTGCCACGCCGACACTCTTTTACTCGGGGTTTCCTTTCTTGAAAGGAGCGTTAAAAGGCCTCAAAAATATGCATTTAACCATGGATCTTCCCATCGCGCTGGGAGCGGTTATTACATACATCTTTTCAGTAATAGTAACTTTCAGCAATTATCAGAGGGCTGAAGTCTATTTTGATACGGTTGTCGCATTTATTTTTGTAATTCTTATCGGCAGATTCATTGAAATGTCATCGAGAGACAAAGCGACATCTACAACAAAAAGATTGATGGATCTTCAGCCTAAAGCGGCCACCCTGCTGAAAAACGGCGTGGAAAAAATTGTTTCCGTAAAATCAGTCAGAGAGGGAGACCATATTCTCATCAAGCCTGGAGATAGAATACCTGTAGACGGTGTTATAGTTGACGGCTGTAGTACGGTAGACGAATCGATGATTACAGGAGAGTCTCAACCCGTTAAAAAGCGGTTAAATGAAAATGTGATGGCAGGAACGGTCAACTTTACCGGGTCAATGACTGTGGAGGTAAAAAATACCGGCAAGAAAACAACGCTTTCCAGAATAATAGATATGGTTGAAAATGCCCAGAGCCTGAAGTCTCCCATCCAGCGGCTTGCAGATAAAATAGTCCCGTTTTTCGTATTGATTACAATTATGCTGGCGGGGGCAACCTTTTACTACCGGCTGGATCAAGGCCTGGAAATAGCGCTCATGACTTCCGTCTCTGTTCTTGTAATAACCTGCCCATGCGCGCTCGGCCTTGCGACTCCCGTGGCGACTGCCGTTGCATGCGGTCTTGGAGCAAGAAAAGGCATGTTGATCAAAGATGCTGCCGTGCTGGAAAAACTTGCCCATGCCGATCATTTTGTTTTCGACAAAACCGGCACTCTTACCGAAGGTAAAATGTCGGTCAGACAGATAAAGTGTGTCGGCGGGATAGACAAAAAAGAACTCCTTAAACTTGTGGCCGCAGCGGAAACGAAGTCCGAACATAACATAGCAAAGGCGATAACAGCTTCAGCCGGAAAAGAGGGGTTGGATAATTCGGCATCTGATATTTCCGGTTTTAATGCCTTCCCCGGCATGGGTATTCAGGCGTATGTTGATGATAAAAAAGTGACGGTCGGCAATTTAAGATTAATGGAATCTCTGGGTATAAAACCTGATGAGAATCTGATCTCTTACGTTATGGACTCCGACCGGCTTGACGACACCAATATCTTTTGCGCAATAGACCTAAAACTTGCAGGGATAATATCTGTTGCAGACAACCTGCGAAATGATGCGGCAGATCTTATAGACAGCCTGAGGAAAAACGGGAAAAAATTGACACTCCTGTCGGGAGACACTAAAAGCGCGGCGGAGGGTGCGGCAAAAAAGCTTGGCGGGATGAGAGCTATTGCAGAAGTAATGCCTGATGAAAAAAGCGCCGAAATTGAAAAACTTCAATCCGGCGGTGATGTTGTGGTGATGATAGGAGACGGCATCAATGACGCGCCCTCACTTATTCGGGCCGATATCGGCATTGCAATAGGTTCGGGAACCGATGTCTCCATAGAAAGCTCCGACATAGTTCTAATTAATAACAGGCTGGAAAATATAGAGATTGTTCACCGGCTTTCCAAGAGGACCTTAAATACGATTAAACAAAACATAATTATTTCTTTGATATATAATTTGATTATGGTTCCTCTGGCAATTATGTCGATGATAACGCCTGTTGTCGCGGCTGTCTCCATGCCGATCAGTTCAATACTGGTGATAGGCAATGCCGTGCTGTTGAGGAGGCATTTTAAACCGTCTCGGCCTGCATCTGAAGCGGAAACTCCGAATGATGCCGACTTCATGTATCAGAGATATGGGGTTCGGGAATTAAAATGAGCAGGAAAAATCAATGTAAGCAATTATTTTTAAATGGTTAAGTAAACGTTTTTATAATAAAATCAACAATTAAACCGTTCTTCTATCACGGAGGAAAAACGATATGGATGTTATATATTGGCTCATACCTGTAGTTATAATCATCGGCCTGCTCATGCTGGGTGTGCTTTTATGGTCGATTAAAAGCGGCCAGTACGAAGACATGGATGGAGCCGCCGGCAGAATATTGATGGATGATGATGATCCGCTTTTACCGGGCTCCAAGAGGAGATCTTAGGTCCGCAAAGAATAAGGATTTTGTCTGATCGGTAGTAACGCCCCATACTTTCCTATATTTTTATCAGTTGTTAAATAAGTTCAGGTAATGTATTATTTTCAGGTAATGTATTATTTCATGTCATGAAACTGGGCTCAAAAGATAAGGCATACTTGAAAGGTCTTGGCCATCATCTGAAACCTATTATTCAAATAGGGAAAGGCGGGATAGAACAGAATTTCATTGAAAACCTGGAATCAAGCCTTGGCCGCCATGAACTCATTAAAATAAAGGTACTTGAAAACTGTGCCTATGATAAAACCGCTCTGGCTGAAAATATTGAAAAGGCGACAGCCGGAAATATCGTGCAGATTATAGGAAAAACTCTCCTGTTTTACAGACCTTTCAAGAAAGACCCTCAAATAAAACTCCCGTGAAGCAAGCGTTGGTACGAAAGTAATTTTAAATTTCCGTCTGCTATCTTCGGACTGTATTTGAGCTGTCCCCGATAAAAATCAAAACAGTCCTGCTATTCCGGATTTTTTCTTTTCCCGATCCGGCCTGAGTTATAAACTTATTTTCCTTTGAACCCTTATATTTACTTGAAACATTTAACCTTCCCTGATAAGATTTTCCAATCCGAAAAAGAATCTGAATCATATTAAAATAATGTTTTCAAAATCAAAATCTATACTCAAGAGAGGTTACAGGTTCGGCAAGCTTTGCGGAGCGTCATATCCTGAAAAAATCGAAACCTTGCCTCTCCCCGATAAAGTTGTTATCCCGTTAAAACAGGGATTTAGTGTTGAGACCCACTGCCTTGTAAAAAAAGGAGACAGGGTAAGGGCCGGCGAAATAATCGGCCGTGATGATCATACATACTCCACGCCTGTCCACTCCACTGTAAACGGCATAGTTGAATATTTTGAGTCTTTTATGGAAAATCAGGAGCCTCATTTTGGAGTGGTTATTCGCAGAGACTACGATGATAACAGAGACTATATTCCGGTCCCCGGCGCGGGACATAATGACAAGACCCGGGAAGAGATAGGTGAAATTTTATATCTTTCCGGTGTTACCTCCCTCGGCTCCACCGGCATCCCCAGCTTTCACCATACATCCGACCTTGATATCGAAAATGTCGAAGCGATTGTGGTCAACGGCCTGTCCACCGAACCGTTCTCGCTTCCTTATGAATCCCTGATTACAGGCAGGGCTGACGATTTTATAACCGGACTTAACATATTGGTAAAACTGCTCAATCCCGGCAAAGATGTTCATATAGCCTTCCCAACAGGTTCGGTAATCCTGAAGACCTTAAGCGGCAGAATCGGCGAAGAGGTTCATCTTCACGGTGTGGAGCCGAAATATCCGCTCCATTGCGATGAAATTATTACGGAGATAACCACAGGCAGAAGAGTTCCCGACGGCGGAACTCCATCTGAAGTAAATGTCGTTCTTGTTACGGCACAGGACGTCTTCCATGTCTATGACGCCGTTGTCAGCGGAAAGCCTTTAATTGAAAAAATTGTTTCCATAGGAGGAACCGCCTGCAAACAAAGCAAACTGGCTAAAATCACCATCGGCAGTCCGATCGAATGGCTGATTCTTGACAATATAAGAGAAGATGTAGACAACAGGGTTCTCATAGGCGGCGCCATGAAAGGAGAACCGATAGTAAGTCCCTCTCACCCTGTGGAAAGAGATTTTTCAAGCATCACCGTTCTGGAGGAAAACAGGGATAAAGAGTTATTATACTTTTTAAAACCCGGATTGTCTTCCCTTTCTTTTTCCAGATCATATCTGTCTTCTTTTTTACCGAACCGAAAGGTAAAACCCGAGACCAACCTCCAAGGAGAAAAACGCCCTTGCATCTATTGCAGTTACTGCGAAGATGCATGCCCACGGCAGCTTGTTCCCCATCTTTACAGCAGGATGGTAAACTTTGACCTTGCCGAAGACGCTGTAAAATACGGCATGGAGGCATGTATAGAGTGCGGGCTCTGCACTTTTGTTTGCCCGTCGAAGATAACTCTTGTTGAAGATATAAGAAAAGGTAAAAAGATTCTGGAAAAAAGAGAAATCTGGGCACATCCGACAGGTCTTAGCCGGTTGGAATCGGAAGGGAAGATTACCGGTTAAAAAGGGGAGTCCGGTGTTATAAAGCGGGAAACTTACGGCGCCTCTCTCACACCAACGTTTCAGCATGGGCATGCAGATAGCTAAAATTATGAACCGTCAAATTTTATGAAAGACTTTCTCAGAAGAACACTGGAATCATATTCCGTAAAATTAAATAACAGCCGCTTCAAGGCGCTGCGCCCTTTATTTAATGCGATGGAGGGGTTTCTCTTCCGCAGCGCCGATGTTTCAATATCAGCTCCCCACTTGAGGGACGCCAACAACCTCAAGAGGATGTTCATTCTGGTTGTTTTCGCCGTCTTTCCATCGGCGATTGCGGGGATCTATTTTTTTGGATGGCGGGGCATTTTAACCATTCTAACGTCCTACGTTGTCGGCCTTGCGGTGGAGATCGTTTTTGCCGTTGTCCGAAAGGAGGAGATAAGTGAAGGCGCATTTGTTTCATGCATGCTTTACCCTTTGATTCTCCCTCCGAATCTGCCTCTATGGATGGTTGCGCTGGGAATATTTGTGGGCATATTTTTCGGGAAGGAGGTCTTCGGAGGCACAGGGTATAATATATTCAATCCCGCGCTGGTAGGCAGAATATTTCTTTACATCTCTTTCCCGGCGGCAATGACCGGCAACTGGGTATTGCCGATGGATGATGCCGGCGGTTTTGTGAAATATGCGGGAGACGCGCTTTCCGGGGCCACGCCTCTTGCCATGTTCAAAGCAACCGGTGAATTGGCTCCTTTCTGGAACCTTTTTTGGGGAAACGTCTCCGGCTCTCTGGGAGAGACGTCGGCAATTTTAATAATACTCGGAGGCCTGTTTCTTGTCATTACACGAATAGCCGATTGGCGAATCCCCTTATCATTTCTTCTGAGCGCCGCCGTTTTTTCCTTTATTCTCAACATTGTTGATCCCCTCAGGTTCTCGCCGACCGTTTTTCAGATATTTTCGGGGGGCATTTTATTCGGAGCGTTTTTTATGGCGACAGACCCTGTGTCGAGTCCGTTTACCAAAGGCGGACGATGGCTGTTCGGCGTCATGTGCGGATTACTGACAATATTAATAAGATCTTTTTCAGGGTATGCGGAAGGTGTAATGTTTGCAATACTTTTCATGAACATATTCTCGTCGATGATCGACGAAGTGGTTCTTAGTTGCCGATACCGCAGTTACCGGGAGCTGAAGTGATGAAAAACAAGCTCACCATTCTCTACATTATGGTTGCAGTTTCAACCGCTTCAGCGCTTCTGCTCACCGCTGTAAATGAGCTTTCGCGAGATGTCATCATGAGAAACCAGGAGCGAAAACTCAAGTCTGCCGTGCTTGATGTTTTAGATATTTCCTATGATGGTAAAAATCCGGAATCATCTTTCAACACGAATGTGATAATTAAAAAGATAGGTGATGAAACCATTTACCTTTCCAAAGGGCAAACTGTTGAAGATAAATCTATAGACGGAATTGCCCTTATTTTAAAGGGGCCCGGTTTCTGGGGGCCTATATCCATGATCATCGGCATTAATCCTGGTGATTTCAGTATTAAAGGGATTGAAATACTTGAAGAGCAGGAAACACCGGGACTCGGCGCAAGAATTGAAGAAGCGGAATTCAGAGACCAGTTTAAAGGGAAATATTTCAACAAAAAAATCGTTATCCAGATTAAAGGTAAAGCTCCAGGGCCTAATGACGTCTCGGCCATTACAGGGGCGTCGCTGACCAGTAAAAGCTTTGAGAACATAATCAATAAGGCGTCACGTAAATTAGTTGAACAGATTACGGAGTTGACAGATGGCTGATCAGTCGGAAAAAGGCTTTGCCATACTTACAAAGGGAATACTAAAACAAAATCCCACATTCAAAATGGTGTTGGGAATATGCACGACTCTTGCCGTAACAAACAGGGTAAACAATTCAATAGCAATGGGTGTTGGAACAACCTTTGTTTTAATCTTCAGTTGTCTTTGTATTTCATCACTCAGGAATTATATCCCAAAAAGAGTGAGGATGGCTGTCCATACTATAATAATTGCGACTTTTGTTGTATTCGTAGATATATTTTTAAAAGCGTTTTTCCCGATCATAAGCAAGCAGATAGGCCCCTATGTTGCTCTCATAATTACGAACTGCATTATTATGGGAAGGACTGAATCCTACGCATCGGTGAACAAGCCGTTTGACTCGATGCTGGACGGCCTCGGCATGGGACTTGGATACAGCCTTTCTCTCATTGCAATAGCGTCCATCAGAGAGCCGCTCGGCTTTTCCACCTATATGGGGTTTAATGTTCTTGGGGACTGGTGGACGCCATGGACTTTAATGGTAATGCCGCCGGGAGCTTTTCTGGTGCTTGGACTTTATATCTGGGTTTTGAGATCAATTTATAAGGAAAAAAAATGATTGCACAAACTCAGGTTTGTCATTCCCGTGCGCCCGAACAAAACGACAAAGCGCTCTCGTCGTAAAAACGGGAATCCATATTGATTTTGCTCAAATAAATTCAAGTGGTTGATACATGCAGTTTCCTGACCGGACAAACCGGCTCAACCTGAACTTTAAAGGTATGAAATGGATATATTAACAATTTTCATTGCCGCCATATTTACCAACAATATTGCGCTCACATATTTCCTGGGAATGTGCCCTTTCATTGCGCTGTCAAAAGATCTTGACACGGCAAGCGGCATGTCCATGGCCGTTACATTTGTAATGACTATTTCGGCTGCTGTTACATGGCCCATCTACCATAAGATTCTGG
>Ga0256830_1002968_pt1 | contig 10831 bp, 11 predicted proteins | sample 128326metaG_FD_190537 | JGI IMG/M metagenome (GOLD analysis project Ga0256830, IMG submission 190537) | Hydrothermal vent microbial communities from Lau Basin, Pacific Ocean - 128-326 | ecosystem: Environmental > Aquatic > Marine > Hydrothermal vents | place: Pacific Ocean: Lau Basin | collected...
TATCGCTTGGTATTGGGCCGATGCCGCCGAGCGAACGATGAGCAAAGCAGAAGCGGCGCGGGTGTTGCTGCGTTTCGCCAACGTATTCCCCCGAGACCCCCGTCGAGTCGAAGCCTTTCTGCGTGCTGCTCGTCAATTCAAGCAACTCGGCGCGAGCGAACTGGCGCTTCGGTTGACGAGCGAGGCCATCGATCAAGGCCACGACCCCGGCAAGGTCCTCGAGGCCCGCATCATGCGCGCCGAACTCTACCAAGAGCATGGTCTGACCGGAGATGCCCGCTACGAATACCAACTCATCGTCGATCAAACCCAAGAAGGGGCCATCGCCGCGCGGGCATTGCGACGTCTGATCGACATGGACATCGAGGAGCACGGACGTCGCACGGCCTTGCTGACCCTCGCTGCGTTCATCCAGCGAGGCGACGGAATCGCAGGAACGCTCGCCCGCAATATCTTCGAGACGGAGATGAATCTTCTCGCTGGAGAAATCGCCGACAAGCCCGAAGAAGCGGTCTTCTATCACGAATTGGCCCGGAGGATAGACCAAGTCGCGTCCTTGCCTCGTCAGATTCAACTCGACGCGGCTGCATTGCGGGAATCCATCGGCGACAACGAGCGTGCTGCTGCTCTCTACTCGATTCTCGCCTCCCGGCCTTGGGGCAACCGTTCGGTGGCCCTTGCCGGGCTCGCTCGCACTCGACCTCTCGATTCGGGGATGGGGGCCGAGGCAAATCACCTCGACCGTCTCGAGGCACTTGCGCGTGACGAGGAGTGGGCGCAGGTCTCCAATCTCATCGAGCAGAAGGATCCACTCGGCGTCGAGGAAGAAGCGGCTCGCAAGATCGCAGCGCGTGCGGCTTTTGCTCAGGGCAGGCCCCAACGCGCGGCGGAGCTTCTCGAGCCCATCAAGAGAATCAAGGGGGAGGCAGCCCTTCTCAGGGGTGACGCTCGAGCGCTCGATGGCCGGTGGACGCAGGCATGCGACGACTATCGCCGTGCGCGCGACCTTCCGCTCGATTCCGAGAGACGGTGGCTCGAGGTGCGAATGGCCGCATGCGAGTTTCGCGAGAAGAAGATAGATGCGGCACGAATACGACTCGAGGCGATCTTGGGTGCAGATCCACCGGAGCCCGTTGCCTACGCGGCCATGGATTTGCTGAGCTTGATCCCACGGTCATCGAACAATCGTTCCCCGGATTCGGCAACGAAACCTGTCGAGTCAGGGAAGACGAGCGATTCCACGCCACGCGGACGTAGGGCGGAAGGTGCTTCATGAAGACGACGGGGTCGACAATGGAGGATGTTGATCGCGTAGAAAGCGACTTCAGCCTGCTTGAAAGCGTATCGGAAGATCTCATACGGCGTCACCGCAAGATTATGGGAACCACGAGCACATGGGCACGGCGCGTCGGTGAAGAGCGCCATCGGTTGGCGAATGCACTGACCGAAAAACACCGCCTCGCGTCTGCGCTCGATTCGGTGCTCGAGAACCTAGACGCGGGTGTCGTTCTGCTGAGCGAAAGCGGCGAAGTCATGGCCGAGAACCACGAAGCACGTCGATTGAACGTGGTGAAAGTTCTCGATCGCCTCGAGCCGCAATCAAGCGGGACGATTCGCGTGCCGACCGCTGAGGGAGGTGAGCAAAGATGGTTGGTGCGTCGCCGCGACTTGTCATTGTCGGAGAACGCGTCTGCGGAGTTGATCGTCGTTCACGACGCCACGGAGTTGCTCGAATTGAAGGAGCGCGCAGCACGTCGGTCGAGACTGGAAGCGATGGGCCGGATGGCCGCCGAGATCGCGCATGAAGTGCGCAATCCGTTAGGAAGCCTCGAACTATTGACGAGCATGCTGGTCGACGACCTCGAACCGAGTTCTCAGGCGAAGGCGCAGGCAGCAGAGATTCTCGTCGAAGTTCGTCGCCTCTCGGCCATCGTATCGCGCCTTCTTGCCGGAGTGCGTGAGTCGCGGCCCCGCTACGGCGAGGTCGATCTTTGCGCGCTCGTCGAGGCAATCGTCGATTTCGTACGGCCCATGGCGGATGCAGCGACGGTGAGGATAGAGGTGATCTTCGGATCTGCTGTCCGCGGCTGCGAGGAGGGTAGGGCGCAACTCGATGGACAGCAGGTTCGCCAGGCGATGCTGAATCTTCTTCGAAACGCGCTGGATCATTCGCCCCCTGAAGGAACGATTCGAGTGGTCGTACAGTCGGAGGAACATCACCTTGCCGTCTCGGTTGAAGACCAAGGTCCCGGCATTCCGGTGGAGATGCGAAGAAAGGTGACGGAGCCGTTTGTTTCGACCCGTGACCTCGGCACGGGACTCGGTCTTTCGGTGGTCACTCGGGTCGTGGATTCTCACGGAGGGAGGTTGGTGGTCGATCAGTCGGACCTTGGTGGTGCCGCCCTGACGATGATTCTGCCGCGCCGACGCGGAGGCACAGTGGCGAGAGTCGAAGGCGGCGATAAAGGAGCGCACGGACGATGAGGGAGAAAAAAACCAGGAACGTGCTCGTCGTAGACGATGATCATTCGATGCGTCGCGCCATCGCACGCGTGTTGCTGCGATCCGGGTTCGAGGTGACTCAGTGTCCGGGCGGGGCGGAGGCTCTCGACGCACTGAGAACGCGGCCGTGGGATGCCATGGTTTCGGACGTAAGAATGCCGGAAATCGACGGCAACGAGCTGCTGCGCCGCGGGCTGGCTCTTCGTCCTGAACTCCCGGTGATCATGGTCACGGCCTTCGGAACCATCGAAGACGCGGTTCGTGCCGTGCAACGAGGGGCATGCGACTACCTCCTCAAGCCATTTGCGCCGGAGACTTTGCTCGCATCTTTGCGAAGGGTTTTCTCGAGCCGTGACGTATCTTCGGAGAGCTACTGCCCACCGATCGGCAACGATCCGAACTTTACTCGGGTCCTCGATGAGGCCCGGCGTGCTTCAGCCTGCGACGCCACTGTGCTGATCGGAGGAGAAAGCGGCTCCGGAAAGGAAGTCGTAGCTCGCTGGATCCATCACCACTCTCGGAGGGCCTCGGGTCCGTTTGTTGCCATCAACTGTGCTGCGCTTCCCGAACAACTTCTAGAAGCTGAACTCTTCGGTGTACGACGCGGAGCTTTTACCGGAGCGGATGAAGATCGCAACGGATTGTTTGCCCGGGCGGGCGGAGGGACTCTCCTCTTGGACGAGATTGGAGATTGCCCGTTGGAGATACAGGCGAAGTTACTACGGGCCATCGAAGAAAGGCGCGTGACTCCACTCGGAAGCAGTACTTCGATCGCGGTCGATATCCGAATTCTAGCATCCACGCACCAGGATCTATCAGAATTGGTCGAACAGGGGAGGTTTCGCCGCGACTTGTTTTTCAGGCTGCGAGTCATTCCGGTCGAGGTTCCGCCGCTACGCGCTAGGTCAAGCGACATCGGAGTCCTTGCACGTCATTTCGCAGAGGAAATCTCCGAAGAGCTCGGGCGCAAGGCTCCGAGTCTTACCGAGGAGGCGATCGCTCGGCTCGAAAGCCATCCATGGCCCGGAAACGTGCGCGAGCTGAGAAACGTGCTCGAGCGGGCGGTGGTTCTCGACCAAGACGGAGTCGTCGATGCGCGGAACTTGGTGCTCGATGATCATGCCTTTGCGCGCTCGATCACTGAATCTACGGGGGGACCCCTCGGATCGACGGCAGGCGGGGCGAAGGACGGTTTCATTCCCGGAATGACCATCGCCCAGGCGGAACGAAAGCTCATCGAGCGAACGCTCGATGCCGCAGGCGGCAACCGTACGCGCGCGTCCGAAATGCTCGGGATCTCCGTGAGAACCTTGAGGAACAAGCTCAAGATCTGGCGGGAGGAAGAATCTGCCGCCGGAGTGTCGGCCCGATGACGTTCTTGACGACTCACGACAGCAAACAGTCGAAAGATCTGAGGATTTCCCCGAGCACCGAATGGGGGCAGGAGCATCCTGCGACGACTAAGTACGCGAGATCAACAGAGTTGGAGAGAGCTTCCGAAGGCGTTATCGACCGGCACGGGACTTGCTTTCGCCAAGCTGGAGACGGCTTCGTCGAGAGCGCGTGTGAGCGAAAGGCGAAGTGTGAACGAAAGGCGCGCGACGAGTTGAGCCTCGAGCGCTGGACTGGAGAGAAGAATGGCAATCAGTGATTTTACGGTCGATGGTTTTCTCAACAGTCTCGAAAGGGCGATGGATGTCGCTTCGAGCCGACACGAGCTTCTCTCGAGCAACGTGGCCAATGTCGACACCCCCGGTTACTCGGCCGTCGATCTCGACTTCGATGCCGCGATGAAGCAGGCATTGCGTCGCGACTCGTCCGGCGGCGCAGCAGCGGCTATGGCAGCGCTAAAGGAGGTCGAGGGCATGCCGGTTCGTCAGGATGGAAACAACGTCTCCATCGAGCGGGAAATGCTGGCGTTGGGTTCGACGCGACACCGCTATTCCGTTGCGGTGGAACTGGCAAATCTCAGGATCAAGCAGCTGATTGCTGCAACGAGTGGAGGTAGAGGCTGATGGGAATAGGAAAATCCGTCGCAATCTCAGCTAGCGCATTGGATATGCAGAGAGCGCGAATGGAGGTCATCGCGTCGAACATGGCGAATTCACAGACGACGAGAACCGAGGAAGGCGGGCCGTACAGGCGGCGGCTTCCGGTGATTACCGCAACCATCCCCAAGGGTGCGAGCTTTGCGGATTCGCTCGCCGGAGCCGTTCGCGGGGTCAAAGTGACCAGTGTCGAAGTCGATCCGCGGCCTCCCCAACTCCGCTTTCAACCTTCCCACCCCGATGCAGATGCAAGGGGTTTCGTTGCCTATCCGAACATCGATCCAGCGGAAGAGATGGTCGACATGCTGTCCGCCGTTCGTTCCTATGAGGCGAATATCAACGTCATCGCCTCGGCGAAGCGGATGTCAGCGGATGCCATGCGGATCATCAGGTGATCCGAAGCGATATCGTTCAGCTTCCATCGATACTATCTTAGGAGCGCAAAATGAGTGATTTTATCGATCTATCGAGTCTACGATCGCTAGGAAAGAGCCCCGCCATAGAGCCCGGGCAGGCCGGCCGATCGATCGGGGTCGGAAGGGCTGAATCCGCAGAACAGGCCGGCGGACCAAGCTTCGGGGAAGCACTCGAATCCGCACTCAAAGACGTAGACGGGAAGTTGCAGTCTGCAGACGCCACCGCGGCCGCGTACCTTTCAGGAGAAGGCGGCGACATTCATAACGTGTTGTTGGAAGTACAGCGCGCAGACGTCTCATTCAAGACGATGTTGCAGGTGCGAAACAAGGTGCTCGACGCCTATCGGGAAGTGATGCGCATGTCGGTATAGATACCGGTTTTCCGAGTGGTATGTCATGTGATGAACAAGTCGTCATGAACCTCGAGTGAAGTTCCTACAGGTCAGGATCAGGATTGATGAAAGAGGTCTTTGAACAAGTACTGAAGGCATGGAACTCGCTGACAATGAAACAGCAGTTCTCGCTTGGTGCTTCTGCTCTTCTTACCGTCATTGCGATGGGAAGCATCGTGTGGTGGGCGGGTCAGCCCTCTTGGTCCGTTCTATATACGGGTTTGGAGCCGAAGGATGCGCAAAGCGTCATCGAAGAGCTTCAGGCCCAGAACGTGCCCTATCAAATCGACTCCGGCGGCGGCGCGATTCGTGTTCCCGTTGAGCAAGTCGACTCGCTGCGCATGGATCTTGCGAACAAGGGACTTCCAGAGAGCGGACGATTCGGGTTCATGGAGATGTTCGCCAACGATACGGTCGCGCAGTCGAATCGCACGCAGGCGATCCGATATCAGAAAGCACTGGAAGATGAACTGGCCCGAACCATCGAGTCATTGTCTGAGGTGAGCTCGGCTCGGGTCCACTTGGTACTTCCAGGAGACAGGATTTTTCTAGACGATGAGGATGTGGCCAAGGCGTCAGTCACACTGGCCATTCGGGGCAGTCGGACACTTGCTCCGGGTCAAGTCCAGTCCATCGCTTTCATCGTCTCCGGGGGAGTCCCCGATCTACTGCCCGAAAACGTGTCTGTGGTGGACACGTCCGGCAGAGTGCTTTGGGAAAGCGGCGGTGAGGGGGGCGGAGTCGCAGCGACGCGGCAGGTCGAAATGCGCTCTGAAGTCGAGAACAGCTATGAGCAGAAGGTCGCGCAAGTCCTCGAACCGCTGATTGGATCCGGGCGTTTCGTAGTCAAAGCCAGTGTCGAAATGGACTTCCAGAAAGTCGTGCGGCACGAACGGCAGATCGACGGCGATTCCGGAGTCGTCGTACGAGAGCAAAAGTCGAAAGATCAAACTTCCTCGGGTGGTGCAGCTTCAGGAGTTCCGGGCACAGCCGCGAATCTGCCCGGAGCGCAGGGCGGCCGAGGTGCGGCAAGAGGGCAAAACAAGAAATCATCGGATCAAACGTCGACTTTCGACTACTCGACTGTTGAGCGAACCGTAGAAGAACCGATGGGGCGGATCAAACGTCTTTCGGTGGCCGTGCTCGTCGATCATGTGACCAACGGCGAAGGTCAGGATGCAGAGGGATCTTCCGTGCAGACGACGGCACGCCCTCCTGAGGAGCTCGCGAGAATCGAAGAAATCATCAAGGCCGCTGTTTCCTTCGACGAAGCCCGAGGAGATATCGTGACGGTTCAGCAGGGTCCGTTTCAGGTCACGGAAGATCCGGTTCTCGTCAGAGAATTCGATCCGCGTCCATGGTTGCCGTTGGTCAAGTATCCCGCACTCATCTTGCTCGCACTCTTGGCGTTTCTTCTCTTCTATCGTCCGTTGCTACGAACGATCCGAGGTGCGTTTGAAGATGCCCGCTCAGGTGAGGAAGAGCGCCGTGCGCAAGCGGAGTTGGAAGATCAGCGTCGTCTCGGGGCTCCTTCGCGTGTCGAAACTCTGCGCCAGCGCCTAAGCGCGCTTGCGACAGAGGAGCCGGTGGGCGTGGCCCAGACATTGCGAGTCTGGTTGAACGAGGAAAAACCCTAATGGGCGAAGCGCTGACGGGGGCCGAGAAAGCAGCGATTCTGATCACCCTGCTCGGGGAGGAGGCGGCCTCATGTGTGTTGCAGAACCTAGAGACACAGGAAGTTCGCGAAATCACCCTGGAAATCGCACGTATCGACAAGCTCGAGCCCAACGAATTCGAGTCGGTGCTCGAAGAATTTCAGACGCTCATCGAGCGATCCCGTACGGTAGAATTGGCGGGTCCGGGTCTGGCCAAGCGCCTGCTGTCCCGTGCGCGTCCCGGTGAAGCGGAAAAACTACTTACCGAGCTAGAGCCGGGTCGTCCGCTCGATGGTGAAGAAGTTCTGCCGGACATTCCTCGGCCGGAGTTGCCGGAATCGCTAGTGGTCGCTCCGTTTCGTCGCCTTGCGACCCTACTCCAGGAAGAACCTCCGCAAACGGTGGCATTGGTCTTGTCTCATCTGCCGCCGAAGAAAGCATCGCGAATTCTAGGACTTTTCGAGCGCAGCGCTCAGATTGATCTCACGCAACGGATGGCGGCGATTCACGAGGTGCGTCCGGATGTGGTGACTCGCGTCGGCCGGGTTCTCGAGGAGAAGCTGCAAGCATTGTGCGAGGAACCACTATTCCCGCTGAACGGAATTCAGAGTGCGGCCGACACGTTGATCGGTCTCGGACGAGCGACGGGCCAAGAGATCATCGACGAACTCGGGGACAGCGAGCCGGAGCTCGCCGAAGAATTGAGAAACTTCCTCTTTACCTTCGAAATGCTAGGCGCGCTCACAGACAAGGATTGCCAGGAGGTCCTCAAGCAAGTGGAGCGCGGGACACTGGCACTTGCGCTCAAGGGCGCAGATCCGGACCTTCAGGTTCTCTTTTACCGGAATATGTCCGAGCGAGCGGCTCAGATGCTGAAGGAAGAACTGGATTTTCTGGGCTCTCCGAAACTCTCCGAAATCGAGGCTTCGCAGCGATCGATCATCGAGATGGTCCTAAAGCTCGAAAAGGAGGGCGTAATTTCCCTCGAGGAAGAGGCCGTTGCCTAGTCGAGTGCTACGGGACGCAGAACTCCATCCGTTCCGTCCTGTCGATCGGCAGCTCGCGGAAGATCCGGCCGCGGCGCAGCGAGCCCTTGAACAGGCGGTGCGCGATGGACATGCTGAAGGTATGCGACGGGCCGAAGAAGAGGTTCGCAAGGCGGTCGAGGCAGAGAGGGAAAAGTGTCGCGCGCGCTACGCAGCTTCGCTAGAAGAAGTGCACAAGCTCAAGACTAAGATGTACCAAGAGATATACGATGAGGTGATGGAAGTCGCGATCGCGGTCGCCGAACGCATCGTACGGACTCGTATCGAAGCAGGAGATCCCGTCGCGAGTCGCGCGACACGAGAGGTTCTCGACGGCCTCGGTCTCTGCTCAACCGTCAAAGTGCATCTGAATCTCGATGACCACTCCAGTGTGTTGGAAATCTGCGAGCAAATGGACTCGGCGGGGAACATCGAGTTGATCGTCGATCCGGATATCGAGCCGGGCGGCATTCTCGTCGAGTACCGCGACGAAGGAATCGATGCGCGCCTTCGGACGGCGTTCGCGGCGGTCAGGGGTGCAATGACTCAGGAATCACCGTGACGGCACCGACGGCGCACGGCCTAGAGCCGATCAAGAGCCGACTCAGACTCGCCGGCGATCGCGTGGGAGAGGGGAGTCTCGTGCGTCGCGTCGGCGAGGTCGTACGAGCGGCTGGAGCGGCCGTCGAAAGTCGCGGTCCGTTGGTGAGCATCGGCGAGGAGGTTCGCATCGAGAGCGCGCGAGGAGACCTGCTATCGCTCGGAGAGGTCATTGGTTTCGAGGGCTCGAGGGTCTTTGTCATGCCGATCGATCATCTGCGCGGGGTCTCTCATGGCGACAAAATCGTCGCGACCGAACGCCAGCCCGCGATCCCGGTCGGCGACGGGCTGCTCGGGCGGGTTCTCGATGCCACGGGGAGGCCCCTCGACGGGCTCGCTCCGCCGGTGGCGACGACCGTGCAGCCGATCTACGCGCCGCCTGTCGCAGCGCTCGAACGACCGAGAATTCACGAGCCGATGGCCACGGGAGTGCGAGCCATCGATGGGATGTTGACGATCGGCCGCGGGCAGCGCATCGGGATCTTTGCCGGCGCGGGGGTGGGGAAGTCGAAACTGCTCGGAGGAATCGCCAGGCATGCTGCCGACGATGTGATCGTGATCGCGCTCGTAGGAGAGCGAAACCGAGAGGTCCGTGAGTTCATTGAAGGCGAACTTGGAAGCCGAGGTTTGGCTCGAGCCGTCGTTTTCGTGGCGACATCCGATGAATCGCCCCTCAGGCGCGTTCGTTGCGCGCTTGCCGCGACGACTGCGGCCGAGGCCTTCCGTCGGGACGGCAAGCATGTCACTCTCTTGATGGATTCGCTGACACGCGTGGCGATGGGCTTGCGCGAGATAGGTCTCGCCGCAGGAGAACCGCCCACCAGCAAGGGCTACACTCCATCCGTGTTTTCCTTCCTGCCCCGGCTACTCGAACGTGCAGGATGCCAGGGAGACAGCGGCTCGATCACGGGCATCTATACGGTCTTTGTCGAGGGAGACGACTTGTCGGATCCCGTTGCCGATGCTTCGAGGGCCATTCTCGACGGTCATGTCGTTCTTTCGCGCCGCTTGGCCGAGCGCTCGCACTATCCGGCAATCGATGTGCTCGCATCGACCTCGCGAGTCATGCCGCAGGTCGTCTCCAAAGCGCACATGGATCGTGCACACCGGATCCGTCGAATGATGGCGATCTATCGCGACAACGAAGATCTCATCGCAATCGGAGCCTATCGCGGCGGCAGTGACAAGGAACTCGATCGCGCGGTAGATGCACGATCGCGAATCGAAACGTTTCTCTGTCAAGACTTCGATGATCCATCCAGCTTCGAGCAGACTGAGGCCGGGATGATCGCTGCAGAAGGCGCTTCTCCCGCTTCCGAGGAAGACGAGGTGCTGAATGCGTGAGTTTCGATTCAGGTTGGCGGCCCCCCTGAGGCTCGCGCGTGTACGCAAGAACCAACTCGCCCGCGAGCTTTCGGAAATCGTCTCGCGTGTGACGGATCTGGAACGAGAGATGATGGAGCTCGAGCAAGGCATCGAGGAGTCTTCGCGCTCCATTCTCGACAGAGCTAGGTCGGGCATCGGCGGTGCGGACCTGACGCTCTTGAGCCGGCGGCGGGAGGCCCTCAAATCAACGGCTATGCGGCTCGGTGCGAGAAAAGGGGAGCTTGCGGAGCAGGAGTTCGGCGTTCGACGTCAGCTTGCCGAGGTCGGCAGAGAAATGCGTGTTTTGGAACGCTTGCAAGACGAGGAGCGCCGCGCTCATGCCCTCGATGCCGATCGACTAGAGCAGGCAGAGATCGACGAAATGAGCGGCAAACGGCATGCTCACTTGCAGGAGAATGGCAGATGATTCGAAAAACCCGGCTTCGCTGGCTTCTTCTGGCAGCTTTCGCGACGAACACCATCGTGTTCCTAGATATTCTTACGGTTGGAAAGCTCGTCCCCCATACGATAGCGGAAGAAGGGGCGACGGCGGGTGACAGCTCCGGGGATGAGGCGGAGTTCGCCTCGGGCGAGGAGGCTCGGATACTCTCAGTCGACGGGACAAGGAAAGAGTTCTTCGACGCCACGGAGGTCGGTCTGAAAGAGGCGATGGAGACCTATCGCAATCTCTTGGAAGAAGTCACCGGTCAGAAGGAAGCTCTCGATCGGAAAGCAGCAGAACTCGTAGAGCGTGAGCGCCAGATACAAATGGTTCGTGCGGAACTCGACAAGGAGCACGAGCGAGTCCAAAAAGTACGCGATGAGGTG
>Ga0256830_1002969_pt1 | contig 10827 bp, 7 predicted proteins | sample 128326metaG_FD_190537 | JGI IMG/M metagenome (GOLD analysis project Ga0256830, IMG submission 190537) | Hydrothermal vent microbial communities from Lau Basin, Pacific Ocean - 128-326 | ecosystem: Environmental > Aquatic > Marine > Hydrothermal vents | place: Pacific Ocean: Lau Basin | collected...
CCGCCGTCCCCGGGGGAGGGGGGGTCGTGGGGAAGACCCGGTGGGAGGCCCGCGCGATCCCCAGCTCCCGCAGGATGAAGTCCGGCCGGCCCCGCACCGAGAGGGTGGCCGAGGTGAGGACCGCCCCGGCGAGGCGCCCCCACAGGCCCGCGGCGAGCATCTCCCCGAAATCGAGGGGGGTGGCGTGGAACTTGGGGTCCGGCGCGCGCTCGCTCCAGAAAACGTAGGCCGGATCACCGGCCCCGAGCACGAACTCCAACTCCGCCGCGGCCCTCTCCAGCGCGGCAACCATCCCCTCAACCCGGGCCCGCTCCTCCCCCGGGAGGGCGTCCGCCGCCCCGGAGAGGGCGTCCCGGAAGGCCACGATCTTCCAGATGAGGTCCTGCGATAGGGAGAGGAAGCGGAGTCCCTCCCGATGGCCATAGGGAGCCGGGTCCTCGGGGATGAGGCCCTCGAGCCTCTCCCGGTACCGGGCGAGCTCGCGCCGGGCGGCGCGGAGCTCCCGCCGGGGCACGAGCTCGGGGGGAAGGGCCGCCTCGGCTTCCTCGAGGAGCCGCGCCACCTCGGCGGGGGACGCCGTCCGGGTGAGGCCCTCCTGGAACGCGCGCGGCAGGGCGTGGGCCTCGTCGGCCACGAGAAAATCGTAGGGCCCGAGCAACGTCCCCTCCGCGGCGAAATCCGCGACCAGGAGGGAGTGGTTCACCACGACGATCCGCGCTTCCTGGGCCCGCCGCCGGGCCGCCCGGGAGGGACATTCGGCGAAGAAGGGGCACTCCCGCCCCACGCACCGATGGGGCCTGTCCCGCACGCGTTCGATCAGGGCGTGGCCCTCCGGCGATCCCTCCAGGAGCGGGTAGAGCTCCCCCACCTCGAACGTGTCCGTCCGCTCCAGCCATCCCTTCACCCTCCGCAGGAGCTCGCTGCCGAAGAGGCCGCGTTCCCGCTCCAGCTGGCGGAGACAGAGGTAGTTCTCCCTGCCCTTGAGGAGCGCCACGTGTACATCGGCCCGGAGCGCCTCCCGCAGCGCCGGCAGATCCCGGCGCCAAAGTTGGTCCTGGAGGGCCTTGGTGCGGGTGGAGATCACGGCCCGCCTCTCCCCCAGCGAGAGGAGGAGGGGCACCGAATACCCATACGTCTTCCCCGTCCCCGGCCCCGCCTCGAGGAGGTAGATCCCCCCCTCCTCCAGGGCCCGTTCCACCGCCGTGGCATAGGAGACCTGGACGGGCCGCAGCGAGAAGGAGGGGAGCCTGCGCTCGAGGAGTCCGAAGACCTCTTCCATGAACGCCCTCCCCCGGGCCGGCCCCCACGTCTCGGGGGGCTCCCGGAAGAGCTCCCGGGCCGGTGCGGGCAGCCAACCCAGGATGCGGTCCCGGGCCCCCGGGGGGAGGAAGTGGGACGCCGCGACCTCCTCGAGGAAGAGCCAGCCCGTGGCCTCGGCGTCGGGGAGGGCGCGGTGTTCCCCGGAGGGGGCGATCCCGAGCTTCTCCTTGAGCGCCCCCAGGGCGTGGCTTTCGCGTTCCGGCCAGATGAGGCGCGAGAGGGAGAGGGTATCGACCCAGTGGATCGGGGGAAGTCCGATCCCCAAGCGGCCCGCCGCCTCCTCCAGGAAGGCACGGTCGAACGGGGCGTTATGGGCCACCACCACCGCCCCGGCGAGCCGCTCGAGGACCCCGGGAAGGACGTCCGCCAGGGGCGGGGCCCGCCGCAACCTCTCCGCCGAGATCCCGGTGAGCTCCTCCACCTCCTTGGGGAGGAAGGCCACGCGTACCAACGTCTGGAACCGCTCCCGCGGTTTGCCCCCCGCGAACCGCACCCAGGCTATCTCCAGGATCTCGTCCCGCTTGGGGTCGAGCCCCGTGGTCTCGAGATCCAACGCGAAGAATTCCATCAGCGGATGAGGCGCGACAGGATGTCTATCCTGCGGATCACCCCCACGAGATGTCCGCCGCTGTCCACCACGGGGATCTGCTTGAGCCGCTTGCGGATGAGGAGATCGGCGATGTGGAGGTCCTCGTCGTCGAGGTGAACCGAGATCACTTCCTTCATGTATTCCGAAACGGGCTTGAAGGCCATCTCCTTGAGGCGTCTCTGGATTTGGTTCAGGTTGGGGAGGAAGGAGATCGAGTGGAGCATATCGAAGTACTCGGGGAGGGCCGCGTGGATGAGGTCGTGCTCGGTGATGATCCCCACCAGCTTTCCCTCCTCGTCCACCACCGGGAGAGTGGAGAGGCCGGACTGCTCCATCAGGTATACCACCTCGTAGATCAGGGTGTCCGGCTCCACCGAGGTGAGGTCACGCCGCATCAAGTCCCGTGCCTTCACAGGCCCTCCTTGAATTGCACCTCCACGGCCCGCATCTCGTGTTCGATCACCGCGGGGGAAAGGCACATCTTCGGCTCGACCTCCGCGGACGCCACCGCCGCCGCCATGCCGAACCGCACGGCATCGGGGAGCTTATCCCCCCGGACGAGCCGGTAGAGCACCCCGCCCACCAGCGCATCATCGGCCCCCACGAGGTTCTTGAACTTCGTCAGCGGGACCTTGGCCTCGTATTCCCAGATGCCCTCGGGGGTGATGAGGACGTCCCCGGTCACGTGGTGGGAGATGAGGCAGGCCTGACACCCGTGCTCCAGGGCGCGCTTCCCGGCGGCGATGATCTCCGCCTCGGTGCGCACCGGCATGTCGCCCACCATGAGTTCCTCCCGCACGTCCGGCTTCACGAAGAAGGGCCCCACCTTCACCGCCTCCCATAGGGGGCGGCGGCCGGCGTGGACCACCACCCTCACCCCCGCCTCCTTCGCCTCCCGGGCCAATTCCTTGTAGACCGTGTCCGGGATCCCCGGGGGGATGGCCCCGGCCAGCACCACGTACTCCGCCCGTTTCAGCGCCCGCCGGTACTTCCGCAGGAAGATCTCCTGGGCGTGGGAGGGGATCCGGGGCCCCTCCTCGTGGATCTTCACGGGGTGATATTCCTTGCCCCGTTCGATGATGGTCACGTTGGTGCGGTTCTCGCCCTCGATCCACACGAAGTTCGCCGTAACCCCCTTCTCCAGGAGGTCCCGCAGGATGATCTGGCCGGTGTGACCCGCCAGGAACCCCATGGCCACCGTCTCCACCCCCATGCAGGCGAGGAATATGGAGACGTTGATGCCCTTGCCGCCCGCGGAGGCGGAGGATTTGCGGGCCCGGATGAGGATCTCCTCCTCGGCCCGCTCCAGGGACAGGGGCAGATGGTCCACCCAATAGAACTTGTCCAGCGTGGGGTTGAGGGTGACGGTGAGGATCATGCCACCGGCTCCTTGACCACCTCGCCGTAGAGGGCCCCGGGGGTCGCCCGTTCGAACTTAACCCACACGAACTCGCCCACCAGGCCCTCGTCCCCGGGGAGGAGCACGGTGCGCATATCCCGGGTCTTCCCGTAGTAAAGGCCCTTGGCGGCTAGATACCCCTCCACCAGGACCTCCTCCGTCTTCCCGAGCTTGCCCTCGTTTATCTCCTGGGCGATCCGGCGTGCTTCGGCGAGGACCTCCTCCAGGCGCCGCTTCTTCTCGGCCGGGGGGATGTCGTCGGGCATCCCCGCCGCGGCGGTGTAGGGCCGGGGCGAGTACATGGCCGCGTACACCGTCCCGAACCTGGCTTCCCGGATGAGGGAGAGGGTTGCCTCGAAGTCGGCCTCCGTCTCGCCCGGGAAACCCACGATGATGTCCGTGGTGACGTTGACCCCCGGGATCGCGGCCCGGAGCTTCTCCACCACCCGGAGGAACTTCTCGCGGGTGTAGCCCCGTCGCATGGCCGCGAGGACCCGATCGCTCCCCGATTGGACCGCGAGGTGTACGTGCTCGCAGATGTTGTCCCCCTCGGCGATGGCGGCGATCGTCTCATCGGTCATGTACCCCGGATGGGAGGAGGTGAAGCGGATCCGGGGGATGGGAATCCGCGCGACCTCCCGCAGGAGGCGGGCGAAGTTCGTCCCATCCCGCAGGTCCAGGCCGTAGGCGTCCACGTTCTGACCGAGAAGGGTGACCTCCTTGTAGCCGGCCTCGGCCAGCTCCCGCAGTTCGGCGAGGACCTCCGGCAGGGGGCGGGAGCGCAAAGGCCCACGGACGTGGGGCACGATGCAATAGGCACAGGAGTGGGAGCAACCTTCGGCGATGGTCACGTACGCCTGGAACGGGCTCTTCCTGCGGACGGGGAGCCGTTCGATTCCCTCGGGGGCGGGGAGGGAGACCGGGCGTTCCCCCCGCATGGCCCGCTCTATCAGCTCGGGTATTTCCGAGGCATTGGCGCTCCCGAAGAGGAAATCCACCGCCGGGTACTTAAGCAGCTCGCCCTTCCTCCCCTGGGACATACATCCACCGACCCCGATGACGAGGGGGCGGAGTTTCTTCAGGTGCCACAGCTCCCCCAGGCGCCCGGCCACCTTCTCCTCGGCCCGTTGGCGGACCATGCAGGTGTTGAGGATCACCACGTCTGCCTCCTCGGGCCGCGAGACGATCTCGTAGCCGGCGCGCTCCAGCACCCCCTCGATCTCCTCGGAGCGGTGCGCGTTGAGCTGGCAGCCCCAGGTGAGAACACAAGCCTTCATCTTGGATAGAAAAGATACCGGCGCATCCCCAACGCCTCAACTCTGCCCACGTGTACGGAAAAAGGGGGCGGGAAGTCCCCGCCCCCTTCCGCGTCGGGCGCGATTCCCCCGCTCAGCCGACGATATCCTGATAGACGGCCACCACGCGCGTGGGCTGGTTGAGCTGGATCGTGAGGGAATTTATCCCCCTCCGCTGATCCGGGGTTCCCTCGTAGGCGACCGGTTTTTCAGCGTCACCGTACCACACGAGCCACCCCTTGAATCCCAGCCCGTAGGCAGCGCCCTCCGTCCGCAGCGGCGCCTGGAGGGTCACCTTGGAGCCGAGGATCCGTTGCACCACGAACGGTGTGAGGCGTGACCGCTCCTCCCCCACGATGAGGATCGGGACCTTCAGCTCCTCGGGCTTCTGTTGTGTGGGGAGCCGCGTGAGGGGCGCTCCGTAGATATACCTCCAGGCCCGGACCTCCAGGTTCACGGTGGCGATCTGGACCACCGGGAGGCACGCCGTGAGCTGGACCTGGGTCTGCATGGTGGCGGTACGGCCTTGCGCGTCGCGTACCTGTGCCTGGACCAGGAAGGTCCCACCGTCGGGATAGTTGACCCGGATCGTGCCCTCGGTCCCGCCGAAGAAGCGGCTGATGAAGAGCTGCCTCCCATCGGGATACCTGACGAGGAACGGACCCACCTGGTAGGGGGACGTGCCGCCGGAGATCTCCCATTGCAGGAGGACTTCGTGGCTCACGCCCTCCTCACAGACGGGCGTCCCACGCCAGTAGGTGAACCGGGCCGATAAGGCCTCGGGCTGCGGCCCGGGGGCTCCGGCGCTGATGTAGACGGTGAGGGTGATCACGGGGCATTCGCGCTCGTCGTAGAGCTGGAACACCGCCTGCCAGCTGCCGCCTCCCTGGGGAACGCGGCCCTGGAGGATTCCCAGGCGCTGTTGGAGGTCGATGTCGAAGGAGAGGCCGGTGGGGAGGTTATCCTGAATCCGCTCGGCGTAAACGGCGCCTGACGCGGCCACGGCCTGGGCGATATCGCTGGGGAAGTACTTGACGCTTTGGACGCTCATCCCCGGGGTGACCTCCGCGAACTCCCACGTGAGGGACGTGGGCGGGGGGCAGCCCTCTTCACAGACCTCGAACTGGCGGCAGGTGGGCTGGAGACAGTCCGGGTTCACGAAGGCCTGGGTGGAGGTCTCGATCTGGGGGATCACGTCCACCGAGGTCCTTGCGGTGGCGGCGGAGGTGGCGGCGGCCTGGGCCATGGATTGGGCGAAGGCGGCGGCCTGGGCGCAGGCCCGGGCAGCGGTCTCCGCGGAGGCCTGGGCATAGGCGGCGGCCTCGGCATAGGCGGAGGCGGATGCAGCGGCCAACGCGCACGCCCTGACCTCGGCCTCGGCAGCCACCTGGGCTTCGGCCTGGGCCTGGGCGAAGGCGAACGCCCGCGCCTGGGCAGAAGCCAGGGCCTGGGCGGCGGCCTCGGCATAGGCCCGCGCATCGGCGAGGACCTCCGCGGCCACGTTAACGCCCACCGCGGCTTGCGCCTGGGCTTGGGCTTCGGCGGCGGCGGCCGCACGGGCGGCGGCCAGGGCCTTGGCGTAGGCGGAGGCGATGGCCTCGACCCCCACGGAGACCTGGGCCTGGGCGTCGGCTCGGGCGAGGGCACACGCCTGAGCCTCGGCCTGGGCCTCGGCCACCGCTTCGGCCACGGCCTGGACCCCCACCGAGACCTCGGTTTGCGCCGCGACCTCGGCCTGGGCGCAGGCTTGGGCCTCGGCCTGGGCCTCGGCCACCGCTTCGGCCACCGCCTGGACACCTTGAGCTGCGGCGGCGCGGGCCTCGGCCAGTGCTTGGGCCGCGGCTTGGGCGGCCGCCACCGCGCGGGCCTGGGCGGCCACTGCCGCCTGCGCTTGGGCCAGGACCTCGGCGGAGCTCATGGCCTCAGCGGCCGCGAACGCCTGGGCGTAGGCTGTGCCGGTCCCCGCCGCCTCGGCGGTGGCCTCGGCGCTGGATACGGCCTGGGCGGCCGCCTGAGCGCAGGCTTGAGCCGCGGCCTGGGCTTCGGCGGCCGCCTGGGCCGCGGCCTGGGCCTGGGCCTTGGCCTTGGCGACCGCGGCAGCTACGGCCTTCTTCGCCGTGTCCAGGGCCGCCTGGGCCTTCGCGTAGGCATTTGCGGCCGCTTGTGCCGCCGCGGATGCCTGGGCCTTGGCCTGGGCGATGGCCTGGGCCATGGCTTCGGCTTTGGCCTTGGCGGTGGCACACGCCGACGCCACCGCTTGGGCCTTGGCCTTGGCGACGGCCTGGGCCTTGGCCAGAGCCTCCGCCATGGCTTCCGCCTTGGCCTCGGCCTCGGCGCAGGCCTGGGCGGCGGCCAGGGCTTCGGCCTGAGCCGAAGCCCTGGCCTTGGCCAGGGCCTCCGCCATGGCATAGGCCTGAGCCTTGGCCTTGGAGTAGGCCTCGGCGATGGCCTTGGCCTGGGCCTCCGCCTGGGCGTAGGCCTCGGCGATGGCCTCGGCGGCCGCGGCGGCTACCGCTTGCGCCTTGGCCTTGGCCTCGGCAACGGCGCGGGCACGGGCTTGGGCGGTGGCGTACGCGTCGGCCGCGGCCTTGGCCTTGGCCTTGGCCGCCGCCAGGGCTTGGGCCGCGGCTTGGGCTTGGGCGCTGGCCTGGGCCCGCGCCTTGGCGGCGGCGTCGGCCGCGGCCCGGGCGGCGGCATGGGCTTCGGCCGCCGCCTCCGCTACCGCCTCCACCACCCCCGTGATCTCGGTGACGACCTCGCCGCAATCGTGTGGGAGGAGCGTCTGTACCCGCTCGTTTACGAGCTCGGCTTGGCTTTGTGCTTGGGAATACGCATCGGCGCTGGCCTGGGCTTGGGCCTGGGCCGATGAGTAAGCCGAAGCCGCCGCATCGGCATAGGCCTGGGCCTGGGAATAGGCTTGGGCGCAAGCCTGGACGGAAGCCTCGGCCTTGGCCTTCGCGGAGGCCGCGGCCTCCACCTGGGCGTTGGCTTCCACCTCGATCTGGGCCAAGGCCTCGGCGATGGCCCCGGCGTAGGCGGCCACCTGGGCCTTGGCGTTGGCACAGGCTTGGGCGGCGGCTTTGGCTTGGGCCTCGGCCTTGGAGATCGCCTCCAGGACCGCCTCCACCGCGGCGGAGGCCCAGGATTCGGCGCTGGCGCACGCGGATGCGGACGCCGATGCCTGGGCTGAGGCTCCCGCACACGCCTTGGCTTGGGCCTCGGCGTAGGCCTGGGCCTTGGCCACCGCTTGGGCCACCGCTTGTACGCTGGCCTGGGCACTGGCCTGGGCTTGGCTGCAAACCCTCAAGAAGGCCTCAATGGCGGCTTGGGCCTTGGCCTCCGCCGCGGCGATCGCCTGTACCGATGCCTGGGCGCTCGCCTGGGCGGAAGCCCCCTGTTTCAGCAATCCCTCCACCGCGGACTCGAGCTCGGCCAGGACCCCCTCAGCGGCGGTCGCCGCTGATTGGGCTTGGGCCGCGGCCTGGGCCGCGGCCTGGGCGGCCGCCTGGGCCATGGAGACCACGTCGGGAAGGAACGGTTTGTACTCCTCTTGGCCAAGCGTCGGGAGGCTAAAGAACAGTCCGAGAAGGAGGAAAACGAGGGATCGTTTGACAACTACAGCCACGCTTAACCACCTTCCTTTCTAAAAAGTTGAAACATCGTACTCCATTTACACCGCCGATCCAGGCTGAGTTTCACGCGCGTTCGCGTATGATTGGGACCGATTCCAGCCCTTACGCGCTCGGGGGTAGACGATGGACATCGCGTGGGAAGTGGTGGTCGCCTCTTTCTGGACCATCCTCGTCGCGGAGCTGGGGGACAAGACCCAGCTCGCCATCTTCGCCTTAGCGGCGAGCAGGGATCCCTGGAGCGTCCTGGTCGGGTCCGGCGCGGCGTTGTTGTTGAGCACCGCGGCCGCGGTCGCGTTGGGATTCGCCCTGCACCGCTATCTTCCCGCGGGGGCCATGCGGGGGTTGCATTACGCAGCGGGCGCGACCTTCATCGCGCTGGGGATCTGGACTATCCTCCGGGCAAGCTGAGGGCGGTCTCCCAGGCCCGTAGCGCCTCCAGCAGCCGGTGATCGGTGAGGTCCAGCTGCAGGGGGGTGATGGAGACGTAGCCCGAGAAGACGGCCCACACGTCGGTGTCCTCCTCCCCGGGCGGGGGCGCCGGCATCATTTCCCCGGCGAGCCAGTAATAATCCCGCCCGCGGGGATCCTTCCCCTTCACGAGGTAGTCCCGCCAGATGCTCGTCCCGAGACGGGTGATCTTTACCCCCTTCGGCCGCGCCAGCGGCACGTTCACGTTGAGCAGCGTCCCCGTGGGAAGGGGACTGTCCGCGAGGAGCTTTTCCACCAGCGCGGCCGCGATCTGGGCGGCCCTGGGGTAATCGGGCGTCCTCTCCTCGTTCCCCTCCTCCGGCCCCAGGTCCTGGGAGACCGCCAGCGCGGGGATCCCCGCCTGGGCCGCTTCCATGGCCGCGGCCACGGTTCCGGAATAGGTGACGTCCCGACCCAGATTGGCCCCGGCGTTTATCCCCGAGACCACGATATCGGGACGGCGCGGGGCGAGGCCGAGGATGGCCAAGGACACACAGTCGGAGGGCGACCCGTTGGTGATATGTACCGAGGCCCCATCGGGCAGCCGCACCGGGGAGACCCGGAGGGGCTTATGGAACACCCTGGTCCGCGAGGCCGCGGACCAGTTGCGGTCCGGGGCCAATACCCACACCTCCCCCAGGCGCTCCAGGGCTTCGCGCAGGGCCAAGAGGCCGGGGGCGAGGTAGCCGTCGTCGTTGGTGAGGAGGATGAGGGGCTTTCCCACGTGAACCCTCCCTTTTTGAGAATTCTACGGGCTTTCCTCCCCCGACGCAAACTCGAAGAACGCGAGCCGTGAGTCCCCGTAATCCCGATCCCGGACGAGCCGCAAGGGGCCGTATCGGGACCGGAGGTCCTCGGATCTGTGCACCTCGACGATGACGAGGCCTCCCTCGCGGAGGAGGGGATACATGGCCAACTGCTCCAGGGCCCGCTGGGTGAGTCCCCGGGAGTAAGGAGCCCCGATGAACACCAGGTCGAAGCGCTTCCCCCTGCGCCAAAGCCCCGCGATGGCCTCCAGGGCGTCGGCTCTCATCACCTCGGCCCGGTCCTCGTATCGGAGCTTCTTGAGGTTGGCACGGATGATCCGGACGGCCTTCCCGGACGAATCCACGAACGTGGCCCGCCGTGCCCTCCGGGATAGGGCCTCGAGCCCCACGGCCCCGGTTCCCGCGAAGAGGTCCAGGAAATCGGCCCCCACGACCAGTTCTCCCAACGTGTCGAAGAGGGAGGCCCGGACCCGATCCCGCAGGGGTCTGATGCCGGCTGCGCGCCATTCCACCAGCCGGTGGCCCCGCCTCTCGCCCCCGATGATCCTCATCGCCGCCATTTTCCCGGGCGTCCCGGCTCCCCGCCACCACGCCGGTCACGATCGTGTTTGACAACCGCGCGGTCCCGGAGGTATATCTCCTCGGCATGTTCCGGGAACTGGCGACCAAGATAGAGGAGATCAGGGCGAGATGGGCGGAGGAGAGCGGCCGCATTTCCTCCCCCGAAGAGCTGGAGGAGATACGCATCAGATACCTGGGACGCAAGGGCCTCATCACCGGCCTCTTCGCAACGCTCCGCGAACTTCCCCCCGCCGAGCGTGCCGAGGTCGGACGGCTCCTCAACGCGCTCCGGGAGGAGATCCAGCGGGGAATCGAACGGCTCCGCGCGGAGCTCGAGGCCGCCGCGGAGGCGGAACGCCTGCGGCGGGAGGCCTACGACCTCACCTTGCCCGGGATCTGGCGGGGGATGGGGAAGCTCCATCCCCTCACCCAGGTGCGCCTCGAGATCGAGCGGATCTTCATGGAGATGGGATTCGACGTCGCCACCGGTCCGGAGGTGGAGACCGATTACTACAACTTCGAGGCCCTCAACATCCCCGAGGACCACCCCGCCCGGGACGAGTGGGATTCCTTCTACATCGACGAGGGGGTGCTCCTGCGAACCCACACCTCCCCCGTCCAGATCCGGGTGATGCGGTCGAGGAAGCCCCCGGTGCGGATCATCTGTCCCGGCCGCTGTTATCGCCGCGATACCCCCGATGCCACCCACTTCCCCGTCTTCCATCAGGTGGAACTCCTCTGGGTCGAGCGGGGCCTCACTATGGCCCATCTCAAATGGATCATCGAGGAGTTCGTG
>Ga0256830_1002970_pt1 | contig 10823 bp, 8 predicted proteins | sample 128326metaG_FD_190537 | JGI IMG/M metagenome (GOLD analysis project Ga0256830, IMG submission 190537) | Hydrothermal vent microbial communities from Lau Basin, Pacific Ocean - 128-326 | ecosystem: Environmental > Aquatic > Marine > Hydrothermal vents | place: Pacific Ocean: Lau Basin | collected...
GGAGCCCCAGGACGCGGCGTCGGCCACCTACGCCCCCAAGCTGACCAAGGCGGAGGCCCGCATCGACTGGCGCCGGCCCGCCGTGGAGATCGACCGCCAGGTGCGGGCCTTCAATCCCCGCCCCGTAGCCTGGACCCCCACCCCGGAGGGCCCGTTGCGCGTCTGGGAGGCCCTGCCCCTGGAGGCGCCCGAGGGGGCGCCCGGCACCGTGCTGGAGGCGGGGCCGCGGCTGGTGGTGGCCTGCGGGGAGGGGGCGCTCAACCTGCTGCGCCTGCAACCCCCCGGCGGGCGGCCCATGGAGGCCCGGGCCTATGTCAACGGCCGCCGGCCGCGGCCGGGGACGCCCCTGGGCGGTGGTTGAGGCGGTGGCGGCCCGTCCCGGCGACATCCGGGAGGCGGTGACCTGGGTACAGCGGGTGCTGGACGGCCGCCGCCTGGAGGCGGGGGCCCTGCCCACCCCGGCGCTGCGGGAGACCACCCTGGGCACCCTGCGCTGGCAGCCGCGGCTGGACGCCCTGGTGGACCTCATGCTGGAGCGGCCCCTGAAGGGGCGGGACCGGGCCCTGCGGGTGCTGCTGTGGGTGGCCCTCTACCAGCTCGGCCACATGCGCCGGCCGGCCCACGCGGTGGTGGCGGAGGCGGTGGAGGCCGCCGCCGGCCTGGGCCGGCCCTGGGCCAAGGGGCTGGTGAACGCCCTGCTGCGCCGTTACGGGCGGGAGCGGGAGGCCCTGGAGGCGGCCCTGGGCTCGGAGGCCGCCCGCCTGGCCCATCCCCCCTGGCTGCTGGAGGCCTTCCGCCGGGCCTGGCCGGAGGACTGGGAGGCCATCGCCCGGGCCGGCAACCGGCGCCCGCCCATGACCCTGCGGGTCCATGCCGGCCGCATCTCCCGCCAGGCCTACCTGGAGCGGCTGGCCGGGGCCGGCCTCCCCGCCCGGCCCCATGCCCGGGCGCCCCGGGCCTTGGTGCTGGAGCGCCCGGTGCCGGTGACCCGGCTGCCGGGCTTCGCCGAGGGGCTGGTGTCGGTGCAGGACGCCGCCGCCCAGCTGGCGGCGCCCCTGCTGGACCCCCGCCCGGGCCAGCGGGTGCTGGACGCCTGCGCCGCCCCCGGCGGCAAGGCCGCCCACCTGCTGGAGGCGCAGCCGGACCTCGAGCTGCTCGCCCTGGACGCGGACGCGGCGCGGGCCGAGCGGTTGCGGGGGACCCTGGCGCGCCTGGGGCTGACCGCCCGGGTCCGGGTGGCCGACGCGGGCGCGCCGGCGGACTGGTGGGACGGCAGGTCCTTCCACCGCATCCTGCTGGACGCCCCCTGCACCGGCACCGGGGTCATCCGCCGCCACCCGGACATCAAGCTGCTGCGCCGCCCCGGCGACGCGGCCGCCCTGGCGGCGGGCCAGCGCCGGCTGCTGGAGGCCCTGTGGCCCCTGCTGGCCCCGGGGGGTAAGCTAGTCTACGCCACCTGCTCGGTGCTGCCGGAGGAGGGCGAGGCGCAGATCGCCGCCTTCCTGGCGCGGCACGCCGACGCCCGGGCGGCGGCCCCCGCCTGGCCCTTCGCCCGGCGGCTCGGACAGGGCGTGCAGATCCTGCCCGGGACCGAGGAGATGGACGGTTTCTACTATGCCTGCCTGGAAAAGCGTTAAGCCCCTGCTGCTGGCCGTCCTGCTGGCGGGCGCCCCGGCGCCGGCCGCCCGGGCGGCGGGCTTCGAGGTCCTGGCGGTGCAGCCCCGGGTGCACGCCGGCCGGGTGGTGGTGCACGCGGCCATGGACCTGGACCTCAGCGAGGCGGCGGAGCGGGCCCTGGTGAGCGGCATCCCCCTGGACATCCTGCTGGAGTTCCGCCTCTGCCGCCGCCGCCCCCTGTGGTGGGACCAGACCCTGGGCCGCTGGACCCTGCGGGCCCGGTTGAGCTACCACGCCCTCTCGGGCCTGTACCTGGTGCGGCTGGGGGAGGGGGCGCGGCTGCACAGCTTCGCCACCCAGCGCGCGGCCCTCAAGTACCTGGGCACCGTGGACCGGATCTCCTTTCCCCTGCCCGCCGACGCCCCCGCCGGCTCGGCCTACCGGCTGGACCTGCGGGTGCGCCTGGACCGCGAGGCCCTGCCCCTGCCCCTGCGGCCCATCGCCTACACCGCCGCCGCCTGGCGCCTCGACAGCCACTGGACCGAATGGACCTTCGCGCCCTCCTCCGCCGGCTGACCGGGCCCACCGCCGCGGCGGTGTTGAGCGCCGCCCTGCTGGCGGCCCTGTTCATGCTGAGCGCCGCCGCCCAGCACTCGGCCCTCTTCGGCCACTGGTACTCCGCCCTGCTGGCGGTGAGCGTGGCCGGGCTGGCGGCCCTGTCCGTGCTCATCGCGGTCAACGTCTACCGCATGCTGCGCCAGGCCCGGGAGCGGGTGCTGGGCTCCCGGCTGACCCTGCGCCTGGTGCTCCTGTTCGTGCTGCTGACGGTGCTGCCCCTGGGCCTGGTCTATTTCATCTCGGTGCAGTTCCTGCACCGGGGCATCGACTCCTGGTTCGACGTGCGCATCGAGCAGGCCCTGGACGACGCCCTGCTGCTGGGGCGCGCCTCCCTGGAGGCCATCAAGGAGGAGCGGGTGCGCCGCCTGCAGGAGATGTCCGCCGGGCTGGAGCTGGTCTCCTCCGCCGAGGCCGCCGCCGCCGCCCTGGACGACCTGCGGGAGCAGGGGGGGTTCACCGAGGCCACCCTGCTCACCGCCGACGGGCGCTTCATCGCCTCCAGCAACCTCTACGAGGAGAGCCTGATCCCCGCCCGTCCCACCGAGGCGGTGCTGTCGCGGCTGCGCCAGGGGCAGGTCTACGCCAACCTGGAGCCCACCACCGACGGGGGGCTGGAGCTGCGCATCGTGGTGCCGGTGTACTCCCTGGACATGAAGCGGCCCCTGCGCCTGCTGCAGGTGCTGGAGCCCCTGCCGCTGCGCTACAGCAAGCTCGGCGAGAGCGTGCAGTCCGCCTTCAAGGAATACGAGAAGCTGGTCTACCTGCGCGGGCCGCTCAAGCTCAGCTTCGTGCTCACCCTCACCCTGGTCACCCTCATCGCCGGCCTGATCGCCGCCTGGGCGGCCATCTTCTCCGCCCGCCGCCTGACCGCCCCCCTGCGCGACCTGGCCGAGGGTACCCGGGCGGTGGCGGCGGGGGACTACGACAAGCAGCTGCCCGCCGCCGGCGGCGACGAGCTGGGGATCCTGGTGCAGTCCTTCAACGAGATGACCCGGCGCATCCGCGAGGCCCAGCAGGCCGCCCGCCGCAGCCAGCGGGAGGCGGAGGCCCAGCGCGCCTACCTGGAGACGGTACTGGCCCACCTCTCCTCCGGCGTGCTGTCCTTCAGCGCCCAGGGGGTCCTGCGCACCCTCAACGCCGGCGTCCAGCAGATCCTGGGCGTCGACCTGGCGCCCGCGGTGGGGCGGCGGCTGGAGGCCCTGGCCGGGGATCATCCCCAGCTCGAGCCCCTGTGGCGGACCATCGAGGCGGCGGTGGCGGCGGGGCGGCGGGAGTGGCAGGCGGAGGTGGGGCTGTTCGGGTCCCGGGGCCGGCAGATCATCATGTGCCGGGGCACCCGCATCGCCGGCCGCGGCGGCCACGTGGTGGTGTTCGACGACGTCACGGCGCTGATCCAGGCCCAGCGCGACGCCGCCTGGCGGGAGGTGGCCCGCCGCCTGGCCCACGAGATCAAGAACCCCCTCACCCCGATCCAGCTCTCGGCCGAGCGCATCCGGCACAAGTACCTGCAGAAGCTGCCGGAGGAGGACCGGCCGGCCCTGGACCGGGCCACCCGCACCATCGCCGAGCAGGTGGAGGCCATGAAGTCCATGGTCAACGCCTTTTCCAACTACGCCCAGCTCAAGCACCTGCAGCCCGAGCCCACCGATCTCAACCGCCTGGTCCAGGACGTGGTGGAGCTCTACCGGGACCCCCGCCGGGGGCCGCGCCTGGAGCTCGCCCTGGACGCGGACCTGCCGGAGGTGCCGGTGGACCGCGGCCGGCTGCGCCAGGTGCTCCACAACCTGCTCATCAACGCCCGGGACGCCCTCGGCGACGGCGGCGGTGCCATCGAGGTGGGCACCCGGCGGGTGGAGGAGAACGGCCGGGGCTACGCCGAGCTGTGGGTGGCCGACGACGGCCCCGGCTTCCCGGCCGAGGTCATGGACCGCCTGTTCGAGCCCTACGTCACCACCAAGGCCAAGGGCAACGGCCTGGGGCTGGCCATCGTCAAGAAGATCACCGAGGAGCACGGCGGCCTGCTCTGGGCCCGCAACCGGGAGGCGGGCGGGGCCTGCGTGTCCCTGCGGTTGCCCCTGGCGCCGCGGGACGCGGATAATACGCGCCAGCCCGGCGCCGCCGAGGCGCCCCGCGAGGAGAAACGCGCTTGACCCCTGCCCCCAACATCCTGGTCGTCGACGACGAGCCCGATATCCGCCGCCTGGTCCAGGAGATCCTGGAGGACGAGAACTACCAGGTGACCACCGCCGCCGACGCCGGGGAGGCCAACCGGGTGCGCCAGAGCCACCGCCCGGACCTCGTCCTGCTGGACATCTGGATGCCGGACACCGACGGCATCACCCTGCTCAAGGAGTGGGCCGGCAACGAGGGCCAGGAGATCCCGGTGGTGATGATGTCCGGCCACGGCTCGGTGGAGACCGCCGTGGAGGCGATCCGCTACGGGGCCTACGACTTCATCGAGAAGCCCCTGTCCACCGCCAAGCTGCTGGTGACGGTGGAGCGCGCCCTGCAGAACGACAAGCTGCGCAAGGAGAACCAGCGCCTGCGCCAGCGCCTGGAGCCGGTGGCCACCCTGGTGGGCAAGAGCGAGGCCATGCAGCGCCTGCGCGAGCAGATCGAGCGTACCGCGGTGACCGACAGCTGGGTGCTCATCACCGGCGAGCCCGGCGCCGGCAAGGGGGTGGTGGCCCGCTGCCTGCACCACCACAGCCCGCGCGCCGAGGCCCAGTTCGTGGACATCAGCCTGGCGGCCATCCCGCCCCAGAACATCGCCGTGCAGTTGTTCGGCGCCGAGGAGGGGGGGGTGGTGCGGCCGGGGCGCTTCGAGCAGGCCGCCGGCGGCACCCTGTTCCTGGACGAGGTGGGCGACCTGGACCTGAACATCCAGGCCAAGCTGCTCTCCGCCCTGGAGGAGGGCAAGTTCGTGCGCGTCGGCGGCACCCAGACCGTGGAGATGGATGTGCGCATCCTCGCCGCCACCAACCAGGACCTGGCGCGGGCGGTGGCCGAGGGCCGCTTCCGGGAGGACCTCTACTACCGGCTCAACGTGGTGCCCCTGCACGTGCCGCCGTTGCGGGAGCACCGGGAGGACATCCCGGAGATCGTCAACTTCTACCTCAACTGGATGGTGGAGAAGGAGCGCCTGCCCTACCGCAAGTTCTCCATGGCCGCCCTCAACGTGCTGCGCCACCACAGCTGGCCCGGCAACGTGCGCGAGCTCAAGAACCTGGTGCAGCGGCTGCTCATCCTCAACCGCGGCGAGGAGGTCACCCGCGAGGAGGTGGAGCTCGCCCTCGGCCAGCGCAAGCCGCCGCCGGCGGAGGGCTTCCCGCCGGGCAGCTTCGACCTGCCCCTGCGCGAGGCCCGCGACCGCTTCGAGCGGGCCTACCTGGAGTACCACCTGCGGCGCACCGGCGGCAACGTCACCGAGCTGGCCCAGGTCTCGGGCATGGAGCGCACCCACCTCTACCGCAAGCTCAAGGGGCTCGGCATCAACCCCAAGCTCGGCAAGGCGGACTGATCCGCCTTCGGCCGCGAGGGCCGTGCGAGGACAATGAAAATCATCATACTGGGCGCGGGCCAGGTGGGCAGCTCCATCGCCGAGATCCTGGCCGCCGAGGCCAACGACGTGACCATCGTGGACCACGACCCCCTGGTCCTGCGCCGGCTGCAGGACCGCTTGGACGTGCGCACCGTCGAGGGCCAGGCCTCCTGGCCGGCGATCCTGGAGCAGGCCGGCGCCGCCGACACGGACATGATCCTGGCGGTGACCTCCAGCGACGAGACCAACATGGTCGCCTGCCAGATCGCCTTCACCCTCTTTCAGACCCCGACCAAGATCGCCCGCATCCGCTCGGCCGACTATCTCGACCGCCCCGAGATCTTCATGCAGGAGGCCATCCCCATCGACGTCATCATCAGCCCGGAGCAGATCATCACCGAGCAGATCCTGCGGCTGATCGAGCATCCGGGCGCGCTGCAGGTACTGGACTTCGCCAACGGCAAGGTGCAGCTGGTGGCCATCCGCGCCTACTACGGCGGGCCCCTGGTCGGCCAGGAGCTCCGCGCCCTGCGCGAGCACATGCCCAAGATCGACACCCGGGTGGCCGCCATCTACCGGCGCGACCGGGCCATCTTCCCGGAGGGCCACACCGTCATCGAGTCCGACGACGAGATCTTCTTCATCGCCGCCAGCGAGCACATCCGGGCGGTGATGAGCGAACTGCGCAGGCTGGACAAGCCGGTGCGGCGCATCATGCTCGCCGGCGCCGGCAACATCGGCCAGCGCCTGGCCATGGAGCTGGAGAAGAACAAGCGCTACACCGTCAAGCTGGTGGACCACAACCTCAAGCGCGCCACCCGCGTTTCGGAGATGCTCGGTCGCACGGTGGTGTTGCACGGCGACGCCGCGGACGCGGAGCTGCTGCAGAGCGAGAACATCGAGGACATGGACGTCTACTGCGCGTTGACCAACGACGACGAGGCCAACATCCTGTCGGCCATGCTGGCCAAGCGCCTGGGGGCGCGGCGGGTCATGGCCCTGGTCAACCGCACCGCCTACGTGGACCTCATCGAGAGCGACGTGCTGGACATCGCCTTCTCCCCCAAGCAGGCCACCATCGGCTCCCTGCTCACCCACATCCGCCGCGGCGACGTCGTGGCGGTGCACTCCCTGCGCCGCGGTGCGGCCGAGGCCATCGAGGCGGTGGCCCACGGCGACCGGTATTCCTCCAAGGTGGTGGGGCGCCGCATCGAGGAGATCAAGCTGCCGCCGGGCACCAACATCGGCGCCATCGTGCGGCGGGGCGAGGTCCTCATCGCCCACCATGACGTGGTCATCGAGCCGGAGGACCACGTCATCCTGTTCGTCGTCGACAAGCGCCACATCCCGGAGGTGGAACGGCTCTTCCAGGTGGGCGTGACCTTCGTCTAGGCCGGACGATGCAGCTCCTGGCGGTACAACAGATCCTCGGCCTCCTGCTGGTGCTGTTCTCCACCACCCTCCTGCCGCCGGTCCTGGTGTCCTGGTGGTACGAGGACCACACCGCCCGCCCCTTCCTGCTGGCTTACGTGATCATCCTCAGCGCCGGCCTGCTGACCTGGCTGCCGGTCTGCCGCCGCCGCCTGGACCTGCGGGTGCGGGAGGGCTTCGTGGTGGTGGTGCTCTTCTGGTTGGTGCTGGCCGGCGTCGGCGCCCTGCCCCTGGTCCTGGCCGAGCACCCCCACATGCGCCCGGTGGACGCCTTCTTCGAATCGGTCTCCGGGCTCACCACCACCGGCGCCACCGTGCTCACCGGCATCGACGAGCTGCCCGCCTCCATCCGCTACTACCGCCAGCAGCTCCAGTGGTTGGGCGGCATGGGCATCGTGGTGCTGGCGGTGGCCATCATGCCCATGCTGGGGGTGGGCGGCATGCAGCTCTACCGGGCCGAGACGCCGGGCCCGATGAAGGACAACAAGCTCACCCCCCGCATCACCGAGACCGCCAAGGCCCTGTGGTACATCTACCTGGGCCTCACGGTGGCCTGCGCCGTGGCCTACTGGCTCGCCGGCATGGAGCCCTTCGACGCCATCGGCCACGCCTTCGCCACCGTCTCCACCGGGGGCTTCTCCACCCACGACCAGAGCATGGGCTATTTCGACAACACCGCCCTGGACATGGTGGCGATCGTCTTCATGTTCCTGGGCAGCATCAACTTCGCCCTGCACTTCATGGTCTGGCGCAGCCGCCGGCCCCTCCACTACCTGCGCGACGCCGAGTGGCGGTTCTTCGTCAACGTGCTCTTCTTCGTCGGCCTGACGGTGGTGGCGGCGCTGTACCTGAGCGACTACTTCGACACGCCGGAACGGGCCCTGCGCTACGGCGTCTTCCAGGTGGTGTCCGTGGTCACCTCCACCGGCTTCACCACCAGCGACTTCAGCGCCTGGCCCTCCTTCCTGCCGGTGCTGCTCATCGTGGCGAGCTGCCTGGGGGGCTGCGCCGGCTCCACCGCGGGGGGGATCAAGATGATCCGCATCACCCTGCTCTACAAGCAGGGCAAGCGCGAGATGCTCCGCCTGGTCCATCCGAATGCCTTGATGCCCATCAAGCTGGGCGGCCGGCCCGTGCCCTCCAGCGTCATCGACGCGGTGTGGGGGTTCCTGTCCCTCTACGTCACCTCCCTGGTGGTGCTCTCCCTGGCCATGATCGCCACCGGCCTGGACTGGGTCACCGCCTTCTCCGCCGTCGCCGCCAGCCTCAACAACCTGGGCCCCAGCCTGGGGGCGGTGGCGGCCAACTATGCCGCGGTGCCGGACGCCGGCAAGTGGATCCTGAGCTTCGCCATGCTGCTGGGACGCCTGGAGCTGTTCACGCTCCTGGTCCTGCTCATGCCGGCCTTTTGGCGGGGCTGAGGTGCCCAGGTCAGTCCGGTCGGCCTGGACAGCGGTCCGGTGTTGTGTCGGCGTCAGTCCGTCGGGGCCATGAACAGCCGGAGGCGAATCGTCTTCGTCGCCGAGGGGACGAATTGGAGTTTCATCGCCTGTTTGCGCCCCAGGAGGAGCGATTTCAGCAGTGCGTCCTCGAGCGATTTCGGTGCATCCAGGACGATGCGGGATTGCCGCTGGCTTGCCGCCAGGTCGCCGAAGGCCTCCATGAGAGGCTGAAATTGGGCCGGTTCCAGCCCGTTGAGATTCATGTCGACGGCAGGTACGGTGGTCTTCCGGGTTGACTCTTTCGGTCCGGCCTTGAGTTCGGTGAGCTTGACCAAGTTGTAACCCGCCTTCGTGATCACCGATCCGAGCTGGGCCTGGGTGATCGGTTTCGAGGCCACAAATGTGGCACGCCCGTTTTTGAGATCGATGTCGACCGAATCGGCATCCACGCCTTCCAGGGCGCTGATGCTCTTGCTCACGTTGTAGGCACAGAAGGCGCAGACCATCCCCTTGATGTCCGCTCGATAGGCGATCTGCCCCGCATACCCATTGACGCTCCAGATACCGAGAACCAGTGCCAGTGCCAAGATCTTTCTCATGATCCACTCCTCCTTACGGTTCGATTCCAGGTTGGATCGAACGATATACGCCATTATAGCGAGATGACTTTGCCCGGCAACGGCCTGAATGGGAGCGAGGACCTGTCATCGATCGGACCCCGTGTGGACGGGAATGCCTTCCCCATTGGCCCAGGAGGTGACACCCGGGCGGTCGCCTGCCTGCGGGCAACCCCGAATGGTCATCGCGGGAGGGCCCGTCCGGTCTGCATGGGGCCTATTGGGTCTTGGGCCGCCATTTCTGCACCCGGTTGTTTCCATAGTCGACCACAAAGACGGTACCGTCGCGGGCCGCCGCGACGGCAATGGCCTTGTTGAACTGTCCCGGCCCCTGTCCCTTGCCACCGAATGCGGTCAGGAACGTCCCGTCAGGCGCGAATTTCTGGACAATGAAACGGCCGTCGGCGCGCAGGTGTTGGACGCGCTGGCCGTAGAAGTCGGCAACGAAGAGATCGCCGTTGGGCGCCACCGCCACGCCGCCGGGCGAATCGAACTCACCGGGTGCATTGCCGGCCCTGCCGATGGCACGGCGCGGCCGGCCGTCCAGGCTGAAGACTTGGATGCGGTCATTCCAATAGTCCGCCACGTAGAACTCGCCGTCGACGATGGTCAGGTTCATCGGCCGGCCGAGCTGGCCGGGACCGTCTCCCTGAGTGCCGAGTTGGCGCCTGAACCGGCCGTTTGAATCAAACACCTGGATACGGGCGTTGCGCGCGTCACTGACGAAGACCTCACCGTCGTGCACGGCGATACCGGTGGGGTCGTTGAACTGCCCCGGGGCCGTGCCGGGTTGGCCCCAGGCCGTCACGAACACGTATCCAGGCTCCTTGGGCGACGGGCAATGCGGTGTTGAAGGTGATCGGCGCACTGAGCGCCATCCCCCCGTGGGAGGCAAGGCCCGTCAGCCAGAGGATCATTGCAAATGCCGGATGGCGGACCCGGCGGCCCATGTCTGTAGCGGACATCTCGTTCACCCCTTTGCCCGCGCGCGACGCCACGTCAACTGGCACCGGCCAGCTTGACTGTTTCGCACGCGATTTCATGCGCGACCTCTTATGACAGTGCCCTCGGGCGCAACCGGGCTTCCTCGCGATGCAATGTATCGACGTCGCAATGGCGAAACGACCGCCACGCCGTCTGTGAACGTGCCTTTCCATCGGCATCCCGGCATGACAACCGCCTCGCTTTGGCCCGTCACAGTGGAGCGCCCCCTGGCCCGATGCCGGGCGTGTAGGATGGCCTTTTAACAAGGAACCGCTGGCGTGAGTCGGGAGCCCCGTCAGCAGGAGGTGAGATGTGCCTTGTGATCAGGATACTTCATGGAGTCGAGTCCAGGTCAAGGGCCGTCCGTGGACTGCGGCACTTGAACGAGGGCTGATACGGTAAACACCTCCCAGGGGCCTCCAACCCGGGGTTGATCGCCATGTTTTCAGGGCCTTGCAGTCATCGCGACGTGCGCAGCTCCCCACACCCGTGTGGGGAGGGAGGCCACCCGGAGTTTGGCGACCGGTGGCCGAGTCATGCCATGGATGGCATGACTCGGACAAGCTCCTAGCG
>Ga0256830_1002971_pt1 | contig 10818 bp, 8 predicted proteins | sample 128326metaG_FD_190537 | JGI IMG/M metagenome (GOLD analysis project Ga0256830, IMG submission 190537) | Hydrothermal vent microbial communities from Lau Basin, Pacific Ocean - 128-326 | ecosystem: Environmental > Aquatic > Marine > Hydrothermal vents | place: Pacific Ocean: Lau Basin | collected...
ACGAACGCAACAAGGTTGGCAAAGTGAAAAAATACACCGAACTGGTGGAAGCCATACTTCCGCAAATCGACGAACTGTTTCCATGGGATCTGGACGAACGGCTGCAGCAGGACGATGCCCCGCCGCTGCTGCTGGACATACGCGAGGCGGATGAATTCAACGCGATGCATATCGCCGGTTCGATCAATGTCCCGCGTGGCATCCTCGAGGGCGCCTGTGACTGGGGCTATGACGACACGGTACCCGAACTTGCCGCCGCACGCGAACGCGAGGTCATCGTCATCTGCCGCTCAGGAAACCGCAGCGCGCTGGCTGCGCATACCATGCAGCAACTCGGCTATACCCGGGTCAAGTCGCTGAAAACCGGGCTGCGCGGCTGGAACGATAACGAACAGCCGCTGGTCGATGCAGGGGGCGACACGGTCGACATCGACGCTGCAGAAGAGTTCTTTCGCAACAAACCGACCGCCGAGCAGATGGGGCCTTAGCCCGCATTTCTCACCACCGTTCGCCGCGAGACAATGACTATTGACACTCCTCGAATACCAGCGCCTGGCACTTAGAGCAGATATCCCTGTCCAGCTTCTTATACAGTGTACTGATCGCTACCTTTTTTGAATCAAAGAAATGATCGCCGCCGATCTTCTTGATAAAGCAGGTCTTGGCCGAAAACTCATAGACCGAGGCCTTGAGCCCGACGAAATACAGTCCTCCACCCAGCTTTTTCAACCGCCGGTTCTCATGTACCAGCACCTCTGCGCCGCTGAGATCGATAAAATTGATACCGGAACCGACGATCAGAATATGATAGATACGCTCGTTGTCACTGATCTGGTTGAGCCGTTCCTGGATAAAATTGATCGAGCCGAAATAGATCGACATGTCGATGCGGATCACCTTCAGCTGTGGGCACTGCTTCAACGGTTTTTTCTGGATATTGATAAACTTGCCACTGCCTGTCTTCTCATCCCGGTCCAATGCCAGGGTTGGAATGTTCGGCGCCGAGGTACGTGCGAGAAACACGACCAGCGACAACAACACACCGAGATAGATCGCAAACTCCAGTTCCAGGAACAAGGTCGCCAGGAATGTCACCACCAGGATCATCGCTTCCGAGCGGCTGTGGCGTAAAATAATATTGATATGGTGAAAATCGATCAGGTTATAGGCCACGACCAGGATCACCCCGCCCATCGCCGCAATCGGCAGGTAGCGCGTCAACGGCGAAATCAGCATGATGATCAACAACAGGAAGAATGCGGCAAAGATCGCCGACAGCGGTGTCTTGGCACCTGCGGAATAGTTGATCCCGGAACGGGTGAACGAACCGGAACCGGCATAACTGGAGAAAAAGCTGCCGCCGATGTTCGACAGCCCCTGACCGATGAACTCCTGGTTGGCATCGATGCGCTGGTTCGACCTGGTAGCGATCGAACGGCTGATCGACACCGCCTCGATCAACCCCAGCAGTGCCACCGCAAACGCCTCCGGCGCCAGCAGCTTGATCGTCGTCAAGGAAAAATCCGGCGTCGACAAAGGCGGCAGCTGCGCCGGTATCTTGCCGACCAGCTTGATCCCCTCTGTTTCCCCTCCAAGCAATATCGCCGCCACGCTGCCGACCACCATTGCGATCAGCAGGTTCGGGAGTTTCTTCGCATAGTATTTGAGGGCTACCGCGCTGGCCAGCGTCAGCAGCGCCACCAGCATGACCTTGGCATTGGCTGTGGGAAACTGGGTAAAGACATCGGTCCAGATATGCAGAAAAGACTCCCCTTTTGGGATATCGATACCAAGCACATGCTTGAGCTGGCTGGTCGCGATCAGGATCGCCGCCCCGGCGGTAAACCCCACCACCACGGTATGTGAAACGAAATTGACCAGTGTCCCAAGGCGGGCCAGTCCGAAGGCAAGCTGGTATATTCCTGCCAGGAATGTCAATGTCAATGCCATCGAAATAAACTCGGGCGTGCCAGGGGTAGCATGATGGCTCAGTGCTGAAAAGATCACGATCGAGATCGCGGTGGTCGGCCCGGAAATCAAATGAAACGATGAGCCGAACAATGCCGCGATGATCGGGGTCACCATTGCCGTATACAAACCATACTCCGGCGGCAGTCCAGCGATCGTTGCAAAGGCAACCCCTTGTGGGAGCACGATCACCGCACCGGTAATCCCTGCGCTCAGATCGGCCTTGACAGTCTCACTGTTGACCAGGCGAAACCACTTTAGAAATGGCGTAAAATAATTTTTCAACATTTATTCAGGACAAACAAAGACGCTGCAAGCGTAACTAGCACCGCCTGCTGCCGCCATAGGTAAATCTTATTTGCGGATAAGATAAAAAAATTAAGAATATTAATAACTTCTATCAAGTAAAGTATAAGGGATAGCGGCAATAAACACAATCCTCAATCATTGCATGGTGCCGGCGTCATCCACTGTACTGCCGTACAGGACAACCAAGCTCCGGTGGATCGTGGGTGCCTACGGTGCGCGCTGCATGAATTATGCAATCAGAAGCGTGAAAATTGCACTCTCCAGTACTGTCTTCTACCCCCTTGCCTGCTGAAAAGCACTGTTTTTCCAGCGTCAAGTCCCTGCGTTCAGGCTGGTACCCAAATTGCTCCATCACCTGCGACACAAAAGAAAAAGGGAGCAGTCATGCAAAAGTTTATTTTTCTGGTTTTCGTTTCCGGCGCCAGCCTGCTGGCATGCACCCAAGGCTACGCGCAGCCCATGACCGAGGCCGAAATGGAAAAGTGGCTCAACAGCGACGCGCCGGTCACCGCCAATCGGCAGATCAACGAAGGCAAACTGGTCTTTCTGCCGCGACACAAGGCCTCGCAGGTGATGCACTCCGACAATACGATCATCATCGGCAAACGCAGCCTTGACAACGGCTGGGTCCGGCTCAGGCAGTGTTACCACAACCTCGACGCTTTTCCTCGCGTACAGGTGGTCTATCACTACAAGCAAATGAAACGACTGAAGATCGTCTCTTCCAGCGGCATCGGGCGTGCCTGGGTCACACCGCTCAGCGGTAAGGACAGCGTCCAGCTGCAACAGGTCAAACAGGGTGCCAGCCTGTGCGTCAGCGCCTGGGTCAAGGCACTGCAACGCGAGCCGTCAGGGCACTACCGCTTGAAAACCGGTCCCTACCGGCGTAAGTTCCTGGACGGCTATTTTCCACTGCGCATGACACTGCGGGTCGACTACCCGTCGCAGCTGCTGCAGATCGCCGGCTTTGCACCGATAGCACCGGGAATGAAGATCAGCCGGAAACAAAACCAGCTGGTGTTCGATGCCGTCTTCGAAGGCGAGCTGAATACACAGGTCAACTTCGCCAGGCGTTGAGCCTGTCCGAAAACAGGTTCCGGAAGCAGGCTCGAGAGGCAGGCGCAGAAAAAACCGCGTGGTACGCGTGGCACAACCTAGTCCGCCTGCGGATCGAACCAGTGCAGTTTTTTCTGCAGGGTCACGACCTCGCCGACGATGATCAAGGTCGGCGGTTTCAGCCTGGCCTGCCGGACTTTGTCCGGCATGTTCTCCAGCGTGCCGGTGATCACCCGCTGATTCGGCGTCGTACCCTGCTGCACCATTGCCACCGGGGTCGTGGTCGCCATGCCATGCGCGATCAATTCCTTGCAGATGATGTCGATACCGTGCAGCCCCATATAGAACACCACGGTCTGGCGTGGATGTACCAACGCATTCCAGTTGATGTCGGTCGTGCCGTTTTTCAGGTGCCCGGTGGTAAACACGACCGACTGCGAATAATCGCGGTGGGTCAGCGGAATACCGGCATAGGACGCCACGCCGGCGGCGGCGGTCACTGCGGGCACCACCTGGAAACTGATGCCGTCGGCGGCCAGCGTATCGATTTCCTCGCCACCACGGCCAAAGATAAACGGATCACCGCCTTTCAACCGGCAGACCCGCTGGCCCTCGCGCGCCAGCCGCACCAGCAGCTGGTTGATATCCTCCTGCGGCACCGCGTGGTTGTCACGCTCCTTGCCGACATAGATGCGTTCCGCGTCACGCCGGCACAACTCCATCACCTCTTTGCTGACCAGGCGGTCATAGACGATCACATCGGCCTTTTGCATCAACCGTAACGCGCGGAAGGTCAACAAATCAGGATCACCGGGCCCGGCCCCGACCAGGTAGACCTCCCCCCGTTTACACAGCGCCGGGTCAGCGCTCTGCAACAAGGCCTCGAGTTTCTGGCGTGCGGCCTGCTCCTGGCCGGCAAGCAGCAGCTCACCCACTTCGCCCTCCAGCACCTCCTCCCAGAAACGCCGCCGTTGCGCGCTGTCTGCAAAAGCCCGTTTGACCTGTTCGCGGTAGGATTCGGCAAACCGGCCGAGCCGGCCATAAGCCGCCGGCAGAAAGGCTTCGAGCTTCGCACGCAGGTTCCTGGCCAGTACCGGCGATGCGCCACCGGTCGAGATCGCAATCTGCACCGGTGAACGGTCGATCGTCGAGGGCACGATAAAACTGCACAGTGCCGGGTTGTCGACCACGTTGACCGGGATATTGCTGCGCTGCGCCAGCTCTGAGACCTCACGGTTCAAGGCTTCATCATCGGTCGCCGCAATCACCAGTACACAATCCCGCAGATCCTCGGCACAGAACCGGCGCTGAATCCGCTCCAGGCCGGGATCCGCTGCCAGCTCATCGAACTTGGCACTGAATTCCGGCGCAACCACCCTGACCCGCGCCCCGGCACTGAGCAGATAGCCCGCCTTGCGCGCGGCCACCTCGCCGCCGCCGACCAGCACACAGGGTTTGTTTCGTACTGCAAGAAAAACCGGTAAATAATCCATCGCTGCTGTAAGCCTGCCAATCAGATAACTTCGATTCCACCCAGGTAGCGCTGCAACACTTCAGGCACCTGGATACGTCCGTCCTGTCGCTGATAATTCTCCATCACCGCCACCAGCGTCCGGCCTACCGCCAGGCCTGAGCCGTTCAAGGTATGCACCGGTTCCGGCTTGCCGGTCTCCGGGTTGCGCCACCTCGCTTTCATACGCCTGGCCTGGAAGGCCTCGTAATTACTGCATGACGAAATCTCGCGATAGGCCTGCTGGCCCGGAAGCCAGACTTCGAGGTCATAGGTCTTGGCCGCCGAGAAACCGACATCCCCGCCACACAAGGCCATGACCCGGTAAGGCAGGTTCAGCCGCTGCAAGACCTGTTCCGCGTCGCGGGTCAACGACTCCAGTGCCGCATAGGAATCCTGCGGCCGGGTCACCTGTACCAGTTCGACCTTTTCGAACTGGTGCTGACGGATGATCCCGCGTGTATCCCTGCCATAGGAGCCGGCCTCGGAACGGAAACACGGCGTATGCGCGACCCGCTTCAACGGCAGCTGATCCGCTTCCACGATCGTATCACGCACCAGGTTGGTGACCGGCACTTCGGCCGTTGGAATCAGGTAATACTCCTGCTCACCGGCCAGCTTGAACTGGTCTTCGGCAAACTTCGGCAGCTGCCCGGTGCCGAACAAGCTGTCCTTGTTGACGATGTACGGCACATAGGTTTCCTGGTAACCATGCTCCGTGGTATGCAGATCGAGCATGAATTGGATCAACGCACGCTGCAGGCCTGCGAGACGGCCATGCAGCACTACGAAACGGCTGCCGGTAAGCTTTGCCGAACTGTCGAAATCCATCGTGCCGGCGAATTCGCCGAGTGCGACATGATCCTTCGGCTCGAACTCGAACTCGCGTGGCGTCCCCCAGCGCCGCAGTTCCTGGTTGTCCTCCTCGCTGAGTCCCGCCGGCACCGACTCGTGCAGCAGGTTGGGAATAGCCTGGTAGATCTCGTCCAGCTCCGCCTGCAGTGCCGTCAGCTGCCGTGTCTGGGCCGCCAGCTCCTCGCCAAGGCCGCTGACCTGGTCGAGAATCGGCTGCGGGTCCTCGCCCCTGGCCTTGGCCTGGCCGATCAGTTTCGATTTCTCTTTGCGCAGGTTCTGCAGCGCCTGGGTCTTGACCTGCACCTGCTTGCGTTGTTCTTCGAGCGCGCTGATCCGGGCCACGTCGAGCTCGAAATTTCTGCGTTTCAACGCCTGCGCGACCTGCTCGAGATTGCTGCGCAGATATTTTGTATCCAACATCCGAAGTCTGCCTTTTCAAGTGATTGGTGTTATTGTCCGTTACCTGTGCCTGTATGCCGCCTTAACTCACCTTCGCATCCCAGCTGACGATGTGCCCTGGTTCGACCGATTCCTGCAGATACTCGATGATCGGTTCGACCCTGTCCGGCGTGTCGAAGAATTCAATCACGATCGGCAGGTTCAATGACAGGTCGAGCAGGCTGGAAGAATGCATCACGCCGGATTTGCCAAAGCCGCCGACACCGCGAAACACGGTCACCCCTCTGACCTTTTCCTTGTCATGCAGGTGTGCGAGCAACTGCTCCAGGTGCGCTTTCTGTTCGGTCAGGTAAACCCGTACCATGGTAATCTGTTCATGTTTCATACTTGCCTTCCTATCATCATCCCGAATGCGCTCGCAGCGACACACAAAAACACGCTGAGCACGATGTTGACGCTGGCGCGCAGCACCTCGCCGCGGGACAGCAGATCGACCGTCTCGAGACTGAACGTCGAAAAAGTGGTAAACGCCCCCAAGAACCCGATCTGCAATGCCGCACGCCACTCCGGTGACAACAGGCTGCGCTCGATCATCGTGACATACAACAGGCCGATCAGCAGGCTGCCGGAGACATTGACCGTCAGCGTACCATAAGGAAATCCTCTGCCGGCCAGCGATGTCACGCCGACTGACACCAGGTAACGGGCCACTGCGCCCGCTGCACCACCGGCCGCGATCGCCAGCAACGTCAACATGCCGGCCTGCTCCCGTCCACCGGACCAAGCTTCATCCCGGCCCCGCCTGCCTGTCGAGTTCACGCAATGCCGCCAGTTTCTCGGCGATACTGATTTCCAGGCCGCGCGGCACCGGGTGATAATACTGTTTCGCACGCATCTGCTGCGGAAAATAGTGTTCGCCTGCGGCGTAAGCCTGGTCTTCGTCATGTGCATACCGATACTGCCGTGCATAACCAAGCTCTTGCATCAACTGTGTCGGTGCGTTACGCAGGTGCAGCGGCACCTCCAGTGACGCCGACTGCCTGGCATCGTCCTGTGCCGCCTTCCATGCCTTGTACACCGCGTTGCTCTTCGCCGCGCAGGCCAGGTAAACGACGGCCTGCGCCAGCGCCAGCTCGCCTTCCGGCACACCCAGCCGCTGCACCACGTCCCAGGCATTCACGGCCAGCTGCAACGCACGTGGATCGGCATTGCCTATGTCTTCACTCGCCATACGTACCACGCGCCTGGCGACATACAGCGGATCGCAGCCGCCATGCAGCATCCGCGCCAGCCAGTACAGCGCCGCATCCGGCGACGAACCGCGCACCGATTTGTGCAGCGCGGAGATCTGTTCGTAGAACAGGTCACCCCTTTTGTCGAAGCTGCTAAGGCCGCCGGAGACGATGTCGGCCACGACCTGGCGGTCGATCCGGCGCCGATCCTGCTGCGGCTCGGCACGCTGTGCGGCCAGTTCCACGAGATTCAGCAGGCGCCTGGCATCACCCTGTGCGGCCTGCACCAGCAGTCCACGCACCTGGTCTTCGATCTCCAGCGGCTCGCCCCTGGCGGCAAACGACGCCAGCGCGCGCTCCAGGATCGCCTGCAACGCCTGCGGATCGAGCCGGTACAACGGGTACACGCGCAGGCGCGACAACAACGCGTTATTGACCTCAAACGACGGGTTTTCAGTGGTGGCGCCGAAGAAAACGATGTCCCCACGCTCGACATAGGGCAGAAACGAATCCTGCTGCGCCTTGTTGAAACGGTGCACTTCGTCGACGAACAGCACCGTTGCACGAGCGAACTGCTCGCGGTTGTGCCGCGCCTTTTCGATCGCCTGCCGGATCTCTTTGACGCCGGTCAACACCGCTGACAACTGGATGAAATCCGCCTGCGAAGCCTGCGCCAGCAGCCGCGCCAGCGTGGTCTTGCCGGTACCGGGCGGCCCCCAGAACAACAGCGAGTGCAGCTGCCCGGAGGCAAGCGCTACGGCCAGCGGCTTGTTTTGCCCAAGCAGGTGCTGCTGTCCGGCCATCTGCTCCAGTGTCACCGGTCGCAACTGTTCGGCCAGCGGCCGGTAATCGGTGTCAGTCATCGCCCGTTACAGCACGGCCAAGTAAATCACTTAGCCTTGGTCTGCAGTTTCGCGGCCGGGTCCTTGACCACATCGACTCCTTCCGGAATCTTGAACTCAAACAATGAGGCCTTCAGGGTCGGATTCTTTTTCAGCTTGGAAAACTCGATCGTCGTCACCTGGTCCAGGTTATCCTTGATCTCCATCACCTTCAGGGTATCGGTAAAACCGATCCGCACGGTCTTGAACTGCGGGTCCTCTTCTTTCGGCTTGAGCTCGATCCAGGTCACACCGTCCTTCTTGCCCTGCTCGGTGATCGTGAAGTTCTTGTCGATCGACCCGGTATCACTCAGGATCCTGGCCGGCGTACTGCCCACCATGCCTTTCAATGTCTTGATCGTCACCTGTTCCAGTTCCTGGTCATACAACCAGATTTTCTTGCCGTTACTGACGATCACCTGTTCGTCGGGCTCCTTGTAGTCCCAGCGGAACTTACCCGGACGCTGCAGGTACATCTTACCTGCCGCAGACTGCAGCTCCTTGTCCTTGTTATCCACCACCTTCTGTTTGAATTCCGCCTCGAAACTTTTCACACTCTGGTGAAATTCCTTGAGCATCTGCGTTCCGGTCACGGCAAACGCCGCCGGCATCAGCACGAACAGACAAACGGCATTGATCAGTTTGAATTGTATCGACTTCATTGTATTGTTCCATCTGTAATTAAACGAAAAACAGGCCAGCCCGTATTGCTCACCACCCTTCTACTGCGGCGGCGCAATGCGGGCTAGTCCTCCGGCGGCGCCGGTGCCAGCACCTCCCGGCTGCCGTTACTCTGCATCTCACTGACGATCCCGGCATTCTCCATGGCTTCCATGATACGCGCCGCCCTATTATATCCTATTTTCAGGCGCCGTTGGACCGACGAGATCGACGCCCGGCGCGACTGGGTGACCAGGTAGACCGCCTCGTCGAACAACGGGTCCTGTTCTGCATCACCACTGTCCGGTGCTGTCTCACCGGGCAGCAGCGTATCAGGATCGTTCTGCTCACCGACGATGTCGTCGCGGTAGTCCGGTTCCGAACGCTGCTGCAGGTAACTGACGACCTTGTGCACCTCCTGGTCGGAAACGAACGCACCATGCACACGGCGCGGCGCACCACCGCCCGGACTCAGGTACAGCATGTCACCATGACCGAGCAGTTGTTCCGCCCCCATCTGGTCCAGGATCGTCCGTGAATCGACCCGTGCTGAAACCTGGAACGCGATCCGCGTCGGGATGTTGGCCTTGATCAGGCCGGTGATCACATTGACCGACGGCCGCTGGGTCGCCAGGATCAGGTGAATACCTGACGCCCGCGCCTTTTGCGCCAGGCGGGCGATCAGCTCCTCGACCTTTTTACCGACCATCATCATCATGTCCGCCAGCTCGTCGACGATGACGACGATAAACGGTAACGGCTGCAGCGTCGGCGGCTCACCGGCCTCGGTGTCTGCCTCCTCATCGGCAAGGTACAACGGATCGGGAATCGGCTCACCCTGGTCTATCGCCTTGCGCACCTTGCGGTTGTAGCCGGTGATGTTCCTGACCCCGAGCGCCGCCATCAGGCGGTAACGCCGCTCCATCTCCCCGACACACCAACGCAGCGCGTTGGCGGCGTCTTTCATGTCGGTCACCACCGGTGTCAGCAAATGGGGGATGCCTTCATAGACCGACAACTCGAGCATCTTCGGATCGATCATGATCATCCGCACGTCCACGGCGTTGGCCTTGTAGATCAGGCTCAGCACCATCGCGTTCAACGCCACCGACTTGCCTGAGCCGGTGGTGCCGGCAATCAGCAGATGCGGCATACGCTCCAGGTCGACGACCATCGGGTTGCCGCTGATGTCTTTACCCAGTGCCACGGTCAACACCGAGGTCGCCTCGTCGTACTGTTGCGAACGCAGAATCTCGCTCAGACTGATCAGCTCACGGTGTTCATTGGGAATCTCCAGGCCGATCACCGATTTTCCCGGGATGATATCGACTACGCGCACACTGATCGCCGACAGTGCGCGGGCCAGGTCCTTGGCCAGGTTGGTGACCTGGCTGACCTTGACCCCCGGCGCCAGTTCGATCTCGAACAGGGTCACGACCGGTCCCGGCAGCACCGCGTCGACACGTGCTTCGATACCGAAATCACGCAGCTTCATCTCCACGCGGCGTGACATCAGCTCGAGTTCTTCCTCACCGTACCCCTGTTCACTGACTTGTGGTTCATCGAGCAGTGACAGCGGTGGCAGATCGGTATCCAGCGGCGGCTCGAACAGCTGCACCTGCTTTTCCTTTTCCACCCGCAGGCTGGGTTGAATACGCGGTTTCTTGGCCTTGAGTTTCGGTTTCCTGCGCGTCTGCGCACGCTTTTGTTCCTCTTTCAACGCACGTTCACGCTCCCTGCGCGCCTGGCGTGCGATCCGGCGCTCACGCAGGCCTTCGAACAGGCGGGTGATCCCGGAAAACAGCTTCAGCGTGATACGCCCGGTGTGGTCGATCAACGCCAACCACGACAGGCTGGTCATCAATGTCAAACCAATCAGGAAGATCGCCAGCAACAGCAACGAGCCGCCCAATGGACCGAAGCCGTACAACTGCTGGCTGACCAACCT
>Ga0256830_1002972_pt1 | contig 10815 bp, 8 predicted proteins | sample 128326metaG_FD_190537 | JGI IMG/M metagenome (GOLD analysis project Ga0256830, IMG submission 190537) | Hydrothermal vent microbial communities from Lau Basin, Pacific Ocean - 128-326 | ecosystem: Environmental > Aquatic > Marine > Hydrothermal vents | place: Pacific Ocean: Lau Basin | collected...
GCCGTTTCATCCTGCGTATCGAGGACACGGATCTGGAGCGCTCCACCGCCGAGTCGGTCAACGCCATCCTCGAGGGCATGACCTGGCTGGGGCTGGAGTACGACGAGGGACCCTTCTACCAGACCGAGCGCTTCCCCCGTTATCGCGAGGTCATCCAGCAGCTGCTCGACAGCGGCCATGCTTATTACTGCTATTGCACGAAGGAAGAGCTGGAGGCCGAGCGCGAGGCGCAGATGGCGCGCAAGGAAAAGCCGCGCTACAGCGGCCTGTGCCGCGCGCGCACCGAACCCCGCGAGGGGGTGGCGCCGGTGGTGCGTTTCCGCAATCCAGCCGAGGGCAGCGTGGTGGTGGACGACCTGGTGCGCGGGCGCGTGGTGTTCGACAACGCCGAGCTCGATGATCTGATCATCCAGCGCAGCGACGGCACGCCCACCTACAATCTCACCGTGGTGGTGGACGACATGGACATGGCCATCAGCCATGTCATCCGCGGCGACGACCACCTCAACAACACGCCGCGCCAGATCAATATCCTGCGCGCGCTGGGCCAGGAACCGCCGGTCTATGCCCACCTGCCCATGATCCTCGCCGAGGACGGCGCCAAGCTCTCCAAGCGCACCCACGGCGAGGCGGTGAGCGTCATCCAGTACCGTGAGAAAGGCTACCTGCCCGAGGCCCTGCTCAATTACCTGGTGCGCCTCGGCTGGTCCCACGGCGACCAGGAGGTCTTCAGCGTGGACGAGATGGTGGCCCTGTTCGATCTCGCCGACGTCAACAAGTCGGCCTCCAGCATCAACCCGAGCAAGCTGGACTGGCTCAACCAGCAGCACATCATGCGCGCGAAGCCCGAGCACATCGCCCATCACCTGGCTTATTTCCTCGGCAAGCTGGACATCGATCCCACCACCGGGCCCGATATCGTCGAGGTGGTGAAGGCGCAGCAGGAGCGGGCCAAGACCCTGGTGGAGATGGCCGAGGACAGCGCCTACTTCTATCGCGACTTCGAGGACTTCGACGAGAAGGCTGCCAGGAAACATCTGCGCCCGGCGGCGGAAGAGGCGCTGGTGCGCCTGCGCCATTTTCTCGCCGCCATCGAGGACTGGGAGCCGGACGCCCTCTACGAGGTGGTACGGGAAGTCACCGAGGAACTGGACACCAAGATGGGCAAGGTGGCCCAGCCCCTGCGCGTGGCCATCTCGGGCAAGGCCGCCACGCCGAGCATCGATGTCACCCTCTACCTGGTGGGCCGCGAGGCCTGTCTGCGACGCATCGACCGCGCGCTGGACTATATCGCACAGCGCAAGGAAAACGCGTGACTGTGCAACAGGGTGGCGCCGTATGTCCGTATTCGGCCGGCATTTTTCCAACGAAGGAAAAATATGTGACCGGGGGCCGGGTGGACATGACCGTCCGCCGCAGGGAAGCGGCGGTCGAGCGCACATGGATGTGTTTACCGCGTGTCATGGCCACCCGGCCCCCGGTCACAATACGATTTCCGGAATGGCCTCCTACGCAATTAGTGAAGTCACATAGCCTCTACAGGAACCCGCGCGCATGAGCGACAAGGCCACCCCCACCAATTTCATTCGCCAGATCATCGAGGCGGACATTGCCGCCGGCAAGCACGGTGGCCGCGTGGCCACGCGTTTCCCGCCGGAGCCCAACGGCTACCTGCACATCGGCCACGCCAAGTCCATCGTGCTCAATTTCGGTATCGCCGAGGATTATCACGGCACCTGCAACCTGCGCTTCGACGACACCAATCCGCACAAGGAAAACGCCGAGTTCGTCGAGGCCATCCAGCGGGACGTGCACTGGCTGGGTTACGACTGGGGCGAGCGCCTGTACTTCGCCTCGGACTATTTCGAGCAGCTCTATGACTTCGCCGTGGAACTCATCGACAAGGGCCTGGCCTTCGTCTGCGATCTCAGCGCCGAGGAGATCCGCGCGCACCGCGGCACGCTCACCGAGCCGGGGCGGGAGAGTCCCTACCGCAACCGCAGTATCGCGGAGAACCGCGAGCTCTTCGCCCGCATGCGCGCGGGGGAATTCGAGGACGGCGCGCGCGTGTTGCGCGCCAGGATCGACATGGCCTCGCCCAACATCAACCTGCGCGACCCGACGCTCTACCGCATTCGCCACGGCGTGATCCACCACCAGACCGGCGAGGAGTGGTGCATCTATCCCATGTACGATTTCACCCATCCCATCTCCGACGCGCTGGAAGGCATTACCCACTCCCTGTGCACGCTGGAGTTCGAGGATCACCGCCCGCTGTACGACTGGGTGCTGGACAACATCAGCATCGACTGCCACCCGCAGCAGATCGAATTCTCGCGCCTCAACCTCGAGTACACCGTGGTCAGCAAGCGCAAGCTGACGCAACTGGTGGAGGAGGGCCACGTGGAGGGCTGGGACGACCCGCGCATGCCCACCCTGGCCGGCATGCGCCGGCGCGGCTTCACGCCGGCATCCATTCGCGAGTTCTGCCGTCGCATCGGCGTGACCAAGTCCGAGGGCATGGTGGAGATGGGCGTGCTGGAAGACGCCCTGCGCCAGGATCTCAACGCCAACGCCGAGCGGCGCATGGCGGTGCTCCACCCGCTGAAGGTGGTCATCACCAACTACCCCGAGGACCAGGTGGAGGAACTCACCGCCGCCAACCACCCCCAGGACGAATCGCGCGGCACGCGCACCATCCCGTTCTGCCGCGAGATCTACATCGACGCCGCCGACTTCATGGAAGTGGCGCCCAACAAGAAGTTCAAGCGCCTGGTCGCCGGCGGCGAGGTGCGCCTGCGCAACAGCTACGTGATCCGTTGCGACGAGGTGATCAGGGATGCCGACGGCGAGATCATCGAGCTGCGTTGCAGCTACGATCCCGACACCCTCGGCGCCAAGCCCGAGGGGCGCAAGGTCAGGGGGGTCATCCACTGGGTCTCGGCGCGCCACGCCATCGAGGCCGAGGTGCGTCTCTACGACCGCCTGTTCCGTCACCCCACGCCCGATGCCGCCGGCGGCGACTTCCTCGAACAGCTCAACCCCGAGTCCGTACTGACCCTCACCGGCTGCCGCCTGGAGCCGGCACTGGCGGACATCGAGGCCGGCACGGTCTATCAGTTCGAGCGCGAGGGCTACTTCTGCCGCGACCCGCTCGACACCGCCGCGGGCCAGCCGGTATTCAACCGCACCGTGACCCTGCGCGACACCTGGGCAAAGATCGAACAGCAACAGAAGAAAAGCTAAGCAACGGAAAATAAAGGGAAAATATCCCAGTCTGGACGGGCCGGGCGGGAGTGCAAAAAACCTTCCCCGCCGGTCCCAAACGCTTGAACGGGCGGGGACCATAGCGTAGAATTCCCGCCTCTTTCGGGGCTATAGCTCAGCTGGGAGAGCGCTTGCATGGCATGCAAGAGGTCGGCGGTTCGATCCCGCCTAGCTCCACCAGAACACGAAACCAGAAGGGGCGTCGCAGGACCGCCCCTTCATTTTGGGTGAACCATGTACCGAGCAGGACGCATCGCCATCTATGTCGGCATCGCCCTGGTCATCGCGGGCATGGTGTTGGGATTCGGTGCCATGTTCACCGATGCCGACAGCCTGGCGGTGAATCTCATCGGTCTGGTTCCCCTTGGCTTTGTGCTTCTGCTTGCCGGCGTCACCGTCACGCAACTGATGGGCGCCGGAGCAAAACGTCCTCCGGAAGAGGACTGAAGACAGTGTACTGTCCCCATCGTCTAGAGGCCTAGGACACCGCCCTTTCACGGCGGTAACAGGGGTTCGACTCCCCTTGGGGACGCCATAAACAGAAAAACCCCGGATACACGTTGTCTGTGTATCCGGGGTTTTTCTGTTTATCGGGTCTGTAAAGCGAGTCGAACAACAAGATGGGTTCGACGACGTACAGGATGTACTAACGCCGCGGAAGCACAGGGATGTGCGGTAGCGGCGCCCCTTGGGGACGCCATAAAAACAAAAGGGTGCCATCTGGCGCCCTTTTGTTTTTCATGACGAGCTAAAAGGCTTGAATCGCCTAAATACATGTTCCGAATACCCGATCACCTGAGAATGACCGGATTGCCCCATCTGCCTGTCTCTCTCCGGGGCGACGTTTACGGACACGCGGTACATATGTCCCTGTACGCTCGACAGCCGCGGTCGCTCCGGGCGTCCTGCCCTCTCGCGACACTAAATACGTGTTCCGAATACCCGATCACCTGAGCATAACCGGATTACATCATCTGCCTGTCTCTCGCCGGGGTGCCGTTTACGGACACGCGGTAAATACGTCCCTGTACGCTCGACAGCCGCCGTCGCTCCGGGCGTCCTGCCCTCTCGCGACACTAGTGCATCCTGCACGTCGTCCCTGCGGCTGACGGTCCGTAAACGGCACCCCGGTGAGAGACTGATGTCCGTGAACTGTAGTGGAATTCGGAACACGTATTTAGTCTTCCAGGTAGGTATAACCCCGCATGCCCGCCTCCAGCTCCTCGAGCAGGGCGCGGCGCTGCGCCGCCGGCAGGCGGCTCTCGCCCAGCTTGCCGCGCAGGCGGGCCAGCAGGGCCTCCGGGTCGAAGTGCACGTAGCGCAGGACACTCTCCACCGTGTCGCCGTGCAGCGGCTCCACCATGCGCGGCTGACCTGCCGCGTCGATGACCACGTGCACCGAGTGGGTGTCGCCAAACAGATTGTGCATGTCGCCGAGGATCTCCTGGTAGGCGCCGACGAGAAAGATCCCGAGGTAGTAGGGCTCGCCGGGGCGCAACTCGTGCAGGGGCAGGGTGGACTCCACCCCCGCGGCATCCACGTAGTCGTCGATGCGGCCGTCGGAGTCGCAGGTGATGTCCTCGAGCACCGCGCGACGCGTGGGCCGCTCGTCGAGGCGGTGCAGGGGCACGATGGGAAAGATCTGCCTGATGGCCCACACGTCAGGCAGGGACTGGAAGATGGACATGTTGCAGAAATAGCGGTCGGCGAGCTTGTCATTGAGTTCATCGAGCAGTTCCCGCTGGGAAGCGCTGCCGGGGGGGAGACGGTCACGCACGCGCCGGGCGATGGCCTGGTAGAGCAGCTCGGCGCGGGCGCGGGCGGCGAGATCCAGCTCGCCACGGGTGTAGGCGGCCTCCACGGCATCGAGGCGCTGGCGCGCGGCAAGATAGATCTCGCGCGGCGCACACTCGGGCGCGCCGGCCTCGAGAGACCGGAGATCGGCATACAGCGCCGCCACCGGCGGCGGGTTGGGGCCGCTGTCCGGCGGCGGCACCACCTCACCCACCGCGGCGCGATCGATGACGTTGGTGATGAGCACCGCGTGATGGGCGGTGAGCGCGCGGCCGGACTCGCTCATGATGTCCGGCGGCGGCAGGCCCTGTTCGCGGCACACGCTGGCGAGGCTGCCGACGATGGCGCGGGCATACTCGTCGAGGCCGTAGTTCATGGAGAACTCGTCGCGCGAACGCGTGCCGGCGTAGTCCACGCTGAGTCCCCCGCCCACGTCCACGCAGTCCGGCGTGGCGCCCAGGCGATGCAGCTCGGCGAAGTAGCGCGCCGCCTCCGCCATGCCGCGTGCGATGTCGTCGAGGTTGGCGATCTGCGAGCCCATGTGCACGTGCAGCATGCGCAGGCAGTCCAGTCGTCCCGCGGCGCGCAGCTCCTCCACCACCTGCAGGACCTGGCAGGCGGTGAGGCCGAACTTGGCCTTCTCGCCGCCGGTGTTCTGCCACTTGCCGCGGGCGATGGCGGCCAGTCGCAGGCGCAGGCCGAGGCGCGGGCTCACTGCCAGGGCACGGGCCTCCTCCAGGACCAGGGCCAGCTCCGAGGGCTTTTCGATGACGATGTACACGCGGTGGCCGAGGGACTGGCCGAGCAAGGCGAGGCGGATGTACTCGCGATCCTTGTAGCCGTTGCAGACGACGGTGCCCCCCGGCGCGGCCAGCGCCAGTACCGCCAGCAGCTCCGGCTTGCTGCCTGCCTCCAGCCCCATGCCCTCGCCGCCGGCGAGCAGTTCCTCCACCACGCGGCGCTGCTGGTTGACCTTGACGGGATAGACGGCGGTATAGCGGGCGGCGTAGTCCTGCGCCGCCATGGCGGCGCGGAAGGCCGCCATGAGGGCCCGCGCGCGACCCTGCAGGATGCCGGGGAAGCGCACCAGCACCGGCGGCGAGAGCCCCTCCGCCTGCAACTGCCCGACGAGGGCATGCAGATCCACGCCGGCGTGCCCGTCCTCGCCGTCGGGGCGGACCACCAGGTGGCCCCGCTCATCCACGTCGAACAGGCCTTCTCCCCAGCGGGGCAACTGGTACATGGCGCGGGCGTCGTCGGGGCTCCAGGCTGTCATGGGGCGGGGGTTTCCCGGTTGGTGGGCTTGGGCGGCAAGTGTACCAATTGCCGGTACAATGGGGCGACCGCCGGAGGACTTGCCGCCGGCCGGCGGCATGGAGTAAGGTGCCGCGCCCGTTGCCGGCCCGGCAAGCACCAGCCCGAGGAGAAGCCCGCATGCGCCAGACCATCGACGACCGCCACTGGTTCACCGAGCCCTGCGAGGAAGGCGGCTCGGCCTTCTCGTTTCGGCTCGGCCCCGGCGGCAAGCTGCACGAGGAAACCACGCCCTACCAGACCATTGCCATCTACGACACCGCCTTCTACGGCACGCTCATGGTCATCGATGGCTTCGTCATGCTCTCGGCGCGGGACAACTTTCTCTACCACGAGATGATGAGCCACCCGGTGCTGTTCACCCACCCCGCGCCCAGGCGCGTGCTCATCATCGGCGGCGGCGACTGCGGCACCCTGCGCGAGGTGTTGCGCCACCCGGGTATCGAGTCGGCAACACAGGTGGAGATCGACGAGCGCGTCACGCGCCTGGCCGAGCAGTACTTCCCGGAGCTATGCGAAGCCAACCAGGACCCGCGCGCGCAGTTCCGGTTTACCGATGGCATCAAGTGGGTGGAGGAGGCCGAGGCCGGCAGCTACGACGTCATCATCGTCGACAGCACCGATCCCATCGGCCCCGCCGAGGGCCTGTTCCAGGAACCCTTCTACCGCGCCTGCCACCGCGCGCTGGGCGAGGACGGCCTGCTGGTCCAGCAGAGCGAGTCACCCCTCTACCACGCAGAGCTGATGCGCGACATGGCCGCCGCCATGCGCGCCGGGGGCTTTGCCGCCACCCACAGCCTGTACTTTCCGCAGCCGGTTTACCCTTCGGGCTGGTGGAGCGCCACGCTGGCGGGCAAGCACGACTCGCTGACCACCTTCCGCGAGGCCGACGTGGATGCGCGGCCCTTCGCCACGCGCTACTACAACCGCGACATTCACCGCGGCGCGCTGGCCACGCCGGAGTTCATGCGATCAGTCTTGCAACCCGGTTAAAGGCCGCAGGCCGAAACCCGGGAATCAAAAACGCCCGTCGGTGATGCGCTCGAGGCGCAGGCGCTCGCGCCGATCAAAAAGGTGCCGCGCGCCCACGGTGACGGCCATCATGGTGGCAAAGCCGGTGCCGGCGGCGATCATGAACATGATCAGGATCTGGTACTTCACCGCTTCCAGCGGCGGACTGCCGGCGAGGATCTGACCGGTCATCATGCCCGGCAGGCTGATGAGCCCCGCCGCCGCCATGGCGTTGATGATGGGGATCATGCCCACGCGCATGGCGTCGCGGCGGATCTCCCCGACGGCCTCCACGGCAGTTTGCCCCAGCGCGAGGCGCGTCTCCAGCTGCTCGCGTTTCTCCCACACCTGGTGCGTGAGGCGGTCCAGCGCCAGCGCCACGCCGTTCATGGTATTGCCCAGCATCATGCCGAGCAGGGGAATGGCGTATTGCGGTTCGTACCAGGGCTCGGCGCCCAGCACCGTGAGCAGCACCAGCAGGGTGACGCTGAAGGCGGAGATGAACATGGACAGGGTGCCGAGGCCGTAGCCCCAGGCACCACGGAAACGCCGCTGCTGGCGGCGCATGACCTCGCGCCCGGCGGCGAGCAGCATGACGATGCCCATGAGCGCCACCCAGCCGAGGTGGACATTGGCGAACAGGGCCTTGAGCACCAGCCCCACCAGCAGCAGCTGTACCGTGGTGCGCAGCGCGGCGACGAGCAGTTGCAGGCCGAGGCCGAGGCGGAAACGCAGGGACAACAGCGCCAGGGCCAGCACCAGCAGGGCGGCCAGGGCGAGGTCGAGGGGCGTGAGCAGGATCAGGCTCATGCCGCCGCCAGTTTCCCGTGCTCCAGCACCAGGATCTGATCGGCGATGCGTTTCGCCTGTTCGCGATCATGACTGACCCAGACCACCGGCGCGCCCTCGGCGGCGCGGTAGTCGGCGATGAGGGCCTCCACGCGGCGGGTGTTGTCACGATCGAGGCTGGCGGTGGGCTCGTCCAGCAGCAGGACGCGTGGCCGGTTGGCCAACAGGCGCAAGATGGCCAGCCGCTGGCGCTCGCCGGTGGAACAACGCGCCATGTCCCAGTCCATGATGTCGGCGGCAAGCGCCAGCGCGCCCACGTCCACCGTGTCGGGATCGGCAAAGTGTTCGCCCACGCGATCGAACCACCACTGGCCGTGGGCGGGCAGGTAGCCCACCCGGCGGCGCCACTCGTGAGCGCGAAAGGACTCGCAGGGCCGGTCGTCCAGCAGCAGGCGGCCGCGGTGGGGCAGGAGATCGGCCATGGCGCGCAACAGCAGGGACTTGCCGCTGCCCGAGGGCCCGCGCAGGACGACACAGCGGCCGGCGTCGAGGCGCAGGTCCACCGGTCCCACGTGCAGGATGGCAAGCTGTTGGGCGACGAAGGTGCTCAGGACGGTGACCTCGGCGAGGGGTGGCGCACAGGCGTGCCATTCTCGGGGCTCGGCGGCCGCGCTGCAAGTACCGCAGGGACGCAAAGCGAGCACGCGGCGCAAAGGAAAAGGGCGCCGCTGTTGCCAGCGACGCCCTTTCCCGTCGAGCTTGTTGCCGAATCTACGGCAGCGCCGGGATCAGATCCCCGAACCCTTGGCGCCGGTAAACTCGGGATAGGCCTCCATGCCGCACTCGGCCAGGTCCACGCCCTCGTATTCCTCTTCCTCGCTGACGCGGATGCCCATGATGGCCTTGATGACGAACCAGGTCACGTAGCTCACTACGAAGACCCACACCAGGATGGTGAGCAGGCCGATGAGCTGACCCCCGAAGGTGGCGTCATCGTTGGTCAGTGGCACAGCCAGCAGGCCCCACATGCCCACCACGCCGTGGACCGAGATGGCGCCCACCGGGTCGTCGATCTTCAGCTTGTCCAGGGTGATGATGGAGAACACCACCAGCACGCCACCGACGGCACCGATGAGGGTTGCTGCCAGTGCAGTCGGCGTATCCGGGCCGGCGGTGATGGCCACCAGGCCTGCCAGGGCGCCGTTCAACGCCATGGTGAGATCGGCCTTGCCGAACAGCAGGCGCGCGACGATGAGCGCGGCGATGACGCCACCGGCTGCCGCGGCGTTGGTGTTGAGGAACACCATGGCCACGGAGGTAGAGTTGGCAATGTCGCCCAGCTTGAGCACCGAGCCGCCGTTGAAGCCGAACCAGCCCATCCACAGGATGAAGGTACCCAGCGTGGCCAGCGGCAGGTTGGCGCCCGGAATGGCATTGACACGACCATCGGCGGAGTACTTGCCCTTGCGTGCGCCAAGCAGGATCACGCCGGCGAGCGCCGCGGCGGCGCCGGCCATGTGCACGATGCCGGAGCCGGCAAAGTCACTGAAGCCCATGCCCGGGATGGTGTAGGCCTCCTTGATCACGTTGCCGGCGTCATCGACCACGGCGGCGACTTCGATGGGATCACCCAACGCGAACAGGCCAAACACACCGTATTCACCCCAGCTTCCGGCAACGCCATTACCCCAGGTCCAGCCACCTTCCACCGGATAGATGAACGCCGTCATGACCACGGCAAACAGCAGGAAGGCCCACAGTTTCATGCGCTCGGCCACGGCACCGGAGACGATGGACATGGCGGTGGCGACGAATACCACCTGGAAGAAGAAGTCGGAGGCCTTGGCATAGACCGAGTCGCCGCCGAAGCCGTTCTCCTGGGAGCTGGCGAGGGCCGCCGCCACCATGGCGTCGGCGTTCTCGGCACCGTTGAGACCGATGCCGGCGAGCAGCACGCCGCCACCGTACATGATGTCGTAGCCCACCACCATGTAAGCGGTACAGGCGATGGCGAACAGGACGACGTTCTTGGTGAGAATTTCAGTGGTATTTTTTGCGCGCACGAGACCCGCTTCCAGCATGGCGAAGCCGGCGGCCATCCACATGACCAGGGCACCCATTACCAGGAAGTAAAAGGTGTCCATCGCGTACTGCAATTCAAAGATGTTGTTTTCCATATTTCAGGTCCTCTTTAAACCGACTACAGCGCTTCGCTGCCGGATTCACCCGTGCGAATGCGAACGGCCTGCGCGACGTCGAGCACGAAGATCTTGCCGTCGCCGATCTTGCCGGTGTTCGCTGCCTTGGAAACCGCTTCGATGGCCTGATCCACCAGACCGTCATCGACGACCGCTTCCACCTTGACCTTGGGCAGAAAGTCCACCACGTATTCCGCGCCGCGATACAGCTCGGTGTGGCCCTTCTGGCGCCCAAAACCCTTCACTTCCGTGACCGTGACACCCTGCACGCCGATTTCGGAGAGGGCCTCACGCACATCATCGAGCTTGAAGGGCTTGATGATTGCCATTACGAGTTTCATTGTGTTGTCTCCTCAAGATAGGGCGTTCCCCGCCTCGCCCGGTCTCGCGGCGGGCGGGGAACCATCATGTGCGCTGCTTACAGATCGAAGCTCTGACCCCA
>Ga0256830_1002973_pt1 | contig 10814 bp, 10 predicted proteins | sample 128326metaG_FD_190537 | JGI IMG/M metagenome (GOLD analysis project Ga0256830, IMG submission 190537) | Hydrothermal vent microbial communities from Lau Basin, Pacific Ocean - 128-326 | ecosystem: Environmental > Aquatic > Marine > Hydrothermal vents | place: Pacific Ocean: Lau Basin | collected...
AGGCGCTCGTGGCGCCCGGCATGGACCTGGGGCAGCAGGGGCAGGGCGGCGGCCGGGGCGGCGGGGTTGAACCACTGGAGCAGGTCGCGCGTTCCGGGCATGGGTGCCGGGCGCCAGCCGGCGGCGCTCATGGCCGCCTGCAGGGCCTCCGGCCGGCCGGCCCACTGCACGTTGAGCGGGTGGCGGCGGGCGCCGCGCAGGTCCTGGCGCACGCGGGGCAGATCCCGCCAGCCCCCGGCCCGCCACTGGTCCACGGTGACCACCCGCGGAGGCGGGGCCGGCATCGCCACGGGGGCGGGGGCGCTGGCCGCCAGCGGGACCGCCAGCAGCAGGGCCAGGCCGGCCCAGGCGTGGCGGGGATGGCGCGGGCCGCCCAGCACGTGGCGGCGGTAACCGATGCCCAGCAGCCCGGCCCAGGCCAGGCCCAGGGCCAGGTCCGCCAGCAGGCCGGGTACCGTGGTCCGTCCCAGGTAGAGCTGGGCCAGCACCGCCGCGCCCAGCACCGCGGCCACGATCAGGTACAGGGGCTGGCGCCAGCGCGGTGCTGCCTCCCGGGCCAGCAGCACCGCGGCGAAGGCGTACACGCTCACCGCCGGCAGCAGGGTGCCCAGGGGGGGCGGGCCGGGGTGGTTGGCGCGGTAGAGGGCGTCCACGCCCCACAGGGTGAGCGCCGGCAGGAGCAGGGCCGCGGCCAGGTGGATCACGGGCTTCCACTGGCGCTGGGCGGCGAACCACAGGACCAGCCCCGTGCCGGCCAGGCCGGTGCCGGCGGGCGTGGCGAAACGGGCCAGGGCGCCCATGAGGGCGTCGGCCCAGGGGGTGCGCCAGCCGGCCAGGGTGTCCCGCACCAGGAGGGTGAGGGCATCGGGTCCGCTCCGGCCCCACAGGGCATGGAGTGCCACGGCCGCGCCCAGGGCGCAGGCGGACACCCCTACGGCCATGACGGCCACGCCGCGCAGCTCGGGCTCGCCCGGATCCACCAGGGCCGAGGAGACCCGTCCGGTCACCGGGTGGCGCGCGCTCCAGCCCAGGAGCCGGTCCATGACCCGCTCCACCCGGGGCAGGGCGCGGCGGTAGACGGCGCGCACGCACAGGAGCAAAAGCCACAGGGCCGCGGCCAGGACCAGCAGCACCACGGCCAGGCGGCCGGCCACCTCGGCTGCGAGCTGCAGCGACAGCCCCAGCACGATGCCCGGGGCCAGGTAGAGGGGCGCCCAGGCCAGGGCCGAGAGCACGTTGGCGGCGGTGAAGCGGGCCACCGGCATGTGCATCATGCCCGCCACGGCGGGGATGACCGCGCGCAGCGGGCCCACGAAGCGGCCCAGGGCCACGCTCTTGCCGCCGTGGCGCAGGAAGAAGGCCCGCCCCCGCTCCAGCAGCTCCGGGTGGCGCGACAGCGGCCACAGCCGCGCCAGCCGCTCGTGGTAGTGGCGCCCCAGCCAGTAGCTGAGCACGTCGCCGGCCACCGCGCCGGCCACGGCCCAGGCCACGGTGGGCCAGAAGGGCAGGTAGCCCAGGGCGATGCCGGCGCCGAAGGCGATCATCATGACCGCCCCCGGCACCAGCAGGCCCACCACCGCCAGGGACTCTGCGAACGCCACCGCGAACACCACCAGCCCGCCGGCCAGGGGATGGGTGGCGATCCAGTCCAGCAGGGCGCGGGCGCCGGCGGCATCCATGGCGTGATTCTACACGGGGTGGAAAGGGGCCGGTGTCACCTGCAGATGATCCGCACTGTGCTCACCGCCCCCTTGCCCGGGAATCAGGCCATGGCCCTGAGCACCCCGCGCGCGGCCTCGATGGTGGCGTCGATGTCGGCCTCCGTGTGGGCGGCGGAGACGAAGCCGGCCTCGAAGGCCGACGGGGCCAGGTACACGCCTTGTTCCAGCATGCCGTGGAAGAAGCGCTTGAAGCGTTCCACGTCGCAGGCGCTCACCTGGGCGAAGTTGCGGATCTTTTCCTCCCCGGTGAAGAAGAAGCCGAACATGCCGCCCACCCGGTTGGTGGTGAGGGCGACGCCGGCCTCGCGCGCGGCGGCCTCCAGGCCGTCGGTGAGGCGGCGGACCTTCTGCTCCAGGGCGTCGAAGAAGCCGGGCTCGGAGATGAGGCGCAGGTTGGCCAGGCCCGCGGCCATGGCCACCGGATTGCCCGACAGGGTGCCGGCCTGGTACACGGGTCCCAGGGGGGCGATGTGCTCCATGATCTCGCGCCGCCCGCCGAAGGCCCCCACGGGCATGCCGCCGCCGATGACCTTGCCCAGGGTGGTGAGATCGGGGGTGACGTTGTAGTAGGCCTGGGCCCCGCCCAGGGCCACGCGGAAGCCCGTCATCACCTCGTCGAAGATGAGCACCGCGCCGTGGGCGTCGCACACCTCGCGCAGGCCATCGAGGAACCCCGGCACCGGGGGCACGCAGTTCATGTTGCCCGCCACCGGTTCGACGATGACGCAGGCGATGTCGCCGCCCGCCTCGTCGAACACCCGGCGCACCTGGTCGATGTCGTTGTAGTCCAGGGTCAGGGTGTGGCGGGCCAGGTCCGCCGGCACGCCGGGCGAGGTGGGCACGCCCAGGGTGAGGGCCCCGGAGCCGGCCTTCACCAGCAGCGAGTCGGCATGGCCGTGGTAGCAGCCCTCGAACTTGACGATCCTGTCCCGGCCGGTGTAGCCGCGGGCCAGGCGGATGGCACTCATGGTGGCCTCGGTGCCGGAATTGACCATGCGCACCAGTTCCAGCGAGGGCACCGCCCGGCACACCGCCTCGGCCATCTCCACCTCCAGCGCGGTGGGGGCACCGAAGGACAGCCCGCGGGCGGCGGTCTCCTGCACCGCCCGCACCACCTCGGGGTGGCTGTGGCCCAGGATCATGGGGCCCCAGGAGGCCACGTAGTCGATGTAGCGGCGCCCGTCCTCGTCGTAGAGATACGCCCCCTCGGCCCGGGCGAAGAACACCGGCTCGCCGCCCACGCCGTTGAAGGCGCGCACGGGGGAGTTGACTCCGCCCGGGATGACCCGGCGGGCGGCTTCGAAGAGTTCGTGGGAACGGCTCATGGATCCTCCTCGACGGCGGGAAACAGGGTGGCCAGGGCGCGCGCCGCGGCGGTCACGTCACGCTGGCCCAGGACGCCGTGGCTCACTGCCAGCATGTGGGCGCCGGCGGCCACCAGGGCGGCGCCATTTTCCGCGGTGATGCCGCCGATGGCAACCAGCGGCAGGGCCAGTACGGCGCGCGCCGCCTCCAGCAGGGACACCGGGGCCGGCGGCGCCTCCGGCTTGGTCAGCGACGGAAAGAAGCGGCCGAAGGCCACGTAGTCGGCGCCCGCCTCCGCGGCCAGGCGGGCCAGCGACAGGGAACCGTGGCAGGTGATGCCGATGACGGCCTCCGGGCCCAGGGCCGCGCGGGCCTCGGCCAGCGGCGTGTCGTGCTGGCCCAGGTGCACGCCGTCGGCGCCCACCTGCCGGGCCAGGGCCACGTCGTCGTTGACCAGGAACAGGGCGCCGTGCTCGCGGCACAGGTCGCGCAGGGCGGCGGCCTGGGCCGGGCGGTGGTCACCGCCGGACTTGTCGCGGTACTGGACGGCCCGCGCGCCGCCGGCCAGGGCCGCGGCCACCCGGGACTCCAGGTCCGGGCCCTCGTCGGTGATCACGTACAGCCCGTGCAGGGCCCGGCGGGCCATGGCGGTGCTCAGCCTTCGCCGCGGGCCCAGAACAACCGGTTGGGCAGGCGCTGGCCCTGGCCCAGTCCATAGCCGTGCTTCAGGGCCTCCCAGGTGTATTCCTGGGCCTCGTGAATGGCGGTGAAGGGCTCCAGGCCCTGGGCCAGCAGCCCGGCGATGGCGGCGGCCAGGGTGCAGCCGGAGCCGTGGTAGGCCTGGGGTAGGCGCTCCCAGGTCCAGGCGTCCAGCCGGCGGCGGTTGCCGTAGAGGACGTTCTCCACCACGGCCGGGTTGTCACCGGCATCGGTCACCAGCACGAACTCGCAGCCCAGTCCCAGCAGCTCCTGGGCACAGGCCTCGCTGCTGTCCCCCTCGGGGGCCAGGGCCCGGGCCTCCCCGGTGTTGGGCGTGAGCACCGTGGTCTGGGGCAGGAGCAGGGTGCGCAGGGCCTCCACCACGCCGTCCTCGGCCAGGCCCCCGCCGCCCCCGGCGGCCAGCACCGGGTCCAGCACCAGGGGCACCTCGGGGTAGTCGTTGACCAGGGTGTGGAGCACCTCGATGACCTGCACGCTGCCGGTCATGCCGATCTTGAAGGCGTGCACCGGCATGTCGCCGAGCACCGCGCGCGCCTGCTCCGCCAGCAGGGCCGGGTCCACCGCCCGGTACTCCACCGCCCGGCGGGTGTCCTGGACCGTGAGTGCGGTGGCCAGCGGCGCCACGTGGCAGCCCATGCTGGCCACGGCCTCGATGTCGGCCGCCAGTCCCGCGCCGCCGGTGGGATCGAGACCGGAGAAGGCCATGACGACGGGCACTGTGGGGGTGGAGGCTTCCATGGCGATGGGATGGCTGGTGGGGCGATTGTATCATTGCCCCGTCCCGGGGCCGCTGCCGCCGCGGCGCGAAAGGTGCGAGAATCGGTCCCTCGTTTTATCCCTGTCAGGCAAGGAGTCGAGACCCATGCAGTATCGGCGCTGGATGTGCGTGGTGTGCGGTTTCATCTACGACGAGGAGAAGGGCCTGCCCGAGGAAGGCATCGCCCCGGGCACCCGCTGGGAGGACATTCCCGAGAACTGGGTCTGCCCCGAGTGCGGGGCGGCCAAGGCCGATTTCGAGATGGTGGAAGTGTAAGGGGCTGGCTGCTGGCCGCTGGGAGCTTGTAGGAGCGCCGCCCCCGGCGTGAACATCACGTCCGGCGGAATCTTCTTCGCGGCCCGGGGGCCGCTCCTACACCCGTTCTGTCCTCTGTCCTCCGTCTTCCATCCCCCGTCACCGGCGGCCCTGGGCGTCGAGCCAGGCCAGCCGGGCCGAGGATTCCAGCGAGCACAGCCACTTGTAGGCCAGGTTGATGGACTCGCCCTGGGCGAAGACGCCGTGCCCCTGCACCACCGCCACCCGGTGGTCGGCCAGCAGCCGGGCCACCTCGTCCGGGGCCCGCCGCAGGTACTCGGCGGCCGGAATGGCCACCACCGGCACGCGCTCGAAGTAGTAGCGGCCCTCGAAGTCGATGGGCTCGAAGGTCTCGGCGTGCAGGGTGGTGACGATGCTGTAGGGCCCGTGGGCGTGGAGCACCGCCCGGGCCTCGGGGTTGCGCTGGTAGACGCGCACGTGCAGGGGGGCGTCCAGGGAGGCGCCGGGCCCGATGGTGCCGTCGATGTCGCAGCGCACCAGCGCGTCGGGTTCCAGGGTGTCGGCGCAGGCGCCGGTGGGGGTGATCCAGATGGTGTCGCCCTCGCGCACCGAGGCATTGCCGCTGTGGGAGTCGTTGAGGCCGTACCGGCGCAGCCAGCGGTAGTGACGGACGAGGTCGGCACGCGGATCCATGCCGGCATTGTAGAACCTGTCTCAAAATTCCACACGGCCGCGCGCCTGGCGATTTTCGGTGGGAGCCGGCGGGCATGGCTGCACGGGAAGGCAATGCCGGCATCTTGGCCATGGAAGGCGGCCGGGGAGAAAATCGCCGGCGCCCCGGGGGGTTGCGAGCCACGCCCACGCCGGCGGCGTTGCGCCGCCGGCCCGTACAGCGAGTACTGTGCTGCGCGGCGCGCCTTGCCGGCGCGGCCGCGGACTCGCAACGCGACGCGCGCGGAATTCTGAGACAGGTTCTAGAACCTGTCTCAGAATTCCCCACGGCCGCGCGCCTGGCGATTTTCGGTGGGAGCTTACGGGCATGGCGGCACGAAAAGGCAATCCCGGCATTTTGGCCGCGGAGGGCGGTGGGGGTGAAAATCGCCGGCGCCCCAGGGGGTTGCGAGCCACGCCCACGCCGGCGGCGTTGCGCCGCCGGCCCGTACAATGAGTACTGTGCTGCGCGGCGCGCCTTGCCGGCGCGGCCGTGGACTCACAACGCGACACGCGCGGAATTCTGAGACAGGTTCCAGGGCGAAACGTCCTGCCGCGGCGTGCTTGCCAGCAGGGCATCGCTGTGTCAGGCTTGGCCTCCCCTGGCCGGGCTGTTGAAAAACGGCCTGCCGGCGGGCGGGGCAGGGATGCCCCGCCCGCCGGTCGGGCGCGCAAGCGCCTGGTTTGGCGTGGATGGACCCGGACCTGCGCCGGGTTCGGCGGGTTGAAGAGGGCCGGGACGGCCTTTTTCGGCATCCTGCGGGGTGCGGCGGAGGCCCGTGCCCGGTTTTGTTACTGTGTGGTGTCCCGCCAGGGAGCGGCCTGAAATGTACTCATGCAACCGGTCCGCTCGACAGTTTTCGCCCGCGACCCGGCCGTGGAACTCTGCGTGGAGCGCGTGTGCCGGCGGGGTTGCGCCCAGGTGCGCCAGGTCATTGCCCTGCTGGAGGCCGGCGCCCAGGTGCCGGAGACCCGGGGGCTGGGCCCCGCCCAGCGCCAGGCCGTGCTGGACGAGCTGCGCGCGGTGATGGCGGTCTACGACGCCCGCACCTGAGTCTCAGCCCGTCACTCAGCCCCTCAGGCTGATGCCGAGGGTGGCGAAGGTGGAGTCCTCGCCGCCGCTGCCCGCATCCACCCGGCCCGCCTCACCGTAGAAGGTCACGCTTTTCGACACGTCCCAGTCCAGCCGCAGGCTGAGGGTGTCCCAGCGGCTGCCGTCCACGGCCGAGTGGGTCCGGGTCCAGGCCACGCCCGCCAGGCCGAAGGCCGTTTCCCGGTCGAGGCTGGCGTGGAGCTGCCGGTCGGCCAGGCCGTAGCCGTAACCCAGGGCCTGGTTGCTGAGGAAGAGCTGGGCCAGGCGCCCGCTGAGCCGGGTCACGTCCGCATCGTAGTCCCACGTGGCGGCGGCCACGGCCAGGGCCCACCGGTCCCAGCCGTACCAGGTGGCCGCCAGCTCCAGGGCCACGGCGCTGGTGCGCACCCGCGGAGGCGGCCGGCCCAGCAGGGAACGGCCGGTGAGCTCGATGTCCAGCCAGGCAGGAGAGGCCCGCAGCTCCCAGCGCGGGGTGTTGGCCATGAGGTCCAAGGTCAGGGTGTCCGTGGTGTAGATCTCCTCGGCCCCCCAGGTTTCCCAGGACAGGCCCAGGGCGAAGCGCCTCTCCCGCGGGGTGGTGAACCCGAGGGCGAAGTTGCCGGTGTCGGCGTACTGCAGTTCCGAGCCGCTGTAGTCGGTGATGCCGCCGGCCAGATCCAGTGTCATTCCCGAGGGAAACTCCAGCGCAAGCGAGCCCTGGTAATCGGCCACTTCCAGTGAGTCCCGGGTGGTTTCCAGCGACAGGGTCACGGCGGTGCCCCCGGCGGGGGCGGGCCCGGCCGCGAGCAGTCCCAGGAACGCGGCCAGCACCCGGTGGGCGTTGCACCGGCCGGTTTCTCGTCGGTGGCGGAAAGTCATCATGAACAACAACGTTCGGGACGGCTGCAAGGTTGACATTCGCGGGGCCGTGATTCCGTTCAGCCGTCTTCCCACAGGAGTTCGTCTTCCTCGGCCAGGTGCCAGACGAAATCGGTTTCCTCCGCGGTCTCTCCCGGGGCCAGTTCCCGCACCTCCTCCACGGCCAGCCGTTCCGGCGGCAGGGGGCCGTCCCCGGCCAGGCCGCGCCGGGCCAGTTCATGCTGGACGAGGGCCAGCGCCGCCTCGGCCGCGGCTGGCGGGTCCGCGGCATCCACGGGCACGGTGCGGTGAAAATCCAGGTGCTGGGGTTCGCCGTCCACTTCGAACACGAAGTCGCGGCCTTCGACGAGGGTCACGAATCGGGGCATGGTTTCTTCCTTGTGGTTGTCTGGTGTTCTGGTCGGGCTTGTCCGGATGCACCGGTGTCCGCACACCGGGCCCCGGCGCGCCGCGATGATAGCATCCGCGCCGGTTCCGGGCCCGGTTGGCCGTCGCTTGTCCCTCGGGTTAACATCGCTTCTGGTACCCCGCCGGAGACCCGCGGGGCCGGAGTCGATGCGGGTGTCGTGTGCCGGAACCCCGCGAGGATGCCATCTGGACCATGCCGCCAGGAGTCGAAAGAACACCCGCTGTGCGCATGGCCGTCGTGCTCGGCGGCATGTTGCTGGGCGTGGCAGCGGGGCCGGCGGCGGCACAGGCCGTGCCCCCGGAGGCGGAGGAAGGATTTTTCGCGGAGCTGCCGCTGGTGGTGACCGCCTCGCGCCTGCCCCAGTCACGGGCCGATGCCCCGGTCTCGGTGACGGTCATCGACCGGGAGCTCATCGAGGCCTCGGGGTTTACCGAGGTGGCCGAGCTGCTGCGCCTGGTGCCCGGGTTCATCGTCGGCTACGACCGGGCGCACGCCCCGGTGGTGGCGCACCTGCTGGCCAACGATGCCTTCTCGCGCCGCATGCAGGTGATGGTGGACGGGCGCTCGGTGTACGTGCCCACCATCGGCGGTCCGGTGTGGTCGGCGCTGTCCCTCAACATCGACGACATCGAGCGCATAGAGGTTGTGCGCGGGCCCAACTCCGCCACCTACGGCTCCAACTCCTTCCTCGGCGTCATCAACATCATCACCCGTCCCGCGGCCCTGGACGCCGGCCTGTCCACCCGGGTCAATGCCGGCGAGCGCGGCCTGCGCGAGGTCACCGTGCGCAGTGGCGGCGGCAGCGCACGCATGGACTACCGGCTGACTGCGTGGTACCAGGAAGACCGCGGATTCCGCAACCGGTTCGACGGCAGGCGCGTGGGCCATGCCGTGGGGCGGATCGATTACCAGGCCTCGGTGCGGGACCGCATCAGCGTGCAGGTGGGTTTCAGCCAGGGCGATCTGGACCAGGACGAGCCCGAGGACGATGCGGCCGCCGGCGGCAACACCCCGCCTCACGGCGTCACCATCCGCAGCAACTTCCAGCTCGTGGAGTGGGAACGGATGCTGGACGGGGAGCAGCAGCTGCGGCTGCGTTTCTACCACAACGGCTACGACAACTTCGAGGAGTTCACCCTGGTCAACCTGTCGCCGCCGCTGCCCATGGACACCCTGCCCTACGACCAGAGCCGCAGCGGCGAGCGCTACGACCTGGAAATACAGCACTCGCTGGCGCCGCTCGGGCACCTGCGCCTGGCCTGGGGCGCCAGCCTGCGCCGCGACCAGGTGGCTTCGCCGCGCTTCCTGGGCCGGTTCAGCCCGGTGGAGATCGACATGTCGCGCCTGTTCGGCCACGGGGCCTGGGAGATCGGCGACGAGTGGCTGCTGCACGCCGGGCTCATGATCGAGAACAACGGGATCACCGGCACCGAGCCTGCGGGGCTGCTGGCCGCCAACTGGCGCCTGCGGCCCGGGCACACCCTGCGCCTGTCGGCCTCCACCGCCACCCGCACCCCGGTGGCCTTCGAGGCCTACACGGACACCGGCATCGACATCCCGGGGGTCGGGCGCCAGCAGGTGTTCTTCCGCAAGACCATGCCGGATGCCGAGCGCATCACCAGCACCGAGCTGGCCTGGGTCGGGACTGCGGCCGGCAACACGTTGGCCTGGGACGTTTCCGTGGCCCGTCACCGCCTCCGCGACCTGGTGGTGCTGGAAGGAGGGGAGGCAGGTGACATCGATCCCGACAACGAGGGTTTCTTCACCAACGGCGGCGAGGCCGACCTGTCCACTTTCCAGGCGGCGCTGGACTGGCGCCCGCGGTGGGGGCGCATCCACGCGGCCTGGGCCCACACCGACATCGATGCCCGGCCCACGGCCAAGGACGACCAGGCCCTGGACCGGGCCGGGCCCGAGGACATGGCCTCGCTGCTGGTGATCAGGCACCTGGCGCCGGGGTGGAGCGCCAGCGCCGGGGCCTACTACCTGGGACGCATGAAGCACATTTCGGGCTCCCGCATCCGGCCCGCCACGCGCCGTTACGATCTGCGCCTGGCCTACCGCTGGAAGGGACGCGACTACCGCGGCGAGCTGGCCCTCACCGGCCAGAACCTGGGGCCGGCCTACACCGAGCTGCATCCCTTCTCCGAGGGATCACACCGGCTCTATGCCTCCCTGAAGCTGGAGTTCAGGTGAGCGGGTGGAACCCGGTGCGATCACTGCACCGCCGCGATCTCACTACCCGCTTCCTGTTTCAACGCAGAGACGCAGAGATTTCAAATGGATGGACACATGGTGATCGCCGGGTGAGGCGATCGAAGCACTGCCCGGCGACATGCATTCATGATCCCCGTTTCTTTGCGCTCTCTGCGCCTTTGCGTTGAAAGGTTTTGATCAGGACGTGCTTCCTGTGCCAACGCAGAGACGCAAAGCATCGTAGGGTGCGGCGGCGAAGCCGCCGCACCGCCCACTGTCACCGCCAGCGGTGCGGCCGCTGCGCGGCCACACCCTACCCGTTTCCTGTTTCAACGCAGAGACGGGATATGTTTGTTGCGCCGGAGGCTGCGGTTGATGGAGTGTCGAGGGACAAGGGACGAGCCGCGCAAGGCGCGTTCGAGGCTTCCGGAACCCCGTTGACCGTCTTTGCGTGTTCTGTGATTCAGGGGGCAGAAGACGGAAGACAGAGGACAGATGATCGGATGGGCCGGCGCGAAGGCTTTGCCGGCACACCCTGTGCGACATCCATCACGTGGCAGCCTGCCACAATTTCACCGATATCGATCTTATTTCAACTACAACAACAAACTCTGCGCCCTCTGCGCCTTTGCGTCTCTGCGTTTGCATCACGTAGGCGAAACCTTCATCGCGGCCATGGACTCACACACGCGCGGAATTTCGAGACGGGTTCCAATCATTTCCATCGCCTGTCTCCTGACCTCCGCCTTCTGATCTGGCGGTACCAGA
>Ga0256830_1002974_pt1 | contig 10814 bp, 6 predicted proteins | sample 128326metaG_FD_190537 | JGI IMG/M metagenome (GOLD analysis project Ga0256830, IMG submission 190537) | Hydrothermal vent microbial communities from Lau Basin, Pacific Ocean - 128-326 | ecosystem: Environmental > Aquatic > Marine > Hydrothermal vents | place: Pacific Ocean: Lau Basin | collected...
TGTGTTGGGAATGCCGAATTATTATTACTTCGACGGCATCTGGGGTACGACAAATTTTGCGTACACGTATATCTACCCCTACAGTTGGCTCATGACCAAGCTGACGCTCAGCGCACCGACTTCCCCTGGCTTCTTGACGAGCTTTACCAATTTCGACTTGAACCCCGGCGTTGATGGCTATTACGTGTACAATGCCAACAGTTCGATGACGTTTCATTTCGACATGGCATCTGATCCTACGCAGACAGCAACTGTCAACTGGAAGATTCGTGGAAAGCTTCCCGCAACAACTCTTATTTCATCGGGATCACAGGTCTTTAATCCAACTCCGGTTCCACAGACATTTTCTTTTACTGTTCCTTTGACCGGGTTGATGCGTGGATTCTATGATCTTTACGCAGATGTGGTGTACGAGGGAGAGTGTGGAACTGAAACCAAGAGCTATCAATTCCGCTTTATGGTGAAAGATGCAAACGAGGGCTACTGCGTTGTTTGGCCAGGAGATCTGAACGATGATGGGGCGGCAAATTTCAACGACCAGAATTACTTGAACCAGTACATCTTCAACTCGAATCTTGATCCCAACTGGCTGTATGGTCCTCGACGCTTCCGGACCGGCTTGGTAACGGAGGATGCACAAGCGATGGATATCTTCACCTGGGAGCCGCAGCCAGCGTTATTGTGGTACTATCCACAGAGTTGTTACGTAGATGCGGACGGTAACGGAATGATTCATAACTTTGATCTTTGGGGTGTGAAAATAAACATGGGAAAAACCCATGGGACTCCCAAGGAGAACGTCTCCGAATCACCAACGTGGTTCAGCCTTGACCAGAACTTCCCGAATCCTTTCAACCCCAGTACGGTGATCAGCTACTATGTCCCCGAAGCTTCGAGCGTGACGATTAAGGTAATGGACATGCTGGGGCGCGAGGTGGCTGTTCTTCAAAATGGTCCGATAGGAGCTGGTTATCACAGTGTGGAATGGATGCCGGGTGATTTGCCTACGGGTCTCTACCTGTGTTCCATGATCGCTACCGGTTCCGGTACTGGTATAACCTATTCGAAGACGATGAAGATGACGTACAGCCGGTAGGTGTTTTAGCACTGTTTCTCAGTTAAACAGCGGAAGCATGGATCATCGTATCGATCCATGCTTCCGCTGTTTAATCGTTTTCGTGCAAACATCAATTTTGTATCTTCTATTAAAATTTTGTCTTTGTCATTGAGAAAAAATCGTTAGGCATAAGATGAGAAAAATAATTCTTTTGGTATTGCTCGTTGCTTCTCATGCATATTCTCAGGGTTTTCCCATACCCGAGCTTCATATGTTGTTGAACCATTCAGGAAGCGACAGTGTTGTTGTTTCGATCCAGATGAAAAATCCCGGTTCAACGTGGAGTTGTACCGGCGTACTCGCGTCCGTGGGTTATGACCCGTCGGAAATCCATCCGGCCTTTCCTCAGTCGATTTACAATAAATATTTCCAGCAATACGGATGGACGGACGCATCAAAACCGTTTGCCGAGAACGACGGTCAAGCCCCCGATATCTTATCATACATCGAGTTCACGCTGAATGACTGGAAACCGGTCTCCATCGCATCGGGAAGTTCGCGGACCCTGTGTCGGATCCAGTTTGCTGTTTCTCGGAATGCATCCGGGAGCACCGACCTTTCGTTCGTCGGAAATGATACCGGAAATGGTATTACGGGGTGGTTACAAAAAGGCGATCCGGTCCAGCATCCATTTTCCGCGGTGTATGGACTGAAAAATGTTTCAACACCTGTCGAGTTTTTAGGGATATCTGCATATGCTATTGATCGAGGTGTGGTCGTAGAATGGTCAACGGCATACGAAGTGAACAACGCGGCTTTTATTCTTGAACGGTGGAGCGGGGTGAGCTGGAAAGATATTACGATGGTAATGCCGCGAGGTGAATCAACCCGCGGTGCCGCTTACATGGTTATCGATCATTCCATCACACCAGGCAAAGAATACCTTTACCGGATTCGACAAGTGGATGTCGATGGAACGGTTCACTACTCATCGATCGTGCGTGTGGACGCACTTCAGATGCCTGGTTCTTTCGAACTGACGGTCTATCCGAATCCTGCATCAACTCATACCCTTCTTCGCTTGCTCATCTACCATGAAGAAGAAGCGGTGAAAGTTGAAATATACAATGGCCTTGGACAACGTGTCCTATTTATTCCGAAACGTGTGTATGCAGAGGGAACCCACACGCTGTCGATCAACCTCTCAGAGCTCCGGCAAGGCATCTATTTTGTCGTAGCCCGTTCTTCATCGGAGCGACAGATATTGTCTTTTATCCTGCGGCGATGAGGCGCCCTGAACTTAAGTGTTTTCCTACTTGATTTGAATTTCGGATTTCAGTACTATATTTATCCGACTAGATTTTATGCAATAATATATACGCAAACCATCCATCTACGGAGGTAATATGCCCAAAACTCACTACCATTTTTTCAAAGCGTCGCTTGTACTAGTGCTGGCTGCGGTGCTGGTTGGTATCACGCAACTTGCGACCGCTCAGCAGCTTTCAAAAAAAGCGCGGGAACTTCCAATTTCTCCGGATGATCGTGGTGATCGTAGTGCCGTCACGTCGTATTTCCTGGGTGGAATGAAAGTTGCTCCAAAACCGAAACCGCAGAGTAGCGAAGTCGGCGTCTTGGGCGGTCCTTTGACCAGTCCATTGCTTCAGGTGCTTCCGGTCATCGATGGCGTTATGTCGCCTGGTGAGTGGTCGGATGCTTTGGCTCAGCCAATCGGATATCCAACTTCCGGATGGCCGAGCTATACGCCGAATTCGGATGTCATGATGTATATCAAGAATAATTGCGAAAATCTATACTTCCTGTTCATTGATAAAAGAGTAACTCAAGCGGACTGGGATACATATGGGGAATGGACTCTGATTACCTCGTTCCAGTTTGATATCGGCTCAGGGAATACGAGAGACTACACCTGGTGTACCAACCCGGGGGTTTTGCGTGAGGGTGAGCTCGCGTGGCCTGACGTGTGGAGCCCGTCGCTTGATGCGTTGCATGGTTTCGTAGGTAGCCCAAGCGGTGTGATTCAATGTTACCCTTACGCATGCAGTTTCTGGTATCCTCAAGCAAACGATCCACACTATCCTGCATTGGAATGGAAGATCAAGTTCAGTCCTGCGACTGGCGCGGTTATGGAGGTACGTGTGCCTTATGATCAGGCTGCGTTTGCCGCTCAGGTAAGCTACTTGAATCCGTTCACGATCGGATTTGGTCTCTACCTGACCCGTCAGCTTGGTGGTGGATTCGTCAGTATCGATGGATCGTGGAATGGTTATTCATCGAATTATCCATGGGCGGGGTGTATGTGGCCGAGCGATTACAATACGTTGAAATTAAGTGCTCCATCGAACCCACCATATATGACAAGCTTTACGAATTTTGATTTCCAGGCTGGTATTGACGGATACTATGTTTACAACGCTAATTCAACCGCGACATTCCAATTCGATATGGCTTCCAATCCGGCTCAGACGGTGAATGTCAACTGGGAATTGGTCGGTCCTTTACCAACCAGTACGGTTGCATCGTCCGGGACAAACGCGGTTACTGCCACCGCTGTTGAGCAGACATTTAATTTCAACGTCCCCCTTACTGGCTTGGCGAGAGGATTCTATGACCTCTTTGTGAGTATTGAGTACTCTGGAGAATGTGGTCCGACTGTTCAGAAGAATCATTTTCGAATTATGGTCAAGGATGCCGGTGAAGGATATTGCATCGTGTATCCAGGCGACCTGAATAACGATGGTGCCTGCAACTTTAACGACCATGCATTTTTGAATGATTACATCTTTAACGCGAATCTCAACACTGATTGGCTGTTAGGACCCAAACGTTTTCTCACGGGAGAAATTGTCGTCGAAACACCCATGGACATCTTCAGGTGGGTCCCACAACCATCATTATTGTGGACATACCCGATCAGTTGTTACGTGGATGCGGACGGGAATGGGATGACGCATAACTTCGATTTATTTGGCGTGAACATCAACTTGGGACGTATGCATGGCACACCGAAGGAAGGATCGGTGATAACTGCTCAAAGTTTCGAGATGATTCAGAATTTCCCAAATCCGTTCAACCCGAGTACAACGATTTCTTACTTCCTTCCCGAGGAATCCCAGGTATCGTTGAAAGTGACCGACATGCTCGGACGTGAAGTTGCGGTGCTGGTTAACGGCCGGATACCGGCCGGATACCACAATGTTGAATGGAGGCCGGAACAAGAGCAGAGCGGTGTGTTTTTCTATACTATCACAGCGACAGGCCTCGGATCGGGAAAGACGTTTGCTAAAACGATGAAGATGTCGTTTGCAAAATAACCTTCCGTAAGCATATCTGAATCATTGAGAGAGGCCGACTGGTGTTGGCCTCTCTTTTCATTTGTTCGTCAGGTACAACAGGCAACAAGGGGACGATGGTCATTATTATCAATGAGAACGCAATTCGATCCCGGGACGATGGGGCTATCGGAAGGCGAGTGGTATAAGAAATTGAAGGAAAGGTCGTTATTCATACGTTCATAATGTATCACAGATATTCACCTGCTGATCAAGTTTTTCCTTGACAGGTAGTCGATTATTTCATAGCTTGTATGGGGATTAGCGAAATGTCGAAGAACAGCTTTTAGAAAGATTTCGAACTCCCGATATTTCCAAGCACGTATTGCGAAAGGCCCAAATGTAGGTGAGTGCCCGTAAAGTTTTTTTTACTATACTACTGCTTCTCGGACCAACGATTCTTTCATCTCAAACCCCCAGGCTTGAGATGAGGGCGTATTATCAAGGGCCAGACAGTGTTGTCATCGGGTTGGTGTTGGTGAATAATGGCCCGGCATGGCAGGCGACGGCTATCATGGCGACGGTTGCCTATAATCCTCAAGAGGTGATCCCGTGGTCGGGAACCCTAAAACAGAAACCAATCAATAATCACTATTTCGCTCAGTTCAAGTGGAATTCGTTGTCGAATCCATGGACTGAAACAGACGGAGTGAACCCTGACTTGATTACATATACCGAAATCGCGCCGACGAGCGCATACTATCAAATCAAGACGGGGCAGACCATTGAATTGTGCCGGATGGTTTTTCACAACGCGGGAAATCCGAATAAACTGAAAACGGATTTTTCATACTACGGCAACATTACTGGATCTGGAGTTACTGGTTATAAAAAAACCAACGATCCTCAACAATATGCATTCGCATCGGTAAAAGGGTTGAAGGATATCTGGACGCCGGTGGAATTGGTCTCGTTTCAGGCGAAGGTGCTTCCCGATGGCATTCGGTTGGTATGGGAAACAGCCTCCGAATCGAAAAACCTTGGCTTCAGACTGCAACGACGAACGGAGGGAACGTGGGATGATGTTGCCTGGGTTCCGTCCCATGTCGAAAAAAGCTCGAAACGCTATATGTATGATGATGTTACCGTTCAAGCGGGTACCTGGTATCACTATCGGTTGGTGCAGATTGATATCGATGGCCGCACGGAAGAATTTGATGGCCCCAAACTTTTTTACCAACAGGAAACCAACGAATTGAAGGCTGTCGTTTACCCGAATCCTGCCGTCAACAGGGCGGAACTCGCGATCGATATTCCAGCGGAAGGTGTGCTGACGGTCAGGGTGTATGATCATCTTGGGAGAATAGTCCAGCGGTTCTCGGATAACAGAAAATTACCAGGAACCGTAGTTTATCGTCTGGATAGATATAATCCGGGAATCTACATGGTTGAAGTTTCCAATCCCGATAGAAGAAGTCGTTTCATGTTTGTACAACAATGATAAATCGCTCCGATAATCAATTACTTTTTCAGAAATACACAAACCCGTTAATGGAGGTGTACCCATGAAAAAAATGTTAACAATTCTTTGCCTGCTTTTATTGGTGGGGCTGATCGCAAGTCCATTGACTGCGCAGCAGGTGCAGAATCAACGGTCGGCTGATGTCCGGTCGATGCAACCCGTCCGTGACGGAGTGCTTCCACCGGAAGCAGTACGCTTGTCCAATACACCGGGACGGCTGTCTCCCGATATGTTCCCGCCACCAAATCAGATGACCAACCCGCAGTTTGGTGGGAACGCGGTTCCACAGGGTGGAGATGTTACCAGTAATCTCGCCCAGGTTATTCCCACAATCGATGGGAAGTTTGATTCTGGCGAATGGGACGATGCAGTGAAACTCTACACGAGTAATTACTATTTTACTCACGGCGCTCAGCCTGTCTATCTTTACATCAAGAACGACTGCGATTACCTGTACATAGCATGGACGAACCAGAACGTCAGTTCAGCGGATTGGGCGACCTATGGCCCGGCTTCGGATATTGGTATGTTCAATTTCGATATTGGGCCGAGCAATGCTCCGGACAAGTCCTGGTGTCCTGTCGGCGCGTGGCCGGATGAGGGACAATTTTCCTTCCCAAGGGTGGAAATGTATTCTACGAAAGCATCTCCGGCAGTGTTTACCCATGCTCCGTATGGATGCAATTACATCAGCTATTTCGCTTCCTATTTCTACCCATCCGGACCAGCGGCTGGTGTCGATTATGCCAAAACATTTAAGCCCGGCTTCGGAACCATTACAGAAGCACGGATAAGCTACACGAACAGCATGATGCAGATTACCGTTCCGACTAAAATCGGGTTTTCATTTGGGGTTTTCGGCGAATGGACCCAGGGTCTGGGTGTGGGATGGTATTACTTCATGGCTGGATGGAATACCTATACATGGCTTACTAATTACATGCCGTACATGCAGTACAACTATAACTTTGGTTACCAGCAGACCCTCACGTTGCCGGGAGCAACGATTATCTACAACACGGTATTGAATAACCCGAAACTGAATGTACCCCAGAAGGGTGGCTATGATATGTATGTGCTGGAAATGGGCTCGAGTTATAATTTCACGTTCGACATGAGCTCCAGTCCCAGCCAGACGATTGATGCGTACTGGTGGCTCAGCGATCTCCCGGGTGGCAATGTTGTAGGAAGCGGCACCCAGCAGTTTAGTGTTAACTCGTCGCTTCAGACGTTCTCTATGCCCATCAATGTTCCTTACGGTTTATCCGAAGGATTCCACCGTCTAAAGGTACAGTTGGAATACGAAGGTGACTGCGGTCCAAAGAAACCGGCGTGGGAATACAACGTTCTTGTGATCAAGACCGGTACAGGGCCGTGTATCGTATGGCCTGGTGACGTAAATAACGACGGCGTATCGAACCTTGTTGATCGCGGTGCTTTGAACAAATATATCTTCGAGGCAAATCTCAATCCGAAATGGCTGTACGGTCCGAAGCGCTACGCGCCCGGGCTCGTGCTTTCACCTGAACAAGCGCAGCGGCTCCGGATATTCAACTGGATGCCTCAACCTGCCTTGCCGTGGTTTACGGCTCAAGGGTGTTTCATGGACACCGATGGAAACGGCATGGTACATTCACTCGACAACTGGGCGGCGAATCAGAACTTCGGCAAAGTACATCCGATGATTACGTTCCCGAAGGAATCGGCGCCGAGTCCCGTTGAATATGCATTCGAGCTGAATCAGAACTACCCGAACCCATTCAATCCCAGCACCAGTATCGCCTTCACGTTACCGGAAGCGTCACGGGTTTCGTTGAAAGTGATCGACGTGTTAGGACGGGAGGTCGCGACCTTGGCAAATGGTCGTATGAATTCGGGGAGCCATTCCGTGACGTGGAACGCCGAAGGATACCAGAGTGGTATATATATGTACCGGCTTAACGCTGTGGGTCTTGAGAGCGGCAACACGTATGTAAAGACACTGAAGATGACGTTTGCAAAATAAGCTTCAGTACGTCGGGCTTTTTCGGGAGGCTGGTGGTTCACCAGCCTCCTTTTATTTCAGGAGGAATAGGAGCGCTCGTACGCTGTCGAACGCGCATGAACGACATCTTCCAGGCGAATGAAAACGAGACGCAGAATCTTTTGTCTCAGGTTTTACGGCCACGTGAGGATCGTCTGGGATGAATATGGGATTTTTCTAAAGGATCCCTGGCCAAATGACGTTGCTGAATTCTTGTCAAAGGATTATAAATAACTTGCTTTTTAGCAGGATGGTGCGTAACTTCATACCCGCTGAAAGACCTGTTTCGAACATGAAATAGTATGAATCGCTCTTCGATTGTTTGCCCTGATCTCTTGAAAAAATAATAGGCATTGATTGCTCCATTCCCGGGGAATACCAGGGACATGGGGTCTGCCAATAGCTTCGTAATGAGAGAATACATAATCCACTGTAGTATTTTTATTCCCTACAACTGAGAAGGAGGAAACATATGCCACAGTTGCTCCTACGCAAATTTGGGACGCTGGCGGTTTTTCTGGCAGGACTGGGAATTGTCTTGTCGGGATGTATTGATGAACCGACTATCGCAGTCCCACAGCGTCCAGACGCCAAGGTGCGTTTCGTGCATGCTGTTGCCGACGCCTCTGCACCTGTCGATGTCTATGTGGATGAGAAGAAGGTAGTGACCGGGTTCACGTACAAGCAGAGCACTGATTATCTCAGCATCCCGGCAGGCACGCGCCAGCTGCGTATCGTTCCAGCAGGGCAGGATACGGCATCAAATATCTATCACCAGATCATGAGTATCCCTGCCAAGAAAAAAATCACAATCGTCGCCGGAGGAAGAGTCCAAAAAGGAGATGTCTGGCTCTTTGCGGCTAACGAGAGAAACACCTATTCCGATGAGACGAATCACCCGGACAGCGCGGGAATCAGGCTCTTTCACGCTGTCTATGGCGCGGGAGCAATCGATCTGGCCATCAATGATGCCACCGGTGAAACTGTCTTCAGCGGAATTCCATCCGGCTTTCCTTCGAGCTATGCGTTGTTGAAGGCTGGAACGTATAAGTTTTACCCGCTTTCCGGAGGAGTCCCTCTCCTGAGCAATGAGTACTTCGAACAACAAATTGAACAGCGCCACCGTTACACATTCATTATGCTCGGTGATGTTGTCAATGCGGAAGTACTTGTCCTTACAGACGATTAGTCGGAGTGAAACCAGCGATGGCCGGGTCCGGAATACGAACAAGAACAGTACAATTCATTTCCCTCTTGGTGTCTGATGTTCAATGGGATCTTCAGGAGGGCCACCGGCTGTTCGCTTTTTCGTTTCACTCCAATACCTCACGAGAATTTCTTTCTATTAATATTACGAATGTATCGTAGGAGGATCATATGCCGAAGAAACTACTAATTGGTTTCCTATGCTTATTTCTCCTGCCTTTAGGCCTCATGGCCCAAACAGGAAAAATAGCAGGGAAAGTCGTCGATCGGGAGACGGGTGAACCACTGATCGGTGCCAACGTCATCATCGTTGGTACTTCGCTCGGAGATGCGACCGATCTGGATGGCAATTTCGTCATCCTGAACGTGCCGATTGGCAAACACGTATTGAAAGCAAGTTATGTTGGTTACAAGGACATCACGATTAAAAACGTCCTTGTGTCCAGTAACAGGACAACGGATGTGAATTTCCGTTTACCGTCAGAAGCATTCAAAGTAGAAGAAGTCGTCATCGTTCGGAAGCGGCCCCTGGTTGAAAAGAACGTGACGAACTCGACGACAACAAAAACGCAGGAAGATATTGAAAATATGCCGGTTCGTGGAGTGGAAGGAGTCATCGCCACTTCGGCCGGTATTGTCCGGCAAAACGGTCAGATTTACGTTCGCGGCGGTCGTAGTGATGAAGTTCAATATCTTGTCGACGGCGTCAACGTAAACAATCCACTGTTTGGCGGGCGTTCAGTGTCGGTTATTAATAACGCCATTGGAGAAATCAATTTTCAGGCAGGAGGGTACTCCGCTGAATTTGGTGGTGGCAACGCCGGGATTATTTCCACCACGATACGTACCGGTGGACAAAAGTTCAACGTTTCAGGAGAGTTCTTTACCGATAGTTGGGGTACACCGGGCGAGAAAACAATGGGAACCTATCCCTATGGTATCAGCACGTACGTTCTCACTGCAGGCGGGCCGCTGGTTGGACCGGTGAAATTCTTTATCGCCGGACAGAACTCATTCAATCGCACACCCGTCAGGTACTGGGAAGGATTCAATATGACCCAGTATTACGATCCTATTCGTCAGACCCCAGCCTGGCAGAATCTTCCCGATGCGGTCAAGTATCAGCGTGGCGATGACGGTAATTTCTTACCCGATCCCAGTGGGAAATACAAATACCTTCCCAAGGATGGTATCTTCGATCCCCGCCTTGGCGCAAGCGCAGATTTCATAGACATCGTGTACCCGGCAGGAAAGATTCTCAACGCCGCGGGGGAGAGCTACGTAGTGAACGGAAATATTACTGCTGACCTCAACCCCATTAATATTCGTCTCGGTGCGAATTACGGTTATGGCACGAGCCGTGGCGGTGTCGGCATTACCACATTCTTTGCAGAAAAACGCGCAAGCCTGAGCCAAAATGAAAACCTTGCCGCGAATTTGAAGTTTACACACCTTTTGAGTAAAAACACGTTCTACGAACTGAACTTGAACTACTTCTTTACCCGGAATATCAGCATGGATCCGGATTTCAAGCACGATCTCGCTTCCTACGGCGACTCGCTTGCCAATGCGCAGATCGGCTATCCGAACTTCCGTGCGGACGGCCTGGGACCAAATCCCATGTACGGCTTCGGGTATGTTTGGAGCACCTATGGAACTCCGCTTTCAGCATACAGCAAAAGCAAGTACCAGTCCATTGGGGCCAAGCTGGCG
>Ga0256830_1002975_pt1 | contig 10808 bp, 6 predicted proteins | sample 128326metaG_FD_190537 | JGI IMG/M metagenome (GOLD analysis project Ga0256830, IMG submission 190537) | Hydrothermal vent microbial communities from Lau Basin, Pacific Ocean - 128-326 | ecosystem: Environmental > Aquatic > Marine > Hydrothermal vents | place: Pacific Ocean: Lau Basin | collected...
GCAAGGTCTACTTTGATCGTTTGGGGCTGGTGTCGCTGCTCGAGACCGTGCGACGACTCCAGTGTGTTTCATGAACCGCCGGATGCGGAACCGCATGTCCGGTGGTGTGAGAGGACGGCGGGGGTGACCCCGCCTCCTACTCGATATATTGACTTTGATCTAGATCAGAGCTTGGCCGCAGCCGAAAGGTCGGCTTGCGAGGTGCAGCCTTGCGGGACGCAAGGCTCGAGCAGGGGCTTCGGCCAAGGTGCCGCCTCGCAGAAGGCCATAGAGCTTCCGTTGCGATGGAAGAAACGACCGTTCGGACCGCCCGGTGGGTGGGAGAGAAGGGCGAGCACGGATGGAACGACGGCAAAGGCTGAGGCGGTGGCCCCCTGATTCATCTCGGTGAAGGATTCCCCGGGATTGAGCGTGTTGATTTGGCAGTCGCTATGGGGATGGTCGCGTTCGACCTCGGCGGCAAGCGACATGGCGAGGTTGTTCAAGGCGGCCTTGGAGATGTTGTAGGGGCCCGCATCCGGGGTCGAGGCCCATCCTGCTCCGGAGGAAATGAAGAGGATTCGGAGGCCGTCTCCCCCGGTCATCAGCGGGAGGGCCGCACGCGCCGTGAGCCATCCGCCGGTCAGATTCGTTCGCAGCATGGACTCCCATGATTCCCAGGACCATTTCTGTAGAGGGGAGACATCGCCGCGCAAGGGTTCGGCGGCATTGTTGACGAGACCGCCAAGCCGAGCGCTGTGCATTGAGATGGACCGAACGGCATCAGCGACGCTTGCCGGGTTCGCGACATCGCAGGGCAAGATCCGACAGCGCTCGGTGGGGATCCCGAGGCGCGCGATGTCGTTCTTGCTCTCTTCGAGCTTCTCTCGCCTTCGCCCGGAGAGAAACACAGTCGCATCCGCGGCGGCTAGTGCCGCGGCCATCGCATGCCCATAACCGCTACCTGCTCCCGTGATCCAGAAAGATCGGCCCGCGAAAGACGCCCAACGCTCGAGCGGCATGCCGAAACGGTGCTCTTGCCATTCGCGGGAGTCGTAGTCTTCGCGGATTCCCGAGGTGAGCGCCGTTTGAGCGACGATCGAAGGGCTTGAAGCGCTTCGATCGGCGGACCTGGCGTTTTGGAGATGGTCTCGCAGAGCGGCTGCGCCCCATGTGATGACGGTGTCGACCCGTTCGAGCAGGCTCGGGTCCACGTTGTTCTTCCCGGGCGAGGTCATCGCGATCACTTCAATGCCGCTGCGTCGCGCGAGATCGATTTCGTGCTCGAGCCACCGGCGCGCACTGCGGATCTCCCATATCCCATCGGGAACGACGACGACTTGGGATGGCGCGATCTGCGCCTCTAGCCAGCGACGGATGCGGCGACTTCCGTTGTCCGAGTTCGCGGAAAACGCGGGGTCGTGCCAGGGAACGGAGAAATTCCGCCAGCGAAAATCCTCGAGCTCATCAAGTTCTCGAGCGAGGTTCTTCCAATGCTCGTGAAAGCGCCACGCGTGTCCGATGAAGATGTCGTATTCCATGCGATCGCCATCCTTTGTCGACGAAAGTCGAGATCAGCGGATAGGAAGGGAAGGGGTCGGTTTCGCTTCGAGAATCTCACTCTCGATGACCGCCTTGGAGATGTCACGGATGACCCCTTCGCGTTCGAGGACGTCTTCGCGTGTCAGATCGACCTGTGAAAGGTCTTCGGGAATGCCGTAGAACCAACCTTCGTACTCGAGAATCTTGTATCCCTCGAGTCGTCCGACCTCCACCGGCGTGCTCGAAGAAGAAACTTCGCTCTCTTTCCTTGCCGCCGGGCGGGTCTTGCGGGAAATTCCGTGGGGCCGCATCTGCCGAAGAATGTCGTACATGGATGAACCGTAGAGAATCTCCGGGTTCTCGTCTAGGTCCGGAGACTCCCAATCCACCTTCAACTCATTGGGCACGCCGTAGTAGCGTCCATCGAGGCTGTAGATGGTTCTGCCGTCGGCTTGGCCTATGCATTCGAGAGTCTGCGGCAGAGAAATCGCACGGCGGATCTCAAAGCCATCGATGACCGCGCCAACGGCTTTGTTGCCGGGAGACCATACGCCCGCCTTACGGCAGAAGAGATCGACCACGTCCGCTGGCACTGCGTAGTAGGTTCCCTCCGGCCCACGGAGGTAGCTCTGATCGGAGGGAAGTTGTTCCACGCGGCTTTCTCCGAGCGCGCTATCGGCTCGCATGGTCGGCATCTCGGAAGGCGAATAGGTGTCGCCGGCGAGGTTGTCTTCGGCATGCTGACCCGTCTTGTCTTCGATCAGCCGGGAAGCCCAGGGGCCGACCGGAAAACCCTGATCGTAGAGAGTGCGTACGGTGCGATTGAATCGCGCTTCGCGCACTTCATGGTCGATATGGGGATTTTCGCTGTACCAAATCGTCGGCGGGAGTCCTCGGCAATGTTGCTTGTAGATCTCGTCCTTGTCACCGTGGAACTTGATGCCGTGGCTCTCCGGATCCAGCCAGTAGACGCTGCCGTTCGCCAAGGCCAAAGTGTTGATATTCGCCAGTCGACTGATCCATTCCCGGCATTCGAGAATCAATTCGATGCTCTCGTCGATGTCTTCTTCCGTTTCACCGGGGACACCTATGACCCAGTTGACCTCGGTGTAGATCCCGACCTCAGAGCAATCCCTGAGGTTGTTGCGAATCATCTCTCGCGTGTAGCCCTTCTTCTGCAGCTTGAGCGTGTTGTCCGAGAAGGCATCGACTCCGAAGCGCAGGGAGACGAATCCCGCTTTCTTGAGTTTTTCGAAAAACTCGCGTGTGTTGAGCTTATTGATCCGCAGTTGACCACCGAAACGCACCGGCAATCCCCTCGCAATGACTTCGTCGCAGATTTCCAGTAGGCGGTCCGGTTGGCCATTGAGATCACTCTCGTTGAACATGAAGAGATCGCACCCCTGGGCTATCAGCCACTCCAATTCGTCCACGAAATCCTCGGCGCTTCGCACGCGCCAGAAGAATCGCTCCGCACAGAAAGTGCAGCGGGACCAACGACATCCCCGGCTTGCCAGCACAGGGACGAGTTGGTAGCCGTTGAAGTTTCGGTAGATCGAGATGTCGGTCCAGTCGTAGTGGCAGTGATCGAGCAGGTCCAGATCGTGGGGCATCGGCGCCGGCGAGAATCGGTGATCGGGGTCATCGAATCGGGAGAGGATACCCGGGAGATTTTTCGGACGTTCCCCGCCTACGAGAGCCTCGACGAGCGGGCCGATGGTAAGATCCGCCTCGCCGATGCACATGTAGTCGCACTCGGGGAAATCCCGCCGGCCGATATCGTGACTGTAGCAGGAAAAGCCGCCAACGACGACCATGGCATCCGGAAGCATGGGCCGCACACTTCGAATGACTTCGCGGACGAATCCCATGGAACATTCCTGAAGCGAAAAGCCGATGACCTTTGGTGCGGCATGAACGATCTGCGAGGCGAGTTTATCGATGTATTCGCGGAAGTGCTCGACAATCTCCGGCTCGGACCACATGCCGTAGTGCTCGGTCTGCCACGGGTCGACCGGCAATTCCCGCCCGCTCGCAAGTGAGATCGTTCCACCTTCATCGAAGAGACGCCGGATGTGAAACTCGTGGTAGACGATGATATCGACGTCGAGAGTCTGGAAGGAGATGCCGGTCTTCTTGATCGCGTTGTGGACGTAGGCGAGCCCGTTGGGCATCAGGGCGAGGTTTCTCGAGGGGCAATCGATCAGGACCATGTCGTTTCCCGGATCGAGCTTGATCTCGGGAAGCTCGATGGGATAGATGGTGCGAGGAATCGTCACCCAGGAACGTCGAGGAACGAGAGTCGGGTTGATCGACAAGACGATGTCGGCGTCGATTACATCAAAGCGCGATTCGAGCAGCTTCCGCTGGCGCATACGGGGAACAGAGAGCGTGTCGCAAAGGAAGACCGTTTCGATTCCTTGCGGGATGGACGAGGGCGAGATGCGCGGTATGGAACGCGTATCGAAGGCGGAATCGTCGGTTATGACTCCGATGATGTGCTTTGCGAGAGTGGGGCGCGTTTCCAGCAGCGCTTCGAGCATCGGATCGGATCCCCACAGAGCAAGTGATTCTCGACGCTCGAGGTGTGCGGCGATGGCTTCAAGGCATGCTTTTTCGGTATCGCACCCATCGAATCGAAAGCATTGGTGAGCGGAAAATGCGACGAGGGTGGCTTCGGTCCAGCCGGTAAATCCGTTCAGTCTCAGCCCCAACTTTACTTTTCCAGTGTCTGACATCAAAGTTCCTTTCCGAACCCGGTATGATTCACGAACCCTTCAAGCGAGATCAGCGCACAGGATCATCGCTTGAAGGATGCCGGAAGAGCATGGGTTGAACTTAAGTCCGAATGGAAATGAATGACCACAGAAGAAAAGGAAATATATCAGACGAAATTCCGGGATAGGGGACAACCCGATGGTGAGCATCGTGTATGCACCAAGGAGTGTAGACGAAGGCTGGGAGACTGGAGAGATCTTCACCAGGGCAAGACCGAGTTCTGCCGGTCGGCAGCGGCTCAGATCCGAAAGCGCCGGACGGAATCTTGCATGCGCTCGGAAACGGATGCCACCAAGGAAGCGATGTTCTGCGTCTCCTGAGCGCTCTCGACCGTTTCCTGGGACGAAACGACGACGGCTTCGATGGTGTTGGACATCGTCCCACTTGTATTGGCAGATTCTTGAATTCGCTGATTCATCTCGGCGGTCGTCGCGATCTGTTCTTCGACGGCGGCGGCAACGCTGTTTTGAAACTGGGAGATCTGCTTGATCGTCTCGCGAATGCTCGAGATCGCCGAGACCGCAGTGGCCGTGTCGGACTGAATGGCGTCAATTCTCGCCGTGATGTCTTCAGTCGCTTCTGCTGTTGCCTTGGCGAGTTCCTTGACTTCGTTGGCGACGACAGCGAAGCCCTTTCCGGATTCACCGGCCCGAGCGGCCTCGATCGTGGCGTTGAGCGCGAGAAGGTTGGTCTGTTCCGCGATCGACGCGATGGTTTGACTGACCTGAGAAATTCCCTGACTGCTTTCGGCAAGCTGCTGGATGCAAGCACTCGTCGTTTCGGCCTCACCAAGCGCCGTTCGAGCGATGTCGCTGGCTTGGCTGGCCTGAGTGCCGATTTCATGAATCGTCGCCTGCATCTCTTCGGAAGCCGTAGCGAGCGCGGTGATGTTCGCTGTGAAATCGCCGAGATTCATTGCGGTTTCACTCAGTTTGCCCGAGCTGTCGGCGGCACTTGCGAGCATCGCTTCTGCGCGGCGCTGGACCTCATCGGAGGCCTGGGAAAGTTCTGCGGAATCTTGGCGGGTTCCTCCGACGAAGGAGCGAATCGTCTCCAGAATTCCAGCGAATCCACGACTGGTGCGGCCGATCTCATCGTCGGTTTCAACGCAGACTTCGACTTGCAGGTCTCCTTCGGCAACGCTGTCGGCCACATCTGCGAGGGTGGCGAGCTTTTGCAAGGGCTTTCCGATGTGGATTTGAACGAGCAAGTAGAGGCAGAGGCCGAGTGCGAGCCCACCAATCACGGTGATAGTGCCGATGCGGTAGGTTCCGGCGGCAAAGGCAGCCTCTCGTTCATCGACCGGGACGATGAGTTCGAGCACCCCGCGGAGATCTCCAAGCTGCCAGTCGCTCTTCGGTGTTTGAGGATGGGAGTTGTGACACGAGACACAGCCCTCGGCAACCATCAGATCAGCGGAGGCATAGCGCAGGGAGCGGGTTCCATCGTATTCTTCGATTCGGAAGAAGGGGGTCGTCGGGTCTGCCTCGAGATGCTCTAGAGCCTCTCGTTCGAAGTCATCGCGAGCCTTACCATTCTTGCGCCAGGGAAAGGGATACGCGCTGTAGAGGCGGACGGCAAACCCCGACTCTCGCGACAAGATCTCGGACAGATCATGAACCATCGTTGCAGGAAGCGGGATGGCGTTTTCATCGCTCGTGTGATTCTGGTTCACGGCCAGGCCGTTCTTCTTGGCTTTAGCGACCACGTTCTTCGTGTAATAGCTCCGCATCGTAAGGATTTCCGCCGACAGCTTGGCTGCCTCATCCCTGGCCGTATCGAGAGTCTGCTGGGAAGAGAGATTCTTGACGACGAGAATCGAAGCAAGACACACCGCACCCGTGATGAGTAGCGACGGGACGAGAATCTTCGTACGGATTCCAAGATGATTGAACATGGCGCTTCACCGTCCTTAGGGGCTTTCCGTTTGGAATAAGCCCCATGCGATACAATCTCCCAACGTATCGGTCGGAGGCGTTCCGTCTTGATTCGAATGTTCAAGGCGAAATCCGAGCGCTCATTTCGATGGTCCTGCTAGAGTGGAAATCTCGCAGATTTCCCTTCTCCGATTTCCTCAAGAGCTCCTCGTGGAACTCCCGAGGCCTCCTACGCCGAAACACAAACATCCTTAGCGTGAGTTTCGACGCGGTATTATTTGCCATCTGAAGATGGTGGCGATGAGCGCTTGAACGAAAGCAAGGCTTTCCACTTAGCGCTCAATCTTGAATGGTGATGTTTGGGGGAGTTGCAGTCGCTTGTTTGCAACGCGACGTACAAGGAGATGAATTCGAGTTTTTCTTGGGGCAGATCGCACAATTGTTGGAGGCTCGTGTGCCTCTTCACGCAGATGGAGATATCAGAAAAGCAAGAGTTTTCCGGAACGAAGGGGCGCGAGTCGCGAAGAATGCTGATCGTGCACCGGTACGGGATGCAGAGCCGTCGGCAAGGAAACGCGATTCGGAACGCCTACGGGGTAAGGGAGGGGAATTCGTCGGAGCCGAGGGGAATCTGCGTGGTACCGCCTCGTCGTGGTTTTCCTGATGTCCGTGGATGTAGGAGTGTGCGCGGATCCGGCCGGAACGAGTATTGCAACTCTCCGACTTGTGAGATCAAGGCCCGGGGCTTTCACGCGTGAAAGAGGCCCGGCGTTCAAACCGAGCCTCTTGAGCTTTCTGTCCCACCCGGGAGAAAGGAGAGAGGCCGTGAGAATCGGGCGAAGTGTCGATGTCTTGGTGGTGGGAGCGGGTCCCGTCGGTATGATGACCGCCCTCGCGCTCGCCGAGAAGAATCACAAGATCGCCATTGTCGATAAGTCATGGCGAACGAGTTCGCAGAGCTATGCTTTGGCGTTGCATCCCGCGACGGTGCGTTTCCTGCGTGAGCGGGGCTTGGTGCACGAAGCCCTTCGCGGGGCGCATCCGGTCACGGAAGTCGCGATTTACCATTCGATGGCGGCTCGGGCGGGCACGGTGTTGCCCATCGGTGGCGGTGGTGGATTTCCTTTGCTCGTCTTGCCGCAGAACGAATTCGAATCGGCGCTCGAGGGGGAACTCGAGAAGCGAGGCGTGCGGGTCCGCTGGAATCACCGTGCGGCGGCGATTTCCGAAGATGGCAAAGGTGTCAGCGTCCTAGTGGAAGAACTCGAGAAGTACACAGGAGGCTACTCCGTCGCAACGATGGAGTGGGTCGTCAGTCGAGCGAGGCACGTTCATGCGCAATACCTCGTCGGGGCGGATGGGCACCGGTCGATCGTACGACGGCACCTCGATGCGGACTATCGTGAGGCCGGACGTTCGGAACTCTTTGCCGTTTTCGAGTTCGAATCTGATAGGCCGGCGGATTCGGCGATGAGCCTCGTGCTCACTGAAGAGACCTCCAATGTGCTCTGGCCCCTCGGTGGTCACCGCTGGCGGTGGAGCTTCGAGCTGCAGGGAGAGCACGACTTCGCAGAGGAGCGTGAAAAGCATCGTGTTTCCATGCATTTCGGTGATGAGTGCTTTCCTGCGCTAGATGCCGGAGCGCTCACCTCGTTCATCGCTGCGCGTGCACCGTGGTTCGATGCTTCGGTCGAGCAGGTGCACTGGTCGCTTGCCGTGCGCTTCGAAAGAAAGTTGGCTCGCCCGGTCGGTGCGCGAAGATGCTGGATGGTAGGAGATGCCGTCCATCTGACCGGCCCGGCAGGGGTGCAGAGCATGAATGCCGGATTGGCCGAGGCGCTCGAATTGAGCGGTGCGATCTCGGAGGCGCTGCGTGGTCGGGGAACGGATGCACTAGAAGGTTACGCAAGGGGAACGGAAGCAGAGTGGCGGAGGCTGCTCGGGCTCGAACGCCGTTTCCGTCCGGGAGCCGTGACCCCTCCGTGGATTCGTAAGAACTGGGATCGCATTCTTCCCGCCCTACCCGGTCACCGCGAAGACCTCGATCGTCTCGCCGGGGCACTCGGCTACGTCGATCGTCCGCCGGATATCGGAGACCAGGGGGGGCTCGATGTGGACCGGCATCCTCTGGAATCGAGGTGATGCGCGCGGGAGTTCTCGGGCATGATCTTCAGGTCGCGTCGTCCCGGTTTTCTGCGAGAGCGTTGGGCAAGATCATACGCGGATCTTGATGCGAAGATCGACGGCGGTGGCGCCATGTCTCTGGGCGATGACGGGATTGAGGTCGAGTTCTAGGACTTCGGGTATGTCCTCGACGAGCGCGCCGACTCTGGCGATCAGAGACTCGAGCGCAGGGATATCGACGCCCGGGCGGCCGCGGTAGCCCGCGAGCACGGGGTGAATCCGCAGTGACTTGAGCATCTTCTTGATGTCCTGGTCGCTCAGCGGGGTGATGCGCATGGCGATGTCTTTGTGCACCTCGACGAGCGTTCCTCCAGCTCCGACGACGACGAGCGGGCCGAAAGAGGGATCGTGCGTCACGCCGACGAGGATCTCTACGCCGTCTCCCATCATTTCCTGCACCCACCAGTGTTCGCTCGCTTCGGCAAGGCCGTGTTCTCGGAGTTGCTTGGCCATGTCGTCGATCGCGTCTTCGATCTCAGTGCGCGTCTCGAGTCCCAAACGGACCGCACCGAGATCGCTCTTGTGTATCGAAGCGGCTGGTTTGATGACGACGGCGCTTGCGAGTTCTTGCTGAAAGCGGCAGGCCGCCTCTGCCGTATCGACCACGGTCGAGCGGACCATCGGAATTCCGTAGGCTTTGAGCAGAGCGATGGCGTCTGAGACCGGGAGCCACGCCGAGCGAAGACCGGGAACTCGCGCGAAGGAACGACGAGAAGGTTCGATTTGGGACCTGGAAAGGGCCTCGGCCTGGGCTCGCTCGACGATTTGTCTTGCTTCGGCGTGTGCCACGCCGTGCGGGCGAATGATCTGTCCTTCGTCAGCGCGTTTCCATTCGGCGTGAGCAGCGACACGGGCGAGCGCTCGCGCAGCCTCTTCGGGAAACGGGTAGGCGGGCAGGCGCGCTTCGGCTAGAGCCCGGGGGATTCCCTTGGCATTCATGAATACGGAGAGGATGGGTTTTTCGTCGGGAACGAGCGCTCGCGCTTCGGCGACGGCTTGGGCGACGTCGTCGGAATGCGTGTATCCGGGAGGGATGAAGATGACGATCACGGCGTCGATCTCGCGTGCTTGGCCCAAGACGCGCAGCGCCCGGCCGTAGTCGTCGGCCGTGGAAGAGGCGATCATATCGACGGGGTTGTCGACACCGGCTTCGGGAGGGAGAAACGCGCGGAGGCGTTCGCGAGTCTCCGCCTCGAACGATGGGACCTCGAGGCCATGAGACTCGCAGGCATCCGCCGCCAAGATCCCCAAGCCTCCGCCATTCGTCACAATGGCCACGCGTTTGCCGGGTGGTAGCGGTTGCGTCGAAAGCAGCGTCGCGACGTCGAAGAGCTCTTCGAGGGTGTCCGTGCGGATGATCCCGGCTTGAGCAAAGAGCGCATCGACGGCCGAGTCGCCCGCGGCGAGGGCGCCGGTGTGCGATGACGCGGCTCGTGCGCCGGCTGATGTTCTCCCGGATTTGACGGCAACGATGGTTTTTTTTCGCGAGATCCGTCGAGCGATGCGGCTGAATTTGCGAGGATTGCCGAAGGACTCGAGGTAGAAGAGAACGACGTCGATATCCGGATCGTCCTCTGCGTGCAGTAGGATGTCATTTCCGGAAATATCCGCTTTGTTTCCCACCGAGATGAACTTCCCGATTCCCAAGCCGAGGCGGTCGAGATGCTCGATGACCGCCATACCGAGGGCGCCCGATTGAGAAGAAAAGAGAATCCGTCCGGGTTCGGGGAAGATCCGAGAGAACGATCCATTGAGCCGCACGCCCGCCGCCGCATTCATCAAGCCCATGCAGTTCGGGCCGACGATCCGCATCCCGTCCGCACGTGCGCGTTGGAGTACGAGTTCCTGCCGGCGGATCCCTTCTTCCGATGCTTCGGCGAATCCGGCGGAGACGATACATGCTGCGCGAACGCCTAGGCCGCAAGCTTCGGAGACGACATCGAACACGAAGCGAGCCGGTACGCAGATGAAGATCATTTCCGGAAGAGTCGGACAAGCCGCGAGATTCGGATAGGCGCGTACGGACTGAACGACATCGGAAGCCCGGTTGACCGGGTAGACCGCGCCCTGAAAACCCCCTCTTAGGAGGTTTTCGAAAACCAAGCCGCCGATGCTCAGCGGGTCGCGACTCGCACCGACGACGGCGACGGAGGCCGGGTTGAAGAAGCGCTCGAGCGCGGCATGCGCCGCCGTTTTCTCATCCTGGTCGAGGTTTTCGAGGTATCGATCGGTCGTTTCGACCTCGAAACGGGTTCTAAGGCGATCGGTACCGATGGCGGAACTTTCGTATCTCAGGCCGAGGTCCTCTAGCAGTCGAAGGATGGCGTCATTATTGGATAGATAGTCGCCTGTCAGTGATGCGATGCCGGCTTCACGAGCCGTTTTCGCCAAGCGGCGAAGCAGGGCACGGCCGATGCCGCGGCCCTGATGAGCGTCTTCGACCAGAAC
>Ga0256830_1002976_pt1 | contig 10806 bp, 9 predicted proteins | sample 128326metaG_FD_190537 | JGI IMG/M metagenome (GOLD analysis project Ga0256830, IMG submission 190537) | Hydrothermal vent microbial communities from Lau Basin, Pacific Ocean - 128-326 | ecosystem: Environmental > Aquatic > Marine > Hydrothermal vents | place: Pacific Ocean: Lau Basin | collected...
TGGCGCCTTGATCTCCAGACTCTTGCGCGCCTCCTCGAGCTGTTCGATCTTCATCTCGTGCGTCTTTCTTTGAATCTGAAGCAGTTCGAACTCGGTCTTGGCTCTAGCTTCGATCGTTTCTTCCTTACGCTGATAATGTTCCTTTTTCTGATCGAGCAGTTCCCGGCTCGTCTGGGAATCGATGATTTCATATTTCGAAAACAGCGAAGCATCGGTCAGCGCGAAGTCCTCGGCCAAGTCCAATTCTTCCTGGCTCAGTTCTTGACGGTTCCGCACCTCCCGTCGATCTTTTTCGAGTTCTCGCTCCTTCGCTTCGATACGGAGATTCTGCAGATCCACCTTATTCGTTGCCTGACGTTCATCGGCCGCGATGATCTCGTCCGACAGCACGATCAACACCTCGCCCTTCTTCACATACCTGCCCTCAGGCATGATCCAGCGAATCGTCTGCCACCCACTGAGCCGGGCCGGGATCTTGACGTCGACATGGCGCACCGCCTTGAGTTCTCCTCGTGCCGAAATCGTCTGCTCGAAAAGACCCCGTTCGAGCAAAAGCGTCGGTATGCGTGTCCCGCTCCGATCGGCGCAAGCCGCGAAAAAAAGCGTGAGAACGAGAGGAGCAACTCTCCTCGCCGATCTCGTCACCCTCGCACGGAAAACGATGCTCATTCTTCGCCGACCCCGCGCACGAGCACGCGCACGCCCTCTTCGACCCCGCTGAGCACTTCGATGACTCCTCCGGACCGGCGGCCGACTTCCACGGGAACGCGTCGAAGTCGGCCCACCGCCCCGCCTGCGCGGAGGTAGGCACCGGCCGATCCAAAGTTGACGGCATTCTCCGGCACGAGCAGCGCATCGCTGATCGCCTCCACCGTAATGGCGACTTGTGCAGCCATCCCCGGACGCATCAGATCGGAATCCGGGGCATCGATATGGACCGTCGCATCGAAGACCATGCTCGGTTTTTCCAGCGATCGCGGGCGAAAGAAACGTCCCAACGACTCGATCCGACCATGAAAAATTCGGCTGGGATCCGCATCGAGTCGAATCTCCACCGCTTGTCCTACCTGGACCCTGCCGGCATCTGGTTCAGGAATCTCCGCCGCCACTTGCATCCTCTGAAGATTGGGAAGTTCCATGATGACCTGTCCCGGCCAAGCGTCATCGCCTCGCTTGTATTTCTCATTGTTCCAACGACGCGCCTTGTAGACTACGACTCCGGCCTGCGGCGCTTTGATCGACATCCTTTCGATGCAGACCTCGTAGCTCGCGAGTTCCTCTCGTGTGCGGCGAACCCGGCCTTCGACCTCGCGAACGGAAGCCTCACCATTCCTGCGCTCGACTTTGAACTTGTCTCCGACCGCCTTCAATTGCATCTGCGCCATTTCGTGATCCAAGTGGGCCTTGCGGATCTCGATGGATGAGGACTCTAGGGCCGACGCCTCCGTCTTTTGGCGGGCCTTGATGGCGGCGATTCGCGCCTCGGCTTGGTCGAGCTCGAGCTGCGTGATCTTCGCTTCGACCTCGAGCCGCACCTTTTCCAGTTCTTTGAGCGCCGCATCGAGACCGGAGCGCAGAAGGTCTCTTTTTTCGCGCAGATCACTCGTATCGAAAGCCAACAGAAGATCGCCTTCTTGGACATCGGCGCCTTCGTCGGCCATCTCGCTGATCTCGAAATCCCAAGTGCAGTCCACGTTGCTCGGCACGGAGATGATGGAAGATTCAGCCGATTCCAGTTCCCCGGTCGCCTGTACTTGAATCTTCATCTCGCCGCGCTCGACGACGACCCAAGAACCCCGTACCTCCCGCGAAGAGAACACGGAATAGCCGGCTGCGATCAGCGCGATGCACGAGATCGCAGCGAGGATCGCGATGCGCCGACCTATGGTGCGTCTCTTTTGAATGAGAGGTCTATCGACGCTCTTCATTTCGACGGGAACTCCAAGACGACTCCCTCGCGGATTCCCGCCTCGTCACCGAGTGCGGCGCGAAAATCATCCCGCCCGACGATGGAGACCTTGACCGGCGACTTTCCCTTGGGGCGCACAAAGGACTCGCCATTCTTCTCGGAGATATAGTCGAGAGGAACGAGAAGCGCATCCGGTTCTTCCTGAATCACGACCTCGGCAACGACGCTCATCCCTGGGCGCATCTTTTCGAGGTCGAGTCGTTCGAGCGAGATGATGACCTCGTAGTAGGGGCTCTTCGATCGGTTGCCGAGACTCTGACTGACCGCCGATACCGACTCGATGGTGCCGGGATACTCGTCTTTGAGATAGGCATCTAGGCGCACATTGACTTTTGCGCCGACGGCCAAGCGATCGCGATCCACTTCGTTGACCCAGGCGCGGACCGCCATGCTTTCGACCTGAGGAATCTCGACCAATCCCTGATACTGATAGACGGTATCCCCGACTTGAACTTTGCGGCCGACATTCCAGTGGATCTTGTAGAGCACGATTCCCGAACGCCTGGCACGAATCGTCATCGCCTCTAGGTAGGCCTTCTTGCGTTCGAGTCTGCGTCGAATCCCTGCAGCTTCTATCTCGAGTTCTTTGATCTCGGAGGCTACGACGGTATCGTGCGCATCTAGCGCCAACCTTGCGTCATCATATGCGATCTTCGCCTTCGCCAGCGCCAACCTATTCTCTCGGTGCTGTTTTTCGCTCTGCAACGATTTGGGAATGGATGCATCCAAGGCGGCTTTCTTTTTCTCGATCTCAGCCTTCTTGTACTCTATTTCCAAATCCAGACGCTTCGCCTTCCCTGCCGATCGCCGAATGGCGATTTGTTCTTGCTTCTCGATCAGAGATGCTTCCTGCTGAACGATGTCGCTGAGAAGGTTGGCAGTATCCAAACGCACGATCGGATCGCCCGCGTTCACCGCGCTTCCCTCTTCGACGATCCATTTGACTTGCATCCGCCACTGATCGCTCGGAGGAACGCTGTAGTCCTCGCTATCGAGGGCGGCCAACGTTCCGGTGAGCAAATGAACCTGCTTTAGGGTACCGCGTTCGACCACGACCTCCTGCGACGAGGACTTCCCGTATGCCGATGTCGGAGCGGATACGAGGGCGACAGCCCATACGAGGAGAAGCCAATAGGGCCGACTACGTGCCATCCTTCACCTCGCTGATGATCTTGCCGTCCCTCATGGTGATGACGCGACGGGCGTGCGCGGCAACTTCTTCGTCGTGAGTCACGACGAGGAGCGTATGGCCGCGGCGGTGCAGGTCGGTCAGGAGATCCATGATCTCCACCGAGGTGACGCTGTCGAGATTGCCTGTCGGCTCATCCGCAAGAATCACCGAGGGATGACCGACCAAAGCTCGTGCAACCGCGACACGTTGGCGCTGTCCGCCGGAAAGTTCGGACGGGCGGTGATGCATGCGATCTTCCAAACCCACCATCACCAGCTTCTCGTGGGCTCGACGGCGTCGTTCCTCCCGTGAAACTCCAGAATAGATCAAAGGAAGCTCCACGTTGTCCAGGGCCGTCAGGCGCGGCATCAGATTGAAGGTCTGAAAGACGAAGCCGATCTCTCGGTTGCGAATTTCGGCCAAGCGATCGTCGCTCAGATGAGCGATCTCCTTCCCCTGCAAGGAGTAGCTTCCCGAAGAAGGCGTATCGAGACAGCCCAAGAGATTCATCAGTGTAGACTTGCCGGATCCGGACGATCCCATGATCGCCAGAAACTCCCCCTCGGCGACCTCTAGCGACACTCCATCGAGCGCCCGGACGGTCACTTCCCCCATGGGGTAGTGCTTCTTGATGTCTTCAAGTCGAATCATCAACACCCCGAGCGGCATTCTCACACCACGCCCGCATACCTGCCACTTATGAAACGACTACGTTTCTCATGGCTGAAACGTCTACTGCAGGCGGCGAAATGGTGTGTCGGGTTCACGGACTAGAGTGCCCGGACTAGAATTCGAGGTCTTGGCCTTCCTGCAGGATATGAAACCCTCGACTGATGACCATCTTGCGCTCTTGCGACGCTTTCTCGAGGACCGGGTTCGAGTGATTGAAGTGTGTAAAGTACACCGTCGGCCGGCCCTGATCGACGAGGCCTTGAAGAAGATCCATGGTCGTCGTCATCAAGGGATGACCGATGGAGTCCACGCTGCGGCCGGGAAGTTCGTCGAGAGAAAAGAAGGTTCCATCCACCAAGAGCACGTCCACCTCACGAAAGAGTTCCATCGGAGGTGTGTCCCACTTCTCCCAGGGTTCGGTATCCGGGATATACAAGATGCGCCGCTTGGGTCCGCGAAAAAGAAAGCCGACCGTATCGGCGTACTCGTCCCGATGCGGAACCTTCACGAAGTCGACGGATACGCCCTGCGCGACCTTTTTGCCGTCTCCGGGCACGACTTCCTCGAGCACGATATTTTCGATCTCGACGAGTTGACTCCACGGTGCATTGCGAGCGAGAAATCGCGCCATGGCAGGCGTCACGTAGACCGGCAAACGCTCGGTGTGAATGGCCTCGAAACCGAAAAAAGCCAGTCCGGTGTAGTGACCGAGATGCGCATGGGTCAGAAATACGCCGTCGACCGGATCTCGATCGACGCGGCCTGCAGGAGGCGCGCTCACGTCGCTCAAACGCTCGAGCTGGCGGCGAATGTCCGGAGTCGCATCGATCAAGTAGGTCGCGGACTCTTCGGGCAGAATCAATGCGAGCGAGGCGACGAGACGAGCAGCCGAAGGGTCGCTTCTTGCATCTTCGCAGCGCTCGCAACGGCACGCGGCGTGCGGGATACCCCCGTCTTGGGCACTGCCTAGAACTCGAAGGCGCGGCCCGTCCCCGGCCGAAGCCGACCCGCCGGCCTCCTCCTCCGGCATGCACGACACCAACGATGCTCCACACAGCAGCGGTACCAAGAGCCGGTGGTACCCGAATTTCATTTGATGACGGCCAGTAGGGCCTCGACGAGCCTTTCGACCGAGGCTTCGGTGGTGAATGCACCGAGAGAGAAGCGGAGAGAGGAGCTTGCGCGCCCGTGGTCCATTCCCATGGCGGTGAGCACATGAGATGCGCTGCCTTTGGCGGCGGCGGCACCGGCGGCGACGGAGTAGCCGCGTTCGCCGAGCGCTGCAACCATTTCCATCGCCGTTTGGTCGGGAAAGAAGACATTCAAGGTATTGGAAAGCCCGCTGTCTCCGTTTTTTTGAATGCCGGGGAGGCTTTGCACGAGCCCATCCCAGAGGCGCTCGCGTAAACGAAGGATCTCGTCGTGACGGCCGAACGCCCCCGTCTCGAGAATCTCGAAGGCCTTGGCGAAAGCGACGATACCCGGGGTGTTTTCGGTTCCGCTCCGCATTCCGTCTTGCTGACCGCAGCCGCGGATCATCGGCGGCAGATCGACCCCGCGACGGATGTAGAGAACACCGCAGCCTTTGGGCGCGTACATTTTGTGCGAACTGAGGGAAAGCAGGTCACAGCCGATATCCTCGACTCTGAAGTGGATCTTTCCCAGAGCGGCCACGGCATCGCAGTGAAACAAGACCCCGCGGCGCCGACAGATCTCCGCGATCCGGTTGACCGGCTGAAGGGTACCGACCTCGTTGTTCGCATACATGATCGAGACGAGGAAGGTCTCGTCGCGCATCGACGCCTCGAGTGCGTCCACCAAAACCCTTCCGTCTTCGTCAACCGGCAACAAGCTAAGATCGAAGCCCTCGGCCTCGAGATGGCGCACAGGTTCGAGCACTGACTTGTGCTCGATCGCCGATACGATCACATGCCCTCGGCCGCGCAAGGCGGCCGACGACAGAAGAGCCCAGTTGTTCGATTCCGTGCCACCGGAAGTGAAATAGACCTCCCGGCTCTCCGCACCGAGATGACCTGCAATGACCTCGCGGGCCTGTTCGACCTCCGCCTTTGCGCGCCGCCCCTCAGGATGGGGCGCGGCCGAATTGCCGATGGCCCGCTTCAAGCCGTCCGCGTACACCTCCGCCACCAATGGGTGGACCGGAGTCGACCCGGCGTAGTCGAAATAACGCTCGATGCTCATCCGCCGAATCCCGCGCGATCCGATTCCGTCTTCCGCCAAAACTGAATCAGACCCCAGAAGTGCTCGGTGAATTGCTCCCATTCGTGCTCTGGGAACAGGGCCTGAACTTTCTCGCGAACGGCGTTTTTGGCCTGATCCGTACCGAAAAATTCCCAAGCCACTTCATCGAGGTGCGCCAAATGCTGCGCGCAGAACTCCTCGAATCGCTCGCTCTCGAATCGTTCGCGTCCGATTTTCGCGTAGGCCGCCAACCGTTCGCGCGGCGTCATCTCTTCGGCGGCGATTTCGTAGTATGGCGCCCAGTCGAGATTCACCTGCATCTTTCGATTCGTCGCCGCACAAAAGACCGCCCAGCGAATATTCGCCTTGATCAGCCACGGAAAGTGATAGTGAAGCGACGTGACCTGAGAATCCGGACACGCATTGGCGAAATCGATCAGATGAAAGCCATCTTCGTTGCGCAAGACTTCGCATGAATTGAAATCCCAGCCGAAGAAAGAGTTGATCGTCATCGCCATGTCGCACAACGCACTGTACTCCGCTTCATCGACGAATTCGAAATCCACCTTGTAGCGCTCGTGCAGCGATGCGGACGGATCGTAGCGAATGACGTTGACCTGCGGCCCCATTCCCAAGCAGCGAACGAAGAGGTCGTAGTTTTCGACACTCTTTTGAATATGCATCACCATTTTGCCGCTTTGCTCGTAAGCGGCCTCGAGCGCTTCTTGCGAGTCGATACGACTGACGCCCTTCCATCCGCCGCCGTCATAGGGCTTCATGAACATCGGGTAGCCGAGCTTCGCGCCCACCTCTCCAAGGTCGAAGATCTTGGCGTAGCGCTCGAGCGTCGGCTGTAGATCGTCGCTCTCGTCGTATTCCTTGGGCGGCAGCATCCATGTCTCGGGTACAGGCAAGCCGAGTTTCATCATCGCGCAGTAGGAGGTGTGCTTTTCCATCGACTGCAGGGACCACGGGTTGTTGAACACATAGAGGCCGTCCATGACCACAGCCTTCTTGATCCACTCTCGCCTCGTGCGATACCAGTGTGTCAAACGGTCTATGACTAGGTCGTAGTCGCAGCCCTGCGACAGGCTGTACGGTTCGATCGTCGCCCGTTCGACTGCGAAACGAATCGAATCGCCGCCGAGCTTGATCGATAGATTCAATCGGTCCATCAGTGCTTCGAAGCAGATCGGCCAACAGATATCCGCTCCGAGCGACAACCCGATTTTTCTTGTGATCTCAGCCATGAGTACGTTCCATCAATCGCATCCTCTCTTGTGCCTGTATCGAGCGCGCTATTCGTATACCATCCAGAGCGGCCCGGGAAACAACCACGACAGCGATTCACGAAGGCCATCCCGCCAATTGTCCCAAGTATGCCCATCGCGGGATTCCGCGTAGCGAATGCTCATCGGCGTCGCCTGGAGGAGGGGCACGAGCGATCGGTTCTCGTAGATCAGCGATTCGTAGATCCCACAAGTCACGAAGATCTTCTCCGCCGGCCTTCCGGGATTCTTGCGGAACTCGTTGACGAAGTCGACGACAGGATCGAACGCCGGACCCTTCTCGTGCCGCCCGATATCGGTGAAGGCAAACGATCCGCTTTGCAAGAGGAGGCGCGAGAAGAACCCCGGGTACTTCCACGCCGCGTGTAGAGTCGCGACCGCTCCGAAGCTCGCCCCCATCATACCGCGATATTCGGGCTTGCGGTAAGTCGGAAAACGCTCTTCGATCATCGGAACCAATTCCTCGACGATGAAGCGGGCATGGGTCTCGTTCGCAGCATATTCCTCGAGCCTACGCGGAGATTCCGTCATGACGGCAATCAGCGAAGGAATCTCCAATCGATGAATCAAGTTGTCCAACACCGTCTTCAATTCGGCGTAGCGCATGTACTCCGCACCGTCGTGCACGACCAGAAGCGGGTACTTCCGCCCTCGACGAAACCTCGCCGGCAGGTAAACCTGGATCGGACGAGGCTCCCCGAACACATCCGAGCCCAATACGAGTTCGTCGATCGAGCCCGCCCTAGCTTCGGGATCGTTCTTCGTCCACGCGGGCGTCTCGTATCCTTCGGAGGCGCAGACCGAGTTCGCTCCGAACGGATCGCGTGCTTCGTTGGGGTTGAGTGGATCGCGAATCAGACGACGGCGGCCGCGCTCGGAAAGCCCGATCTTGTATTCGATCCGGGATTTGCGCGGCACATCGACCGTCAGATACCAGAAGTCCGTCCCTTTCAAGCGGTGAAAGGGCTGCGAGGTCGGTAGACCGAAGATGAAGTGCTGCAGTACGACCTCCTCGGCCTCTCCTCGATAGACGAAGGTGATGCTTCCCTTCTCGACGATGGGGAAGGTGCGGCCCTCCATGAAGGCGTCGATCGTCTCTGCGTCGATGCTCGATAGATTCTCCAGTTCTTGGACGGCGAGACTCACGAGACCGCCCCCATATCCTGAACCTGACCGTCGGGGAGCAGAAGATAGGTTTCCGGCCCCGCAATCCATCGCGTCTCATCCCAGTCCATTCGAGAACCTTCGTCCATCGCCACCGAAAGGGCCGGTTGAAAGCGCCGCGCGAAAAGGGAGACACGTGTTCGATCGCTGAGTTTGAGCCGATGGCGCGCGCCGGGAAGCGGAACCACCCCGTGATGCAATCCGAGGCCGACATCGAAGATCTCGGCATTGCCTTGCCCCTGCGGCGGCAAATCGTGAAACAGAACCAGTTTCTCCGACAACGCCATCGCCCCGGCCGACCACGCGATGATCGGCAGATCCTCGAGCCATTCGCCGAAACCGAAAAGCTGCAAACGATTGAAAAGGACCGCGACGTGCCCCCCGGCGATGAGCACCGCCGCTGCGCCGCTCATCTTCTCGAGAAACCTCTCTCTCTCTCGGACGACGGCGGGTCGTTCGGTGGGCGCCCACTCCTTTTCGAAATCCGCGCGAATCGCCCGAATGCACTCGAGATGGTGCGCATCGAGCGTGCGCACGGCCTCGATCGCTGCGGTTCGCTCCCCTTCCAATACGGGCCCGTCGTCCTTTCGCGAGAGAAGATCGCGAGCTGCGCCGAGCGTATAGTCCAAGCGAATCCGATAGTACCTCTGCAATTTGCGGAGTTTTTCTTGACGTGCTGCGAGCGCGTGGGCCAAGTCCCTATCCTGACGGAGAACCGCTTCGTGACGCTGATAGAGCGCGAGGTGTCGGGTCTTGACTCCCAAATGCTCGTCGAGTTCTTGGACTTCCGCCTCCCGCTCCTGCCATCCCGCCGTGATCGAGACCAGCGGCCCCTCCCTCCGCAAATGCTGCACTGCGTCACCCACCGTTGGGCGGTGCCTTTGGGGTCCGAGTATCGAGATCTTTCCCATCGCGCGGCGCCTTCCTCGGGCTGTCCGAAGGCATGGAGCCGACCGCCCCGTGCCGAAGAAACAGTTTAGCCCGCTGCGGGCGCTCAGGGCACTCTCTTTGTAATATGTCGGGACCGCCGGGTCTCCGCTCAACCGGACGATCCGCCTGACTCGAGGAGCAAGAAGACATGATCACGATCCGCCCTGCTTGGCATCGACTCTCCATCGGCGTTTTCGCCGTGCTCGCCGCTCTTGCCTGCGGCGCCAACGCCGGTGAGACGCCGCCTTCGAGCGGCGACTCCAAAGCCGGCGGAATGTACGCGGTCTTTGATACCTCGATGGGCGAGATCCGCTGCCGGCTGCACTTCAAGCGCGCACCGATCACGGTCGCCAATTTCGTGGGATTGGCCACCGGCGAGAAAGAATGGAAGGACCCGAGCACGGGCGAGATGGTCAAGCGCCCCTTCTACGACGGCTTGAAGTTCCACCGGGTGATCAAGGATTTCATGATCCAAGGAGGCTGCCCGCTGGGGAACGGCATGGGCGGGCCGGGTTACAAGTTCAAAGACGAGTTCTCGCGCGAACTGCGCCACGACGGCCCGGGCGTGCTTTCCATGGCCAACTCCGGACCGGGCACGAACGGAAGCCAGTTCTTCATCACTCACAAGGCCACTCCCTGGCTCGACAACAAACACACCGTCTTCGGCAAATGCGCCGAGGGTATGGACGTCGTCAATGCCATGGCGACGGTCCCCATGACCGGCCCGAACGGAAGCACACCGGTCAAGGACATCTTGCTGAAGAAGCTGACCATCGTTCGCGAAGGAGAAGCAGCGAAAGCCTTCGACTGGAAGAGCACGTGGAACGCGTACAGCGAGGCCAAGGAGCGTGAAGACAAGGAACGGAAGGCCGCGCTCGACGCAAAACTCGCGACGATGGCAAAGACTCTGTCCTTTGATCTCGGCGCGAAGAAGACATTGCGCCCGGGTCTCGACTACGTCGTACGCAAAGCGGGAAACGGCACCAAACCGAAACGCGGACAGAAGATCCGCGCACACTACAGCGGCTATCTTCTCGACGGCGCGAAATTCGACTCCAGCGTGGATCGAGGGCAGCCGTTCGTCACGCCCATCGGCGTTCGGCGTGTGATTCCCGGCTGGGATATCGCCTTTTTGGACATGTCGGTGGGCGAAAAACGCGTGCTGATCATCTCGCCGGAACTCGCTTACGGCGCGCGGGGCGCCGGTCGCGCAATTCCCCCGAATGCCACTTTGATCTTCGACGTGGAATTGCTCGGCATCGAGTAGTCCCAGCGTGGCGCGAAGATTGTTAATGCGAAAATGACCGCGGGCGGGATTTAGCAATCTTCGCGCCACGCTGAACGAAGCCAGTCGACCACGTCGTCGACTTCGGCAGGCGTATGCCAGCCATGAAATGCGATGCGAAGAT
>Ga0256830_1002977_pt1 | contig 10794 bp, 4 predicted proteins | sample 128326metaG_FD_190537 | JGI IMG/M metagenome (GOLD analysis project Ga0256830, IMG submission 190537) | Hydrothermal vent microbial communities from Lau Basin, Pacific Ocean - 128-326 | ecosystem: Environmental > Aquatic > Marine > Hydrothermal vents | place: Pacific Ocean: Lau Basin | collected...
ACCAATTCTGTCGCGCGTTGTTGCATGTCCGGCGGGTAACCGTGTTTGCGCAGAATGCGCTTCACCAGAACACGAATTTGAGCACGCGCGTTTTCACGAACCTGCCAGTCGATAGTCACATTCTGCTTCACGCGGTCAACCAGTTCCTGTGCCAGAAATCGGAGTTGTTCGTCGCCCATCACGTCCCGAGCGCTCTGGTTTTCAGCTAACGCATCGTAAAACGCCACTTCATCATTCGTTAAGCCGAGTTCCTGTCCGCGAGTTTGGGCCTTTCGAATATCCTTAGCCAACTGAATGAGTTCTTCGATTACTTGAGCTGCTTCAATTGCACGATTCTGATACTTGCGAACGGCCTGCTCCAACATGTCAGCAAATGACCGAGCTTGGACAACGTTCTTGCGCATGTGGGTTCTGATCTCGTCGTTGATCAGCTTCTTTAGAAGTTCCAGTGCCAGGTTCCGCTGCGGCAGTTGTCTTACTTCCGTCAGAAACTCGTCAGATAAGATCGAAATGTCTGGTTTCTCGAGACCAGCCGCAGCGAAAATGTCAACCACCTCGGTAGAGTAGACCGCGCGTGATATGAGTTGCCGAATCGCAGACTCCATCTCATCCGGTGTCCTCTCCGACTCGGACACCGTGGCTTTGACAAGAGCCGAACGGATCTCCTGGAACAATCCCACTTCATCTCGAATCGCCAGAGCTTTCTCGTGGGGGACTGCCAATGCAAAGGCTTTGGAAAGGGCTGAGACGGCCTGGAGATAACGTTTCTTGCCGTCATCCAGGCCAAGGATGAACTCCATTGTTTGAGCGATTGCGCTCATCCTTTTAGCCGCTTCAGTGGTTAGAATAGCCTCGTAATCGAAGCCGTGGAGCATGTCGCGCACAACCTCGTACTTCTCCATCATCACGGCGACAGCCTGCTCCTGGTCGACCGTAGCCTGGCCTTTTCCACCACTGGCGGTGTACGTGTGCAGTGCCCGTTTGAGGGCGTCAGCGATGCCGAGATAGTCAACTACAAGCCCGCCGGGCTTGTCTTTGAAAACCCGGTTCACTCGCGCGATAGCCTGCATGAGGTTGTGGCCCCGCATGGGCTTGTCAAGATACATGGTGTGCATGCTCGGGCAATCAAATCCGGTCAGCCACATGTCACGGACAATCACAACTTTAAGCCCATCTTCCGAATCCTTGAACCGCTTTGCGATGGCTTCCCGGGCTGCTTTGGTTCGGATGTGAGACTGCCACGAAGGCTCGTCTGAGGCTGAGCCGCTCATAACAATCTTGAGCACGCCTTTCGCGTCATCATCGCTATGCCACTGCGGCCGCAGCTTGGTGATCGCGTTGTACATCTCCACGCAGATACGACGCGACATGCAGACGATCATGGCCTTGCCGTCCATGGCCTGCAAGCGCTTCTCGAAGTGGTCGACCACGTCTCTGGCTACAAGGCCGATCCGCTTCTCAGTGCCGACCATCGCTTCAAGGGCGGCCCACTTTGTCTTGAGCTTGTGCTTCTCTTCCTCCTCCTCGCCCTCTGTAATCTCTTCGAACTCGGGATCGATCCCTGGTTTTTCCTCTTCACTCAGTTCCAGTTTGGCGAGGCGAGATTCATAATAGATGGGGACCGTCGCGTGGTCCTCCACCGCGCGGAGGATATCGTACTTGTCGATGTAATCACCGAAAACGGCTGGTGTGCTCTTGTCGTCCAGCTCGATGGGCGTTCCGGTAAAGCCGATAAACGATGCGTTGGGCAGTGTGTCCCGGAGATACTTCGCCATACCATACTTGAGCTCACCGCTCTTCTTGTCGACTCTTGCACTGAAGCCGTAGTGACTCCGATGGGCCTCATCGGCGATCACGACGATATTCCGCCGGTCACTGAGCGCGTCGCCGCCCTCGAACTTCTGTAGCGTGGTGAATACTACACCGCCAGACGCCACACGTAACAAGTCCTTCAAGTGCTCCCGGCTTTCGGCCTGGACCGGTGTCTGCCGCAACAGATCACTATTGACACTGAACGTACCGAAGAGTTGGTCGTCGAGGTCGTTGCGGTCAGTGATGACTACCAAGGTGGGGTTCTCCATGGCCGGGTGTTTGATGATCTTCCCGCCATAGAACGCCATGGACAAGCTCTTGCCCGAGCCCTGTGTATGCCACACTACGCCGATCCGACGGTCACCATCAGGACGGCTGGCCTCAACAGTGCATTCGACAGCCTTGTTGACAGCCCAGTACTGGTGGTAAGCTGCCGCTTTCTTGGCGATCTCCTTTCCATCGTCCTCGAAAGTGACGAAGTTGAAAATGTAGTCCAGGAACCGGTGGCGCTCGAAAACGCCCTTCAGAAGGACCTCAAGTTGCACGGACGCTGTGGGAGCTAGGCTCTCTCCATCGATGGTTCGCCATGGCATGAAACGATCCCAACCGGAGGTCAGCGTACCCGCCAAAGCAGCGAAGCCGTCGGAGATCACCAATAGCTCGTTGTAAACGAACAGGCTGGGAATGTCGCCCTTATAGGTCTGAAACTGCTTGTAAGCCGGACGCAGGGCTTTCTTGGGGTCGCGTTCGTCCACGTCCTTCACAGGATTCTTCAACTCGATAACAGCCAGAGGCAAACCGTTCACGAATACCACAATGTCCGGGCGACGGTTCTTCTTATCCTCGATGACCGTGAACTGGTTGACCACCAGGAATTCGTTTTCGTTCAGCTTGGCCGGATCACGCTCAATGAGCCACACCTTGCCATGGCGCTCATGGTCATCCTCCCGCCAGGACACGTCCACACCATCCGTGATCATCCGGTGAAACGCCCGATTATTCACAATGAGCGATGGACTGTCTGGTCGCGTGACCATGCGCAGGGCCTCTTCAATGGCATCGTCTGGAATCTCAGGGTTGATGCGCGTCAAGGCGTCTCTCAGCCGGCTGACAAGCACAACCTGGCCGTAGTCATCGCGCTCCGGAGCTTCACCGTCCGGGGCAATGTGAGCACCGTGTATGTACTCGTAGCCCAATTCGCGGAAGTAATCCACGGTGGCTATTTCAACTTGTGCTTCGTCTAGGTAAGTCATGCCGCGAATTCCTCCTGATTGATGACATCATGCAAGGCGCGAAGCCTGGCAATCAACACGACCTAATCGCACTTTCTCAGCGCAAAATCCGACTCGTCATGGAACTAGTCCAGACTCTAACGAATACCAGAGGCTTTTCAGCCACTCAAGTGCCGCATTCTCCACATCTAATTCTGATTGATATATGTTGCATACAGACTCTCTACACCTTCGACTGTCGCCTCATGTACTCAACTGCATCTGTAATGCCCTCCACCGCTTCGTCCTTTGACCATTCATCCCAGAACTCAATCGTCGCACTTGCAGGCTCGGTGGTTGGCTTCGCAAATCGAATTCTGGTCGGAAGCATTGAGGAATCACCAACCACAAGGGCCTCACCAATATCTAGAATGGGCAGAAGGTCAGAAAATCCACCTAGACTGTCAGGAAGCAGACGCCGGACAACACCTTGGTCTTCCGCATTCGTCAAACGCATCGCTATGTAGTTGTTGCACTGACTCAGGACGGTCCGACTGACTTCAGAGGGACGCTGGCTGACGATCACAAGCCCGACTCCATACTTTCGACCTTCTTTGGCAATGCGTTCAAATGTATTCACGGCAGCTTCATCTACCGCGCGGGCTTCGGTTCGCGCGGGAATGTAAAGATGGGCCTCGTCACAAACGAGCCCGATGGGATGCCGTTTCTCTTTCAGCGTCCACTGCTGTACCGAAAACACAACGCGTGCAACCAGGCCAATTATCAAAGGAAGGATGTCGGACGGCACTTCCGAGAAATCTATGATCTTCACTCCGCCATTGTCCTGCTGTGCTGTGCTACCAAGAAGTTTTGTACATAGCGCAGGCATCCATTCGTAGTTCATGGAATCCGCACCGCATGCAAACAAGAATCCAAGGCGGCGGTCACTCCTTTTGGCTTCCAACCGCTGAATAAAACGAGTCAGTTTTCCATGAAACGGTCCCTGCTTTTTCCCCCTCGCTCCCTCGACCATTTCAGTCTCCAATTCGGAGAGTTTTGCGATAACACCGTCCAACGAATAAGGGACAGGGCTGTCCACGGTGAAATTGGCGAGGACTTCTGTTTTGCCGTCTTCCTCCAATTTTGAGCGCTTGGCAGCAGTTACCTCGCGGGCGAAAACCATGGCCTGATTCGGTGCGTTCTGGTCGCTACGATCAAGCAACAGGGCAAGCATTTCCTCATATGTCAGGAGCCAGTAGGGGAGAAAGACGATACCATCATCAAGGCCTTTTGAATCATCCAAATCACCGGGTCCGGCAACACGTAGGTGTTGAATACCGCCACCATGTAGTGGAGCATACTCACCATGGATATCGAAAAGAATAGCGTTTGCATTGGGAAGTGCTGCGACCTGCTCAAGGATACGCGCAACAGACCACGACTTGCCCGATCCGGTGCTGCCAACGATAACCGCATGGCGCTGGAAGAACTTGTTTCCATCAAGCCAAGCTTCTGCGTCTTCATTGATGGTGTATGTCCCAAGTGATAAGGGTTGCTTTCCATCCTGTACAGATTTCGATATTGACTGCATGAACTTTGTAAGGCGGTCGCCTTCCAGAATAAAACAGGCCGCATCGATCTCTGGAACTGTTTCCAGGGTGCGACGGAAGACATTGGGGATTGTGCCAACCATATCAATCAAGGTGCCAATCAACGTAACACGAATGACATTCTCGATGACGGCCATGCCTTCTGGCATGTCTTCTCCTGAATTCTCATCTATTGACTCAGCCAACGTCTTCCGTGTAATCTTGTCGATAAGACCAATGAGGTGCTGGCCAACCTTTGAACTTCTCAGAGCGACCAGATGGTTGACTTGCAAGCTGCGCAAATGCTCAACATCGGATACCGAGACGATAACAGTACCCGTGTCCACACTGTAGACGGTGCCTATTGCTTCGTTATTCTGGTAGTCAAATAGTGTCATCGCATTTCTCCTTTTTCGCCGAGCAACAGCTCCATGAATCCTGGCAATGACCATAGCTCCCGGCCTTCAAGCTGTTGACCAGTTGGAATTTCCGGGCAGTAAACGATTGTTCCCTTTTCGTGCTCTTCAACAATGAAGTACTTCAGGGGGGGCTTCTCAATGAACGCTTTCCTTGCGGCAGGAGTAAGCTCCTTGGTCACGATAATTATAGGAATATTGTCTCGGCGGACACGGCTGACCAAGATTGGCTGGACATGTTCATCGTTGAAGCCGAAGCCTATACATAGGAAGCAACGGGCACGCTTCAGTATTGAATCTGACTTGGACATGACTGTCCGAAAAGGATCCTTGTGAACTTCTCGATACTTGGTGACACCAGGCGTTACAATCAGGGGTTGAAAACCTTCCGGGATCTCTCTAGCAAGCGGCACAGCAAGCGGCTCGTTTGCAGGGCTAAGAAACCAATCCAGAGAACCGTGTACTTTCAGTACATGAATTTCACCCTCAAATCCTGGGTTAAGCCGATGGCCCTGCGTAGGAAAACCCTCAGAAACAAATCTTTTTATCCAGCCTGAAGTAAATCCGGTACGTACCTCTGCGCTTGCCATGTTGGCAGCAAACTCAGCGAGCCGATCATAGTTTGTCGTCACGACAGATACCTGTGGGTTTGCGGTACGCAATAGAAACTGAAAAAGGCGAGTCAGCACGAGCGGCTGCGAGCCTGCAATAATCCGATTGTAAACAAGAATATCTTTTTCGGCTGTGATTTTCCACGTCTCTTCAACAACTTGTTTTAAAACTGGCTCACTCAATTCAACATCGTGAAGCACTTTCTCTAAATCTTTCGTCTCTTCCAGCTTTTTCCGAAATGTCGTCCATGAGCCCTCATGCAGACTGATTCTGTCTAGAAGCTCTTCTGCCAGGCTGGACATGGAAGGAAGCCCCTGGGGAATTGATGCTCCACAGCCTAGGACAACCACTGGGCGATCCTCAATGTACTTTTGTGCGAGTTTAGCAATCTGATCGTAGTCCATGCTCATACCGCGTCCTCCAAGACCTTTACAGCATCTGGCACCTCCAGCTCGCCGCTCAACAGCTTGGGAAGCAACGTGTCGCGCAAACGGGCGAGGCGACGGTTTTGTCGAACACTCACCGCGATGCGCTGATGCAGCGCCGCCACATGATTCTGGAATGCACTGGCGAGTTCGACTGGAGGCAAAGCCAACGGATACCGGCTCATATCCTTCCAGTTGGTTCGGGGCATTTTCGTTCCGGCCGAGTGCGAGTCCGTGTAGTCAACAAAAGTTTTACTGGATACAAGCGAAAGCACGTAGCTGTGCCAGCATTCTGCTTTAGGAAGCACGACCAAGATATCCGTTGAGCAAACGCCATTGACAGGCGCGATGCCAACCTTGTGGAAATATGGACGAAGTTTGCCGAACAGTATTTCGCCTTCCTTGAACCGAGACTTCTGGCTACCCACCTCGTCGGCGCGACCCCAGGTATCAAGGGCAATACATCGGCGGGGCATGTGTTGCAGTCCAATGTAAGGAGTCGTAGCCGGAACCTCATCAGGCTTGACGCTCCGGTGAGCGTTATCTGCTATATCGCCAAGTACACCGGGTTCCCAGCCTTTCGGAATCTCGCCAATTTCGGAATCCTCGAACGAATCCGGGAACAATCGATGGATTGCATCCATCGAACCCTCACCCCCGCCTCTCCCAGAGGGAGAGGGACCTATTTCCGTCTCGATTCGGGCGAGAACGGTTTCAGGCGCATCCAGCACTTCGTCGTTTTTAAACCGCAATACCGTGTACCCTTTTGAATTAAGCCAGGCATCGCGTTTGTGGTCTTTCTTTTCTTTCTGCCGGTGAATGCCGCCGTCAAGTTCTATGACTAGACGGTATTCATGACAATAGAAATCCGCGATATAGTCGCCTATTTGATGCTGCCGCCGGAATTTCAGTCCAAGAAATCTTCGTCCACGCAGCAACTCCCACATCATTTCCTCAGCCGGAGTCTGCTTTTCACGTAGTTCCCGCGCTCGTTCCTTCAGTCCCGCAATATTATATCCGCCGCGATAATGACTATCCGCATCTCCCCCTTCTCCCTCTGGGAGAGGGGGCGGGGGTGAGGGTTGATTTTGATCCAGTAAAACTTGCCGTTGTTCCGCACGTTCAGCAAACTCATCCGGAATTGGCTTGCCCGCTCGCAAAGCATTGTCTATGACTGGATCAAAATCAATAAACCAGCTCTTGAAGATCGCCTGCGCCATCTTCTCAAGCGTCCGGTTCATCCGCCGGTTCAGCTCTATCTTGTCATCCAGAGTGCCGAGGATATGGGCGATGCGTCGTTGCTCACCAAGAGAAGGAAGGAATATCAGAATGTCCTCGAATGTCTTCATCGTTATGGTATCGAAGACCGTACCGTAGGAGAGGGAGTGCACCTGTGATAAAGCGGCTTTCAAAGCGTAGTAAAGGTAAGGTTGAATTGTTTTGTCTTTCTTCCCGATCAAGCCGTAGCATGTTTGATTGAACGACATCGGTTCGCCAAGCATGCATAAGGCCCCGACCGTCCCCCTCGCGGTGATCACAACAGTGTCTTTGCCAAGAAGCTTTGCTGCAGACTCTTCAATGCCTCTGGGGGTTATTGTTTCTTCTGTAGATGTGAGGTAGCGGCTTGAACATCCTGCAACATCCTTGGCAGATGCCCACTTGATAGGCCCACTCCAATAGGCAGGATCAGACCTTCTCGGTGTTCCGCCCAGAAAAACGTCACAGACTTCGGCTACAGCCACTCTTGGCCATTCACTCGCCATACCCAAGCTCCTCGGTCCTGGATTGCGCACTATACGTTTGCGTATTACAGGTAAATAAGCGTGCAATTGCCATCGTTCAAAACCCTCGATATATCAGAGAGATACGGTGTGTCCGGGGCCGGGAATTGCACGGAGAATTGCACGCCGATTGCGTGCGGGACTCATTTTCGTGCAATTCAGTTCCAAACCCGCAAAATCCCGTAGATTTCATCTATTGCTTTCACACTCCGTTCTCGAAACCGGATACCATCGTGCGCTCTTGGTTCTGCCTTCGAGTCGAATCCGTCCTTCGTTTCTCATCTCTTGAAGCATCCCCTGTATGCTCCGTCGGCTCTGCGAAGGCAAAACCTGCTGGAGGTCCGCAAGCCTTGATCCTTCCGTGGCGTTGTCCCTGATGTGTTTCAGCAGTAGCTGCTTGTTTGTTTCGCGGTCCAAGCCCTTTTCCCGCGTATAGACGCCTCTTTTGCGAAGCGCGGCGTAAAAACAGCGAGACAGGATATAACGGCTCCCTCTTCCCCTGCCCACGCGCTCGACGACTCCCGCATCAATGAGTTTTTTCAACCCGGGCTTCAGGTCGTCCGGAACGGCCTCCTCGCGATGGATGAGATCAAGCGCCAGGAAGTCATGGGTGCCAAACGACGCCAGTGTCTCCCGCCCCACTTTTTCGAGAAACTGCAAAAAACGAATATCCTGCACCTGACCATGCAGGGTAATGACGACATTATAGGCATCAGTGCCGGTGAAATCGGGTCTGAGTTTTCCCTGCCGTATGCTTTGCTCGAACATCAGGTTCATGCCCTGGCCGGAGCGTTCCACCAGGCCGCACTTGGCGAACACCTCCGCGATACGGCGATTCCGCGGGGACTGCCGATCCAATACGTTTTCGACGGTGATCCCTACCGGAAAACCGCCCGGGCTTTCCACCACGAGCCGCCGTGGATACTGGCGAACGAATATGTTTCCGCCGAGTTGATAATCGCGATGGCTGACCGCGTTCAGAACTGCTTCACGTACCGAGCGTTCTTCGAAAGTCGGGATGTCGAATACAAACAGACCGTCCTGATAATGCTGAAGATCGTTGCGCAGATTGATTGTCTCCCACAATTTGTCGTAGTAGAGAAAGAAGCCTTCCCTGTATTCCTCGCGCTGCTGAGAGGGACCGGAAGCATCGGAAGAGCGATATTCAAATACGACCTCGGCTTGGGCAAGATGCCTGCCCAGCGCCTGCTTTGTTCCGAAGAGGATCAGCGCGGCGTAGGTCAGGCCTTCGTCGTAGAGCAGTTCTGCATCACGAAGCAATTGTTCATGTGATAGAGAGCCGAGCTTATCGTTCCTCGACTTTTCTCTCCAGCGCCGACGGAACTCATCAATTGCGGCCGGAGCGAGATCGTGAATCGTCGCGGCAGAGCAGATGTCGGCGGAGAAGTCCAGACCTGATTCTGCGAAAATAGCGCGGAGCCTGTCTTCGGACATCGCGACCAGACTGTCCGCTTCACGCGACCAGTAGGTGTTCCGATATTTTATCGGGACGCCGACGGGACGGGTCGGAACGTCAAATACAAGAACACGCTTGCCGGAGTGGGGGATTTCCAAAATTTCAATACGCAACGGAATCTGCTCCATCAGCGAGCGTCGGACGTCTTCCCTCTGGGGAAATGCGCGTGTTCCGACAACCTGCCTGGGGCGTTTGTCCGAAACGCCCAGAATCATCTTTCCGCCACCTTCGTTGGCCAGGGCACAGCAGTATTTAGCCAGTTTCTCAAAAGCGAAGCTGTTTTTGGCTTCCTTGAATTCGAAATGCTCTCCCTCGCCGGATTTGATCCATTCCTCGAGTTGTTCAGCAAAGTCGCGAGGCATACCGTTATTCGCCATACCCAAGCACCTCCAGGTTCCGGCGAATGACGGCGTCGAGTTCCTCGGCTTTGGCCATCTGTTCATAGAATTCTGCGGACAGTTCGGCCATCTTCTCCTCAAAGGGCACGCCGTCGTCCTCGATCTCTTCCGCACCGACGTAGCGACCGGGGGTCAGGACGTGACCGTGGGCCTGGATTTCTTTCAGCATGGCGGCCTTGCAGAAACCCGGTTTGTCCTCGTATTTGCCGGCGTCCTTTTCGCCGCGCCACGCGTGGTAGATGCGGCCGATCTCGGCGATCTCGTCGTCGGGGAGGTTGCGATGGGTCCGGTCGATAAGAGTGCCCATCTTGCGGGCGTCGATGAAGAGCGTCTCGCCGTGCCGGGCGCGGAAGCCGCGCTGTTTATCCACTCCCTTGTTGCGTGTCAGGAACCAGAGGCACGCGGGGATGGGCGTTGTGTAGAAAAGCTGTCCCGGCAGCGCGATGATGCAATCGACCATGTCGGCCTCGATGATCGCCTTGCGAATGTCGCCCTCGCCGGAGCTATTGCTGGTGAGCGAACCGTTGGCCAGAACGAACCCGGCTGTGCCGTGCAGTGCGAGATGATGGAGGAAATGGAGAATCCAGGCGTAGTTGGCGTTCCCGCCGTCCACGTGGATAGAGGAGCCGTCCTTCTGCTTGCGCTGACCGCCGGGAGGCAGAGAGAACTGCGCATTGCCCGAGGGCTGGTCGAACCGCCTCCAGCGGACATCGTCCTTGACCTTGCTGTAACCCCAGTCCTCCATGTTGAAGGGAGGATTGGCGAGGATGAAGTCGGCTTTGAGGTCCTTGAATTTATCGTCGAGGAAACTGTCGCCCCATCGGATGTCGCCGTCGATGCCACGGATGGCCAGGTTCATCAGGGCCAGCCGCCATGTGGTGTAATTGGATTCCTGACCGTATATGGAAATCTCGCGCTGAAGGCGGACCTTGGACTTTTTCCCGTTGCCGTTGTTTGAGGCGTGGGCCTGGACGAATTTCACGGCGGAAACGAACATGCCGCCCGAACCGCAGCAGGGGTCGAAGACACGGCCCTTGTAGGGCTCAATCATCTCGACCAAGAGCTTGACCACG
>Ga0256830_1002978_pt1 | contig 10793 bp, 10 predicted proteins | sample 128326metaG_FD_190537 | JGI IMG/M metagenome (GOLD analysis project Ga0256830, IMG submission 190537) | Hydrothermal vent microbial communities from Lau Basin, Pacific Ocean - 128-326 | ecosystem: Environmental > Aquatic > Marine > Hydrothermal vents | place: Pacific Ocean: Lau Basin | collected...
ATCCTCCTGCCAGAAAAGCTATTCTACAACACAGGTGCCCCGGGTGCAATTATAATCCTGAGGAAAAACAAGCCACCAGAGAGAAAGGGTAAGGTGCTTTTTATCAATGCAAGCAACGAGTACGAGAAGCATTCCGAGGTGAGAAAGCTCAACCGCCTCGGTGATGAGCACATAGAGAAGATTGTAAAGGCGTACAGAGAGTTTAAAGATGAAGATGGGTTCTCAAGGGTGGTTGACTTAGAGGAAATCAGGGAGAACGACTACAACCTCAACGTCACCCTCTACGTCTTCCCGCAGGAGGAACTCGAGGAGATAGACGTAGCCAAGGAGTGGAAAGAGCTCAGGGCTATAGAGAGGGAGATCGCCAGGGTAGAGGAGAAGATTGAAGGTTATCTGGCGGAGCTGGGGTTTAATGGCGGATTTAAATGAATTAATAATTAAAGGAGAGTCAGATACCATCGAATTTAAGGAATACTTCAACAGGGAGGTAATCGTCACCGCCGGAGCCTTTGCCAACACAAGAGGTGGAGCCATACTTATAGGCGTCTCTGACAATGGCGAGATTAAGGGCGTGGATATCGGTAAAGAAACTCTGCGAGAGTGGGCAAATCAGATTTCTCAGAGCACAGAGCCGAGGGTTATCCCTGAGGTTGAGCTTGAGGAAGCAGACGAGAAAAAGGTGGTTGTCATAACAATTAAGGAGTTTCCGATCAAGCCGGTATCTGTTCGTGGGAGATGCTACAGAAGGGTGGGAAACAGCAACAGAGTCATGCAGCCCCAGGAGATTGCCGAGATGCACTTCGCCTCCGCTGGGATGAGCTGGGACAGGCTCCCGGCGAAGAACGCAAGCCTGGAGGACATAGACCCCGAGAAGGTAAAAAGATATATAAAGAGAGCCAACAGCGCTGGAAGGAGGAATATCTCCGAAGACGAAGACTACCTTCAGGTTCTTGAAAAGTTAGACCTGATTAATGACAATCAGCCCACCTGGGCGGCTTTGCTCCTTTTCGGCTTTGAACCCCAGCGCTTTCTCTCTCAAGCGGCGGTGCATTGCGGGCGGTTTAAGGGTGAGATTACTGTGATCGACGACCGCATGATCGCCGGGACAATCATTGACCAGATAGACGAAGCCATGGACTTCGTAAGGAAGAACCTCAGCGTGAGGTTTGTTATGACAGGCAAGCCCCAGCGGGAGGAGGTGTGGGAGTACCCCTTAGATGCTGTCAGGGAGGCTATCATAAATGCGGTGTGCCATCGCGATTACACCATCCCATCCAAGGTGGAGATAAGAATATACGACGATCGTTTGGAGGTGTGGAGCCCCGGCAGGCTACCGCAGGGCATTACCATTGAAGACCTCTATAAGCCGCATCCTTCAGTGCTGAGAAACAAGGGAATTGCAAGCGTTTTTTACGACATGGGCTTAATAGAGCAGTGGGGTTCCGGCATAGACAGAATGAGAGAAGCCTGCCTCAATGCTGGACTTCCAGAACCAGAGTTTGAGGAAGATTTAGGCTTTAGAGTCACCTTCAGAAAGGACATCTACACAGAAGAATACCTCCGCAGCTTAGGCTTGAACGAAAGGCAGATCAAGGCGGTGATGTACTTAAAGGAGAAGGGAAGGATTACGAATAGGGAGTACAGGGAGATGTTTGGGGTTTCAAATAAAACCGCATACCTGGAGCTAAAGGACATCGTTGAAAAAGGCGTATTTAAAGTTGAAGGCAGAGGTAAGAAGTTAAGTTATGTACTAAATGTAATGAAAAAGTAATGATAGGGTAATGAATGTAATGAAAGGGAAACGTGAGACAGGTTGGTGGAGATGCATAACGTAAAGAGTTTAATGGAGAGGGGCACAAAAATATACGTTGGTTCAGAAAGTATATCATTGAAAATTTACTGTATCAAAACTGGGGTTGGAAGGTGTTGTAAAAATGGCTGAAAATATTTATCCATTGGATTTCATGGAAGAATCTCAATACTTATCAATCATAAAGAGACATCTTCCTGAAGGAATAACCATCAGCAACGTGGATAGAAAAGAGTGGCAGATACATTTGATACTTTCTAATGGAGAAAGAATAATCCTTAATTTTGATAAAAATAAACGTTTTCAACTAAATTTAACACAATGCCCTCGTTGCAGGGATGAAATATTTGAGTCTCTAAAAGAGCCACTGAACTTATTAGAGGTTAAAGGAGGTAAAAGACGATCCAATATTTGGAAACTATACTCAGGTAATTTATCTTACCAACTAAAGAGTGAGATACTTAAAAGATTTAGAGGGAAAGTTAAACCTGCAAGCACATCTCCAGAACAGTTTTTTGTTTTGCTAATAAAAGGAAAAAACGCACTTGTACATATGAAAAATGGTGAGCTTCATTTAAATATACAGCGCCCTAATAAAATCACGGACGAAATATTTGAGTTTATTGAGAAATTTTTACGAGAAAATGTTGCGCGTAATAAGAGGAGGTTATCAGAAATAGATGTAGGGAAGGAATCCTTTGAAGTTTTTCTTCAAAAAAATATAGGTATAACATTAATTAAACATATTGACAGAGAAGTTTACGACTTCCTATCTGGTAGAGACATATGGGAAATAGAAGATGGATTGAACATTTATCATGTTGTCAAAGAACATAATATTCAGTTAAAGAATTACAAAGTATTGGTTAGAAGTTTTTCAGTGGCTCTGGAAGGTTTTCTGATCAAGTATTTCCTTGAACTTGGATTGATTAACAGAGAAGCCTATGAGCAAGATCCAAATACTGCAAAAATAGGAGGTTGTATAGGACGTTTTAGAAAAGCGTATCAACCATTAGTGGAAAGAACGCATAAAGGTCTGCTTAGTAAACTTAAGGGAATTTGGAATGAGTGTAGAAATAATTATCTTCACTCTGATATGTACAGTTACTCTGAGTTGCTCAATATAGAGCAGGCAGAAGCTAAAATAGTTGAAATTCTAACGACTATGAAGCAACTTCTCGAAGTTTTACCATATATTAAAGGTGAAGAAAATGATACTGAATTCAGCGGATTACAAGATGATGAAAATGTATAGAATTAATGTTAATGTTATAGTAGAATCGCATAATGGAGGTTAGGAAATGAGTAATGGCTTACTCGCGGTAATTATTACGATTTTTGTAACGGGAATGGTTACTGGAATATTTACTGGAATTAAATATAAAACTGGAGAAGATATCGATCCTAACTCAATCGCAATAAAGATTGGCAAGATAGTTTGTAGTGGAATTTCTGATCCTTCATTGGCTCATCAGTGTAATTCAACTCTAACTCTATTATCAATCGTGGCATTTATTGCAGGTATTGTTGAAATAATCGCTACCATTTCGATGGTTGGACATTGGAGTATTGGAGCTTTGATTTATATATTTGGATTCATATATGGATTTATGATGGTGGGATAAGGAGTGGCCAAGAAAAAAAACATAGAGATGAGCAATGATGAAATACAAGAGCTAATCCTTAAATATCTTTATGAAATTCATAAAAAAGCGAGAAGTTTAAAAAATACCGGAAAGAAAATTAGTGAAATAAAAAAAGACTTGAAAAAATATGGACTAAAAGATAGTGATATTATCCCAAACCTCGACTATTTGATTCAGACAGGATGGGTAAAAGTTGAAAAGGAAGAAACAGAAATACAAACTCCACGTGGATTCAAAAAATCACAAAAAACTGAATATTTCAAGATTTCAGACGTTGGAATTAATTATTTTGAGGGTAGTTCGAAATTTCAGAGAGTGGAAAAATCCTACGCTGGAATAAATATAACCAACATTCAGGGCGTTGTAACACTTGGAGACAATAATGTTATTGTAAATAAGACTTACTCAGATTTATACAGAGAGTTATCACTTTTATCGGAGATGATTAGGAAGAACAATCAGTTAAGTGATGAAGATAAACTAAACTATACCTCGGAAATAGAAACAATAAAAGCTCAACTTTCAAAAACAGAGCCTGATAGAGATATAATTGCTAAAGCTTGGAATAGACTTAAACCTCTCGCTACAGTGGCTGGGATTTCGTCATTTTTTGAGAAAGTAGGTAAAATAATAGGAGGTCTCATTCATGGGTAAGAAAGAAGTAGATGAAATTATTGGGTTGTTTCTTGGCATTGTAGGTGGGATATTATTAGCAGAAATCTTGTCTAGATTATTGGGTTATAAATGTCCAAAATGTGGTGCTGATATTGTAGAACGCCAGATTTATTGCAATAATTGTGGATATAGGGTGAAAAATGAGCTTTGATAAAGTTATATCGCAGACTACTATAAAATATATGAGAAAAGGTGGCACATTTGCGATTTTAGTAGTTATACTACTATTATGTTTAGATTTTTATAGTGTGATAAACTTAGAAAACATACCAATATCAAATTTTGAGCTATTTTTATGGTTGTATCTCATATTAAATGCCGGAATTGCTACTCCATTGAGTTACTTTAAAGAGAAAAATAACCCATTGTGCCCAAAATGTAGCAATATATTAAGAATTGAACCCTCTTTTTATTGTGAAAATTGTGGTAGGATAGAATTTAAAGGTGAAAATAAATGAAAATGGTGAAACTAAAGAATGAAATAAGTAGCGATTGGGAATTTGTAAAACTAGAAGACGTAATTAAAGACATTTATTATGGAATAACAGCAAAAGCAGTAGAGGATAATACCGATATACGGATGTTAAGGACGACAGATATTAAAAATTATTCTGTAGATTGGGAGAGTTTACCCTACTGTGAAATAACTGAAAAAAACAATAATTTACAAAAATATTTTTTAAAAAAAGATGATTTAATTGTAGCAAGAGCGGGAACTGTAGGAGTCTCTGTTTTAATTGAAAGAGATTTTGATAATACAATTTTTGGATCTTACTTAATAAAAATAAGATTAAAATCAAACGTATTACCAAAATTTGTTCATTATTTTTTTCAAACTGATATTTATTGGAACCATATTACAAAAGCCCAAGGAAGCACGTTGAAAAATATAAATCTGCCATTATTAAAATCACTAAAAATCCCCCTCCCACCCCTCTCCGAACAGCGCAAAATTGCCGAAATCTTGAGCACTGTGGACAACGCCATCCAGAAGGTCAGCGACGCCATAGCCAAGACCGAGAGGCTGAAGAAGGGACTGATGCATGAGCTTTTGACCAGGGGCATAGGGCACGAGAGGTTTAAGTTCAGCAAAGAGCTGGGCTGTGAGATTCCGGAGGGGTGGAAGGTGGTGAGGTTGGGGGATATTGCTAAACTGGAGAGTGGCGGAACACCAAGCAGACAAAAACCAGAGTACTGGAAAAATGGAACAATCCCATGGATAAAATCCGGTGAGCTTAATGATGGGATAATTTATGATGCCGAGGAGAAAATATCTGAGTTTGGTTTGAAAAACTCAAGTACTAAAATGTTTCGTAAGGGGACTTTGCTTATAGCATTATACGGGCGAGGAACTGTAAGCAAAACTGCAATTCTTGGAATTGATGCAGCTACAAATCAAGCAGTTGGAGCTATAATTCCCATAAATTCTTCATTTGATCCTAAATTTATGCAATATTACTTGATTTTTTCAAGAAACAAATTACTTGGTCAAGTGGTTAACCCAAGTAGTGACGTAGGTAGAACAAATATTTATCTTAGTTCACTTAAGCTTTTCAAAGTGCCTCTTCCACCCCTACCAGAACAACGCAAAATCACTGAAATCCTGAGCACAGTGGACAAAAAACTGGAGTTGGAGAGGAAGCAAAAGGAGAAGCTGGAGAAGATTAAAAAAGGGCTAATGTATGATTTGCTCACGGGTAGAATGAGGGTGAAGGTGGATGGAAGCTGAGAATTTTGTAGTTAAAGGTAAATTCATGGTGATTAGACCAGAGAATATAGAAACTCGTAAGTTGTTAAACAAAATAAAGGATATAATAATAGAAAATCTGCTTTCTAAAGGATATATTTATAAAGGCCCAATTTCTTTTATGTATAATTATTTCGAATTAGAATTTTTGTTTGATCAAACACTTGAAATGCCGCTTCACTACAAGTTACTTAAATTATTACCTATATATGACGAAAATAAATATAAAATAGAATGTTACCTTAAAGACTTAGAAAGAAAACGAGAAGATATTCCATGGCGAATTAAAATTTACTTATATTTAGGAGAATTTAGAGGTAAAAATGGAATAATTTTAGAAATTATTTCAGAACCAGCTATTTTTTATCAAATAGTTCAATTAGGAAGAAATCCAAACATTAGTAGAAATAAATACAGCTATATTATCTACACAAATAGTGAATTTATTGAAGGGGTTGCAAAATCTATTCATGCAATCACAATAGAAAATCCAAAACCATTATCTCACTATATAAAAACAAATGTTAGCACTAAACTCAAGGAATTTGGATTTTTAGAAGAAGCTAAATTGATCGAAAAAGGCAGAAGTAGAATCGAAATTGGAGATATTGAAAATGGATTAATGGATTTAAGAAATGCTATGGAACGATTCTTTTTTAATATTATTAAAAAAACTGGATTTGAACCCGCACATAAATATAAAATTAAAAAGAACATAGAAAAACTCGAGAATTTAGGGTACCTAAGTGGAGAAATCAAAGGATTTATAATAAAAATGACAGACCATTTGTATTCTATTTTGTCAGAACAACCAGCACATGAACGAGAGCCTGTAAAAAAGCAACATAATCTTTTTGATGCTAGATTATTTTTTGATCTGATAGAAAATATATTTGACTACTTGATAGAAAAAATCATTCGATATAATATAAGAAACCATCAAAAAGAACATCACCATAAAAAACAGAAATATGACAATATTCCATAGCTGGAAGTGACTAAAAATGCCCACCTTCACCGAGAAGAGCGCAGTCGAGGACTACATCATTGAAAAGCTCGTGGAAGAGGGCTGGCGCTTTGTGCCGGCGCAGGCGTTAGAGAGGGAGAGCCCGGCAGAGCCCCTGCTGGAGAGGAGCTTGGCCAGTGCTCTGAGGCGGATAAACGGGGAGAAGCTTACAGAGGGGGACATAAACAGGATACTGGTGGAGCTCAAGAGTCTGCCAGCATCCATACGCGGGGTGAAGCAGTTTCTGAGGTTTTTCAGGTGGGGCGTGGGAATAAAGCTGGAGAAGAGCAGGGAGTTAATGCTTGCCCGCCTGGTTGATTTGGAGGATGTTGCAAAGAATGAGTTTGTGGTGAGCAGACAGGTGAGCTTTGAGGGCGCTACCGGAAGAATAAGAGCCGACCTCGTGCTATACGTTAACGGCATACCTCTGGTGCTGATAGAGTGCAAGAACCCTGCGGATGCGAGCGTCTCATGGCGGGATGCCTACAGGCAGGTCAAGGAGTACGAAAACACAGTGCCAGAGCTTTTCAAGTATGTACAGTTCAGCATCGCCGCAGAGCAGGAGGCGAGGTACTTCCCCAATGTGAGAGAGGCAGGTGAGGTAAGCATATACCGCTGGCGCGCTGGTGAGCTGGACGAGCTTGAGGCGACGCTGGAGATGCTGCAGAGGCGCACTCTGCTGGACATACTGGTGAACTTCACCTTTGTGAGGGAAGAGAGGGGCAGGATAACGAAGGTGCTGCCCAGGTACATGCAGTACGAGGCAGCGAACATGATTTACGAGAGGGTACTCCGAAACCTGAGGGGAGAGGATGATAGAAACCGCGGGCTGGTGTGGCACTGGCAGGGTAGCGGCAAGACGCTGACGATGCTCTTCGCAGCGCTCAAGCTGTACAGGCACAGAAGCTTAGAGAACCCCACCATCTTTTTCGTTGTCGATAGGGTGGAGCTTCAGGAGCAGCTCAGGCAGGAGTTTTCAGCGCTCGATGTAGAGATAACGCCGGAGGTGATAGACTCTATAGCTAAGCTGAGAGAGGTGCTGAGCCACGACTCCGGGCGAGGAAAGAGAGGATTATTCATCACCCTGATTCACAAGTTCCAGCCCAAGGAGCTTGAGGAGCTTGCCAGAGAGCTGGAAGCGCAGGGCTTAGGAGAGACGATAGCCACCAGGAAGAACGTTATAGCTTTCATAGACGAGGGACACCGCACTCAGTACGGTCTCCTTGCCTCGCAGATGAAGAACATTCTGAGAAACGCCTTCTTCTTTGCTTTCACGGGTACACCCATATCTAAGAAGGGAAGAGACACCTTTCTGGAGTTTGCCTATCCAGATAAAGGAGAGCTCTACCTGCACAAGTACTTTGTTCTCGACTCGCTGAAGGACGGCTTCACCTTGCCCATAGTCTTCCAGACCAGGATGGAGAGCGACATAGCGCTTAGAAAAAATCTCCTCAAAGCTTTTCTTGAGTATGAAGAGGAGGAGATTCCTGAAGAGTTGAGGGAAGAGGTGGAAAAGAGGATAAGCCGAAAGCTGGACAAAATTAAGGTGTTGCTCTCCAATCCGAGAAGGATAAAGAGGGTCGCCAGCGATATTGCGGAGCACTTTCTGCGCGAGGTGGATGGGAAGTTTAAAGCCATGGTTGTGGCGGTGAACAGAGCTTCGTGCGTGCACTACAAGAGGGAGCTGGACGCGCTTTTACCGAAAGGCTATGTTGAGGTGGTGATGACCTACAACAGGGTTGAGAAGGAAGAGGTTATCTCTAACTACCTCAAGGAGCTAAGGGAAAGGTTTCGTGGCAGGGATGTGGGGGAGATAAAGGAGGAGATTGTTGAGAAGTTCAAAAACGGCGAGCTGCCAAAGATACTCGTGGTTACCGACATGCTACTCACGGGTTTCGACGCGCCTGTGCTGCAGGTTATGTATCTGGACAAACCGCTGAAAGGGCACAGGCTCCTTCAAGCGGTGGCGAGAACCAACCGCCCGCACGGAGGGGTTAAAGAAGCCGGGCTGATTATTGACTACGTGGGCATTCTCGCAGAATTCGAGAAAGCCTTAGAAGACTATGAGAAGCAGGACGTTGAAGGTGTGCTCATAAGCTTCGATGAAAAGGCTCAGGAGTTCGTCTCACTTCTTGGAGACACAGAGGAGATATTCCAGGGAGTTGATAAGGGCAAAGACGACAGGGCTACACTGATGTCTGCTGTAAAATTATTGGCCAAAGATGAAAATAAGGCAAAGCTCTTTCTCAAAAACTACAGAAAGCTCAGAAACCTCTTTGAGTTTCTGGGCTCTCATCCGGTTAAGGCACAGCACGCCTCGCGCTTCGGGTGGTTAACTCAGGTTTACATCGCCTACAGCAGATATGCAAAGAGGAGAGACCCCGATGAAGAGGCAGAGTACCCTGAGCAGAAGCCTAAAGCTCCGGTGGTGAGAGAAAAAGTGGAGGAGTACTACCCCAGGACACTTGAGGCGATACACAGAAGCATTGAGATTGACAGGATAAAAGAGGAGTTTCCAATTCTCAGGCTGGATGAAGATTACCTAGAGAAGCTGAGCAGAGCCTATGATGATGCTGAGGCGAGAATATACGACATGATTTTCACCCTGAACAGGTACGTGCTCGTTGACAAGGCGAGTAACCCTGTGTATGAACCCATCACTGAAAGGGTGGAGAGGATAATAAAAAAGTGGAAGCAGAGGAAGCTGGCGATAGAGGAGGCTTACTCACAGCTTGAGAAGGAGATTAAAAATCTCATAGAGCTTGAGAAGAGGAAGAAGAGGCTCAAGCTCAGCGAGCACGAGTATCTGATGCTCGTGGTGCTGGAGGAGAGGCTGGGCAGAACCAAGGGGCTGATTCATGACGTTAGAGACTTTGTTCGGAGGCTTAGAGAAAAGGGGAAGCTGTTCCACGGATGGAGCAGAAAGAGCACCACTAAGAAGGAGGTAGGAAGAGAGCTGATGAGGTTTCTAAGGAGGTTCAAGGACAAGCTGAGCTTTGAGGATAGGAAGGAGATACATGAGAAGATCATGCGGGGCTTTGAAGAGCTGGACTGATGTACTTGAGGTAAACGGAATTAAGATTGAATATACAGTAGAAAAAAGGCGGGTGAAGTACCCCAGGCTGGAGTTCAAAACGGGCTCACTTCTTGTGGTGCTTCCCGAGAATATGAAGAGCGAGGAGGATATTTTAGAGAAGAAGAAAAGCTGGATAATTCGGAAGTACAGGGAAATTCAGGAGGTTGCAAATAAGATAAATGAAAGCCTCGATGAAGATGAGGTTATCCTTTTCGGCAGGAAGTTAAAGATAATTCCATCTGAAGAGCTTGGCATAGATCTTAAGGAGGGTAAGATATCAATAAATCCCGAGAGTGAGGTACACCACAGGAAGATTAAAAAGCAGATTAGGAAAATCCTCAGAGAGAAAATTGAGGAAGCGGTGGAGGAATATTCCAAGAAGTTATGCCTGAAGCCTGGGAAAATTTTCATTAAAAATCAGAGGAGCAAATGGGCAAGCTGCTCCTCAACCGGCAACCTCAGCTTTAATCTGAAGCTGGCTGTGCTTCCAGAGGAGCTAATAAGGTATGTGGTCTTCCATGAGGTGGCGCATCTAAAAGAGAAGAGGCACAGTACAGAATTCTGGAACATTGTCGAAAAGGAGTTTAAAAATTTTAAAGTCAATGAAAAGAGGCTAACTGAGTACTGGTTTTATATCAATACTAACTATAAACTGCCACTTTTTAACAGGCGTCGGGTAGAACTAAAAGATGAAAATTGCGATAATAGGGTGCTGTCAAGTTTAGGATTTAACCACCCTTAGGAGGTTGCAGAATCGTTCAAATTCTGTTTTTCCTGGCACGGGGTCAGGCGGTTCTCCCAGGGTTTGGTGCGTTCTTGCGTGGTTGTAGTAC
>Ga0256830_1002979_pt1 | contig 10793 bp, 6 predicted proteins | sample 128326metaG_FD_190537 | JGI IMG/M metagenome (GOLD analysis project Ga0256830, IMG submission 190537) | Hydrothermal vent microbial communities from Lau Basin, Pacific Ocean - 128-326 | ecosystem: Environmental > Aquatic > Marine > Hydrothermal vents | place: Pacific Ocean: Lau Basin | collected...
ATCAGCAGTGTGTGGATGTGCTCAAGACTACCAGCAACCTTAAACCTTCAAAAGAAACCACAAGTCTATTGCAGCTCTAACAGGTTATCAATCATAATGCTCCTGATTTTTGCTTAATGTTTTAATTTAGTGCCATACAAGGTGATATTTTCACGTTGGTAAAACTCTATCAAAACCTAAAGAACGAACTATATCAAAAGGGGTAGAAAAAGGGCGGATAATACCCGAAAATGAATGTTTTAGTCATGTGAGCAGTGAAGCGGCGTATTAATTTACCTCCCCACCCCCGATCACTGGCTGCTGAATTAAAAGTTTCTGATGCGCCAGGTGGTCAGCTGCTTTCTTTAGTCCCGGTCGGTCTTGTGCGTCAGCTAACTCCTTGATATTACTAAATAAATTAATTCAAAATGGCCGTAGTTACCTCTCTGTAACCCAGATATTAGTATATTTTCCCCGTATTTTACCAAGGGGAATCGATAAATGGATTCGAATGCTAAATATTTGTTTATTGACAATGAACTGGAGTGTGCATGGGTCACACGTGCACAGCAGGGTGAACACCATGCCTTTGAAAGGCTGTTACAACACTATCGCGGTTATTTATTCAATTACTTACTAAAACTAAATAAGGATCACGATGTGATTGATGATCTGATTCAGGAAACCTGGATTAAGGTTTATAAATCCATTATACAATTTCGTGGCGACGGATCCTTTCGGGGCTGGTTATGCATGATTGCCCGAAATACCTGGAAGAACTATTTACGTTCTGAACATTATGAACGTTATGACTATACAGTAGATGTTTATCAGCACGATATTGCTGCTGACAACCAAATCGATGAGCAGGCCATACTTACAGAGGAAAAAGAACGTTTGTACAACGCTATAACCCAATTGCCTGTGAAGCAGCGAGAAGCCGTACACTTACGTATCAACGAACAACTGTCATTTAATTCTATCGCAAAACTTATGCAATGTTCAGTTAGTACAGCAAAAAGTAATCACTATTATGGTATCAGGTCTGTGCAACAGATGTTGGCTGCATGAACCTTTTCAGTCATCTAATGTTTTCCATCTGCGGTACTTATTGACTCCATCTTCAAGTTGCGCCTTTCGGGGCGAACAGGTGAGCTCACACTCTGTGTTCCCGCTTTTCACCAGGCCCATGTTTTTATTTATTGGGCATGCTTTTATCACCAGGGATGGCGAGTATGTAGATTTTGCAGGAGCAAGAATCTGCCAAAGCAGCGCCTTGATTGTGAACTCACCTCGCTTGTAGAGATATGAGACTTGATCCGAGGTACCCTGGAGTTCATCATAACTCAAATAATCATGAGAGTTCGTTGGTGTTCTTAATAACAGGCTTTCTGGCAATATGATATTCTGGATGAGGCCCAGAACTGTACCGCGGCCCAGCTAAAAATGTTTTTAACCCGTATTGGTGAAAACTGCCGGGTGGTGGTGAACGGTGATATCCGCCAGTCCGATATCGGGCAGCTGTCGGGGCTTAAAGATGCCATCCATCGGCTGGCGCACCTGAAATCCATCTATGTGCATGAGTTCAGGCATAGCGACATAGTGCGCAGTGGGCTGGTGCGGGATATTCTTCAATGTTATGAAGAGCCGGCATAAAGACCATATCATCACGGATAAAATCAGGGGGGTCGAATAATAATAATCAATACTGTAGTACCACTTGAAGGGCGCGTCCGCGCCCTTTTTTATTTTTCTGTGTATGGCATAATTTTTGTTTTATCAGAATAGAATTCAATATGGGCAGATACCGACCCCCCGCTGAAAAAGGCTCACCGTATATACCACCGAAGGGGATTGCCCGGAAAACACGGAATATAACAAATCATAATTACGAATTAAATTGATCAAAGATGCCGAAAGTAAGATTAGCCCAAATGTTGCATAAAAATCATGAAAATGAGAAATTCTAACATATTACTATCTTAAAAACCTAATCTCGTCATCAGGATACTCAGTCTCTCGCATGGATCTTATCTGGACTTGTGGATTTCTAAAACTAACCAGATTGACTCGAGTAAAAGCAGATGGTCATTTAGTTCTTCTTGTGCAATCAGTTTGGTAAGGTGACAGGTTTAGCTATAAAATAACTTTGTGGATCGGAATCATTTGTTATATCAAGTCCTATACTTTGCTGGTATATAAGTTTTCTTTTTTCATCAAGGTGTATCCATAGGCCATAATCCCGATAAGGTACACTCATGCTTGTACGGGTCTTTTTACCCGATTGGAGGTTAATTGTTGTGATCTGTAAAAATTCAGCTGCATCAGGCTCGGTCAGGTTTAACGAGCGGCTAGGGCGGTATACATAGTTTTCTGTCATCATTGCAGGGTAGGAACTCATTATGCTATTTCGAATCAATATATGGCGTGCGAGGAAATCGTTATCCATGATGTCAATCAAGGAGTGATAAAAGGATATATTGAAATTTATGGCTGCTTCATAAAATGCAATGGCGGATGCTGAGCGCGCAAAAGTCTTATCAATTCTATAAGCCATGTATTCCTTATTCGCCTTGCTAGTATCGGCAAATGTACGGGCTTCTTCGTAGATGCGATAATGCTTATCTGCCGAGGCCTGAATATTTTGATAATATTTATTTGCAGCAGAACTGTACCCAGGATGAACTTCCTCTCGACTATTTTTAATTTCTATTTTTTTCTTCAATCGGGCTACTGATTTATCCAGAGCGGAAAGATTAGCTTCGGGGCTGATTGAGGTTATTCCCCTTCGATAGATATACGCGCCATTCGACATTTTGTATGCGCCTATGTTTGTTTCGCCGATAAAAATTATTTTATCATTTATTTTTCGCAATATGACCGGATACAGGCTAGTCTGGCCTTTTTCTATGGTTTTTGAAAAAACAATTTTACCATTATTTTTCTTAATAGCATGCAGTGTAGATGGAGAGGCGCTAAAAACTTTATCCTTATATTCGATAAGATTGCTGACAAGTTGATTGTTGTCAGGTAAGACTGTTAGCCATGTTTGATATCCACTGGTTTTATTCAGGGCGGATATGATGGGTCTAATTTTGTTTCCTCTTTTAATAGTTCCTTGCAAATAAAGACTGTTGCTTTTCGGGGAAATCGATGTGATATATAGACTCTGTTTTATATTTCGTTGCCAAAAGATCTTTCCGCTATTGATATTTAGTCGAGTTAATTTGTGTCCTTGGGTTATTATATATAAATCCCGGTTATGCAGTGTCGGTATAGCATCGGTCACACTCTGAAATAAATCTTTCTTTATCCATTTGATTTTTCCTGTTTGTGTGTTTAAATTAACAATAATTCTTCCTGCAATCAATAGACCCTGTTGATGCACAAGGATATGCGGAATAGTCGAATTGTTCTCCTGATATGAGTATTGCCATTTAGTTTTACCAGATTTTATATTTATTAGTTCAGCGACTAATTCTTTAGAGATATTCTGGCTAAGCAGTACATACTTCGAATCGATTTGTAGTAGTTTATAAGGATGGCTTTTTGCTATTTGTTTTTTCCATAGTAGATTGCCAGTGCGTAGTTCAAAGGCCTCAATTAAAGCGCCTTCTGAATATTGTGTGGCTGTTATAATATAGTCAGGGGTATTAGCTTGAAGTACAATATCATTAGCATCTTGCTCAAGGTCTTTATCCCATTGTAATTTTCCTGAGGCAAGATTAAGGCAGGCTATCCGGTCTTTCTTTAGTCTTTCTTGATAATTCTTTAGAATAAGCACCGCATATTGGTCATTAATTGGCATCATTTGGTCAATTATGTGCCGGCCAAGAGGTATTTTCCAGGCAGGACTTGGAAACTTTTTGGCCTCAATTTGCATTTGCTCTATGCTTGCGTACGCATCGACACTTGCAGGTGAATTTGCATCGAACAAACCTGCGCAACCGGCGTTTACGGTGCAAACCAATATTGAAGTGACTATGGCATATATAAAGAAGCGCATTTTTTAGCTTTTTAATTTATAGAGTCAGCAATTGCGATAAAGTCATTAAGTAATTTTTTATTTTCCGGTTTATCAATGATACCGCTATGCATATAATATGCGCCCTGATCAATATTATATGCTGTATAAATAATATAATCGAAGCGTTCTCCTTCAACGGATATGGTACCTTTATGGATCTGTAATATTCCTCCTTTTTTCAATGCCATTTCTCTGGAGGATTGGGCGTCAGGCATGACGCTAGGTATCATGGTTGACAGGAACAGTTTTCCGTATCGTTCATCAGCAATAAATGGTTTTTTATATATTATAATGTTTCCAAATTCTTTATGTTCCAGGTAAATGATGCCACCACTTTCTTTATAATTCTTTGGAATATCTGGTACATTTTTCCAGCCATCTGGAAGGCTAATATTAATGCCGTTTATATTATTTATACGCGTTGGTGAAGGTTTATACAGGTTGTCTGGTATGGGTGGAGCAGTTGGTGATAATGACATGCAACCAATAATAAAAAAAGACAATGATGTAATAGATATGAATATTTTAAATTTCTTCATTAGTCTAAACCTTTTTTGATTTATCATAATATTTCAGATTATTTTCCTATAATTTTCTGGCATGATTTATTTGTGGCATTCTTAATAAGATTTTCTTTATGTTTGTCCATAAATATTTTTAATGCGCATGAGCTTAAAGCGCTGGATACGTCACGCACTTCATCCATGTCATTAACACTTTCCGGTACCGTTTCGGAACAGGCTGCTAGCGATTCCTTTACGGATTCTTTGCAGATAGAAACTTCCGGGATTGCTAAACATTGCATGGCCTCTTTTGAGCACATTTGTTCAGTCATGGCGCCTTCAGCCATTTCGATCAAATCGGGCTTTTCCACTAATGCTGCATGGGCAATTGTTGCCAGAATGCTGAAAGATAGTAGGGACAAATTTTGTTTTATATTCTTTTTCATGCTGTCTTCCTCGGTATAGGATAAAGTGTTTTTATTGTTCTGTTTATAGACACAGTAATGTTAAAAAAAGATTAATTATCCGTGATTTTTTCTGAATTACTTTTACAAATTCCAGCTCAGTAAATATGCCCCATATAGGTTCTCAATTCTGCCTCCGTTTCTGAATATGAGCTTAAATTTAGAGCGATGTTTTAGCGGAGATTTATCTGGTGCAATTACAATTGTTGAGTGCTTTCTGGTATTTTCTAGGATTAGTTATTCAAACTGGATGTAGTCATCGGCTTCCCGATTGCTATTACCGGTTTTTAATGTAGTATTTAACTTTCGTGAGGAAAACGGTGTCTTGTTTTGTACGTTATATATAAGGTTTAAAAATTATGCTAACCTATATCGTGCGACTTTATCCCTGTTCTGAATCGGGTACCGGCAGTTGTGAGTTTATGGGGGTGGTTGAGACTGTGTCAGACCTTGAGTTGAAGCGTTATTTCAGAGATTTGAGCGAATTACCCATTATTATTGATGAATTACAAAAGATAATTGCTACCGTTCATTAATCCTAACTTAATGATATGGTGTTCAGGGGGAGATATATTAAATCCACATTTTTTACTAAAAACCATAAATCACGTTTGATTGCACCCTATAGCGCCCCTTTTATTATGACCATCCTGCTCTCCACCTCTACGGGGCCAAGGTCGTTTCGTGCTCTTGTTTAAAATCGCTCCCGGCGATTTTGTCACGCAAATTATAGCGATGGCTATGCTTTGCGCTCCTAAGGTGCATCCTCGAAATCGCCTGACGCCGGTATCCTCATGCAATTTCCGGTTTGGTTCATTAGTCAACTCAACAAAGACAGAAATTAATACATATAGATTTCTCTGCTAATACCAGGATATCCATTTGGCAGACCACCACTGCTGGGTGATGCGACAGTTATATTATTGCCTTGAATGGTTGTCGATTGATTAGATTGTGGTAGTGCAATACCAATAGACAAGCCGCCAGTGCCTGCACCACCACGACCGCCATTACCACCATTTCCACCTGCGCCGCCATTACCACCGGCACCCACCTCGCTAATACATACACGTGCACCTAAGCCACCGCTACCACCCATTCCGCCAAACCCGCCGGCACCACCGTTACCACCGCGGCCGCCTTTGCCCACGGTAATTGTATTATTTAAGATACTGATGTTTATGCCGTAATGGAGATAGATCCCGAACGAACTGCCACCATTCTTCCCAGGTAGGCCGCCAGCCCCTCCTTCCCCGCCAGCGCCGCCACCACCGCCACCATTACCGGTGCCATCAATGACGAAGAGACCTCCCTGGCCGCCGCCACCGCCGCCACCGCCGCCACCAAAGCCATTCGATCCTGATTTTCCGGCTTCACCGGTAGGGAGACTATAACCATTTTCCGAAAATGTACCTGATTGTGGAAGTGGAGCGCTATTGCCTGTCGCACCATCCTGGCCACTAAGGCCTGGTGCACCATCGCTTCCATTGACGCCGGTTGTTCCACCGGCACCGCCCAACCCTGGTTTGCCACCATATAATCCTTGACCACGAGTACCGTCACTGCCCTGATTGCTGCCCTGGGCACCTCCATCACCACCATCGCCACCGCTAAAAAATCCTGCAGCGGATCCACGACTGCCGCCTGTTCTCGGAGCAGTACTGTCGCATGCTCCTGGAGAGCCATTGGCACCGTTTGGCCCTGCCTGTCCATCGGTGCCTTTTACCCCATCTATACCATCTATGGCAGCGGCAGAGGTGATAACGTTATTGCTTATGCGAATATTGTCACCGGATCTGATAAGTATACTGTAGATATCGTAAGTTGTGGCAAACACAGTGCCATTGATTTCCAGACCATCAATGACCAGGTTACCCACTAAAATACCTTGTAAAATGGTATTAATACGCGTGCTGTAGACACTGGTGTTACGTTCCCAACTGGTATCGTATCCACCGTACAAAGATACATCTCGAGAAAGCATTAATTCCTTCGCTGGCGTATAGTCACCTTTGGCAATATACACATCCTGGCCTGTCCCGTTATTGCTTGCAGCTTGAATGGCGAACTGGATTGTTTGAAACGGTTGAGCACGAGTCCCGGGATTACTGTCATCGCCATTCGTTGTATCAACAAATAATCCATTCTTCGCCTGCTCCATCACATGGATCATAACCCGATCAGCTGGACTAGAGCTAAAACCATCATTTACTCTGAGATCAAATACCAAAGTACATACTTCATTTGGGGACGTGAACTGTGGTGAAACGCCTGTCAAGATCCCGGTACCACCTGTGACATCGGGACATTGATTAGTGATTTGCGTCCACTCATATGTAAGCCCTTGACCGTCAGGGTCTATACTTGCACTGCCATCAAGCGTTACTTGTACATTTTTGTTAGATTCCTGATCGCCCCCTGCATTCGCAGTCGGTATTCCATTATCATTGACATCTATATCGATAATATCACTACTTTCTAATATACCGTCGCTGACGATTAATTGAATGCGATACGAGCCTGTTAAATCTGGATTAAACTGGGCAAATGCTGTATTTGCACCGGTTAATTGACTACTGCTACCTGCTGGAGACTGGATCATGATCCAGCTAAAGTTGAGTGTGTCGTTGTCTGCATCCGTGCTGGCGCTGGCATCGAGATAGACGGTTCCTTGATCAATAATAAATTTTTGATCTGGTCCGGCATTAGCGGTTGGAGGCGTATTTGTACCAGTTTTTTCTCCCCCGACAGAGTTCCCAGAGCCACCACCACAACTTATGATGGCAAATAAAAAACATATATATATCAAATGGTTACGCATAATAAGGCTATATCTCTACAAAAAATCATATACTTAATACATTAGACACAGAAAGGAGGGAAAAAGACGTATTGCTAGCCCGAATATTTCACAAGAAAGCTTCATTTGATGCATAAGATTATGATTTAAATAATAATTTCTAGTATATTAGATTAGAGAAGTACACTATGTACCGACGAACGCTATGCAGTTTCTGGAAAAATCTCAGCAGCCATTTTTCACGATCCCCCCTGAACTGTAGCCTGGACCGTAGCTATGGCTATGCTTCTGCGGGTGATCGCAAAAACTGTCTCGCTGAGATTTCCCCAAAATTCTGCATTCTCATGAAACATTCGGGTTAGTGCGGTATTTTTATCGAAAGCCACTTCTGAGGTTCAGGCGCACCAGGCTGTTCAGTGTTGTATTTAATAACGGCTGAAATCCCCGCTAATAAAAATATTGCCGTAGCCGTTTGCTATATGCCCTGATCTAAGAAATTGCAATGAATATCGGGAGGGGTCGTTTTGATGAGCATAAATCAGTTAATGGATTTTAAAAAGCGTGCAATGCTTAACATATTCAGACTTATAAAGTATGATTTCAAGCGTATTCTCAATGTATGATAGTAAGGTATGCTCAGACGGAAGCAATATGATCTGCCAAAATTTGAGCCTCCAAAGGTCGAGGGGATCATTACACGTCCGCGTTTATTCGACAGGCTCGACGAGCTAAGAGACAAACGTATTATATGGCTTGCAGCACCAGCAGGATCAGGTAAGACATCTCTTATTGCTAGTTATGTTGACCAAAGAGATAAAAAATTAACCTGGTACCAGGTGGACGCGGGTGACTCAGACGTTGCTTCTTTTTTTCACTACATGGGGCTTTGTATTAAAAAATCTTACCCCAAAAAGCGCGGTTATCTACCAAATTTTACAAGTGAATACCTGGGTGGGCTTGAGGCCTTTAGCATAAATTACTTTCGTGAATTATTTAAAAAATCAGAATCAAATAGTGTGCTTGTGCTGGATAATTTTCAGGATGCAGGACAAGAGGCAACGATACATGAGGTTATGCTGGCAGCTTACAAAGAAATTCCACAGGATGTACAACTGATTATCATAAGCAGGAATAAACCACCAGCAAACCTGGCGCGTCTACATGCAGAGAAAGATTTTTGCTTGCTGGATTATTCTGATGTTAAATTTAATCGCTATGAAAGTGATGATGTAGCAGAGATAAGAAGTAATACAGTTTTTCTAAAAGCAGACCTCGAACGATTATATGAACTCACCCAGGGCTGGGCTGTCGGGATAATATTAACCCTTGAGCATTTGAAAAAAGATCCGGATTTTTTACAAAACTTTGATAAGCAGGAACAAAATGCTTTGTTTGATTATCTGGCAACAGAAATATTTAATAATTTTGACCATAAGACACAACGGGTTCTTATCAGTACCTCATTTCTGAAGCGAGTCTCAGTAACAGTTGCGAAGAAACTGACAGGCGAAACAAAGGTAAAGCATATATATGATTACCTGACATCAAATCAAATGCTTACAATAAGACATAATCATTTAGAAAACAGCTTCGAATATCATCCATTGTTCCAGGAGTTTCTACTTCGTCAGGCGAATAAATATATTCCTCCTGAAAGTCTTTCTGCTTTAAAAAATAAAGCTGGTAAACTCCTGATGAAAAATGGTGATATTCAGGAGGCTGCCGGTCTTTACATAAGCACAGCAAACTGGTCAAAACTTGCTGCCCTGATAATTAATAACGCTAAGGAATTACTACAGAAAGGCCTGTATGGTACGGTAGATAACTGGATAAGTATGATACCTGAAGACATTATCCAACATGAGCCCTGGCTACGATACTGGTTAGGAGCCAGCCGTTTAGTTTATGATTCCAGCAGTGCAAGGGCAGAGTTCAGGAGAGCATATGAGACGTTTTTTGAATCAGGTGATTCGGCAGGTGCTTATATGAGCTGGATTGGTATGGCGACAAGTGTCATCTTTTCCGCGGATGATTATTCATATGGGCTAAATCTGATTCGTGATCATGAATTAATACGTTCAACTTTTAAACGTTATCCGAGTATAAAGATTCGTGCAGAATACACCTTCTGCGCGTTTGCGATCATGATGTTTGCTGAACCGATGCATAAGGAGTTTTTGAAAAAGAAAAATGAGGTGGAAAGGATGTACAGGAATTTTCCATTCAAGGAAGTAAAAATACAGTTAGGCCTGTTTTTGTTAGTTTATTATATGTTTTATGGCAATAGTAAAAAATTGACCATTGTCGATGAACAGCTATGGAAATATCTGGACGACAATAAAATATCACCAATGAGCAAGATCTATATATGTACAGGTAAAGTTATTCGCTGTTTTATGAATGGTGAAACTGCACAAGTAGAAACGGCTTACAGGGTGGCCGAAGATATCGAAAATCGATTTGGCATTAAAACCTTTCGATTCTGGATTTCAGCCTATTTATCTATGCTCTATCTATTGCTGGATGATAAAGAAAGGGCTGAGAGATATATCACTATCTGCTGCACAAAAGCCGATCAGGAAAAAAGGCATGAATTATCTCATTGTGCCTATCTTAAATCCTGGCAGTCAATGAATAACAGAGATTTCTATGCTGCCAGAAAATATATAGAGGATTCATTAGAGTACGTATCGGGTATGAGCAGTTTTTTTTATGATTTGGTCTATCCAAGAGGGTACGCAGTTGTTCTTATAGAAGGCAAAGAATTCGATAAGGCAGATAAAGTATTGCGAGTACTTGAAGATAAGTTTTCCGATGTTCGATTCGGATATATTAACGAGTATGCTTTACCATTGACGCGAGCTTATTATTATTACAAGCAGGGAGATAAAACTGAATTTTACAGGAATATGGAAATTGCTATGGATCATGGTGATAAATACAATGTCACATTCTCTGGGTATATGGTTAGATGGCAACTGACCATGATGTATAACGAATTTATTCAATACAAACAGGGT
>Ga0256830_1002980_pt1 | contig 10788 bp, 11 predicted proteins | sample 128326metaG_FD_190537 | JGI IMG/M metagenome (GOLD analysis project Ga0256830, IMG submission 190537) | Hydrothermal vent microbial communities from Lau Basin, Pacific Ocean - 128-326 | ecosystem: Environmental > Aquatic > Marine > Hydrothermal vents | place: Pacific Ocean: Lau Basin | collected...
GGTCGATCCCATCGATGCCATCAGACAGTGAACGAGGTCTGACACCGACGGTCCCGACCCGCCATTGAGGCGGCGCTGTCGACGTCTTCACCAGCCCGCCGGCGGCTCGACGGTCGGGTCGGCGACGACACCGTACCGTCCGGCGAGGTAGAGGGCATCTTCCCTCCCGTCGGCACCGATACGCCCGTAGAGCTGGCGGAGCCTCCTCCGCACCGTCGTCTCCGACCGAAACCACACCTCCCCGATCCGAGAAGCGTTCCGGTAGGTGACGAGGGCGATGAGAAGATTCCATTCGTCTTCGTCGAGGGTCCGGTTTCGACCCTGGGATGCACGGTCGGGATGGACGATCCCCATCCCGGACCGTGCCGCTTCGATCGCCACTGCCATCTGCCACGGTTCGACGGTGGTCGGCACCACGGGGAACCCGCCCGCTTCGGCCTGCAGCGCCACCGGTTGGACATCGGTGACGACGACCGCCCGCACCCTTCCTGCGGCGACGAGGTCGGCCACGACGCTGAAGGGCGGATCACCCAGCAGAAGCAACCGCGCCGGACGGCTCCACGCCCACACGACCGGATCCTCCACAGGCCGGTGTGCTACACCGACTTCCCCAATCAAGTCCGTGAGGGCCTGGGCGATCAGCCGGTTGGGTGCATAAAGGCCGACCGACAGGTCGAGATCCCCCGCCTTCATGCCGAGGAGGCTACCCCGCTCCTCGACACAGGTCGCCGCTTCCCTCCGACCGGTCCCCTCCAACATCGACCGCCAACGGTCACCAAAGGCCACCCACGACCAGCGGGAACCCGATAGCTTCGGGAAACGACAGAGACGAACCAGGAGGTGAGACCAGCGAACGAAGCTTCCCGCACCCGAACAGCCGGTGGCGCCGGACCCCAACAAACACCAACCCATCGAAACCCGACGCCACCCGACATGAGGAGTTCGATCACATGAGACTCAAACGGAATCTGTTGATCGCTGCCGCCTGGCTTCTCGCAGCATCTTTGACACCCGCGATCGCTTATGCGGTCAACGTCTCCTCCAACGACGGATTCGGCCAACAATCGGTGGACACCTGGCTCTCTCATGGTTGGACAGCCACGGGCACCCTCCAGTCCACACACGGAGATCCCGTCTACTACTCGGGCAGAATCGTGTATGACTGGGACGCGGACCCAATCTGCGGCAGGTATACGTCAGACACGACCTCCCTTACCGCAGTGAACCGAGGTGGGACATGCTCCGTCTTCCCACCTCCGCTCTTCAACGATGTCGACGGAGCGAAGTTCCGCGTCTGCCGAAACAAGCCGTTGGCGCCGGATCCTTGCGGATCGTGGTCCACACAGCTTCGGTAATCGAGCCATCCAGAAGCGGTTGGCCGGCCGCGTGTCCCGCGGCCGGCCAACGCTTCGAGTATCAGCTAGGACGACGGCGACAATGACCGTCAGAGGCCACTGAGATGATCACGGTGTCCGGCGTATCCAAGACCTACGGGGAGACGAAGGCGCTGATCGACGTCTCCTTCGCCCTCGATGAGGGCGTCACCGTGCTGTTGGGACGGAACGGGGCGGGGAAATCGACCTTGTTGCGGATCCTGGCGGGTGCAGAGCCGGCAGATGTCGGGACGATCGAACGGGACGGCATCGTCCTCGACGGTGCCGGTACCTGGCGTATGCACAAGCGGCGTTGCGGATGGCTGCCCCAGTCGACCCCACTGGTGCGGGGCCTGACCGTCGAACAGTTCCTCGTCTATGGCGGATGGTTGAAAGAGGTCGCACGGTCCGAAGCAGCGGAACGTACCGAGCAGGTGTTGGCGGCCGTGGACATGGTTGAACACCGGCACACACCGATGGTGTCCCTGTCGGGTGGGATGTTGCGTCGCGTCGGGTTGGCGCAGGCGTTGTTCAACGATCCGGACCTCGTGCTGTTGGACGAACCCTCGGCCGGCCTGGACCCGGTCCAGCGCGCCACCTTCCATCGCCTGGTCGCCGAAGCGGGCACAACCCGTACCGTGGTCCTGTCCACCCATCTCCTCGAAGACGTCGCCGTGGTGGCGCAGCGGGTCATCGTCATCGACTCCGGCGTCGTCCGTTTCGACGGCCCGACCGACGAACTCGCCGGTGGCAGGAAAGGTGACCGTGCCGAGCGACTCCGCGCCGGGTTCCTGCGCGTGATTGGAGAGGACGCATCCCCGTGATCCGCCCGGTGTTGGTTCCATGGCGGCGGGGATGGCCGCTCGTGGCGGCCGTAGCCGCGACCCAGACCGTCGTCTTGGCGTGGTGGGAATCCTGGGTCGGATCGTGGTCCGCCACCGCCGCCGCCCTCGGTCAGGCCCTCATCGTCACCGGACCGGTGGCGGCAGCCGTGGCCGCCTGGATGGCCCGGGCGGAACGATCCGGAGGAACCAAACTGCTGCGTCTGGCATCGAGCCGGGCCAGCCACGTCCCGGTCCTGCGGATGGGGTACGAGTGCTCGGTATGGGCAGGCTCGGGGATGCTGCTCGGGGTCGCCGTGCCCGTCATCTGGACGGCCCGTGTCGCCGAGTTCGGCAACCCGCCCCCGTGGGGATGGGTCCCGTTGGCAGCCGGCATCTTCGGTGTCTGTCTGCTGGGTGTCAGCGCCGGGATGCGGCTGCACCCGCACTACGCAGCAGCCGTGGCGGCGGTCGGCATCTACGGAGCGACGGTCATCGGTGTGTTGGCCGGCGACGAGATCCTGGCCGCCCTCACTCCCTACGACACCCGGGCGACCTTCTTCTATGCGACACCCGCCTGGGTGTACCTCGCGCAGGGGGGATGGTTCGCCCTCGCCACCGCCGCCGTCGCCGGCGCCTTGCACGGGGCCGGCCGCACGGCCGGGGTCCTCGCCGTCGCCGCCGGGATGTTGGCTGCGCCGCTTCTCCTGGTCGGCTACAACGACCGCCGACCCGACCCGGCCGCCCTCGAGTTCGTGTGCGCCACAGGTTCGCGGGTCGAGGTCTGCATGCCCCGCGCCAAAGCCCACATGTTGACCGACATCGTGGACACCGCCGACGAGTTCTGGAAGCTGGCGGACGGCCTCGTCTCACCGGGGGCCCGGCTGGTCGACGAAGAGGCACGGGGCATCCCCGGCTTCGACGCGGCCTTCGCCGCCCTCGGAGTGGACACCGAAGGTGCCCCCAACGTGCCCTTCCCCGACATCTCCGCGGTGACCCGTCTCGACCGGGCCGAGTTCCTCGGCAGCCTGGTCGGCGCCGTCGTCGGGCAACCGCCCGCCGGCGACACCGTCCTCACGATCCCCTACCCGGCCCGACCCGGCGACGTGCTCACCCGCTGGTTCTACGACCGGCTCGGCCTTCCCCTCGACGGCTCGGGCTGGCCGGGGGCACCGGTCCTCGACGAACGGGTCGTCGACTACTCGTCCGCCGCCGACTACCTCGAATGGCTGTCCGACCTCTCACCCGACGACCGGCAGCGATGGTTCGCCACGTACCGGGACGAGATCGAGGCCGGAACCATCCGCTTCGACGCCTTCAGATGATGTTCGTCGCCATCCTCAGAGTCCACGGCCTGGACCGGCGTTGGGTCGCATGGTCGACGGCGACCTGGCTGTCCGTGTATCTCTTCGGTGCCGTCGCCCTCCCCCTCCGCTACCCGGCCGAACTCCGCGGCGAAGTCGTCGCGACCGGCCTCGTCGTCGGCCTGATCCTCCCAGCGGTCGCCGTGACCCGACTCCTCGACGAGGGTCCCGCCTTCCAGGTCCTGACGGCGGCCCGGCCGATGCTCACCTCCCGGCTCGGGTGGTCCTCGGCCGTGTTGGTCGGCCAGGCCGCGGTGGCGGCCCTCGTCGCCTCCGGCATGTCCACCACGCCCCAACTCCTCGTCGTCGCCGACGCTCTGCTCCTGACCGCGGCGGCGGCCCTGTCGGTGGCGTTGTTCGGTTCCTCCCTCGCCTGGCTCCTCCCCCTCCTCCTCGTCTCCGTCTTCACCGCCCCCGACGTCGTCCCCTGGTCCGTCAACGTGCTGTATCGGCACACCCTTGCTCCACTCACCTTCGGGGTCGCCGCGGTCCTATCGGTAGCCGCGGTGGCGACCTACGCGTTCACCGGCTCGGTCGGCCTGTGGTCCCGATGGAGGGGCACCTGGAAGGACACGGCCGATCCCGCACAGGATTCCTAGGAGACCTGCACACCCGGGGACGCCGGTACCGACGCTCGGACAGGAGGACAGCCGCGCGACTCGCCAATCCCCCCACCTGACCTCGCCCTGCCACGACCGGTCCCCGCCGACGGTCGAACCACGACCGAGGGAACCTGAGAGCTTGCGGCGGCGACAGAGATCGGCGTGGAGGTGAGACCGGCGAACCCCCGACACCTGAAACTGTTCAACGACCGAGGTCGTCCCCCTGGCCGTATGGCGTCAGCCGTCCCGCCAAGGCCATCGCCATGTTCTTGTCGAAGGCGTCCAACAGTCTGTAGACCTGGCGGAGTCGATGTTGGAGCTGTCGGGACGACAGCCCCAGATGGTGGCGCATCTCGTCGTTCCCGAGACCCCGGGCCAGATTCTCGACGATCCGGGCTTCCGTCGTGTCGATCACACCCAGGCTCTCCAACAGCCTGAGTTCGGGAACCGCCTGGATTCCCGCCGCCGCCCGTTCCAACAGGGCGGGGAGCTCGTCGATCATCTCTGGTCGGACCGCCACTTCGGCGCGCACGACCTTCGACATCAGCGAACGGTGGATCACGACGGCCGTCACCCGCCGATCCACGTGGCCGCGTACCGTCAGCTCGATACGCCAGCATTCCTTCTCCGGCCTCCGGTTCGTCGGCCCGCCCCAGGCCTCGAGAACCTCCTCCACCCGGTTCAACCAGAGGACGTCATCCGCGACCCACACGGTGACGTCCACGAACAGACCCCCTCTCTGTTGCTTCAACCGACCCTACCAGGGTTCACCGGATACCGACGGTATGACGGTTCATGCTCACCGGACTTGGCCGTTCCCCGCCGCCGACCTTCCCGCCACCTCCGCCCTGTCCTCCCGCTCCTACCCCGAACGGGTAGGTGGCGTTCGGCAGGATCGGCCCGGGGTGAAACGACACGTTTCGTTTCTTGGGGTGTTCGGTACCGCCCTCCGAGAGTGATAATCCCGACGAAGCGACGAGAGGAGGTGCCCTTCGGAGAGGCTCTACCGCCCACGAACAGCCGGTGGCGCCGGGCCCCGACAAGCGCCAACCGATCAGGACCCGACGCCACCCGAGCAAGGAGAAAGTGCATTCACGATCATGGCGCAGAGAGATCGGCTGGTGGCGTCGAACGGTGACGGCGTTCGCCGCCTTCGCCGCCCTGTCGATGCTCATGGTGCCGGCAACGCCCGCCCTGGCCGCCTGCTCCGGCTCCGACTGGGCCACCACCAACCCGACCGCATCGAACTGGTACGGGAAGGTGGCCTACTGGGATCCGGGGACGATGTCCACGGCGGGAGCGCCCTGCGTGGACGTCAACGTTCGCCAGTACACCTACACCAGCACCCAGGTGCGCGGCTCGTACCGGAGTTCGAGCGGCGTCTGGAAGCACGGCACCGCCGGATGGGTGACCGCACCCGAGGGAGTGCTGAAGGTGGTGATCTCCAACCTGACGGGAACGGGGGTGGAGATCCGAATCGGTTCGGCGGCCCCGTCCACGACGATCAACGTGCTCACCTAGGAAGGAGATGAAGATGCGGCGGCGACGACGTCTGATGTTCCTGGTGGCGGCTGCCGGGTTGGTGGCGGCTGCTTGTGTGCCGGGGCCGGCGTCGTCGCCGCCCCCCACCACGGTGTCCACCACGGCGGTGTCTTCGTCCACGGCGGCCACCACGACGACGACGGCGGTGTCGTCGTCTGTCTCGTCGGTGGTGGGGTCGGGGTTGTCGCCGGAGTTCGTGGCGGCGGTGTTCCCGATCGACGGAGCCGAATACGCGGCGGGTCAGGCCGGGTTCTCGGTGGGGTTCGCCCGCGCCCAGTTCGACTTCCTCGCCGCCTGCGCCGAGAGTCTCGGCTATCGGGAGATCGCCGACGAGACCCGCAACCTCGACCTCTACTATCCCACCACCGACGAAGTCTGGCGGCTCCCCAACCTCGCCCGCCTCCGAGAACAAGGCTTCGACTCCCGAGGCGACAAACCCACCGTCGAAGACCTGTGGTTCTCCAGCATGGGAAACCCTCCCAAGAACACCTCAGCATACGGTGACGGTCCGACGATTCAGATCGAGAAGAATCCGCAGTGGGGGGTGTCGCCGGAGCAGCGGGATGTGGTGGTGCGGGACCTGGCGGGCTGTATCGACGCCTTTCTGCAGATCGACCAGCCGGCCATCTTCGATGTGGTGACCCGCCTGTCGGCAGAGTGGTTCTCGACCCTGGATGGTCTCGATGACGACCCGACCATCCAGGCGCTCATCCCCGACGTGATGGACTGTGCCCGCCGGATCGACCCCGTCTTCGCCGACGCCCGCGACCCCCAACACTGGCTCGCCATCCAAACCGGCCGGCAGGCCACCATGGACAACGACATCCACACCGACCGTGACCTCTTCCACCAAACCATGATCGACTGGGGACGGGCCTGGGCCGACTGCATCGAACCCGTCGTCACCGCCCGCACCCCCATCCGCACCGCCGCCCGCTCCCAACGCATCGACCGCGACTACCCCCAACTCCTCGAAATCCAAGACCAACTCACCCAAGGCCTCCAAGACTTCCAACACGCCGCCCAACAAGCCGCCCAACCCAACAACTGACAGCCATGACCACACCCACCCCCAAAGGCTTCTGGCGGACGACCGGCCTGCGCCGCATCGCCGTCGGCCTCGTCGTCCTCCTCGCCATCCCCGCCGCCGCCTACGCGGTGGGACGCCGGGCAGCCACTCTCGAAGAGTCGGTGCTCAACGCCACACCACCACCCCGACGGGAGATCGTCGCCACGGTAGAAGAGAAGGTGGTCGGCAGCCTCGAAGTCTTCCGGGCGTCGCTCATCCGACCCGACGTCCCCCTCACCGTCTCCTTTCCCGACCCGGTGGTGCTGATGTCGATCTCCCCGCCCGTCGGCGACATGCTGACCGAGGGGTCGGTGGTGGCGGTCGTGGACGACCGGCCCCTCCTCGTCCTCGCCGGTGACCTGCCCCTCATCCACGAGCTCGCACCGGGAGACACCGGCACGATGGTGGCCCAGCTCCAGCGTTCCCTCGTCCGGCTCGACCTCTACGGGGGAGAGATCGACGGGCGCTACGGACCCCGCACCCGCAGAGCCGTCGATGCCCTGTTCGACAATGCCGGCTTTCCCGACATCGAAGGCGGCGTATCGCCGGAGTCCGTTGTCTTCGTCCCCGGGCTGCCGGCACCGGTCGCCGAGGTGACCCGCCAGGTCGGCGACGTGCTCGAAGGCGACGTCGAACTCCTCCGCCTCTCCGCAGGAGAACCGGTCATAGAGGTCCGCTTCGGTGGCGACGACGCCTCGATCTTCCAGGTCGGCATGTCGGCGATGCTGCGGGACGTACGAACCGACAAGCGTTTCCCCATCGTCCTCGACGAGATCGTCGACGACACCGAGGCCGGCCCGGACCGGAGGATCGCCCGCTTCCACAGCGTCGAAGGGAATCTGGCAGGTGTGGACGACACCGACATCACCGTGGAAGTGGACCTGAGGCCGTCGGACCAACCTTCGCTGGTGGTTCCCTCCACCGGGGTGTACGCGGACGCATCGGGGACCACCTACGTGCTCAAGGCGGGTCCGAACGGGAGCGAACGGGTTCTCGTCGAGGTCCTGTTCGCCGCCAACGGGGAAGCCGCCGTCCAGCCCCTCGAGGGATCCCTGGCCGCGGGCGACGAGGTGGTCGTGGGGATGGCGGAAAGCGGATGACGGTCGTCTGCCGACTCGAAGACGTCGGTCGGGTGTACGGGAACCGTCACCCGGTCACCGCGCTCCGGGGGGTGAGCCTCAGCATCTCGGCCGGAGAGTTCGTCTCGGTGATGGGCCCGTCCGGTTCGGGGAAGAGCACCCTGCTGCACATCCTCGGGCTACTCGACTCACCCACCCATGGCACCTACAGCCTGGCCGGACAGTCCACCCTCCACATGGGACATCGCACCAAAGCCAGGCTTCGCGCCGAGACGATCGGCTTCGTCTTCCAGTCGTTCCACCTCGTTTCGACCAAGACGGCGATCGACAACGTGGTGTTGGGGTTGGCCTACCAGAACGTAGGGTGGAGACGCCGGTACCGGCTCGCCGCCGAAGCCCTCACCCGACTCGGTCTGGAGCACCGGATGGGAGCCTTCCCCGCCACCTTGTCGGGAGGTGAACGCCAGCGGCTGGCGATCGCTCGGGCCGTGGCCGGCGAGAAGCGGCTGCTGCTGTGTGACGAACCGACCGGCAACCTCGACCATGAGAACACGATGCAGTTCCTCGACACCGTGACGCGGCTGAACGCCGACGGGCTCACGGTCGTCGTCGTCACCCACGACCCCGAAGTGGCCGCTGCCGCCGATCGGACGTTCGTCCTCCGCGACGGTGCAATCGAGGCCGGGGGAGGTTGAAGGTGCGGAGGTTCGGCAGGGCGGTCGCCGAAGGCATCGAAAGCGCCATCGGGCGGCTGCTGCGCCTGCTGGGCGTCGCCTCCGCGGTCAGTCTGGGGATCGGTCTGATCGTCGTCGTCAGGACGGTCGGGGTCACGGCAGAACGCCAGGTGGCGGCCGACTTCGATGCGCTTCGAGCGACCGAAGTGCGCATCGTCACCCTGCGAGACGACCCACACTGGGTGCGGGCGGATTTCCGTGAACGCCTCCAGCAGGTCGCCGGGGTGGTGGCGGTGGATCTGGTCGGCGACCTCGGTGACCGCCTGGTCGCCACCATGCCGCCGACCGCGGTCCAGCTCGCCCCTGCCCGCAAACTCCCGGTGATCGCCGTCGATGAGGGGCCGTTCACCCTGCATCCGGTGGTGACGGGACGCGACTTCACCGCTCAACCGGGCGTCCCCGGCCGAGCGGTCCTCGTCGGCGCACAGGCGGCCGACATCCTGGGTCTGGGCTCGTTCGACGGCCGCCGTGCCCTTTGGATCGACGGCGAGCCCTACACGATCTGGGGGATCATCGACTCGATCGGGCGCCGAAAGCCGATCATGTCCGGACTCATCGTCCAGTTGAGCTCGGACGAGCTGGCGGGAAGCGAGGTGGAGGTGGTGGTGGAGACCCTCCCACGCGCCGCCCGGCAGGTGGCCGAACAGGCGCCCCTGGCGCTTCGGCCCGACGACCCTGCCGGTCTGCGGGCGGTGGCGCCTCCCGACCCGAAGACCTTCCGCCTTCAGTTCGAGAGCCGGGTGAGGGATTCCCTGCTGGTGGTGTCGCTGGTCGCCATCACCGCCGGGGTCCTCATCATCGCCAACACGATGTCGATGGCAGTCGCCGCCCGCCGCTCCGAGATCGGCATCCGCAAGGCTCTGGGAGCCACCGGGCTCGACATCTTCGTCCAGTTCGGCGCCGAGAGCACCGTGATCGGTCTGGTGGGCGGCATCCTCGGAGGGAGCCTGGGGGTCGTGGCCGCCGTCGTCGCCGCCCGGCGGTTGGGCTGGAACCCGGTGATCGACCCCCGCGTCCTCCCCACCGCGGCGTTGATCGGGCTGGGTTCGGGCCTGGTGTCGGGACTGTGGCCCGCTCTGCGGGCGGCCCGCACCGATCCCCTCGACGCTCTCCGGGCTGCCGAGTGAGCCACGCCTCGAACCACCTTCTCCATCGTTTCCTATCTGCGCCCAATGTCTTGAATCTGTCACACCCCTCGTGTACGGTGACACCATGGATACCGAACAGATGTTCGATCTCTGCTCGTCGGGACCGACCGCAATGCTCGATTCCGAAGACTGGGAGGTGCTGCCCGTCGACCTGATGCGGGTCTGGACAGCCGACGACGGGGACGGCCCGTCCCGGCCCGAACCGGTCCCGCCTGCCTTCGACGAGTGGGAGCCGGGTCTGTTCTCGGCGGGGGTGTTGGCCTCCCTCGACCGCACCCGGGTGTCGGGCCGCGACCTGGTGGCGGTGCTCATCGCCGAGGAACGCCTCATCGCCCACCTCCGGGCCCTCCAGGCAGCGACCATCGCCGAGCTGGCCCGGGCCGACGTGTCCGACCCCGACTCCTACGCACGGGGCGAGCTGGCCTGGGAGAACGCGGCGGCGGAGATCGGGGCCGCCCTCCGGCTGACCCGCCGCAACGCCGAGGCGCGTCTGCTCACCGCCGTCCGACTGTGGATCGACTATCCGGCGGTGGGTGCAGCCCTGGCCCGGGGGGAGTTCGACTACTCCCGGGCCCGGGTGATCTGCGAAGAAGTCTCGGCTCTCGACCCCGAACAGGCCGCCGACGTGGTCGAGCGGGTGCTGGAGCGAGCCGCCGACCTCACCTCCGGTCAGCTCCGGGCGTGGATCCGGCGACTGGTGGCCGAGGCCGACCCCGACGGTGCTGCCGAACGCTACGAACGGGCCGTGGAGGAGCGCCGGGTGGTGGCCGAAGTGGAGCCCGACGGCACCGCCTCCCTGTGCGGATTCGACCTTCCCCCCGACCGGGTGGCCGAAGCCCGGGCCAGGATCGAAGCCATCGCCCGCAGTCTGCGCACCGAAGGCGAGACCCGCAGCCTCGACCAGCTCCGTGCCGACGTCTACCTCGACCTCCTCTGCGGCACCGGGGAACACCTTCGAGCCCGCGGGGTGGTGGACATCACCATCGACCTCGACACCCTCGCCGGCCTCGCCGACCACCCCGGTGAGATCACCGGCTTCGGGCCCGTCATCGCCGA
>Ga0256830_1002981_pt1 | contig 10788 bp, 6 predicted proteins | sample 128326metaG_FD_190537 | JGI IMG/M metagenome (GOLD analysis project Ga0256830, IMG submission 190537) | Hydrothermal vent microbial communities from Lau Basin, Pacific Ocean - 128-326 | ecosystem: Environmental > Aquatic > Marine > Hydrothermal vents | place: Pacific Ocean: Lau Basin | collected...
TTTAATTAACGGAGCAGGATTACTCCATTTTTGTGTCTTGAGTTTCAGGTAGTGGATATAGATATTTATTTTCAGATAATCCATAGATTGAAAGAAACCTCCTGCTCTATTCCTTTTATCCTCCAGGATGGAATTAAAAGATTCAACAGCATTGGTTGTGTAGAAGAACTTTCTTACATCCTGAGATAGATGAACGAAGTTGAAATAGTACTCTGATCTTGTCTTTGTATATTTAATAAAGTGAGGATATTTATCCTCATATTCAGAGAGTATTTTCTTAAACTCTTCTACAGCCTCTTCATGGGTGGAAGAACTCTTAAGGAGAGTGAGTTTATCATTTAGTTGTTTGGCGTCAGCTTTCCCCATGTTTTTTCTGATATTTCTTTTTAGATGAACGTAGCATAGCTGGTGAAAAGCATTTGGAAACAGTGTTTTAACAGCATCTATGATACCTGTAAAATCATCAGATATTACGAATAGAGGATTTAGAAGGCCTCTGTCTATAAGTTTATTGAATAGAGAGAGCCAAAACTCCTTGGTTTCGTTACCTACATGTAACTCTATAGCATATAAATCTTTAAAGCCTTCGAAATCAAAACCGAGGATTACAAATGTGGTTAGTTTCTTTACTTTACCTTCATCTTTTACCTCAGATACGTATGCATCTATGAAGATACCTATGACATCATTGGGTAATTCTCTTTTACTCCAGGCATTAAAATCATCAAGGTATTGCTTCTTTATAGCATCTATTTCTTCTTTGGAATACCTGAGCCCCAATGAATTAAATATTGAACTAATTGCAGAAGGTGAGTAAGATGATAGAAAGAGTGCTTGTAGGGTGTTGAAACGGTCTTCAGAATCCCGTTTAAAACGGGAAGGGAGTACTTGAGGTCTGAAGTCGCCGTCTCGGTCTCGAGGAACTGCGAGGCCGAGAACCCCTACAGGTGTACCAAGCTTTCTTTCGTAGTAACCGTTTCCTTTGTCTTTAATATTTTCTTTTAGGTGTACATCACGTTCTGCCTTCATTAGCATGTTGATTACCTGTTCTAAGATTTTAGAGGTAGTGAAATCTTTGTTGTTTTCTAATAGTGTTTCCAGTAATTCTTTGTTAAGGTTGTCAGAGTTAAATCTTGTGTCTTTCATCGTAATTCCTCCTTCAAGTTTTTATTTATTTATCTTTGTATTTCCTATAATCTTTAATATTCTTTATCATTCCTGTAACCTATAGACACAACTATTATTTTACTCCCTACCCCTGTCGTTTAGTACGAAAATAGCAACTGGTTTAATATCCAAGAATCTTAAAGCACTTAATTCACCTTTGCAGGGATTTTATCATAAGAATAGGCCGATGTTTCATGTTAGAAATGAGATTAAGATAGGAGATGTATTGGTTTATGCGCATATTTATCATGATGAAAAGAGGAAAGGGGATGAGATTGAACATTTAATGAGGAGGATAGTGGAAATAGAAGAAAGGTTTAATGAGAGGGAGTTTTACTCTAAAGAACTAGCCATAGAATATTTGGAAAAGACATTTCCGAGGAGCAGGAATCTTTTCGAAATAGAATGGAGAGACAATGGTTTTAAATTAAAACGTAAAGGGAAGGCGATATCAAGATTAATAAACCGGATGGGTAAAACGATTCTTTTAACAAACAATCCTGATTTGGACCGTGAAGATCTTTTAAATCTATACAGAAGGAAAGACGTTGTAGAAAAGATGTTTGATATTATTAAAAATGAATTGGAAGGCAATAGATTAAAGGTAAGTTCCAGAAAAGTTATGGAAGGAAGACTTTTTCTGCTTTACCTTTCTCTAATAATATATTCAGAACTTAGTAAAATTATGAAGGAAAAGAACCTATATAAGAATTATTCTTTATCTGAAGTATCTTATGAACTTAAAAAACTTAAGGTAGTTAGGCTTAATAATGGAAAAACCTTTTTAACCGAATTATTAAAAAGACAGAGAACTTTGTTTGAACAATTTGATCTTTCTATCCCCGTAAAACCTAGTTATTAAAATCCCGGGATTTTAGGTTTAAATGTAGACGCCAGGAATTTCCGCAGGCTTACATGCGGAAATGTTCTCGTCGATTAATAGGAAATAATTTTCATCAAATTGGAGAAATCACTACAGGCAAGCCTGGGAAATTTTTCTCAGCAAGGAAGATGTTCAGGCAGTTTTTTCGTGTTTGGACTTACCGGGATCGACATTTTCACCGGAGCCGGCTTCTATTGCACCTTTTACCGAACCTTCTCCGGCGCTAATCCCCGCTTCTACCGAAGGTTCCCCTATCTTTTCCGAAGGCTTCTCTCCCGAGCGCTCACCGGTTTCTTTCGCAGGTGCTTTCCCCCAGCTGCTATTGGGAAACAGGGATTTAAGGGCATCCATCATTGAATCGGTGAATATGAACTCTATGGATGAAAGCACTTCCTTCGGAAGTTCGTCTATGTCTTTTCTGTTTCTTTCGGGAAGAAGCACATGGGTCATCTTGTTTCTGTGAGCGGCAAGAACCTTTTCTTTAAGCCCGCCAATTGCAAGTAACCTTCCGGTAAGGGTTATCTCACCCGTCATGGCAACACCCTGTCGGATTGGCATTCCAGTAACGGAAGAGAGTATTGCAGCGGTAATCGTGATTCCTGCAGAGGGCCCGTCCTTGGGAATCGCTCCCTCCGGAACATGAACATGGATATCTGTATCCCTAGTAAAGTCACCCCTTATGCCAAAGGCATTGGCGTGTGCCCTGATAAAAGAAAGGGCAGTCTGGGCACTCTCCTTCATGACATCGCCAAGGCTTCCGGTAAGAATCAGGTCACCCTTACCCTGAAGAACAGCTACCTCTACCGGCAGAAGCATCCCGCCCAGTTCCGTCCATGCAAGTCCGTAGGCAAGCCCCGGTTTAACTTCTCTGCAGAACTCCGTTTCCTGAAATGGGGGATTGCCAAGGTATTTTTCTACGCTCTTTTCCGTAACTATAAGTGAAAATTTCTTATCTTTGTCCTTGTTGTAACCCTTTTTAACAGCCTCCCGTGCAATTTTTCTTAATATATTAGCTATTTCACGTTCCAGGTTCCTTACACCGGATTCCATTGTGTAGTTTCTTATAAGTTTAAGAATTGCAGACCTCCTAAAACGGATGTCAGCCCATTCCAGTCCGTTTTCCTTTATCTGTTTCGGTATAAGAAACTGCTCTGCAATCTTTTCCTTTTCATATTCGGTATATCCCGGTATGTGAATGACCTCCATTCTGTCACGAAGGGGAAAGGGTATGTTGTGAACGGAGTTGGCGGTTGTTATAAACATCACATCGGAGAGGTCGTACTGCACCTCCAGGTAGTGATCCATAAAGGTGGAGTTCTGCTCCGGATCCAGTACCTCTAACAGTGCGGCTGCGGGGTCTCCCCTGAAATCCGAACTCATCTTGTCAATCTCATCGAGTAGAAATACCGGATTCTTGGTTCCCACCTTCCTCATAGACTGTATAATCTTGCCCGGGAGAGCCCCAACATAGGTCTTTCTGTGCCCCCGTATTTCAGCCTCGTCCCTTACACCGCCAAGCGATATTCTTACAAACTTTCTGTCAAGCGAGCGTGCAACGGAACGGCCGAGTGAGGTCTTTCCCGTGCCCGGGGGTCCTACGAAGCACAGAATGGGGCCTTTCACCTTGCTCTTAAGCTGCCTTACTGCTATAAAGTCCAGTACCCTCTCTTTTACTTTCTTTAGGTCGTAATGGTCTTCATCCAGCCTCTTCTGTGCAATATTGATGTCTTTGTTATCCTGTGTTGTCTCATTCCAGGGGATATCGGCTATCCATTCCAGGTAGGTCCTCGAAACAGCTGCTTCCGGTGATATGGGCTGCATTCGTGAGAGGCGCTTAAGTTCCTTCTCGCACTTTGCCCAGACCTCGGGCGGCAGGTTCTTTGCCTTAAGCCTCTCCTCCAGCTCCTTTACACCTGAGGGATCTTCTTTGTCAGAACCGAGCTCTTTCTGAATCTCTTTAAGCCTTTCATTCAGAAAGTACTCCTTCTGCGTCTTTTCCAGCTTCTTCCTTACCTTATTGTTTATCTTTTCTTCCAGCTCCAGCACCTCGTTCTCCGTTGCAAGAAGGTCGAGAAGCTTCTCCAGTCGTTTCTTTGTATTCGTTTCCGAAAGAAGCTCCATCTTTTTTTCTGTCTTTACATTGATATTTGCCGCAATTGTATCAACCAGCTTATCCGGCGTTTCCACCCTTTCAACGGATGCCAGCACTTCCCCAGGGACCTTTTTGTAAAGGCCTGTGTAACGGTTGAATTCATCTGTTATCATCCTCATGAGGGCTGAAATGTGCTTGTCTGTTTCCGTGTCAGAGTTTATCTCTTTGACCTGGACTTTGAAGAAATTTTTCTTCTCGGTAAACTTCACAATCTCCGCCCTGGCAATACCTTCAACGAGAAGCCGTATCGTACCGTCGGGAAGTTTAAGCATCTGGAGAATACGGGCTACAGTGCCTGTTTTATAGATACTTTCCTCGTCAGGATTTTCTACAGACGAGTCCTTCTGTGGAACAAGGAATATCAATCTTCCCTGCTTGTTAGCCTGTTCAATGGCATTTATGGATTTTTTTCTTCCCGCAAAAAAGGGTGTAATCATGTGAGGAAATACCACCAGGTCTTTCAAGGGGACTAGTGGCAGTTCCTGCTTTTTCTGGAAGATCTTCATGCCGTCTTCTTCTCTCCGATTACGACGACCTCGGGTTTCTTGGATTTTTCTACGACGTCTTTGGTTACTACGACCTTTTTCTTGCCTTCGATAGAGGGAATATCGAACATTATCTCTATCATAAGGGATTCTACAATCGAACGAAGTCCCCTTGCTCCCGTTCGCCTTTCAATTGCCTTTTTGGCAATGGCTTCGATTGCCTCCTCTTCGAATTCAAGTTCTACGTCATCGAGTTTCATGGAGGCCTTGTACTGTTTTACAACGGAGTTTTTCGGCTCGGTAATTATCTTTTTAAGTTCGTTTATTCCAAGCTCATGAAGTGTTACCACGATTGGGAGTCTTCCTACAAACTCAGGTATAAGCCCGAAACTGATAAGATCATCCGGATGAAGGTGAGAGTACAATTCGACAAGGTCTTTCTCCCTTGCCGGTTTTACATCTGCTCCGAATCCAAGTGGGTGCTGGGAGATCCTGGACTCCACAATCTTGTCAAGTCCTACAAAGGCACCGCCACAGATAAAAAGTATGTTGCTTGTATCTATGCGGAGCATTTCCTGATTCGGATGCTTTCTTCCCCCCTGTGGAGGAACCGAAGCAACAGTCCCCTCTATTATTTTTAAGAGTGCCTGCTGTACACCTTCTCCCGAAACATCCCGAGTTATTGATACATTTTCTCCCTTCTTGGCAATCTTGTCTATTTCGTCTATGTAGATAATTCCCTTCTCTGCTGCCGGTATATTGTTTCCCGCATTTTGAATGAGTTTCAAGAGTATATTTTCTACGTCTTCCCCTACGTAACCAGCTTCGGTCAGTGTAGTTGCATCTGCAATTGCAAAGGGAACTTTCAATTTCTTTGCGAGTGTTCTTGCTAGGAGGGTTTTTCCCGTTCCTGTAGGTCCGATTAAAAGGACATTTGCCTTCTCTATTTCAACATCCTTATCGATCTTGTGGCCCATTGCGATTCTTTTGTAATGGTTATAAACGGCCACGGAAAGAACCTTCTTTGCATTTTCCTGTCCAATTACATACTGGTCGAGGTAGGATTTTATCTCTTTAGGTTTGGGTATATCTTCTTCGAATTCAGTTGCAAGCATCTCGTCTTCTTCATCCAGTATGTGCTTGCAGACATTCACACATTCATCGCAGATATATACACCGGGGCCTGCAATGAGTCTCCTTACCATGTGCTCACTCTTACCGCAGAATGAGCAGACCTTCAAACCTTCATTTTTTGTTATTCTTGCCATTATTACCCCTTATGAGAACCTTGTCGACGAGTCCGTACTCACAGGCTTCATCGGCAGACATGTAGTAATCTCTTTCGAGGTCCTTTGCCACGGTGTCTTCGTCCTTTCCCGTGTGGAGGGAAAAATATTTGATTATAAGCTTTTTAATCCTTACTATCTCTCTCGCCTGTATTCCAATATCCACTGCCTGACCGGAAACCCCACCCCAGGGCTGGTGAATGAGGATTCTTGAAGAGGGTAGGGCAAAACGCTTTCCGGGAGTACCTGAAGCAAGAAGCATCGCTGCCATGCTTGCTGCCTGTCCGAGGCAAATGGTACTTACATCAGGTTTTATATATTGAATAGTATCATATATGGCCAAGCCTGCCGTAACGGTTCCCCCGGGACTATTGATGTAGAGGTGAATATCCTTCTCCGGATCCTGGGATTCAAGAAATAGAAGTTGCGCAACGACAAGGTCTGCAGTTATATCGACTATTTCGCCATCGATAAAGACGATTCTATCCTTTAATAGTCTTGAATATATGTCATAGGAACGTTCTCCCCTGCTTGTCTGTTCGATAACGATGGGTACCAATGTATTTCCCTGTTCATTCATATGTAATCCCTTATCAATTTTACCATATAATTTAATAGTTTCCCTCTTTCAAGTCCATAAATTTGACCTTTTTCTTGCCAGTTACAACAGCATTTTCAAGAAGCATATCGAAGAGTTTCTGCTTTGCTATATCGTCCTTCAAGCTATCCTTTAAATTGCCCTTTTCGACTCTTTCCTTCAGTTCTTCATAAGACATATTGTTTGCCTCTGCTTCTTTTTTAATTTCGGCTTCTATCTCGTCATCGGTAACCTGTATGTTTTCCTTTTTGAGTATCTCCCTCACTACCAGGGCTTCCCGTAATCCCTGTTCGGTAGAGGGCCTCCACTCGTTAAAAAGATCCTCCTTTGTTTTTCCCTCAGCTTTGAGCATGTTTATTATGGTCTGCTCATCCGCCCTTAGCTGTGCTACAAAATTTCTCCATCTCGTCTCGAGCTCGAAATCGATCATCGATTTGGGAAGGGGAACCTTGGAGTTTTCAACTATCTTCTTTATAATCTGTTCGAGCTTGTTGCTCTTAATCCTGGACTCTGCAAGTTCCTTGAGTTTCTTCTTTATATCTTTTTTAAGGTCTTCAAGGGTCTGGTACTTGTCGCTAATATCCTGGGCCAGTTCATCATCTATTTTAGGCAGCTCTTTCTTCTTTACGGCTTGAACCTTTACCTTTAATGCTACTTCTTTCCCTGCAAGCTCCTTGTGTTCGAAGTCTTCCGGGTACTTCTTCTTGATAACCTTTTCTTCATCCTTCTTCATGCCGATGATGTCATCATCGATCTTATAGATATTGTAACCGGAGCCAACCTGGAAGACGAAGGATTCCCTCTTTGTATTGGGCATCTCATTCCCCTCGGTATCCAGTTCAACAAAATCCACCGTAACGATGCTGTCCTTGTCGACAATACCGTCCTTCTTGTCTACCACTATGGAGTTCTGGTCCTGGAGAAGCTCGAGCTCTTTTTTAATATCTGCAGCCATAACTTTCGTTTCAAGTTCCTCTACTTCGATACCCTTGTATTCACCCACTTCGACTTCGGGAAAGACATCATATATCAGATCGAAGGAAAAATCCTTTCCCAACTCAAGCTTGTCTTCCGTCTTTACCTCTGGTGTGGCATAGGAGATAGGTTTCTTTTCGATATCTTCAAGGGCCTCTGTTATACTCTTTTCTATGATCTTCTCTGCCGTTTCTTCCAACAGAGCAGGACCGAACTTCCTGATCAATACCTGGGGTGGCACTTTTCCCTTTCTGAAACCCTTTATCTGCACCGTTTTACAGTATTCATTTACCAGGTTGTTGTACTCCTTCTCTATTTCAGAAGAGGGTACCTTTATGCTCAGTTTTACACTCGAGTTTTCAAGAGTTTCCAGGTTTTTCTCTAATTCCACGATTTTCTCCTTGGTTTTTTTCGATTGATTTTTCTGTATGACCATTCGTGCACAGACATTTTAAATCTCAATAGCTGTATTATAGTTGCCTTATGGCTCTGTCATAGACAATTAGCCTTAAAACGAGCACTTTGAATCGTGCAAAAGAAAAGCGACCTGGTAATACCAGATCGCTTCTGCAATAGAGCGGGAAACGGGATTTGAACCCGCGACATCCACCTTGGCAAGGTGGAGCTCTACCACTGAGCTATTCCCGCTTATATCGAAGCAACATCCGATAAATTCCTAATTCAACGATCTCCTTTAAAATCAGCCTGCGAGAGAAGGGACTCGAACCCTTATGCCGCTAGGGCACCAGATCCTAAGTCTGGCGTGTCTGCCAATTTCACCACTCTCGCTGGAATATTATCGTCTATACGGGTATCGGTCAATACGGACACCCTTGTATGAGCCGTGAAGGGATCGAACCTTCGACCCGCAGATTAAGAGTCTGCTGCTCTCCCAGCTGAGCTAACGGCCCACAATATCTTCACGCCCGGCAGGACTCGAACCTGCGACCTACGGATTCGAAGTCCGGCGCTCTATCCAGCTGAGCTACGGACGCCTGCTTCCAATATTCTTATCGATATTCTTATTTCTAGGAACACTTTCCCCGTTTCCTTCTCTTGGGTGGGTGATGGGGCTCGAACCCACAACAACCAGATCCACAGTCTGGTGCTCTGCCTATTGAACTACACCCACCACGTCACTATGGCAAAGATCAATCTTATTTTGTTAGTAATATTATAAAAACATTGGCTTTTGTCAAGCCAAATTGTCAGGCCGAATTGCCAGACCAAATTAGCAAATCGAATTACCCCGCTTGATCTGCCAAGCGAATTGCCCTTTTACGGAATACCTCTTTATGAACTGTCTTAATTACACGTCCAGCAGGATTCGAACCTGCGACCCACAGCTTAGAAGGCTGTTGCTCTATCCAGCTGAGCTATGGACGTATTCAGGTGTTTCGGGATGAGAGGATTCGAACCTCCGATCTCCTGCTCCCAAAGCAGGCGCCCTAGCCACTGGGCTACATCCCGGATTCACATGGCCACGGCCTGTTTTTCCGATAAGCAAGGGTGATCTGGCCATACACCCTTCCCTGACAGAAAATGAATATATAGTTTTTTTGTTTACAGGTCAAGGAGTATCAACATGCAAATCCAGGTAGTCCGGATGCTAAAATTCCTGTGTCCGGAGCGTTAATTCACCAGCTTACTATCAATCCCCCAGCAGGTTCTTTAAGAATTTCGTCCTATCTGTTCCTTCCTTGAGGACGACTAGGAGGGTATCCTCACCTCCGACAGTACCGATTATCTCAGGAAGCTCAAGCTGATCAATTGCAAAGCCTACACCGGTAGCATGACCCAATTTTGTCTTTATTACGGCCAGGTTGCCTGAGAACTGTACGTTTATTACCCCGCGTTTTATATCATCCTTCAAGAAAGGCTCAGGCACCTTTTCCGCCTTCCGGTTTACCTCATAGATGTAGCCCTCTTCCGGGTCGGGAACCCTTGCTATACCAAGGATTTTCAGGTCCCGGGAAAGTGTAGCCTGTGTTACATCTATTCCGGCCAGCTTGAGCCGCTCCTGCAGTTCCTCCTGGCTGTGAACCTTCTCGTCCTGGAGGATAGATAGTATCAACCGTCTTCTCGATTCTTGACTAGTCAGATTGTCCTCCTTGATTTTATTTTAATCAGATTATAGCATATTTATAAGTAACTGTTCCAGAGTTCCATATCAATTTTGCATGTTTTAATTCTCATTACTTGATAATTATTCCAACCCTTATTAATTTTAATATAGAAATAAAAATAATTTTTATCAATTCTCATTAATCTATACTTACGAGAGGAGGTCTCTGGGAAAATGCCTGATGGTAACCTATCTTCCCCTGCCTTTTCAGACTTTACCTACGGGGATTTTTTAGCCTCACCTGATTTCTTAAGTATCGGCCATATCACACACGATATCGTTAACGGCGGTATAATTCTCGGTGGTCCTGCATACTATGCAGGTTTGACGGCCAAAAAGCTCGGCCTGAAAACTGGAATCGTAACAAGTGTTGGAAATGATTTTATCGGTTCTCCCGAGCTCATGGGAATTGGTGTCGTAAATGTTCCTGCCTCTCAGACTACAACTTTCAAGAATACCTATATTGATACTAACCACGGCAGCGTACGTAAGCAAATTGTATTGGCTGTGGCTTCAAGAATAGGTGCCGCCAATATCCCGGGTTCTTACAGGGAGGCAAAGGTCTGTTACGTCTGCCCTGTTGCAAACGAGCTTTCGTCGGATGTCCTGGAAGCAATCTCGGGTTCTCTTATTGGAATAGGTCTTCAGGGATGGATGCGTGACTGGAACAGGAAGGGAGAGGTCTTTGCAAGCATAAGGGAAGACTTGAGAGACCTGATTCCTCTTGCAGATATGGTTATCTTGAGCGATGAGGATATAAAGAATCTCGATGAAGCTTTGATAAAAGGATACATCGAGCTTGCAAATATATTTATCCTTACCAGGGGACGGAATGGTTCCAGCCTTTTTGTCAAGGGAAGGGAGTATCAGATCGATGCCTTTCCTGCCCTCGAAGTGGATCCTACCGGTGCAGGGGACGTTTATGGGGCTTCCTTCCTTATCAAGTATTACGAGACAGGCAATCCCGTGAGGGCAGCGCACTTTGCAAGTATAGTAGCCTCCTTTGTTGTGGAGAGGGAAGGAACTGCCGGAATTCCTGATATAGGGAGCATAGATGAACGCGAAAGGGAGTACGTAAAAATGCTGGAACTCGGTATAGACGGACAGATTCTTACTA
>Ga0256830_1002982_pt1 | contig 10787 bp, 8 predicted proteins | sample 128326metaG_FD_190537 | JGI IMG/M metagenome (GOLD analysis project Ga0256830, IMG submission 190537) | Hydrothermal vent microbial communities from Lau Basin, Pacific Ocean - 128-326 | ecosystem: Environmental > Aquatic > Marine > Hydrothermal vents | place: Pacific Ocean: Lau Basin | collected...
TATAGCACTACCGAAACCACCCAGCAGAACATGATCTTCGATGGTCACAATTGCATTAACCCTTTGAGCTATATTTATGATCAGATCTCTATCAAGAGGCTTAATAAATCGTGCATTTACTACATATATTGGTCCATACTCTCCCTTTAATTTCTCTGCTGCCTCCAAAGCTGAATAAACAGTATTACCAATAGCAAAGATTGCAAGGTTATCTCCTTCTGTAAGGATCTCTCCCTTTCCTATATGAATACGGCTTAAATCATTGTCCAATTTAATCCCAATACCTTTCCCCCTTGGATATCTGACTGCTATTGGCCCATTATGAATGGTTGCTGCAAACATCATATGTTGCAATTCATTTTCATCTTTTGGAGACATTATTGTCATGTTTGGAATGTGCCTTAAAAATGATATATCAAACAATCCATGATGTGTAGGCCCGTCTTCACCAACAATGCCTGCCCTATCCATTGCAAATATTACATGGAGGTTCTGGAGACATACATCATGTATAATCTGGTCATATGCCCTCTGTAAAAAGGTGGAATAGATTGCAACAACCGGTATAAAACCCTCTCTTGCCATGCCCGCTGCAAAAGTCACTGCATGTTGTTCAGCTATACCTACATCAAAATATCTATCAGGGTACCTTTCAGCAAATTTATCAAGTCCTGTCCCTTCTGGCATCGCTGCAGTAATGGCGATAATTTTTTGATTCTGTTCTGCAAGTCTGATAAGAGTCTGGCTAAATATCTCAGTATATGTTGGGACATCCTCTTGAGACTTTAATATTCTCCCTGTCTCTATATCAAATGGGCCTACTCCATGAAATAACGATGGGTTTGACTCTGCCGGTCTATAACCTTTACCTTTTTTTGTCATTACATGAATAAACACAGGTCCTTTCATATCTCGCACACCAATCAGAGTATCTATAAGCTGGGAAAGATTATGGCCGTCGATAACACCGATGTAGTGAAATCCAAAGGCCTCAAAGAGCATTCCCGGAGTCAATAATGCGATTATTGACTCCTCTGCCTTTCTCAGCAACTGTGTAATCCCCCCACCTATTCCTGGAAGAGATTCAAAAAATTTCTGAATTTCCTTCTTTCGCTCTGTTATAAACCTGCCAGTTACTTTTCTGCTTAAAAACAAAGATAAGGCCCCTACATTTTTTGAGATAGACATTTCGTTATCGTTCAATATTACAATTAGATTCTTTTTAAGATGGCCTGCGTTGTTTAGACCTTCAAAGGCAAGGCCAGCTGTCATAGCACCATCCCCTATAACCGAAATAACTTTAAAGTCATCTCTTTTTAATTCGCAGGCAGAGGAAATACCAAGACCCGCAGAAATAGAAGTTGAAGAGTGCCCTGTTCCAAAATAGTCATACTGGCTTTCTGAAGGTTTAGGGAAACCGCTTATTCCACCATACTGCCGCAGGGTTGAAAACATGGAATATCTGCCTGTCAAAAGCTTGTGTGCATATGATTGATGCCCCACATCCCAGATAATCCTGTCTTTTTTAATATCGAAAACATAATGAATAGCAATGGCGAGTTCCACAACCCCAAGATTAGATGAAAGGTGTCCACCATTGGTTGCTACTGTTGAGACAATGAGATCACGGATCTCATTGGCAAGGCTTAAAAGCTCTTTTTTATTAAAGTTTTTAATATCCTCTGGGTTATTAATCCTCTCTAATAATTTATCGTCTGTCATGATATTATCCTCCTGCTATTCTTACATAACTCTAAAAGTAAAACTGCATCTGGGCATAATAAAGGTGGCTGAATTTCCCATATTCACTCTTATCATCTCCCTCAAAGAGAAGAGCTCCGATCATTACATCCATATCTTCAAAGATGTTGTATTTTAATGAGGGATTTATGAAGTAGCTTTTATCATCTACATCAAAAATCAGGAGGTTATCTGCTCTGAAGAGTGGGGTTATATCATAGCCGAGTTCTATGCCCCAAAAATTTTGGTTTTTTGTGGTAATTTCATTCAAATAAGGCTGAATAAATATATTTTCATCTTTTATGTTGCCTCCATTATAAAGATATTCCATGAGGATATAGAATGTATCTGGAAAAGTATAATCCCAGCTCAGGACAAAGCGAAGGAAATCATCCCTTTTATCATCAAAGGTGTATGTTGCCTCCCCCCTGAATCCACTCCCTTCAATGTAGCCTGAAAAATCAAAGCCGATCATATAGTCATCATGCCCGATTCTGCTCCCCATTACAGAAAGGTCATATCCTTTGAGTTTTGATCGACCTTTCAGGATATAACCCTCACCTGAGAGCTTTTTTACATATATAAAACTGATATTGCTAAAGGCATTTATACTAAAATCCATCTTAACCGCATCAACTCCTGTCCTTTCAGTTCTTTCAATACTCACTGGATTAATAGGATTAATAACATCTTCTGGATTCCATATTCTACCAACACCCATAGCAATCCTCTGCCTCCCAGCAGTAAGGCTAATCAAATCATCTGTATAAGTAAGATACAGTCTATAAATAGAATGCCTCCAGTAAAGATCAGGGTTATCGGCCAAGATACTATCCATGTCATAATAGACATCTCCTTCACTTTTCTTAACAAACAAGAATTCTTGGGTATTCAGTATTTCGCCTAAAATAACTTCATTATCATAAATTGCCTTTGCTGATATCTCTGGATTAAATGAAATATCGAGCTCAACTCTCAAGCGATTTAGATCACTATAATAATCTTTACCAGAAGAGGTCTCAGAAACTGAAAACAGGTTCTTATAATACCCCTTTAGATTAAATCCTGTCCCATACCCAGGTAAAAATCCAGATGACAGGGCAATTGAGGGGATAAAAAGGTTTAAGATAAGCATCAGCCACCATATCTTAATCTCTTTTTTCCTCACTCTCAATTCTTCCATCCCTCAGGATAATCACCCTTGATGCCATCTCCATTACCATGGGGTCATGAGTAGAAAAAATAAATGTTATATTCTCCCTGTGATTCATCTCCTGCATCAGTCTGAGTATCGAAATTCCTGTATTTGAATCGAGATTGGCCGTAGGCTCATCTGCGAGAATAACAGCAGGTTTTGTAACCATGGCCCTGGCTACTGCCACCCTCTGCTGCTGCCCCCCACTCATCTCTTTTGGTCTTCTATTAGCAAGTTCCAAAATGCCAACATCTTTTATTATTTTATTAACCCTCTCTCTTCTCTCTGCCTTATCAATACCGAGCAGGAGTAATCCTAATTCTATATTTTCAACAGCTGTCAAAACAGGTATAAGGTTGTACTCCTGAAATATAAAACCAATTCTCTTAAGACGGAGGTCAGAGCGTCTTGCTTTTGAAAGGAGTGTAATATCTTGATCTTCGATATACACTTTACCCTTTGATGGCCTGTCTATTCCGCCTATTAAATTTAAAAGTGTTGTCTTTCCTGACCCAGAAGGACCTACTATGGCAAGAAATTCACCCTCCTGCACCTCAAAGGACACATCTGTGACTGCATGGACCTTTAATTTGTTTTTCCCGTATACTTTTGAAACCTTATCTAATCTTACAATAGCCATTATATATGCCTCAGTGTATCCACTATCTCAAGACGAGCTGCCTTTAAAGCTGGGTAAAGGGCAGCAATGATAGAAATTGAAAATACAAACAGTAAAGGTATCAGTATTCCCTTCCATGTAAACATCGAATATATAATGGTATTTATGCCAAGGAATCTCCCGATCCCATGGGAAAACTGCGAAAAATCAAACCCATATTTACTCAGATACCATATATCGCCCAATCCAATTATGACACCAATACTACCAGCTATTGCTGCAAGGAAAAATGACTCTAACAGTATCATTAAGACAATCTGCCTATCCCTCATCCCAATAGTCATGATTATTCCTATTTCCCTGAACCTCTCAAAAACACTCATTAGCATGGTGTTTAAAATGCCCATGGCAACAAGAGTAAAGACAATGCCCATTACAATATATATATTGACCTTATTTATACGAATTATTTCCACCATATCAGGGGCAAGGTCCTTCCATGTCAATATCTCAAGTCCCCTATCTTTCAATGACAGCGATAGGGAGCGATAAATACTTTCAAGATATTGAGACTTTTGGAGCAACACAACTATCACTGATACCTCAGACTCATAACCTGCTATTTTCTGGGCTGTATTTAATGGGATATATACTGTTGAGCGGTCAATCTCAGGGATACCTGTCCTAAAAATTCCTCTAATACGTAGTGCCCTCGCCCCCATCGAGCCGTCATATGCCTGAGTTAATAAGACGATCTTGTCTCCGAGATCAACTGAGAGATTTTTTGCGAGCCTTTCACCTATCAGTATGGAAGGGCTGTCTGCCTCTTTAAGATATCCTCCTTTGACAATGGTGCGTTCAAGAACGGATACCTGCCTTTCCTCTTTCGGAGAAATACCTACTACCATGGCACCTGCCGAATTTCTTGTGCTGCTTATTAATGCTTGGAACATTACTCTCTTTGTTACAGCTTTGACATAAGGAGTCAGGTTTGCCGAATAGATATCTTCGATAATTCTGTCAGGTTCAGATATAAACTTTGCTGTATCTATCTCCTGATGAAATTCAGCTTCAGATATCTGGATATGCCCCGTCTGTAATCTAACGACATTATTTATCATCTGCTCGTTAAAACCATCATTAAACCCGTTCAGGTGTATGAGTATGGCAAGCCCAAAGGCTATAGCAGCACTGGTAATAAAAGACCTTCTCTTATTTCTAAAGACATTTCTTATTGCGATCTTTGATAGTATACCAATGGTATTAATAATGTTCATATTTACCACTCTTTAAGTTTTGTAATGTATAAATTCTCTTATTGATAGGTTTATCGAATGCTATATCTAAGTATCTAATTACCGTTAAGCCGTCTTTATTAACCAATGGTCTCATCTCAAGACGGGCCGGGAATTTTCTCCCGCCAAGATTTTTAATATTAGAATAACTAAGTACACGGATGAGTTTCCCTGATTCATCATAATATTCCTGGCGAATGGGGATAAAGTCTTTGGCCCTAATTATCAATCTCAGCTTGCCCCAGACCACAGGTGCCTCTGGTTTAGGTATGGACTCTATTATATACACCTCCTGACCTTTAATTTTTGTTTTATCTACTAATCTATGTTCATAATCCATGATTATCGTATCAGTACGGACAATATCTTCATAGGTAAAGTCACTGCCCATCCATGGCTGTGCCATCATTGAGGGTGCTATCTTAATTATCCTCTCCACATCAGGGATGTATGTCCATACCTCTTTACCAACTTTTAGCGTCCCTATCCCCTGTTCTTTAGATGGATAGACTATGCGAACCATTGTCTTCTCGAGCTTCTCACTCCATGTTTTCAACCTTATTGTCCTTTTCCATTTAGGTCTAATTACTGTCATCTCTACAAATGCCCTGTTGGTGGCATTTCCCCTTAAGATCTCATCCGTCTTTTCTACAATCTCTCTTCCGGTGAGTTCGGCCATCCCTGGAGGAACAACGCCAAGAAATATTATTGAACAAATTATTAATGCTATAAATACCCTCATTTCAGCTTAATATCTGCCTTTCTGGTTATATATTTTAATTCTTCAAGTACATCAGCAACTTTCTGAACTGCATAATTTATATGTCTTTCTGTCATCGGAATTGAGAGAAAAAACGCACATCGTTTTGATAGAAAAACACCCTTATTGAGAAGCATTATATGAAAGAGGGGTGTTAATCTTTCAAAGAAATGTGTCTGTTTTCTTTTAAAAGAGCTGTCTACATTAAAATGGATTTGACAAAAAGATCCCGCACCTGTAATTTTAATGCCTCTTAAGTATCTTCCCATAATTTCAAAAAGCTGCCTTCTTAAAGTATCACCTAAAGCATTTAGACGCTGGATATTTTTCTTAGTGAGTTCTTTAAGAGTAATATATCCACAAACCATAGAGGCCTCATTACCATTAAATGTACCTGAGTGAAACACTCCTTTTTTTTCCTCGGACAGGAGTTGCATTATATCACTACGCCCTCCAACCGCTCCAATCGGGAAACCGCCTCCAATCATCTTACCGAGTATGGTCAAATCAGGCCTTATGCCAAATAATTCCTGCGCCCCACCTAATGCAAGTCTGAAGGTCAAGACCTCATCGAATATTAGAATAATATTATTTGCACTCGTCAGTTCTCTTAACCTTTGCAAATAGTCACTCTGCGCTGGTATCATTCCCCCTGCACCCAGCATTGGCTCTACTATAAGACATGCAATCTGCTTTTTATGCCTTGATATAATCTTTTCGACTAACTCTGCAGAATTATATGGAACGAGTATGACATTTTTTGCTGTCTCCCCCGTGAGACCATGGGGTGTGACTCTTTTTTCGCCATTATATATCACATCATCATATGTTCCATGATATCCATCAATGATCTTAATTATCTTTTCCCTTTTTGTAAATGCCCTTGCAAGTCTGACAGCATACATGGCGGCTTCTGTACCAGAATTAGTAAATCTAATCTTTTCAATAGAAGGCATACGTTTACATATCAAGCCTGCAAGCCTTATTTGATTTGCAGTAGGTGCACCGAATACCGTACCCCTCGTCAGCTGGCGGCTCATTTCAGTTACTACTTTTGGATGACAATGCCCGAGAATAAGTGAACCATAATTATTTAAAAAATCCAGATACCGCTTATTATCTTCATCGTAAACATAGCAGCCCTTTCCATGAGTCATATAAGGTGCAAATGGGGGGAAATGAGCTGCACTCCTGGTATTGCCATCTGGGAAATACCGTATCCCTTTGGAGTAAAGCCTCCCTGAATCTTTATGAGTTCTTGTATATTGTGACATTATTTTTTGATGTATAGATTCAATTAATTTAATCGTTTCCATCTCGATAATACCCTATGATGCATCCATGCTCATCAATATAATGCCTTCCGGGCAGAGAATTCTGGTTTGTGTATCTAAAAAACTCATCAGGATTATAAACCATCCTCGTTCTGATAAATTTTTGATCTCCTTTGTAATCATAATCCAATACTTCCTTATTAATCACATGCACCTTCCCAACCTCTGTAGCAAACACATAATTGGGACATAATGTAGAAGATAGCTTGAAAAGTTCCTCCATTATTTCAATACCCCGTGCTACTGAGGTACGGAAGTGATCAGAACCAACCACAGGCATACAGTGATTAAGATAATATGGGATTATCCTGTTTCTAATCAAGATACTGAAGAGGGTAATAATAGTGTCCGGATCATCATTTATCCCTTTAAGGAGGACAGTCTGGTTGCGCAGGATTATACCCTTAGAAACAAATTTATGACATGTCCTTATTGCTTCTGGAGTCAATTCGTCTGGATGATTGAAATGCACATTAATTGCTAATGACTTGCTCTTTGTCGGGTTAACATAATCTGGCACGTTAAATCTGTTCAACCTTTCTATGAGTTCGTCCGTAAAGATATGCGGCCTATAAAGCAGACTTCTTGTCCCAATCCTTATATCATAGATATGGTCAATAGACATTAATGAGGTTAAGAGAAAATCCAGTCTGTCCAAATCAAGAAAAGGATCTCCACCTGTAATTAATACCCCTCTGATTTCGGGATTATTTGAGATATATTCAACGGCCTTTTTAATATCGTTCTCATCCATCGGTCTCTTTGATCTCTGAACCCTTGACTTTCTAAAACAAAAACGGCAATAAGCCGGGCAATCAAATACTGGAATAATGATCACCCTGTCTCTATATACCCTTTCAAGTCCGTGTACACCTGCACAGTGTTTTCCGCTCTCAAATGGTTCATCTGTTCCATTAGAAGTTAATTCCTCTGGAGACGGGAGAAACTGCCTGCCCACAGTAGATGGATATCTTATAATAAGCTCTCTCAAGTAGGATGTTACCTTTGCAGGATATAGTTTTATAACCTTTTCTATATCATTATCAATATTCGTATTTCTGTCATATTCTTCAGAAAAATTATTAAGATTGATGATTTCTTCAGTATCCATATGTATTCCCATACTTAATCCTCCTTTAGTACAAAAAACTTATCATTCGAAATCAGCTTATATTTAATTCCTCTCCATGTAATCGTTTTACCGAATATTGAAAATAAGACTGTAATACTTGATAAAAAGCCTCCAACAACAGCTCCGGATATTGCCCATAAAGCAGTACGTTTATCATTAAAATATAATGCTGTTATAATACCCCCAATAGTAAGAATTGGGATAAGAGCTGAAATTATCATTCCATGAATAAACAAATGGCGATAAAAAACTGACAAAATTAATAAGGATATGCCAACAGGAACCATGAGATAGGGCAAGATAAATACAAAAACGGTTTTCCAGACATGCGGTGCATAAACTTTTAATATTATAACTTCCCGCCATAACCACTGAAAGAAATCACGAAGAGTGATATCACTGTAGTCATAGCAGAGGCATTCTGGTATGAACCTTATCTCTAATCCCATCTTTAGAATCTCCCGTGCGAGCGACAGGTCATCACTTATGGCCATTGACCATATCTTTTCTATATCTATCTTCTCAATCGTTTCTCTCCTTATCGCCATGGCTGCTCCACATACCATCTTTTCAGATAAATACTTGGGAACTCCCCCGATATTTCCTATCATCGCCCTCAGCCATGAGACAATATTTCTACTATGAGGGATATACCACTGAGAACCTGTTGTAATACCAACATCATGGTCTAAGAGTGGATATACAATCTCCCTGAGCCATGTAGGTTTTGGCTGGCAGTCAGAATCCATAAAAGCTATGATTTCAGCTTTTTGGACAATGGGGTCATGCAATGCATATAACAGGTTGTTTACCTTCTGCCCCCTTTGCGGATTTATCCCGGCAACAAGCAATTTTGTATTTTTTCTTCTCTCGCAGAAGGCAGATAATACTGGATAGACTGGATCATCCTTCTCTGCAGTTACAAAAACAACAGAATAATCAGGATAGTCCTGACACATAACTGCATTGAGATTTTCCTCAAGCCTTTCATCTATACCCTTGCAGGGAATAATAATTGAAACAGAGGGGTATCTCGAAAAACATGGGATTCGTTTCTTTCTCTCCTTTAGAAACAATCTGATCTTGCTCAGTTTTGAGACCTGCAGCAATAACACAAACACTAAAATTGTTATCTCAAATCCTATATAAAAATTCATCTCTTTCCTGATTAATATCAATATAATTATCAGCTAAAGCTGTGCAATGTCTTTTTGTATGCCAGGCTTAAATACCTTATAAAATCAAGAGATTGGAGAGGGTTGCTTGGGGCCCCAACGATCTCAACCTCTCCTGCATATTGCAATTTCACAGGATTTGTCTTTCCCACCATTACATCATGAAAATTAATAAATTTCATCTTGAGCATGTATTCGCTCTTGGAAAAGGGGATATAGGAAGCATACATTTTCTTGTTTTCGACCTTTATATGCCAGAATAAATCAAGGTCCGTAAAGTGGTACGACTGGTATTTTTCAATATCCTTTCTTATCATAATATTCTGCGGCAATTTTTCAAGAATCCTCTTTATGGTCTCTTTATCATAAGGAGGGGTTTTTATTGAATCTGGCCTTCTAAGCGAGAAGTGGTCTTTCAAAATAATTATATCATCAATATATTTCTGCCACACCTCCCTTCTGACAATTAAAATGTACATCACCAATAGCAAAACATTTTTAAGGTCTCTCTCTATGAGGAGGAACAATAAGGCAAAAGGCAAAAAGAGGGAAAAGTAATCATCCATATATGACTCAACTGGCGAGATATTAATTATATTATATCTTTTCATTAATGACCAGTGAACAACTAATATAAAACCAAACCCAAGGAGCAATAACATCAGCTTAATATTCATGGCAGAAATCACTATTAGAATAGCAGTTGAAATCAGCAATTCTATTGGCATAAGTATTTTATAAAGTAAAAAATTTACTCTTCCAATGCCCAGGTTATGCACAATTGTGGATACATTGGTTCTCTTATCATTGAAAAAATCGACAAGCTGATGCTGAATAAGCTTTCTTACATTAAACAGGTAAAGCTTTATAAAAAAGAGCATAAGAGCGATATCAAAAGACGTTACAAGTAGGATAACGCCAGTTAAGAAAATAGACGGTAGAAGGTTTGCTGCAAATACACCAAGGGCTGCTCGTTCCTTTAACCTGACAGGGGGCATTGAATATAGATATCCTATGACATAGCATAGAAGCAGTAAATAGATTGGAGTAGCATCAGCTATTATAAAATTTGCAAGGAAAAATATCGGGGCTATTCCGCCAATGATGGTGAACAACAATATACTTAATATCACTACTTTTGATAAGGATGCAGTTGGTTTTACCTTATGTGCCTTTAGATCGACTTCTCTGTCACTGAAATCATTAATTAAAAAGGTAAAGACCGCACAGCAAGAAAATGACCAGAAGGTTGTTATTGAAAACAACAATGGATGCACTGCATTGCTGCCAGATATAAAGATGTAGAAGACAGGAACCAGCACAAGGGGAACAATAAAGTTCCACTCATGCCACCTTGTCAAAGCCAAAAAAAATTCTCTGAAGTTTCTACTTGTCATCTTTATGCAGTTAACTCAGGCAAAATCACCTGTTATCATATATTCAGAGAATGCATTACCACTGTCTGTTTTTTTACCGTAATAAATCAATGCATCAGATGCCTGATATGCCTTAAAATCTATAAATTTTGGTGTAAAAA
>Ga0256830_1002983_pt1 | contig 10787 bp, 13 predicted proteins | sample 128326metaG_FD_190537 | JGI IMG/M metagenome (GOLD analysis project Ga0256830, IMG submission 190537) | Hydrothermal vent microbial communities from Lau Basin, Pacific Ocean - 128-326 | ecosystem: Environmental > Aquatic > Marine > Hydrothermal vents | place: Pacific Ocean: Lau Basin | collected...
AATCATGGTTCTATTTATGCGGTTTTTGATTAAATATTTTGGGTGGGGGTAGATATAAAAATACATCAAGAATTCCCAGCCGACACTCTGATGCTATTTAGTGATAACATTAAAAAATAAAAAACCAACCTTGAAGAAAGAAGCACAATTTCATCCTAAAGAATGTCTGTTTATCTAAGATTCTGGAGGAATCAGAAGGTTTGGAACTTATGCTTTTATTAAAGAAGTGTTAAAATATACTGCAAAACAAAAATGAAAGTGTGGCCTTATTTGAACCAGTTTTTAGCTCTTTTAAAAAGTAAATTAAGCTGTCTTTTTGCTTAATTATCTGTAAAAATGTTGGAATAGTACTGTACATAGCTTATGCTTTACTGATCATTTGGGGTTAAATAGTCAGAAATAGACCATAAAGTGCAAAAAACTTAAATTAACAATGTTGGATTTAGTTGCTATGTTACCTGAAAACGAGAGAGAGATTGTTAAAAAATTGCTGTTAGCAAAAGAAAAAAAAGGTTTGGCATTTGAAGAGATTGCAAAAAAGTTGGGTAGAGATATTGTGTGGGTTGCCGCTTTGATATACAGACAGGCAACAGCTTCGCGAGACGAGGCAGAAAAACTTAAGGAATTGCTTGAACTCGACGATGAAACGGCAAAAACTTTAATGATGCCACCGTATAAAGGCACGTTAATTGAGGGAATTCCACGCGATCCTGTTCTGTATAGACTCTATGAAATACTGGTAGTTTATGGGATACCGATAAAGGCTGTAATTCATGAAATGTTTGGTGATGGTATAATGAGTGCTATAGACTTTAGTGTTACGGTAAAAAAAGTCGAAGACCCTAAAGGTGACAGGGTTGTAATCGAACTTAATGGTAAATTCTTGCCTTATAAGAAGTGGTAATGATTATATTCTCTCCAATTTTTTATTTTCATTGGATAAAAATTTTTCAGGTAACAGAAGTATCTGTAGTATATCCATCATACTCAAAGTTATGCGGCATTTATACTCTAAGCCCGCATAAGTTACATTCCAATCTCAACTACACATACATCTCTTAATCGATTGTCAATTGGAACCAGCAAATACACATCATACAAGTCCCGTTTTCGGTACCTCAGATTCGTTCAGACTCTCCAAACCATCCCAGCCAGTTGCCACTAATCTCAATTTTGGTAATTATTTTTTCTTCTCAAAGTTTAATATTTCACAACAATGTAGATAGTGTAGTTTCAAAAACATTTAAAGCCCTTCTTTTTTGATAAGGTACATCAACAAAGCATAAAGATAATAACGTTGAGTTCATATGGAAAGTAGAAGTTAGATGATGATTAATTAAAAATTGAAGGTGAAACACCATGTAAAAATTAGAGATTGAGGTTTTGTCGACGATTATCTCAGAGTTATCTTGGATAAAAAAACAACCATCGTCAGTCCAATTTATATCCGAGCTTCTCCACCAGCTCCCTCCTTTCCTTCTTTTCTTCCTCATTCTCAATTCTCTCAACCTTCTGTCCATCAACAGCTCCAAGAACCGCCCTTCCCAGCTCAGTCTCTGCAACGATGATCTCTATGGGGTTGGCTGATGCAACATAGATGTTGCATACTGCTGGATGGGATTTAACTGTATTTAGCACATTTATTGGAAAGGCATTCTCAACAAAAACCACAAAGACATGGCTGGCAGCAATTTTCAGCGCATTTTCAGCTGCAAGCTTTTTCAGGGTATCATCGTTTCCCACAACTCTTGTCAGTTTTGGTGCAGCTTCATTCATCGCAACAGCGCATTTTATCCCCGGCACGGATGTGAGCAGAGCTCTGAATATGTCGTCGCATGTGAAGATCGTAAAGTTTGCCTGGCCGACGATCACCTGATATCTGTTCTCGGGGTTTTCGATACCAACAACCTCCAGCTTCATGCTCTGAAATTGATATTATTGGTGATAATTCTTTCGAATGATGCTATTATTCGAAACATTTATTTGATAGACCATGACAGGGTAAGCGGGGGTTGAAATGGAGGAGTTGCTTGTTTACATGAACGGCAAATTTGTCCCAGAGAGCGAGGCGAGGATAAGCGTCTTTGACAGGGGCTTTCTCTACGGTGACGGAGTATTTGAGGGGATACGAGCCTACAATGGAAGAGTTTTCAGACTTTATGAGCATATAGACAGACTTTATGATTGTGCAAGGGTGATAGACCTTCAGATACCAATCTCAAAGGAGGAATTCGCTGAAGCAATACTCGAAACTCTCAGGAGAAACAATCTGAGAGATGCCTACATCCGACCCATTGTGACGAGAGGAGTTGGCGATCTGGGTTTGGATCCAAGGAAGTGTGAGAAACCAAATGTGATAATCATAACAAAGCCATGGGGAAAGCTCTACGGAGATCTCTATGAAAAAGGTTTGACAGCGATAACGGTTGCCGTCAGAAGAAACCCGATTGATGCACTACCGCCGAATGTGAAGTCTCTGAACTACCTCAACAACATTCTCGCGAAGATCGAGGCAAATGCAAAGGGGGGAGATGAGGCTATTTTCTTAGACCATAACGGTTACATCTCTGAGGGAAGCGGCGATAACATATTCGTTGTAAAGAACGGTCTTATTGCAACTCCACCAACTCTGAACAACCTGAAAGGAATCACGAGGGTGGTGGTTCTTGAGATAATCAATGAGCTGAATCTGCCATTCAGAGAGATGAATATAGGTCTCTTTGACCTGTATTCGGCAGATGAAATATTCGTTACAGGCACGGCAGCAGAGATTGCCCCCGTAACTGTTATAGACGGCAGAAAGGTAGGAAATGGGAAGCCGGGGAAGATAACAAAACTTCTGATGGAGAAGTTCAGAGAGAGAACTGAAAGAGAGGGGGTTGAGGTTTACAAGTGAGTGGAATGAGATTCACGCTTATAGTCGAACTTGAGGACAAGCCTGGTCAGCTGATAAAGGTTATAGAGCCAATATCGAAGATTGGAGGGAATGTTATAAGCGTAATTCATGACAGACACAAAGTTTCACCACTGAAAAGAGTTCCGGTTGAATTTGTTGTTGACGTGGACACTGATAAGGTTGAAACTCTTCTGAACAGAATTAGAGATTCAGGGGTCTATATCAGAAGCATAAATGAAGTGAGAATGCTCTACACAGAGAGTTTTCTGCTCATCGGGCACATAATCCATACCGATCTCAGCGACACAGTCAACAGAATTGATGATACGGGGTTTGCTGAGGTGGTGGAGATTCATATCACCATGCCAAAGGTGAACGAACCATCAACGGCAATCGTTACAATTTCTGCAAGGGGGAAAGGTGAGCTAAACAAAGCAAGAGAGATTTTGAAAGAGATATGTGAGAGGAAAGATATCTTGGTCATAGAACCTCTGAACGAGGAATCGGCATGATACGGATTGCATTGATTGGTTTTGGGACTGTAGGAAGGGGATTTGCCAAGGCACTTGCTGAGAACAGAGAAATAATCGAGAAAAAGATAGGAAAATTCAGGATATCAGCAATATGTGACTCAAAAAGCTCAATTACAGGTGATTTCACGATAGAGGAGGCTTTGAGGTATAAACTTGAAAAGGGAAGGTTGCCTGAAAGTATTGGTGTGGAGGAGATAATTGAGCAGGGGGCCTTTGATGTAATTGTTGAGACAACACCGACTGATGTCTTTTCAGGAGAACCGGGGCTGGGTTACATAAAAAAGGTGCTGCTTTCAGGCAGGGATGTTATAACCTCAAATAAAGGGCCCCTTGTTGTGGCGTATCACGAGCTCATAAAGCTTGCAGAGAAGCACAATGCGAGAATTGGATTTGAGGCCACTGTTGGGGGAGCCATGCCTGTCATAAAAATGATAAGAGATGGGCTTGCAGGGAACAGAGTTAAAAGGATCAGAGGGATCTTGAACGGAACCACCAACTATATTCTTTCGAGGATGGAAAAGGAAAAGGCACCCTACCCGCAGATACTCAGCGAGGCTCAGGAGCTCGGAATTGCTGAGGCAGATCCAAGTTACGATGTTGATGGGATCGATGCGGGAGCAAAGCTTGTGATACTTGCAAATTCAGTTTTTGGGAAGGATGTGAGATTTGAGGATGTTAGTATAAGGGGAATCACGAGAATAACCCCTGAAGCTTTTGAGATTGCGGTTGAAAAAGGATATACGATAAGGCTCATAGCTGAGGCTGATGAAAATGGGAAGCTTGAGGTATCTCCAAGGCTTGTGAAGCTCACAAATCCCTTGGCAATATACGGTACTTTAAATGCTGTGCTGATTGAAACAGATCTGGCAGGAGAGGTATTTGTTATTGGAAGAGGGGCAGGGGAAAAGGAAACTGCAAGTGCATTAATCTCAGACCTGGTTGATTTTTATGGAAACGGTAGTTTTGATTAAGTTCTTCATCGGGCTCTTTTTTCTCCTGTGGGCCAGCAGGCTCGATCTGAAAAGTAGAACAGTTCCGAACAGAATATGGAAGCTTTTCATACTGTTCATGGCTCCATTAACGCTTTATGAGGCACTTTTCGAATATCATTCAATTCTGGAATTCATTATTGGTCTTTTCCAGCTTTTCTTTGTTTCCGGTCTTGCTCTTGCATTTTATTATCTCGGATTTTACGGTGGGGCTGACGCGAAGGCTCTGATAGTTCTCTCCATACTTTTTCCATTTTATCCCGAATTCGGTTCCTTTCCAGTCCTCTTCAGAGGTCTTTCTTTCTCCTTTTCGACCCTTGCAAACTCAGTCATCTTTGCTCCACTTTTTGCTCTATACTTCTTTGCCACAAATCTGGTAAGAGAGGGATTTGGGGAATTGAAAGAGACACCGCTCTACTATTTCATAGGGAGAAAAGTCAGTGCAGATCAGATTCCTCCTCACCATTCTCTCCTTGAGTTTTTTGATGAGGATGGGAGATTGGTGAGGGTCAGGAGGGGAGTTGAACCTGATGAGAGGATGATAAATGCATTGAAAAATGCAAAAAAGAGGGGAGAGCTTGGTAGAGTTTGGGCAACACCTCAAATTCCATTCATAGTCTTCATAACAATCGGTTACACCGTTTCATTCATTCTGGGGGACGTACTCTCATTTGTAATTCTGTCTCTTTTTCCAAATCCCTAAAACACCCTCTCTCCTGAAATCGTAAAACACTCCCTCCTCATTTCCAAGTTTCAGCCTCAGCAGCTTGGAATCATCAACCTCTCCCACGATCTCTGCTTCAATACTGTGTTTCCTGAAGATCTTCACAGCCTCCTTTCCATTCTCTGCCGTGCATACAAACCCACATGCAGGATAGCATTTCAGCCACTGAATGATGTCTGCCCCATCTGGCGTAGGAATTTTATCAAGATCAATAATCCCGCCTGCGTTGCTCACCTCAAGAAGCATTGCAGCAGTGCCAAGAATTCCTGCATTGCTCAGATCCTTTGCAGAGCTTACGAGCTCCTCTTCAGCAATGTGAATCATTGACTCGAACTGCCTGATAAAGATGTCTCTGGGCTTTGATGTTGAGTCGAAGTTGTAAGGAAGTTTTTCATGGAATTGCCCATCTGTGTCAACTGCAATAACTATCTCATCACCGCTCTTGGCAGTATTCGATCTCAAGAGCTTTTCTCTCTTTCCAATTCCTACCATCGCAACGTCAATTGAGTTTCTGCTGCTCTCAGGATGGAGATGTCCCTTAACCATTTTTATCCCGAAAAGCCTGATGCCTCTTTCAATTCCGGAGAGAATTTTTTTCAGATCATCAGAACTTTTTGCCGAGATGACATTCACAGCCATAACAGGTTTTGCACCCATTGCGTATATGTCGTGCACATTCACAAGAATTGAAACAAAACCCGCCCACTCCAAGTCTGCTTCGATGACCTTTTCCCATATTCCGTCAGTTGTTAAAACGACTTCATGTTCTCCAAGGCTCATAAATCCTGCATCCTCTCCGAAAAACTCTCCAACAATCTCTCTGAACATCCATGAGTGTCCCTTCCTGAGAATCCCCTGATATTCTTTCAGTGATCTTATAACCTCCACAAGTGTGGGTTTGTTATCCGGCATCAATACACGCTTCTGTTTTTATTCACTATAATTTTTTTCCAGACCCATGTCATTCAGGGTTGAATTCGATGCAGAGAGGTGTGGTGGAGCGGGAGAATGTGTGGATGTTTGTGAGAGAGGGGTCTGGGAATGGAGGAATGTGGAGTTCCAGTTTTTTGGCAGAAAGTTCTCAAGATTAATGCCCTACCCTGCAAATCAGGAGAGATGTGTTGGTTGTAAAAGGTGTGAGGTTGTGTGCCCCACTGGATGTGTGAGGGTGGTGACAGCAGGCAATAAATTTTAACCTTTCTGTGTTCTCCTCACCTGATGAGATTCATTTTTGTTGAATCAAGTCTCGAAACCGTTCCGGAGGAAATCCAGAATCACCCTGATGTCGTGAGAGGTGCAAGAAGAAAAGGAAAGAAGCCTGAAAAAATCATTCTGGATGACTCAGTCCATCACAGGGCTATGAGAAATCTTGATAAAAGGGAGAAGAGAGGCAGACCTGATATAGTTCATCAATGCCTACTTGCACTGCTTGATTCAGGCCTGGAAGGTGTGGAGATTTTCGTTCACACGGTTTCAGGAAAAATTATATGGATAAACAGGGAAACAAGACTTCCGAGGAACTACAACAGGTTTATTGGACTCATGGAAGATCTGTTTGACAGAGGGAGAATTGAAGCCAGCGGAAAATCTCTGCTGGAAATCAAGAGCCTTTCCCTCTCTGAAATCCTCACCGAAAACACCGTTGTTTTGCAGGAAGGTTTTGATGAGAGGAATCTTGTAACCAGCATAAACCACGATCTTGCCATTTGCATAGGTGCCTTTCCTTATGGAGACTTCAGCACTGATGTCATGGAGATCTTTGAAAGGCAGAAGGCAAAATTCGCTGGATTTGGAGATGAACTAAAAACCAGTCTTTACGCAACATACAAGGCAGTCTGTCTGCTTGAAAGACTTGGATAGCTTTTTATTTTTGAATGATGCATTTGTTTCCATGAAATTTGTGGCGTTCTCCGACACCCACGATAATGTTCCAGCGATAAGAGATTTGGTTGATGAGATAAAAAAGGAGAAGGCAGATTTATTCATTCATGCAGGAGATGTCATATCTCCCTTTGCTCTGAGAGAGTTTTCAGGAATTGAGGAGCTTTATCTTGCCTTTGGAAACAATGATGGAGACAGGCAGAAGCTCCTTGAAATTGCTCTCAGTAATAACTGGACAGCTGGAGAGATAGTGGCTGTTGGAGGGATTGCAGTATATCATGGCACCCTGCCTGCGATTACAGACCTTCTCTTAAAAAAGCATGTTATTGTTATCACAGGCCACACTCATAAAGCTGAAATAAAGAAAGAGAAGAACTCCATCCTCATTAATCCGGGGGAAGGATCGGGGTACCTTACCGGAAAGAGAAGCTATGCGGTTTTTGAAGATGGCGAGATAAGCATAATCGAATTTTGATACTCATCGCCATTACTCTTTGCTTCAGTTGGTGACAGATAATGCTTTTATGCTCAGGATTAAGAGGGAGCTTATGAAATTTAAATGGACACTGATAGCGGTGCTAATTCTAATGTCATTCACACTCTCAGCCTGTGTTCAGGAGTCTATTGATCGGAATATTAAAAAGAGCTATGAGGATGCGGTTAAAACATTTAACGAGTTCAGAGGCTCTGATTTAAATCCAGAGCTGAAGATAGTGGACAAAAACTGGGTAATCAAGCACTGGGGAAGCTATGAACCTAAGGAAGAGATTTTTTACAAGGCCATGCTTCTTCTACCAGCCAATTACAGCTTTAAAAAAGCAAAAGAGCACGATCTTGGCAGTTTCGCAGCATTTACATGGGAAGGTAACATCTACGTGGTGAGAGAAAATTTCAAGGAAGATACGTTCAAGAGGACGGTTTATCATGAGCTGGAGCACCTCTTTCAAAACAGATACAATATCTCTTCAGATGGTACTTTTGATGGTGAAAAGGCAAAAGCCTCAGCCATCGAAGGTGATGCAAAGCTCATATCAAGGGTTATTGCAGGTGATGGTTATAAAAAAGAAACGCTAAGTGAGCTTGACGAAAACAATGCCTATTTCTTGCTTGGTTATGCTCCATATCTCTTCGGGTACAACCTGGCGATTGAGGTGTTTAACAGAACTGGAGACACAATAGCCATGTTGAAAAACCCGCCGGAAACAATGGAACAGGTGATCCATCCCGAGAAATATTTCAGTAAAGAGGGATACGAGAAGGTATATCTTGGGAAAAATCAAAACAGGCTCGGAGAACTGTTTTTGCTTTTCTTTTTGGGAGCACACGTTTCGGACAGAATAGCCTGGATTGCTGCGGAGGGGTGGAATGGTGATGCCTACATTCTGAATGATACAGGATGGATGTGGAAGATTTCGTTTGACAGTAAAAAGGATGCTGTGGAGTTTTACTATGCCGTTAGTAATATGATGAGCGAGCTTGGGATCAAGGAGAACGGAGAATTTGTTATAAAGGAGAAGTACCTCCCGCAAAAAATAAAGATTAAACTTGATGGTAATTACGTAACCCTGACATCACGCTTTCTGGAGGTATGAAGATGTGGAGCATTCTCAAGGCACTGAGAGAGAACCCCGAGATCCTCATTGAATCTCAGAAGCGAAGGGGGGAAAGCATCGATATCGTGCAGAGAGCAATAGAGCTCGACAGAATGTGGAGGGAGAGACTCTTTCAGCTCAACCAGCTCAGGAGAGCGAGAAACCAGCTCTCAACTCAGGTGAAGAAAGCTGGGGGAGGGGAAAAAGAGAAGCTCATTGCCAAGGCAAGAGAGATTTCAGAGCTGGTTAAAAAGGGAGAAGAGGAACTCAGGAAGCTTGAGGAGGAGCTGAACTCGGTTCTTCTATCCATACCGAATATAATCCATGAAAGCGTTCCTGTTGGAAAGGACGACAGCGAGAATGTGCCGGTAAGATTCTGGGGGAGAGCGAGAGTTTACAGGGAACATCTTGAAGCTTTCCTGCAGCAAAGTATGGGAAAGGCTGAATACGAGGTTGTTGATAAACCTGCAATAGGACATGCGGATGCAGTTGAAAAGTTCGGCTGGGCGGACATTGAAAGGGCTGCAAAGATTGCCGGTTCGAGGTTCTACTACCTGCTTGACGATTTGGTGTGGCTCGACTTTGCACTGGTGATGTATGCTCTGGACTTCCTGAAGAGGAGAGGCTTTACAATCCTCAGCCCACCGTACATGATGAACTCCAGGGCGTATTCTGGAGTCACGGCTTTCAGCGACTTCGAGGAAGTCCTTTACAAGATCGAGGATGAGGATCTGTATCTGATAGCCACTTCCGAGCATCCGATAGCTGGAATGCACATGAACGAAACCCTCGGCGAGGATGAACTGCCTTTGCTTTACGCTGGAGTCTCTCCATGCTTCAGAAAGGAGGCAGGAGCTCACGGGAAAGACACCAAAGGCATTTTCAGAGTACACCAGTTCAACAAGGTCGAGCAGTTCATCTACTGCTTGCCTGAAGAGAGCTGGGGATGGCATGAAAGGCTTTTGTCCAATGTCGAGGAGATATGGCAAAATCTTGGCATTCCCTACAGGATAGTGGACATATGTACTGGCGATCTTGGAATAGTTGCAGCGAAGAAGTATGATCTTGAAGCATGGATGCCTGCGCAGAGCAAATACAGGGAGATGGTGTCGTGCTCCAACTGCACCGACTGGCAGAGCTACAGACTCAACATCAGGTACGCTGAAAAGAGGGGGATGCCTTCAAAAGGCTTTGTTCACACTTTAAATTCAACCGCAATAGCGACAACGAGGGCGATAACGGCGATAATCGAGAACTTCCAGCTCGAAGATGGAAAAGTTGAGATTCCGAAGGTGCTGAGAAGGTATCTGGAGCCGATTGAAAGTGCGCCGAAGGATTACATAGAACCGAGGGAGAGGTAGGGAGCAAATCGATAAGAAATCCCTCAAAAAATGAATTTTTTATTTTGCTTCGAGGGCTAATTTTTTGCAGGATTGCTGGTAATGTTAGAACATTAATGCGGAAAAGATTCTAATGATGGTGTATATGGCTGTCCTGAACAGCGAGTGGGTACCAGTGATAGTAAAAGGAGATTGTCGAGCAAAAGTGATATTTCACTGGCAAAAGGAATAAAGGGATCTACAGAATCGACACAGCCCATCGCAGAGGATAAAAATATATCCGGCACATTCATCCTCGGTACTGGAAGAAATATCGTTGAGGATTTCGTCACAGATAGCGAATCAACATCTGAGGAAAGCTTCAGGAGATTTATGTCATGGGTCAAAGACGCGGTCTCTCTTCCGACACATTTCTCTGCGATTTCCAACTATCGTTCCAATACTCCCTCTGGCCATCTAATCAAGCTCACACATCGCAGGGGTTCTGGCAAAACATTTTTTTCAGTTATTGAGAATTCCATCGCAAAATTAAATAAGACCGAACATGCTTCATACACTTGCGTACTACCAAATAACGGAGTGATGGCAGTATATGCACATCTTCACAGACTGGGAAGGCCCGTGGATTCTGACGGATATTGCCTATGAGCTTGCAGTAGCATTATTCAACAACCCTGAGTTTTTTGAGAGGCTGAGCCAGTATGATGATTATCTTGCATATGTCGAAAAAAGACCGGGGTATCAGGCAGGAGATACGTTAAAGCTTCTGGCTCCGTTTCTTGTTGCTGCAGGACTGACGCTTGAAGAAATGGAGAAAATATCCTTCCGGACA
>Ga0256830_1002984_pt1 | contig 10787 bp, 8 predicted proteins | sample 128326metaG_FD_190537 | JGI IMG/M metagenome (GOLD analysis project Ga0256830, IMG submission 190537) | Hydrothermal vent microbial communities from Lau Basin, Pacific Ocean - 128-326 | ecosystem: Environmental > Aquatic > Marine > Hydrothermal vents | place: Pacific Ocean: Lau Basin | collected...
CTGGGACGACAACGGCATCTCCATCGACGGCCACGTGGAGGGCTGGTTCAGCGACGACACCCCGGCCCGCTTCGAGGCCTACGGCTGGCACGTGGTGCGCGACGTGGACGGCCACGACCCCGAGGCGGTGCACCGGGCCATCCAGGAGGCCCGCTCCGTCAACGACAAGCCCAGCCTCATCTGCTGCAAGACCGTGATCGGCTATGGCGCCCCCAACCTGTGCGGCAGCCACGACTGCCACGGCGCCGCCCTGGGCGAGGACGAGGTGGCCGCGACGCGGGAGAACCTGGGCTGGAAGCACGCGCCCTTCGTCATCCCGCCGGAGATCTACGCCGGTTGGGACGCCCGCGCCAAGGGCGCCCAGGCCGAGGCGGCCTGGAACGAGAAGTTCGCCGCCTACCGGGCCGAGTACCCGGAGCTGGCGGCGGAGTTCGAGCGGCGCATGCGGGGCGAGTTCCCCGAGGGCTGGGCCCAGGCCGCCGACCGCTTCATCGAGTCGGTGGCCCAGGCGGCCGAGTCCATGGCCACCCGCAAGGCCTCCCAGGCGGCCATCAACGGCTACGCCCCCCTGCTGCCGGAGATGCTGGGCGGCTCCGCCGACCTGACCGGGTCCAACAACACCAACTGGAAGGGGTCGGTGGCCATCACCCGCACCGTGTCGGACGGCAACTACATCCACTACGGGGTGCGGGAGTTCGGCATGGCCGCCATCATGAACGGCGTCGCCCTGCACGGCGGCTTCATCCCCTACGGCGGCACCTTCCTGGTGTTCTCCGACTACGCCCGCAACGGCCTGCGCATGTCGGCCCTCATGAAGCTGCGGGTGATCTACGTCTTCACCCATGACTCCATCGGCCTGGGCGAGGACGGCCCCACCCACCAGCCCATCGAGCACGTCGCCTCCCTGCGCCTGATCCCCAACATGCAGGTCTGGCGCCCCTGCGACGTGGTGGAGACGGCGGTGGCCTGGCGCGCCGCCCTGGAGCGCCGCGACGGCCCCACCAGCCTGGCGCTGACCCGCCAGGGGGTGCCGGCCCAGCCCCGCGACGCCGGCCAGATCGCCGACATCCGCCGCGGCGGCTACGTGCTGGCCGACTGCGAGGGCGAGCCCCAGGCCATCCTGCTGGCCACCGGCTCCGAGGTGCCCCTGGCCATGGAGGCCCGCAAGCTGCTGGCCGACCAGGGCGTGCGGGTGCGGGTGGTCTCCCTGCCCTGCTGCGAGGTCTTCGACGCCCAGGACGCCGCCTACCGCGACGCGGTCCTGCCGCCCGCGGTCACCGCCCGGGTGGCGGTGGAGGCCGGCGTCACCGCCTACTGGCACAAGTACGTGGGCCTGGCCGGCCGGGTGGTGGGGATCGACCGCTTCGGCGAGTCCGCCCCGGCCCAGGACCTGTTCCCCCACTTCGGCTTCACCGCCGAGCACGTGGCCCAGGCGGTGCGGGACCTCCTCTAGACCGTCCGCCCGCGCGCGCGGCGCGCGGGCGGGCCGCCGGTTTCCTTTTTCAACACACTTTCCGGAGAGCACACATGGCTATCAAAGTCGCCATCAACGGTTTCGGCCGCATCGGCCGCATGGCCTTCCGCGCCATCTACAAGGACTTCCCCGACCTCCAGGTGGTGGGCATCAACGACCTGCTGGATCCCGATTACCTGGGCTACATGCTCAAGTACGACTCGGTGCACGGCAACTTCCCGGGCGAGGTGGGCGTCGACGGCGGCCACCTGGTGGTGGACGGCCGCAGCATCCGCGTCACCGCCGAGCGCGACCCGGCCAACCTGAAGTGGAACGAGGTGGGCGCCGACGTCGTGATCGAGTCCACCGGCTTCTTCCTCACCGAGGAGTCCTGCCAGAAGCACATCGATGCCGGCGCCCGCAAGGTGGTGCAGAGCGCCCCCTCCAAGGACGCCACCCCCATGTTCGTCTACGGCGTGAACCACGGCAGCTACGACGGCCGCGCCATCGTCTCGGCGGCCTCCTGCACCACCAACTGCCTGGCCCCGGTGGCCAAGGTGCTGCACGACAACTGGGGCATCAAGCGCGGCCTGATGAGCACGGTGCACGCCGCCACCGCCACCCAGAAGACCGTGGACGGCCCCTCGCAGAAGGACTGGCGCGGCGGCCGCGGCATCCTGGAGAACATCATTCCCTCCTCCACCGGCGCCGCCAAGGCCGTGGGCAAGGTGCTGCCCGACCTCAACGGCAAGCTCACCGGCATGGCCTTCCGGGTGCCCACCTCGGACGTCTCCGTGGTGGACCTGACCGCCGAGCTGGAGCGGCCGGCCAAGTACGAGGACATCTGCGCCGCGATGAAGCAGGCGTCCCAGTCCGGCGACCTGGCCGGGGTGCTGGACTACACCGAGGACAAGGTGGTCTCCACCGACTTCCGCGGCCGGGCCACGCCGTCCATCTTCGACGCCGGCGCCGGCATCCAGCTGGACGACACCTTTGTCAAGGTGGTGGCCTGGTACGACAACGAGTACGGCTACACCTGCAACATGCTGCGCCTGGTGCGGCACGTCGCCGGCTAGGTCGCCGGCCGGCCCCGGCGGCGCGGCGGGGGGTCCCGCCGCGCCGCGTCCCTGTCTTCCGAACCGGCGGCGGCCCCCCGGCCGCCGCCGCCCGGTGATGCGAGGAAACCATTCATGTCGATCCTGAAGATGACGGACCTGGATCTCAAGGGCAAACGGGTCCTGATCCGCGAGGACCTCAACGTCCCCATCAAGGACGGCCGGGTCACCAGCGACAAGCGCATCCGCGCCAGCCTGCCCACCATCGAGTTCGCCGTCAATGCCGGCGCCAAGGTGATGCTCATGTCCCACCTGGGGCGGCCCAAGGAGGGCGAGTACGACGAGCAGTACTCCCTGTGGCCGGTGGCCGAGCACCTCTCCGGCCTGCTCGGGCGCAAGGTCACCCTGGTGCGTGACTGGCTCGACGGCGTCGGCGAGATGCAGGCGGGCGACGTGGTGATGTGCGAGAACGTGCGCTTCAACCGCGGCGAGAAGGCCGACGACGACGCGCTGGCCAGGAAGATGGCGGCGCTGTGCGACGTCTTCGTCATGGACGCCTTCGGCACCGCCCACCGGGCCCAGGCCTCCACCCACGGCGTGGCCAAGTACGCCCCGGTGGCCTGCGCCGGCCCCCTGCTGGCCGCCGAGCTGGAGGCCCTGGGCAAGGCCCTGGAGGACCCGCGCCGGCCCATGGTGGCCATCGTCGGCGGCTCCAAGGTCTCCACCAAGCTCACGGTGCTGGAGTCCCTGTCCCGCAAGGTGGACCAGCTCATCGTCGGTGGCGGCATCGCCAACACCTTCATCGCCGCCGCCGGCCACAACGTGGGCAAGTCCCTCTACGAGCCGGACCTGGTGGACGAGGCCAGGCGCCTGATGGCGGCGGCCCGGGCCCAGGGCGGCGAGATCCCGGTGCCCACGGACGTCGTGGTGGGCAAGGCGTTCGCCGAGACTGCCGAGGCGGTCACCAAGAAAGTGGACCAGGTGGCCGACGACGACATGATCTTCGACATCGGTCCCGAGACCGCCGAGACCTACGCCGGGATCCTGAAACAGGCCGGCACCATCGTCTGGAACGGCCCGGTGGGGGTGTTCGAGTTCGACCAGTTCGGCGCCGGCACCCGGGCCCTGGCCCTGGCCATCGCCGAGAGCCCGGCCTTCTCCATCGCCGGCGGCGGCGACACCCTGGCGGCGGTGGACAAGTACGGGGTCGGCGACCGCATCTCCTACATCTCCACCGGCGGCGGCGCCTTCCTGGAGTTCCTCGAGGGCAAGACGCTGCCGGCGGTGGCCATCCTCGAGGCGCGCGCCCAGGGCTGATTCCCGGCGCCGCCCCCGCATGACCCGCCGCACCAAGATCGTCGCCACCCTGGGGCCGGCCACCGACAGCGCCGAGGCCCTGGCGGCGCTGGTGCGCGCCGGCGTGGACGTGGTGCGGGTCAACTTCTCCCACGGCGCGCCCGAGGACGCCCTGCGCCGGGCCGAGATGGTGCGCCAGGCGGCCGGCGAGCAGGGCCGCCACGTGGGGGTGCTGGCCGACCTGCAGGGGCCCAAGATCCGCATCGAGCGCTTCCGCGACGGCAAGGTCACCCTCAGGGAGGGCGAGCACTTCATTCTGGACGCCGACTGGGATCCCCTCGCCGGCGACGCCGGCCGGGTCGGGCTGACCTACAAGGACCTGCCGGAGGACGTCCATCCCGGCGACACCCTGCTGCTGGACGACGGGCGCATCGTGCTGGTGGTCATGGAGGTGGCCGGGGGCGAGATCCGCTGCCGCGTGGAGGTGGGCGGCGAGCTGTCCAACAACAAGGGCATCAACCGCCTGGGCGGCGGGCTGTCCGCGCGCGCCATCACCGACAAGGACCGGGACGACATCCGCGTGGCGGCGGCCATGCAGGCCGACTACCTGGCGGTCTCCTTCCCGCGCAGCGCCGCCGACGTGGAGGAGGCCCGCGGGCTGCTGCGGGAGGCGGGCGGCCACGGCGCCCTGGTGGCCAAGATCGAGCGCACCGAGGCGGTGGAGGCGGCCGACGAGATCATCGAGGCCTCGGACGCGGTGATGATCGCCCGCGGCGACCTGGGGGTGGAGATCGGCGACGCCCAGCTGCCGGCGGTGCAGAAGCGCATCATCCGCCAGGCCCGCTCCCTGGACCGGGTGGTGATCACCGCCACCCAGATGATGGAGTCCATGATCGAGAATCCCATCCCCACCCGGGCCGAGGTCTTCGACGTGGCCAACGCGGTGCTGGACGGCACCGACGCGGTGATGCTCTCCGCCGAGACCGCCGCCGGCCGCTACCCGGCCAAGGCGGTGGAGGCCATGGACCGCATCTGCCGCGGGGCGGAGAAGCACCGCCTGGCGACCTCGTCCAACTACCGCATCGACACCCACTTCCGGCGCATCGACGAGGCCATCGCCATGGCCACCATGTACACCGCCAACCACCTCGGGGTGCGGGCCATCGCGGCCCTCACCGAGTCCGGCGCCACGCCGCTGTGGATGTCCCGCATCAGCTCCGGCATCCCCATCTTCGCCTTGACGCCCCACGTGGAGACGCGTAGAAAGGTCACCCTCTACCGGGGGGTGTACCCCATCGCCTTCCACGTCCAGTCCTCCGACCACACCCGGGTGAACCAGGAGGCCATCGGCCTGCTGCAGCAGCTGGGGGCGGTGCGGGAGGGGGATCTGGTGATCCTCACCAAGGGGGACCTGATCGGCAAGCACGGCGGCACCAACGCCATGAAGATCATCCGGGTGGGGGACATGGGGCGCGCCGCCGACGGCTGAGGAGGTGAAAAACCGCGGTAGATCATGCCGTTACGCCCCCGCCGCGGGGGCGCTCGAAAAGGCACAGGATTTCTGGTAGTGAAACGCCCTGCCGGGAGACCGTAGAATCAGGCCCCGGCGGGGCGGAGCGCGACGTTCGAAGATTGCACTGAAAATTCAAGGAGACAGCCTATGGCCCTCATTTCTCTACGACAACTGCTGGACCACGCGGCCGAGCACGGTTACGGCTGCCCGGCGTTCAACGTCAACAACATGGAGCAGATGCACGCCATCATGGAGGCGGCGGACGAGACCGACAGCCCGGTCATCGTGCAGGCCTCGGCGGGCGCCCGCAAGTACGCCGGCGCCCCCTTCCTGCGCCACCTCATGCTGGCGGCGGTGGAGCAGTACCCCCACATCCCGGTGGTCATGCACCAGGACCACGGCGCCAGCCCGGCGGTGTGCCAGCGCTCCATCCAGCTCGGCTTCACCTCGGTGATGATGGACGGCTCCCTCATGGCCGACATGAAGACGCCGTCCACCTACGAGTACAACGTCGAGGTCACCCGCACGGTGGTGGACATGGCCCACGCCTGCGGCGTGTCCGTGGAGGGCGAGCTGGGCTGCCTGGGCTCCCTGGAGACCGGCCTGGCCGGCGACGAGGACGGCTCCGGCGCCGAGGGCAAGCTGTCCAAGGAGCAACTGCTCACCGACCCGGAGCAGGCCGCCGACTTCGTCAAGCAGACCAAGGTGGACGCCCTGGCCATCGCCATCGGCACCTCCCACGGCGCCTACAAGTTCACCCGCCCGCCGACCGGCGACATCCTGGCCATCGAGCGCATCAAGGAGATCCACGCCCGCATCCCGGACACCCACCTGGTGATGCACGGCTCCTCCTCGGTGCCGCAGGACTGGCTCAAGATCATCAACGAGTACGGCGGCGACATGGGCGAGACCTACGGCGTGCCCGTGGAGGAGATCCAGGAGGGCATCAAGCACGGCGTGCGCAAGGTCAACATCGACACCGACCTGCGCATGGCCTCCACCGGCGCGGTGCGCAAGTTCCTGGCCGAGCACCCCAAGGAGTTCGATCCGCGCAAGTGGCTGACCGCCTCCACCCAGGCCATGAAGGAGATCTGCAAGGCCCGCTACGAGGCCTTCGGCACCGCCGGCAATGCCTCCAAGATCAAGCCCGTCTCCCTGGAGGCCATGGTGGTGCGCTACGAGAAGGGTGAGCTCGATCCCCGCATCAACTGACCGCGGGCCGGCCGGCCGGGCCGGGCGGGCGACCGCCCGGCCCCGGCGGCTGTACATCCGTACCTTCGGCTGCCAGATGAACGAGTACGACTCCGCGCGCATCGCGGACGTGCTGGCGGCCTCCCATGGCCTGGCGCCGGTCGACGAGCCGGCCGAGGCCGACGTCCTGCTGCTCAACACCTGCTCGGTGCGGGAGAAGGCCCAGGAGAAGGTGTTCTCCGAGCTGGGCCGCTGGCGGCCGCTCAAGCAGGCCCGCCCCGGCGTGGTCATCGGGGTGGGCGGCTGCGTGGCCAGCCAGGAGGGGGAGGCCATCCTGGCCCGGGCCCCCTTCGTCGACCTGGTCTTCGGCCCCCAGACCCTGCAGCGCCTGCCGGAGCTGCTGGACCGGGCCCTGGCCCGGCGCGCCCCGGCGGTGGACGTGAGCTTCCCGGAGATCGAGAAGTTCGACCGCCTGCCGGCGCCGCGGGTGGACGGGGTGCGGGCCTATGTCTCCGTCATGGAGGGTTGCAGCAAGTACTGCGCCTACTGCGTGGTGCCCTACACCCGGGGCGAGGAGTTCTCCCGCCCCTTCGAGGACGTGCTCGCCGAGGTGCGCGCCCTGGCCGCCCAGGGGGTGCGGGAGGTCACCCTGCTGGGCCAGAACGTCAACGGCTACCGCGGCGTCATGGCCGACGGCGACCTGGCCCTGCTGCTGGCCTACTGCGCCCGGGTGGAGGGCATCGGGCGGCTGCGCTTCACCACCTCCCATCCCCTGGAGTTCACCGACAGCCTGATCCAGGCCTATGCCGAGCTCCCGGAGCTGGCCGGCCACCTGCACCTGCCGGTGCAAAGCGGCTCGGACCGCGTCCTGGCCCTGATGAAGCGGGGCTACACGGTGGCCGAGTACCGGGACAAGGTGGCCCGCCTGCGGGCGGTGCGGCCGGACATCAGCATCTCGTCGGACTTCATCGTCGGCTTCCCGGGCGAGACCGAGGCGGACTTCCAGGCCACCCTGGCGCTGGTGGAGGAGATCGGCTTCGACCACTCCTACAGCTTCCTCTTCAGCCCCCGGCCGGGGACGCCGGCGGCGGCCCTGCCGGACGACGTCCCCCTGGAGGAGAAGAGGGCGCGCCTGGCGCGGCTGCAGGCACGGCTGGAGGCGGGGGCGCGGGCCATCGGCGAGGCCATGGTGGGCAGTGTGCAGCGGGTCCTGGTGCACGGCCCCTCGCCGCGGCACCCGGGCGAGCTCACCGGCCGCACCGAGAACAACCGGGCGGTCAATTTCCCGGGCCCCCCCGAGTGGATCGGCCGCTTCCTGGACCTCCACATCACCGCCGCCCGGCCCCATTCCCTGCGCGGCGAGCCGGCGCCCGCCGCCGCGGCGGCTTGTCCGGCCGGCTGAAGCCGCTATACTGGTTACCAGGTTTCCTCCGATTCCCCGCTTGAAGACGCAGCCCCAGCCCCTCGTATTCAGCCTGTCCCCCACGGATAACCGGCGCCTGGCGGCCCTGTGCGGCCAGTTCAACGCCCACCTCAAGCAGATCGAGTCCCACCTGGGGGTGAGCATCGCCAACCGGGCGGCGGATTTCTCCATCACCGGCGACCGGGAGCTGGCCCGGCAGGCGGAGCGCGTCCTGCGGGAGCTCTACGACGCCACCGCCCACCAGGAGGCGCTGAGCGCCGCCGACGTGCACCTCGCCCTGCGCCAGGCGCCGGAGCGCACCCCGGCCGGCCCCGGCGACGTCATCATCCGCACCCGCAAGACCACGGTGCAGGGGCGCAACCCCCGCCAGCGGGCCTACCTGCGCAACATCCTCGCCCACGACCTCAACTTCGGCATCGGCCCGGCGGGGACCGGCAAGACCTACCTGGCCGTGGCCTGCGCCACCCACGCCCTGGAGAAGGAGGAGGTCAGCCGCATCATCCTGGTGCGGCCGGCGGTGGAGGCGGGCGAGCGGCTCGGCTTCCTCCCCGGCGACCTGGGCCAGAAGGTGGATCCCTACCTGCGGCCCCTGTACGACGCCCTCTACGAGATGCTGGGCTTCGACAAGGTGGCCAAGCTGCTGGAGCGGGATGTCATCGAGCTGGCGCCCCTGGCCTACATGCGCGGGCGCACCCTGAACGACGCCTTCGTCATCCTGGACGAGGCCCAGAACACCACCGCCGAGCAGATGAAGATGTTCCTCACCCGCCTCGGCTTCGGCACCACCACCGTGATCACCGGCGACCTGACCCAGACCGACCTGCCCCGGGGGCAGCGCTCGGGGCTCAAGCAGGCCAGCGAGCTGCTGCAGGGGGTGGCGGGGATCAGCTTCACCTGGTTCCAGCCCACCGACGTGGTGCGCCATCCCCTGGTGCAGAAGATCGTCGAGGCCTATGCCCGCCTGGACCGCGGGGACGATGAACGCGACTGAGCCGGCCGCGCCCGCGGCGGCCGACATCGCGGTGCAGCGCGCCTGGGGCGGGCCGGCGCCGGCGGACCGGCGGCTGGCGGACTGGGCGCGGGCCGCCCGGGCGGCGGGGGGCGGGCGGGGGGCCCTCACCCTGCGGCTGGTGGACGGGCCCGAGATCCACGCCCTCAACCGCCGCTACCGGGGCCGCGACCGGCCCACCAACGTCCTGTCCTTCCCGGCGGAGCTGCCCCCCGGTCCCTACCCGCCGGAGCTGGGGGACGTGGTGATCTGCGGCCCGGTGGTGGTGGAGGAGGCCCGGGCCCAGGGCAAGGCGGTCGAGGCCCACTGGGCGCACATGGTGGTGCACGGGGTGCTGCACCTGTGCGGCCTGGACCATCAGGCCCCGGAGGCGGCCCGGCGCATGGAGGCCCTGGAGCGCCAGGTGCTCTCGGCCCTGGGCTTCGCCGATCCCTACCGGGCCGCGCCGGCCTGAGCCCGCCCTCCGTGTCCCCCCACCACGCCTGCAGGAGCACCGGGTCCCCATGAACGCCGCCAACGGCCAGGACGAACGACCTCGGCGGGCCCGGTCCTGGTGGCGCCACCTGGGCCGGGCCCTGTGCCCCGTTCCCGAGAGCCGGGAGGAGCTGGTGGAGCTGCTGCGCCGCGCCCACGGCCGGGGCCTGCTCGGGCGCGACGCCCTGGACATGATGGAGAGCGCCCTGCAGGTCTCGGAGATGCAGGTGCGCGACATCATGATCCCCCGCTCCCAGATGGAGGTGGTGGACCGCAACCAGCCCATCGAGGACTTCCTCCCCCACGTCATCGAGACCGCCCACTCCCGCTTCCCGGTCATCGACGGCGACCGGGACCGGGTGGTGGGCATCCTGCTGGCCAAGGACCTCCTGCAGTACTTCGACCCCCGCCACCGCCAGGGCTTCAACCTGCGGGACATGCTGCGGCCGGCCATCTTCATTCCCGAGAGCAAGCGCCTCAACGTCCTGCTGCGGGAGTTCCGCAGCTCCCGCAACCACATGGCCATCGTGGTGGACGAGTACGGCCAGGTGGCCGGCCTGGTCACCATCGAGGACGTGCTGGAGCAGATCGTCGGCGAGATCGAGGACGAGCACGACGTGGACGAGATCGAGACCCTGATCCTGCCCCACGGGGACGGCGTCTACGTCATCAAGGGCACCCTGCCGGTGGAGGACTTCAACGAGTACTTCCACACCGACTACAGCACCGCCGAGATGGACACCGTCGCCGGCCTGGTGATCGCCGCCCTGGGCCACCTGCCCAAGCGGGGCGAGTCGGTGGTGCTGGGGCCGTTCCGCTTCGAGGTCCTGCACGCCGACAGCCGGCGCATCCATCTCCTGCGCGCCACCCGCCTGCCGGCGGGGGCGGCGGAGGGCGGGGCGGCGGGGGCCGAAGACGGCTAGCAGGGTGTTGAGAGGCAGCCTGCCAGGTGTCGCGGCGCCACCAGTTGAAAAAGGCCGGGGACGGCCTTTTCCAGCCTGCTAGCGGGGACGGCATGCCCCGGCTTGCCCCCGAGCGCCGGCGGGACCTGGCGGCCCTGGCCGCCGGCGCCGCCATGCCCGCCGCCTTCGCCCCCCTGGGCTGGGCGCCCCTGGCGCCCCTGGCCCTGGCGGTGCTGTTCCATCTCTGGCGCCGGCCGGGGGCGGTGGCCGCCGCCCGGCGGGGCTTTCTCTTCGGGCTGGGCCAGTTCGGCGTGGGCGTCTCCTGGGTGTTCAACAGCCTGCACGACTTCGGCAACATGGCCTTGCCCCTGGCCGTCCTGGCGGTGGCCCTGTTCGTCGCCTACCTGTCCCTCTACCCGGCGCTGGCGGGCGCCCTCCAGGCCCGCCTGCCCCCCCGCGGGCGGGCCCCCT
>Ga0256830_1002985_pt1 | contig 10779 bp, 12 predicted proteins | sample 128326metaG_FD_190537 | JGI IMG/M metagenome (GOLD analysis project Ga0256830, IMG submission 190537) | Hydrothermal vent microbial communities from Lau Basin, Pacific Ocean - 128-326 | ecosystem: Environmental > Aquatic > Marine > Hydrothermal vents | place: Pacific Ocean: Lau Basin | collected...
GTCAAGGAGGCCTTCCCGAGGCTTTCGCACCGCTACTACCGGCTCAAGGCGGAGTGGCTGGGCGGACCCGGCGCCAAGCACCTCGACTACTGGGACCGCAACGCGCCGTTACCCGAGGACGACGACAGGGCCGTTCCGTGGGACGAGGCCCGCGAGATCGTGCTCGACGCCTACGCGGCCTTTTCCCCGGCCATGGCCGAGATCGGCCGCCGCTTCTTCGACGACCCGTGGATAGACGCCGCGGTCCGGCCGGGCAAGGCGGGCGGCGCTTTCGCCCATCCCACGGTGCCGAGCGTCCACCCCTATCTCTTGCTCAACTATCAGGGCAAGACGCGCGACGTGATGACGCTCGCCCACGAGCTCGGGCACGGCATCCACCAGGTGCTGGCGGCGCCGCGGGGGACGTTGATGGCGGAAACGCCGCTGACGCTTGCCGAGACCGCGTCGGTGTTCGGCGAGCAGCTGACCTTCCGGGCCCTTCTCGACGCCGAGCCGGACCCTCGTCGCCGGCGCGTGATGCTGGCCCAGAAGGTGGAGGACATGCTCAACACCGTCGTCCGCCAGATCGCCTTCTACGAGTTCGAGCGCCGCGTCCACGACGAGCGCCGCCGGGGCGAGTTGACTCCGGACCGGATCGGCGAGATCTGGCTCGCGGTGCAGGCCGAGAGCCTCGGACCGGCCCTCAGATTCGACGACGATTACCGTCACTACTGGTGCTACATTCCGCACTTCGTGCACGCGCCCTTCTACGTCTATGCCTATGCTTTCGGGGACTGTCTGGTGAACGCGCTCTACGGGGTCTACTCCGATTCGCCCGAGGGGTTCGAGGCGAGGTATCTCGACATGCTGCGGGCCGGCGGGACGCTTCGCCACCGCGAGCTGCTGGCGCCCTTCGGGCTCGACGCGAGCGATTCCGGTTTCTGGTCGCGGGGGCTTCGGGTGATCGAGGATTTCGTCGACGAGCTGGCGCAGGGCTGATCGCCGATGGCCGCGGAAGACGACAATATCGGCGCCCGGGTTCGGCGCTACGCCCGCGTATCGACCGCGGTCGGCGGGCTCGCCGCCCGGCTCGCCGGCGAGCGCCTGTTCGGGTTCGACCTCAACCGCGGCGAGCACGCCGCCGATCTCCGCCGGGCGCTCGGCGGCCTCAAGGGGCCGCTGATGAAAGTGGCCCAGATCATGTCGACGATCCCCGAGGCGCTGCCCAAGGAGTATGTCGCCGAGCTCGGCCAGCTCCAGGCCAACGCGCCGGCCATGGGCTGGCCCTTCGTCAAGCGGCGCATGGCCAGCGAGCTCGGGCCCGATTGGCTGTCGCGGTTCCGGTCGTTCGAGCGCGAGGCTGCGGCGGCGGCCTCGCTCGGGCAGGTCCATCGGGCGGTGGGCCTCGACGGCCGGCTGCTCGCCTGCAAGCTGCAATACCCCGACATGCGCTCGGCCGTCGAAGCCGATCTGGGGCAGCTCAAGCTGATTTTCGCCATCTACCACCGGTACGATCGCAGCATCGACACCAAGAACATCCACGCCGAGATCGCGGCCCGCCTGCGCGAGGAGCTCGACTACGAGCTCGAGGCCCGGCACATGGCCCTCTACGGCGCGATGCTGGCCGACGAGCCGGGGGTCCACGTCCCGGGAGTCGTTCCCGAGCTCTCGACCGGCCGGCTGCTGACCATGGATTGGCTTTCCGGCCGGCCGTTGATGGATTGCCGGGACGCCCCCGACGAGGAACGCAACCGGCTCGCCTACAACCTTTTTCGGGCCTGGTACGTGCCGTTCTACTATTACGGCGTCATCCACGGCGATCCCCACCTCGGCAACTACTCGGTGCGCGACGACTACAGCCTCAATCTCCTGGATTTCGGCTGCATTCGCTCGTTCCAGCCGAAGTTCGTCCAGGGCGTCATCGACCTCTATCACGCGATCGATCGGGACGACCGCGACCTCGCCGTCCACGCCTACGAGACCTGGGGGTTCGGCAATCTCTCGGACGAGGCGATCGACACCCTCAACCTATGGGCCGAGTTCGTCTACGCGCCGCTGCTCGAGGACCGGCCGCGCCGCATCCAGGAGTTCGAGTCGGACGGCGTCTATGGTCGCGACGTGGCCGAGAAGGTCCATCGCCGGCTGCGCGAGCTTGGGGGCGTGACGCCGCCCCGCGAGTTCGTCTTCATGGACCGCGCCGCCATCGGCCTGGGCGGCGTCTTTCTGCACCTGAAGGCCGAGATGAACTGGCACCGCCTGTTCCACGAGCTGATTCAGGACTTCGACGTGAAGACGCTGCGCCGCCGCCAGGCGGCCGCCTTCAAGAAGGCCGGGGTTCCGATCCCCTGATCCGGACGATGATTCGGACGGTGGGGCACGAGAGCCCGGGACGGCCCGCTCAGGGCCTGTCGCGCGGCCCGCGTTGCGCCTCCGGAATCGCGCGGTAGGCCGGGGTCTCGCGGGCGAGGCCGAGGCGCAGGAAGGTCTCGCGCATGCTGAAGCCGTTGCCGGGATAGGCGGTCATGTCCTCGGGCGGGGTCGGCCGGACGACCTCGGGCCACACGCCGGGCTGCGGCCCTGCGCCCTCGGCCGCGACGGGCAGCGGCGCGACCTCGTCCATCGCCGGCGTCTCGAGGATCTCCATGTAGTCCCAGCTCGCCTCGAGGGGGATGTTGTTGGGATCGAAGAAGTAGATCGACCACATGATGCCGTGGTCGACCGCGCCGGTCACCTCAACGCCCGCCGCCTCGAGCCGGTCCTTGAGGGCGAAGAGGTCCTCGCGGCTCGCGACCGTGAAGGACACGTGGTCGAAGCCGAGCGGCCTGCGCGTCGGGGCGCCGTGGAACTTGCGCTCCATCGCCGCGGCCCCGGCATACTCGAAGAAGGCGACCTGGGTGTCGCCGGCGCGAAAAAAGTAGTGGCGGTATCCCTCATGGCCGATGCCGGCCGCCAGTTCCATGCCCAGAAGATCGCGGTAGAACCGGATCGTCCGCTCCATGTCGCCCGTGATGAAGGCGAGATGATTGATGCCCGTGAGTCGCATGTCGATCTCCTTGTCCCCGCGAGGCAGCCGCCCCCGACCGCTGACCCATAGCCATATAGCGCGGAAATACTGCGAGGCGCCTCGAGCCGTCGGCGCCCGACCGGGGCGAGAACGCCAAGGCGCGGCCGGCGCCGGCGGCCCGTTTCCCGTGCATGCAGATTGTGTGCACGAGGCCATTGATCCCGGTTCGCCGTTTGATATAGTGCGCCCGGCAACGAATTCGCGCGTCGTTTCGTTCCGAGTGCGTTTTGGGGTCGCGCGAGTGGACACGGGTTCCGGAGGCCGTCCGCCATCGAGACAAGGGGAACGGCGACACCGCCTGACGCGTCGGCCCGCCGAAAGGGCGACGCATGTCGGGGCGGGGACGCGAGACCCTGCGTCGCAGGTGGTGGTGCTCCTCCTCGGCGGAGTGCGATCGCCGGGACCCCTCTGACTCGCGCACGGTGGTCCGGGCAGCGTTCTGCCCGCCGGCGGTTGCCTCGAGGTACGAAGGAGGGGGCCTTAGATCAATGAAGCTTGCCATTCCCAAGGAGCGGCGACCCAACGAAAAGCGGGTCGCCGCCTCGCCAGAGAGCGTCAAGAAGCTCGTCGGTCTCGGTTTCGACGTCGTCGTCGAGACGGGGGCCGGTGCCGCCTCGATGATGATGGACGACGAGTACGTCCAGGCCGGCGCCACCATCGCCGCCACCGAAGAGGAGGCCTTGAAGGACGCCGACGTGGTGTTCAAGGTCCAGCGTCCGCTGACCAAGGCGGAGGGCGGTCCCGACGAGCAATCCATGATGAAGAAGGGCGCCATGCTCGTCGGCATGCTGGCGCCCCACGCCAACAAGGATCAGGTCGAGGCCTATGCGAAGGCCGGCATCGACGCCTTCGCCATGGAATGGATGCCGCGCATCACCCGGGCCCAGTCGATGGACGTGCTGTCCTCGCAGGCCAATCTCGCCGGTTACAAGGCCGTGCTCGACGCGACCAACGAGTTCGGCCGGGCCCTGCCGATGATGATGACGGCAGCCGGCACCGTCGCCCCGGCCCGCGTCTTCATTCTCGGCGTCGGCGTCGCCGGCCTGCAGGCCATCGCCACGGCCCGCCGGCTCGGCGCCATCGTGTCCGCCACCGACGTGCGGCCGGCGACCAAGGAGCAGGTCGAATCGCTCGGCGCCACCTTCGTCATGGTGGAGAGCGAGGAGACCAAGGAGGCCGAGACGGCCGCCGGCTACGCCAAGGAAATGAGCGACGACTACAAGAAGAAGCAGGCCGAGCTCGTCCGCGAGACCTTGCAAAAACAGGACATCGCGATCTGCACGGCGTTGATCCCGGGGCGTCCGGCGCCGGTTCTCATCACCGAGGACATGGTCAAGGAGATGAAGCCCGGCTCGGTCATCGTCGATCTGGCCGTCGAGGCCGGCGGGAACTGTCCGTTGTCGAAGCCCGGCGAAGTGGTCGAGGCGCACGGCGTCAGGATCGTCGGCCACGTCAACGTCCCGAGCCGGATTCCGGTCGATGCTTCGGCTCTCTATGCCCGGAACCTGTTCAATTTCATCGCGCCCCAGGTCGACAAGGAGAGCGGCAAGCTCAAGATCGACTGGGACGACGAGACCGTTACCGGCACCGCCCTTACGCGGGACGGCGCCATCGTCCATCCGTTGCTGACGGGGGAGGGCAGCTAGTCATGCAAGGCATGGATCCCTTTGTCATTCAGTTCAGCATTTTCGTGCTGGCCGTTTTCGTCGGCTATTACGTCGTTTGGAGCGTGACGCCGGCCCTGCACACGCCGCTGATGTCGGTGACCAACGCGATCTCGAGCGTCATCATCGTCGGCGCTCTGATCGCGGTCGGACCCGAGGAGCTCAGCACCGCCAAGGTGCTCGGGTTCTTCGCCATGACGATGGCCGCGGTCAACATATTCGGCGGTTTCACCGTGACCCAGCGCATGCTGGAAATGTTCAAGAAGAAGAAGTAGGGGGACGCGGGTCATGTCAGCGAACATCACGGCGCTAGCCTACCTCGTCGCCTCGGTTCTGTTCATCCTCGCCCTCCGCGGCCTCTCGCACCCCGAGATGGCGCGGCGGGGGAACATGATGGGCATCATCGGCATGGTCATCGCGGTCGTGACGACGGTGCTCAGCCCGGACATCACCTCCTACGGCTGGATTCTTCTGGCATTCGTGATCGGCGGCGGCATCGGTACCGTCGTCGCCCTCAAGATCCAGATGACGGCGATGCCGCAGCTCGTCGCCGCGTTCCACAGCCTGGTCGGGCTCGCCGCGGTGCTGGTCGCGGGCGCCGCTCTCGATAGCCCCGGCGCCTACGGCATCGCCGACGAGGCGGGCAAGATCTTCATCGCCAGCCGGATCGAGATGTCGCTCGGCTCGGTGATCGGCGCCGTAACCTTCTCGGGCTCGGTGGTCGCCTTCGCCAAGCTCCAGGGCCTGGTCTCCGGCAACCCGGTGGTGTTCCCCGGCCAGCATTGGCTGAACCTTCTGATCGGCATCGTCATCGTGGGGTTGATCGCCTACTTCACCACCAACCAGTCGCCCGAGATCTTCTGGTTGATGACCACCATCGCCTTCCTGATCGGCTTCCTGATCATCATCCCGATCGGCGGCGCCGACATGCCGGTGGTGGTGTCGATGCTCAACTCCTACTCGGGGTGGGCCGCGGCCGGTATCGGCTTCACGCTCCAGAACAACGCCCTGATCGTGACCGGGGCGCTGGTCGGCTCGTCGGGCGCGATCCTCAGCTACATCATGTGCCGGGCCATGAACCGGTCGTTCTTCAACGTCATCCTCGGGGGCTTCGGCGGCGACGCCACGGCCGCGACGGCCCGCGCCGACCGCCCGGTCAAGGCCGGCAGCGCCGACGACGCCGCCTTCATCATGAAGAACTCGGGCAGCGTGATCATCGTTCCCGGCTACGGCCTGGCGGTCGCCCAGGCCCAGCACGCGGTGCGCGAGATGGCCGACAAGCTGAAGGAGCACGGGGTCAAGGTGCGCTACGCCATTCACCCCGTTGCCGGCCGCATGCCGGGCCACATGAACGTGTTGCTGGCCGAGGCCAACGTCCCCTACGAGGACGTGTTCGAGCTCGAGGAGATCAACTCCGAGTTCGCCAACACCGACGTGGCGTTCGTGATCGGCGCCAACGACGTGACCAACCCGGCGGCGCACGACCCGTCGAGCCCGATCGCCGGCATGCCTATTCTCGAGGTCGATAGGGCGCGGACGACCCTGTTCGTCAAGCGCTCGCTCGCCCCGGGCTACGCCGGGATCGACAACGACCTTTTCTACGCCGACAAGACGATGATGCTGTTCTCCGACGCCAAGACCCTGGTCGAGGAGGTCGTCAAGGCGCTCTAGCCCAGCGTCGGCGCCGTTTTCCGGGAGGGCCGCTCCACGCCGGGGCGGCCCTCTTTGTCACTAGGCGTTGGGTGGCAGGGCAGTGCGTCGGCGCGACAACAACAAGGCCGCTCCCCGCATCGCGGGAGCGGCCTTTCCGACGACCGGACACTTGAGAGGTGCGGGCTAGACCTGGCCTTCCCGCTGGGCCCGCTTGCGCGCGAGCTTGCGCGCCCGCCGGATCGCCTGGGCCTTTTCCCGGGCCCGTTTTTCCGAGGGTTTCTCGTAATAGGAGCGAAGCTTCATTTCGCGGAAAATGCCCTCGCGCTGCATCTTCTTCTTTAGCGCCTTGAGGGCCTGATCGACATTGTTGTCGCGAACCTGGACGAGCACGGCGGCCTGGACTCCTTCCTCCTTACGATCTCACGATTCGGCTCCGGGATTGCCGAACCCGTTCGGTGACGCGATCGGGCACCGGCAGGCGCTAGATAGCACAGGAGCGTCGAACTGTGAAGGCCAAAGCGTCGGCGGCCCCGTGGCCCCTTTGACCGCGGGCCGGCGCGCCGCCATATTGGCCCCATGTCCATCCTCAAGATCGCGCGCATGGGGCACCCGGTTCTCGCCCGCCCGGCGGGGCCGGTCGACGACCCCACCGCCCCCGAGGTCCGGGCGCTCGTCCGCGACATGCTGGAGACGCTGGTCGACGTCGGCGGCCTCGGCCTCGCCGCGCCGCAGGTTCACGCGCCGCTCCGCCTGGTGATCTTCCACCTGCCGCTGGCGCGGGCCGAGGCGGCGGGCGAGACCGAATCGGTCGATCTCACGGTCCTCGTCAACCCGGTGGTCGAACCGCTGACCGACGAAACCGCGTCGGATTGGGAAGGCTGTCTGTCGGTTCCCGGCCTGCGGGGCCTGGTGCCGCGTTACCGGTCCGTACGCTATTCCGGCCTCGGCCTCGACGGCGAACGCATCGAGCGCGAGGCGACGGGGCTCCACGCCCGCATCGTGCAGCACGAATGCGACCATCTCGACGGCATCCTCTACCCCATGCGCATGACCGATCTCGGCAAGCTGGTGTTCGAGAGCGAGCTCGAGCGGTTTCTCTCCGAATCGAAAAGAGACGAGCGAGTCGGCGGGTCCGGGGACGAGAACGGGGCGGCCTGAGAGCGAGGCCGCTCAGCCCTGGGAGGCGGGGACCTCGGGAACAGCCTTCGCCTGCTCGGCCCGGTAGGCCTCGAGGGCCGCGGCCACGGTCGGGTCGTCGAGGGCGAGAATCGCGGCCGCGAGCAGGGCGGCGTTGACGGCGCCGGCGCGGCCGATGGCCAGCGTGCCGACGGGAATCCCGGCCGGCATCTGGACCATCGACAGCAGGCTGTCGAGGCCGTTCACCCGGCTCTCCATCGGCACGCCGAGCACCGGCAGGGTGGTCTTGGCGGCGATGACGCCCGGCAGCGCCGCCGCCATGCCGGCGCCGGCGATGATGACCCGGAGGCCCCGCTCGGCGGCCGTGGCCACGTAGGCGTCCAGGCGATCGGGGGTGCGGTGGGCCGAGATGATGCGGGTCTCGAAGGCGACGCCCAGCTTCTCCAGGGTCGCCGCGGCGTGGCGCATGGTCTCCCAATCGGATTGGCTGCCGATCACGACACCCACTGCCGGCGCGGTCTGGTTCATTGTCGAAACGCCCCTGTTGGCCTCGGAAAGCGGCGATTATAGGGCCGCCCGGGCCGGGCGCAATCGTGCAGGCGCGGTATCGGCGGGCCGGCCGCCGGATCCGGGATCGAGCGGCGCGGCCCTCGCTTTCGGGCAGAAGAATGTTAACTCTCTGCCAGCATACTGGGTGCCGTGGCGGCAACAGGTGGTTGTGGTAGTCTCGGGCCCAGGGCGATCGAGAGGCGGACCCATGAAGATCAGTGAAACCCGGCCGGTCTCGGAGGTGGCCGCGGTCCGCGGCCGGGCCGCGAAGACCGGCGAGGGGACCAAGGCCGCGAGCAGTCCGCGGGCGATCGCGGATTCCGCTTCCGTCATGGGCATTCCCGAGAACGAGCTCACCCCGAAGGTCCGCGAGGCCATCATGACGTTGATGGCCGAGGTCGACCACCTGCGCCGCGAGCTCGAAGGCACCAAGTCGCGCCTGGCCCAGGTCGAGCGGCTGGCCGACGAGGACCCGCTCTACCCGATCTTGAACCGCCGCGCCTTCGTGCGCGATCTTTCGCGCGTGCTGTCCTACTCCGAGCGCTACGACACGCCGGCCAGCCTGCTTTATTTCGACGTCAACGATTTCAAGCGGATCAACGACACCTACGGCCACCCGGCCGGGGACGAGGCGCTCAAGCACGTCGCCCGCACGTTCGTCGAGAACGTCCGCGATTCGGACAGCGTCGGTCGTCTCGGCGGCGACGAGTTCGGCATCATCCTGGCCCATGCCGATCGCGCCGCGGCGCTTGAGAAGGCGCAGTCGCTGGCCGAGATCATCCGCACCACGCCCTTCGGGTGGCAGGGGAAGGAGGTTTCCCTGAATGTGGCGTACGGGGTCTACACCTTCCGGCCGGGAGAGGACGCCGGCGCCGCCCTGGCCGCCGCCGACAAGGCCATGTACGCCAACAAGGGGGCGGCGATCGCCGAGGACTGACCCCGCGCGGGCGGGGCGCCGGCCGGTTCAGGCGATGATGTCGGGCAGAAGCGCGCTCTCGATCTTGACGATCTGGTCCTTGAGCGCGAGCTTGCGTTTCTTCAGCCTTTGAATTCGGAGACGATCGTAGGCTCCGGATTCGGTCAACGCGGTGATCGCGTTGTCGAGATCCCGATGCTCGGTGCGCAGTTCCAGGAGCCGCGTACGCAGCTCTTCCTTCTCGGCGCTACCCTCCTGATCGGTCATGGCAGTCGATGGCCGTTCATGTTCGGTTGGGCTAGACTGGGCTTTCGCGGCCCCCGCGAAGCCGTCCCCCGGCCGCGGCCGGAGGGCGACGGCAAGACTACCATTTCCGGCCGCGGGAGACAAAGAGATTGCCCGTCCCGGCGCCGCCGCCGCCGGCTTCGACGGGGGTGCGAGGGACAGGGACGTCGCCGGGGATGAGCGCGTTTTCGCCACGGAATTTCCCGCCCAACGAGTTCTGGGATTTCTCGACCCGGCTCCATGCCCGCGACGACGTCGAGCGCGCCTGCCTCGCGCTTCAGGACCGCCACGACATCGACGTCAACGTGCTGCTGTTCTGCTACTGGGTGGCGGCGAGCGGGCGCGCCACCTTCCGGCCCGGCGAGCTCGCGGCGGCCCTCGACGCCGTGCGTTCGTGGCGCCACGAGGTGGTCCTCCCGCTCAGGGCCGTGCGATTGAAGCTCGAGGGCGACGTGCGCCCGGCCGCCCGCCACCTCGCCGACGACCTCGCGCGCGTCACCGCCGAGTGCGAGCTGCACGCCGAGCACATGGAGCAGCTCATGCTCTATCGCAGCCTCGAACGGCCCGGCACCGGCACCTTCGACGCCCTCCACCGGGCCGAGGACGCGGCCCGGAACCTCGGTCAGTATTTCGAGGTCCTTGAGACGTCGGTATCGGCCGAGGACCGCGCCGATTTCGCGCGCATCATGGCGCGGGTCTTCCCCGACGTGCCGGCGATGCGGATCGAGGCCCTGTTCGCCTGACCGGGTCCCGGCGGGTGGGACGCCCTTTTCCCGCATCTTACGCCTTGACGCGGAAAGGAATCGTACCAAAGTTGAGGTGATAACGATAAACGCGACGACCGGGAGGTGGATACAGGCCGTTGACTGAGGATGGAGGTAGCCTCGGATGACAAGGGAGTCCCACATCGAGCAGCTCCGCGAAAAGCACTCTCTGCTCGATAAGGCGATCACCGACGAAGCGCATCGCCCCGTTCCCGATACTGTCAAGATGACCAGCCTGAAACGCCAGAAACTCCGTATCAAGGACGAAATCGTCCGAATGCAAAGCGAAGCCTAGGGCCTCCGAACCGGCCCGCCCGCCGGCGGGCGCGGGGGACGGCCCTCCGCCGGGGCGGCCCAGCATAGCCGCGGCCGCACCTTTCGCGTGGCCGCCCGGCCGGGGGGCCGCGGCGGGAAGAGCAGGCTACGCCTCCGGCATCTTCCTCGCCCGCTCGCGAAGGACGTACTTCTGGATCTTGCCCGTCGAGGTCTTCGGCAGCGGCCCGAAGACGACGTGGCGCGGGCACTTGTAGCGGGCGAGGTTGTCGCGGCAGAAGGCGATGATGTCGTCGGCCGTGACGTCGTCGGCGCCCGGCCTGAGCTCGATGAAGGCGCACGGCGTCTCGCCCCATTTCTCGTCGGGGCGGGCGACGACGGCCGCCTCGATGACCGCCGGGTGACGGTAGAGGGCGTTCTCGACCTCGATCGAGGAGATGTTCTCGCCGCCCGAGATGATGATGTCCTTCGAGCGGTCCTTGAGCTGTAGATAGC
>Ga0256830_1002986_pt1 | contig 10778 bp, 15 predicted proteins | sample 128326metaG_FD_190537 | JGI IMG/M metagenome (GOLD analysis project Ga0256830, IMG submission 190537) | Hydrothermal vent microbial communities from Lau Basin, Pacific Ocean - 128-326 | ecosystem: Environmental > Aquatic > Marine > Hydrothermal vents | place: Pacific Ocean: Lau Basin | collected...
TCGGTGGATTGAAGAAAACTCCATAGGCCATGGCAATGGTTGGGAGCCTTACCCTATTTCAATACGCATCGTCAATTGGATTAAATGGGCGCATGCGGGAAATCGAATGGAAGAAGAGTGGCTACAAAGCCTGGCTACTCAAATTCGCTATTTAGTAAAAAAAATAGAGTGGCATCTTTTAGGGAATCATCTTTTTGCTAACGCCAAAGCACTTGTTTTTGCTGGATTGTATTTTGAAGGTTCCGAAGCTGATTCTTGGTTGATAAAGGGATTAGCAATAATAGAAAAAGAACTCCCTGAGCAAGTATTGGATGACGGTGGTAATTTTGAATTATCGACCATGTACCATGCCATTTTTTTAGAAGATTTATTAGATATTTCCAATGTGTTACGTTGTTATGGACGAGAAATATCCTCTAAACTTACGGACACTATTCCTAAAATGTTTTCTTGGATGAATGCTATGAATCATCCTGATGGGGAAATAAGCTTCTTTAACGATGCTGCTTTTGGAATAGCGGCAAAACCTGAAGAACTTGCACAGTATGCTCACAGGCTTGGTTTTTTGTTGAATAAAAGTGCTGTGCCTGATTTAGCTTATTTTAACGCCAGTGGTTATATGCGTGCTGCGAATCATGATGCATTGGTTCTAATGGATGTGGCGCGAATAGGCCCCGATTATTTGCCTGGGCACGCACATGCGGATACATTATCTTTTGAGTTTTCGCTCTTTAAATCCCGGGTAATTGTTAATAGTGGAACTTCCTGTTATGGCACGAGTAAGGAACGCCTGAGACAGCGTTCCACATCAGCTCATAATACAGTCGAGATTAATGGGGAAAACTCCAGCGAGGTGTGGGGGGGGTTTCGAGTCGCACGGAGAGCTAGACCTATCAATCCAAAATGCTGGCGTACCGATTCTTTCCTTCATGTGAGTGGTGCTCACGATGGATATCGTCGGTTACCCGGGAGTCCTACGCATCAAAGGGAGATTGTTCTAGGGGAAAAATTATTGACAATAATTGATTGTATTGAAGGGCAATTTAAAACTGCCGTCAGTCGATTTTATTTTCCTCCGTCAATCCAAGCAACGATTGATGATAGTGGCAATTCTGGTAGGCTAACCTTACCAGATGGTAAGATTATTACGTGGTGTGCTAAGGGCTGCAAGGGTCAGCTTGTTGAAAGTACTTATCATCCAGAATTTGGAAAATCTTTAAAGACTAACCGCATGGAATTTACGTTTTCCACAAGCAAAATTGAAGTGAGACTTAATTGGAATTAGCATGCATATTCTTTTTTTAACAGATAATTTTTATCCAGAAGTCAATGCGCCAGCCAGCAGAACATATGAGCATTGCAAAGAGTGGGTACGACAAGGTGTAGAGGTGACCGTTGTAACATGCGTGCCAAACTTTCCTCAAGGTAAGGTATATAAAGGGTATAAAAACAAACTCTACCAAGTAGAGTATATTGATGATATCAAAGTTATACGTGTTTGGAGTTATATTTCAGCGAATCAAGGATTTACAAAACGAATTCTTGACTATGTTAGTTTCATGGTGTCGGCTGTTTGTGTATCTCCTTTTGTAGGAAAACCGAACATTATTATAGGAACATCTCCGCAGTTTTTCACTGTTTGTGCGGCGTATTTAATTAGTAAAATAAAAAGAGTCCCTTTTATTTTTGAATTACGCGATCTTTGGCCTGAATCGATAAAGGCTGTTGGAGTATTGAATGATTCTTTTATAATCCGATTTTTTGAAAAACTAGAATTATCTCTCTATCGCAGAGCTATAAAGATTATTTCTGTGACGAACTCGTTTAAAAGAGTGCTGATAGAGCGAGGTATTAGTGGTGAGAAAATTGATGTGATTACAAACGGAGTGGATTTAACGCGGTTCAAAAAAGCATTGCCGAATGAAAATATTATTCAAAGGTATGGTTTAAAAGGCAAGTTTGTTGCTGGCTACGTTGGTACTCATGGGGCTGCACACTCTTTGGAAACATTAATACGTGCAGCAGCGATTCTTCAGGAAACAAAAGGTGGAGAAGACATAGATATCGTATTATTGGGCGATGGTTCAGAGAAAATAAAGCTTGTTCAGCAGGCTAATAAAATGAACCTCACTAATTTGCATTTCATTGATACTGTTCCAAAATCTGAGGTTGCCCGATATTGGTCAATACTTAACGTTTCTATCATACATTTAAAGAAAACTGATCTGTTTAAAACGGTAATTCCTTCAAAGCTTTTTGAGTGTATGGGAATGGGAATACCTATTCTTCATGGAGTTTCAGGCGAGTCCGCAGAGATTGTGGTAAAAGAGGGGGCTGGAGTTGTGTTTGAGTCAGAAAACCCGATGGATTTGGTTGAGAAGTTGATTAGTCTTAAAAAAGATAGTGAACTCTACGGTCAATATAAATCTTCTTCCTATCGTGCGGCACAGAACTATGATCGTACGAAACTAGCCTCGAAAATGCTGTCTCTTATTGAGCAAACAGTTCAATGCAAAACTACAGCTCTTGAATAGGTATTTGTTTATGTTATAAAACCCAAATAACGGGAGTTCATTTTGAGCTACAAAGGAATTATCCTCGCCGGAGGCTCTGGCTCCCGCCTTCATCCCTTAACCCTCTCCGTCAGTAAACAACTCATGCCTGTTTACGACAAGCCGATGATTTATTATCCCATTTCTACTCATATGCTGTCGGGTATTCGAGACATTTTAATTATTACCACATCTCAAGATGCGCCACTGTTTCAAAACCTTTTAGCCGATGGCTCTCAATGGGGGTTAAACATCAGCTATGCTATTCAAGCTGAACCCGAAGGCTTGGCACAAGCATTTATTATCGGTGAACAATTCATCGGCAACTCTCCGGTGAGTCTGGTTCTCGGGGATAATATTTTCTACGGTCATGGCCTTGCTGGAACCTTGAAAAGTGCTGCGGCTAGAGAATCCGGTGCAACGGTGTTTGCTTATTATGTGCGTGACCCAGAACGTTATGGCGTGGTGGCTTTTGACCCGCAAGGCAAAGCTATTGACCTTGAAGAAAAACCACAGAACCCTAAATCAAACTATGCCGTTACTGGTCTTTATTTTTACGATAACCAGGTGGTCGATATCGCAAAAAACATCACGCCTTCAGCGCGTGGTGAATTAGAAATAACCGATGTGAATAAAAAATATCTTGAACACGATTAACTCAACGTAGAAAAACTGGGTCGAGGCACGGCGTGGTTGGATACAGGCACTCACGATTCCTTACTTGCCGCTGCAAATTATATTCAAATCGTCGAAGAAAGACAGGGGCTAAAGATATCGTGTCCTGAAGAAATCGCCTATCGCATGGGGTATATTACAGCGGAACAATTAGCAAAAAATAGTTACGGATAATATCTAATAAATATACTAAATCAGGATTTATAAGTCAACATCATAAAAACCTCGTTACCTGGACTCATCGTCGTCGACCCCAAAGTATTTGGGGACTCTCGTGGTTTTTTCACTGAGACTTATCACTATGAACGTTACTCAGATTCGGGAATAAAACACCCTTTTGTTCAAGACAACCATTCGCGTTCAACAAAAGGCGTGTTGCGTGGTTTACATTATCAACTCGAGCACCCTCAAGGAAAGTTGGTTCAAGTGACGCGGGGTAAGGTGTTGGATGTTGCGGTGGATATTCGTAGGGGATCGCCCACTGTTGGTCAATATTATTCACATATTCTAGATGACGAAACTCACCAACAGCTTTATGTGCCTCCTGGTTTTGCTCACGGTTTTTGTGTGCTTTCTGAGGTCGTGGATTTTGTCTACAAATGCAGCGACTATTATCATCCTGAGTCAGAAAAAGGTGTTGCATGGGATGATCCTGAGTTACAGATCGATTGGCCAGCAATGGACTTTATGATTTCGGGCAAAGATCGGGTTAATCCATTACTCAATGATGTAGCGGACAAAGACTTACCCGTTTACCAAGGTGAAGAATGAAAATAGTCATTTTCTGACTCTATCGATGCTTTCCGAACTTGCGATGTAAGAGTATGTCTTATATATTTATTATATAATTGTTTAGTACATTATAGTAAGGCGGTGCATAGTGGCGCGTACAATGACGGTTGATACGGGTGAGGAATTGCGAGGTTTTGTTGAAAAGCTCGTTGAATCAGGTAGTTATAAAACTAATAGTGAGGTGGTTCGTGAGGGCTTACGGCTGTTACAGGAAAAACAGGCTGACTCAAAACTCGAAACGCTGCGTAGACTTATTGATGAAGCTGAAAACAGCGGAGACTCAGAGAATTGGGGCGTAAATGACTTTTTAGCAAAGATGAAAAGTCAAAAAGATAAAGATGCCAAAAAGTAAAACCCTTCGCATAAGGCCAAAAGCTAATGCCGATTTGTCGGAAATTTATGAGTATAGCTATCGTGAGTTCGGCAGCAGAAGAGCAGATCAGTATATCAGACAGTTAGATGTTGCTTTTCAAAGCTTAGTTGATGAGCTTGCTTTAGGTAATGATTATAGCCATATACGCCCAGACCTTAAGGGCTACAGCGTTGTGTCACATGTGGTTTTTTTTAAACGAACAGATTATGGGGTAAACATTCTTAGAGTGTTGCATAAATCAATGGATTATGGGTAACATTTATACAAGAAAGAGATGGCGGTTCACCAGGATTAATTCGATTAGGGTAAAAATAAGTGCAGAAAAGTTTTAACGATAATTTACCCGTATACCAAGGTGAAGAATGAAAATTGTTATCTTTGGTGGAGCCGGGCAACTCGGGACAGACTTTCAACGAAAGCCACACGGGCGCTGAGTGATGCGCTCATCAAAATAGCGCGTACAGCTATAGACAATGATGGCCCCTGGGGGACATACCACTGTTGTGCGCCGCCAACCAACTGGTATGAGTTTGCCCAAGCGATTATTGAAGAAAGGAATAAACATGAAGTGCTAACAGTCAAACTTAAATCTATAACGCCACGGGTATAGAACACGTCAATTGATACCGGATTAAGTCCGGTAAGACGCAGATTCATGTCATCCTGAACTTGATTCAGGATCTCAATTGGTTGTAATAAACCGAGAGATTCCGGAATGATTGAGGTATTACGTCTGGTTAGGCCGGTATATTAAGGGGCTATGTTTTATCAAAGGAGACGGTTGTGGAATTTGAGTGGGATCGAAATAAGGCCGATAACAATCAACGGAAGCATGGTATAAGTTTCTCAGAGGCATCGACAGTATTTGGTGACTCATCAGAGTTGATTATATCTGAGCCTGATCATTCACAAGAGGAATATAGGTTTTTAAGTCTTGGAAAATCAGTCTTTGGTAACTTACTTTTAGTATCCTACACTGAAAGACAGGAAAATAGAATTCGGATCATTAGCGCTAGAACTAGCAGGAACCGAAGTTAAAAGAAGCATCTCAAAAGAGTAAACGTGAATCAACTACCACATCCTTTAAATAAAGTGCTCATACCTAATAGCTCATAAATTGATTTCTCGACATATTTTCTTTTCGTATTTGGCGTAATAGGTGATCAATTATCATGAAAAAAGATGAGGCTCTAGAACTGCTTACGCGGCTCAAGCCCGAATTGGTAGCGCGATTTGGCGTAACCCATTTGGCGCTGTTCGGTTCCACGGTGCGGGATGAGGCTCGGGTGGATAGTGATATAGATATTGTAGTTGCCTTTGATGGTCCAGCAACATCTAGACGATATTTCGGTGTACAGTTTCTCTTGGAGGATGAATTCGATTGTCCTATTGATTTGGTTTCAGAAAAGGCTTTAAGGTCGGAGTTACGCCAATTTATTGAACAGGAGGCAATCAGTGTCTAAACGTGAATGGCGATTTTATGTAGAGGATATGATTAACTTTGCTGAGAACGTAATGACATATACTGCTGATCTGGATCAGACCGCATTTGTATTGAGTAAGTTGAACTATGATGCGACATTACGAAATTTAGAATTGATTGGTGAGGCAGCTACTCATATTCCTGATGACGTTCGAGAAACGAATAATATGATTCCGTGGCGACAAATTATCGCAACCCGTAATAAATTGATACATGGATATTTGGGGATCGATAACGATACTTTGTGGAGCATCATAGCCGATGATATTCCTTCTTTGTTGGTGGAATTAAAACATCTAAAGTCTCGTAGGTTCGAATAAACGGAGTTGGCGTTTCGAAACAAATCAATTGGAAAGATGAATTAAAAGCAGTGATACGGGAGTTATGCAGTCAGTGAATTATCAGTCGAAGAATATTTTATTAACCGGTGGTGCAGGTTTTATCGGTTGCAATCATGTGCGTTATCTACTGACTACCTACCCGGATGTTTATATCATCAATTTGGATTCACTGTCTTATGCGGGTAGTGAAGATAATTTAGAACAACTACCCGATGAAAAACGACATCGATTGATCAAAGGAGATATCTGTGATCGAAAACTGGTTGATAATATACTTCGAGAAAACAATATCGATACCATTATTCATTTCGCCGCTGAAAGCCATGTTGACCGATCTATTTCAGGGCCTGAAGTTTTTATCCAGTCTAACGTCATGGGCACTTTTACCTTGCTCGAAGCCGCCAGACAATATTGGTTGGAAGAGTTAAAACTCGATAAAGAACAATGTCGATTCCACCATATCTCGACCGACGAAGTGTATGGAACCTTAGAAAAAGATGACCCTGCGTTTACCGAATCCACATCGTATAGCCCGAACTCACCGTATTCAGCGAGCAAAGCCGGGTCTGATCATTTGGTTCGTGCTTACTTTCACACCTATGGATTACCCGTAACCACGAGCAATTGCTCGAATAATTATGGGCCGTATCAGCACAATGAAAAACTTATACCGACGATTATTCGATCTTGCCTGAATGGACAAGCCATTCCGGTCTACGGCGATGGTAGCAATATCCGAGACTGGCTCTATGTAGAAGATCATTGTACGGGAATAGATGCGGTTATCAAGAATGGCCGATTAGGTGAAACCTATAACATCGGAGGCTGTAATGAATGGGCGAACATCAATATTGTCAAAGAAATCTGTACTATTTTGGATGACATCAAACCAAGAGCAACGGGAACTTACGAAGAGCTGATTACCTTTGTAACAGACCGGCCCGGACACGACTGGCGTTATGCGATTGATAATTCAAAAATAGACCAGGAACTTCAGTGGCAACCGAGTGTGACCTTTGAGCAAGGGATTCGGAAGACGGTGCAGTGGTATTTGGGTGTTGTTTAATATTCACTTGCTGAATTATAGTCGCGTAGGTTCGAATAAGCGGTGTTTGTGTTTCGAGCATTGGTTTGCAATGCCTGAAACGCTACGCTTATTCATGCCTATGCCGACTCGGTGCAATCAATTGTTTTTACTCCACGCCTTTGCATTTTTGCGGTTCAATTTCCTCTCCAGCTGGTTCAGACCATATTGTTCGAGCCTATTTTCATATGTTACCGACAGCCTGGACGGTGTACTGGGTATGATTGGCGTTATGCGGTTGATAATTCCAAGATTGACAAAGAGCTAGACTGGTAACTGTATGTATTGGAAATGCAATCATAAAATAGATGTCTCTGCACCACAGTGGTAAAAAAGCTGAATGACACCGGCTATTCCAAAATATTGGATAAAATTGTGTAAAATAGCAATAGCAGTATAATAAGTGGTTAATGACATAGCGAGTACTAATTAAAATGGAAACTAATAGTTATTTCAATGGCCGGATTACGATCAGTTCAGATATATGTAACGGTAAACCAGCAATTAGAAATAAAAGGATTACTGTACATACGATATTGGAAGCGCTAAGTGCTGGGGATACGCAGGAGGAGATACTAAAACAATTTCCTTCTCTAGAAGCAGAGGATATTTCTGCGTGTTTAGCGTTTGCCAGTCAGCTTTTAGATCATAAGTACGCGCTTCAAAATATTGCCTAAATATATGACGAAATATTTGATTGATGTTAACCTTCCTCGTTATTTCTCTTTGTGGAATAGTGATCAATTTGTGTTTGTCGTTGATATTAATGATGAAATGACCGACACTCAAATTTGGCAATATGCAAAAGAAAAGAACTTAACGATTGTAAGTAAAGATGCTGATTTTTCAGATTTAGCATTGTTAAACGACCCGCCGCCAAGAGTAATTCATTTGAAATTTGGGAATATGAAAATGAGTGAATTTCACCAACACCTAGTAAATATATGGTCTCAAATAACATCACTGAGCAATGAATGTAGGCTTGTTAGAGTGTATAAAACTCATATTGAAGGTATTGATTAAGTAAGGTATTTTCATTTGCTTCTGAAATTGATCGTGATCTTCTCCATAAAATGAATGAAACCCAGTTTCATCCGGGGCCGGACGCAGGAGGGTTGCACATTGAACCTGGTGTAGGGTTTGGGCACCGTCGTTGGGCTTCATTTCTCACTAAGTTATTCCGTGCTCATTCCAAAGCATTTGGCTGAGTATTTCCGGGATTAGTTGAGCTAAATAAAGAGGAATGGATAGTAGTTTATAGCTGACAAGGGCACCTGTTGTTCCCGATTTGATTTCGATAGGAATAATGCGGTTTCCATGCTGAATAAGATAATCGATTTCTCCTTGTCTGCCTCCCGTTCTTTGCCAATAAAACAGTGTAGGGTCTTCAACTTGTGAGAGTGTGGCGCGTAACTGTTGCCCCACAAACTGCTCGGCCAGCGGGTCTTTGTTTTTAACACCGATTTTCACAGGCCCTTTAACCGCAATAATTTAACCTAAACACTATTTAACCAGGTCAATAATTACGCAGTCCACTCAATGACCAATTTAGTATTATTCAACCACGGAATGTGAACCCCATTCTTTAATGGTTCCACTCCAAGTAAAATCGGTGTGCACGCTCTTTTTCTGATTTTCAGTACCAGATTTTCGCCATCGAAAATAATTTGGCCGGGCATATCAATGAATTTTCTGAATAAGGTGTTGGCTCTTGCTCGCTCAAAACGCGGTAGATCTTGTGCAAAACGGTGGTAGAGCGTATCGGCAATCATCGTCCAGAGCAAGTCAAAGTGAATCCGAATCATCAATGACGAAGAAAGCGCATTCAAATTGAAAAAGGAGACCATCTCTGCGATCTTATTCTCAATGTGCCAACGCTTTGCGTAAACCACCAAAACCTCTTTTAAGGGCAGATCATGATTGTTCGTGATAACAAAGGTCGGCTCAGCACGACCGTGATCCTTGATAATAATCTGTCTGAATACCGTTTCACATTTAGGTAACGTCGTCGTTGTTTCGTATACAGAGCAGTTTTTATGTCGGCGCTTTGGAATATCTAATTTTATTTTCGTCCAATCGGCATCCGGTATTTTTAGCGTATTCGCCAGTAATTTTTTGTTACGTTTTCGGAGTGTGATAAATTTAATATTGTCTTTGCTCATTTCATCTAACACCGCGTAGGTTGTTAACTTGCAATCAAACACCAAGGTTTCCGTCATTTGATTTTTTATTTTCTTCCAGTAAGTAATGAATTCTTGAATCGCCTTAGGTTCGTCTTTTCGCAGAACATCCGCATGGGTATAGAGGATGGCATTGCTTTGACCATCTTGGGCTAATAACGTATTTGCGCCTTTCATTGCTTTTCCGCGTGCACCACACCAGACTTTTTCCATCTCTGACTCCGTTCCAAAATGCGGTATCGAATGAAAATCCAAGTTAATATAATCCGCGTTATAAAATTCGGGATAGACCTTGGTAAATTGCGACACGATTTCAGATTGAAACGCGGATAACAACGTCTCGGAAGTTCGACAAGAATAAGTATTCATATACGTTGATTTAGGCAATACATTAAGTCCAGAAAATAGGGCGAATGCCGGTTCGTGATCATAGGCACTAATGTGACTCAAACGCTCACTACCCACTAATTTCAACAACAGCATAGACAAACAAGCATGAGTTGCATCGAGGTCGCTTGATTCTGGCAAGTGACATTGCTTAACCAGATCAACAATACCGGATTCAATGATATAAGGCAGAAAGAAAAACACGCCCGCTACTGGGCAATCAAAGGTGAAAGGATCGAGTTCATTCCAATTTAGCGGTGTTGCTCTCGCCGCAATCGATTCATTGGCTTCGGTTAAGCCGCGCTCTAATTGACCCCGCCGCAATAATTTTGGCAAGTGTGCATCGGCCACAATATTCTCTATCGTGCGCTCAGAAATCTTATAGCCTTCCGCCGTCAAACGTTTAGCGATATCCGCGCAAGAGAGTGATTGCTTCCGATACTCGATCACACATTCTAGAATGTGCGAGGGCGTTCTGCGTACTTTAGGGCCTTTAAGTCGTTGCCCCGGAAATAAATCTAATTTTCCTGAACGCGTATCACGTAGGAGTGCATATACACTATTAACCGAATAGTTGAACTTAGCTGCGGTCTCTTCGGCCGATAATTTGTCAACAATAATGGCACGAACTGCCTCGTACTGTTTTTGTGCGGAGGTGCTTGGGCTGTCGAAATAGCGCTCAATGTCAATCATTATTAAGGTTGTTATATTGCGGCTAGTGAGTCTTGTTTTTATAACATAAAACAGGCGGAGTCAAGCATAATTGATGATTATTGGTGCGAATACGCCAATATTTCCCGAAATACAGGTTGATAAATATCCATCTTGAGAATCTCACTTCAGAAAATCAATATTATAACCGCAATATAAAAACCTTGGATATGTCGATTGAAAGCCATCAGGCCTTAGAT
>Ga0256830_1002987_pt1 | contig 10775 bp, 13 predicted proteins | sample 128326metaG_FD_190537 | JGI IMG/M metagenome (GOLD analysis project Ga0256830, IMG submission 190537) | Hydrothermal vent microbial communities from Lau Basin, Pacific Ocean - 128-326 | ecosystem: Environmental > Aquatic > Marine > Hydrothermal vents | place: Pacific Ocean: Lau Basin | collected...
CCACAAAGATGAAAGACCTGTCCACCTATGTAAAGACCCTGACAGGAAAGAAGAGAAAAAGAAAGATCATAAAGGGCTGTTAGATTATCAAAGGGTGCTGATGGCCCGAAACCCCTTTGCCATCAGCACCTTCCGGATCTGAAGTCTTTCATCCCCCCTGGTAACCTCCAAGGAATCTTGTAATGGAAAATGAGTCCTCAATGGCAAGGATATGCCTCCTTGCTACGGACCAGAGCCTGAACAGTGTTTTTTCAACAATCCGGGCATTCTCTCCCAGAAGTCTTACTACCACACCCCTTGCCGGAAGTGTGGAGACACCTCCAACAACAGCACCCATCTCATCCATGGTTGTGCGGAGTGCACTGATAATGGGCCTTTCCATGGAGGGGTTATCAAAGACGAGGTATAGAACCGCCGTTGCAGAAAACCCCTCCAGCAGACCCGGACCGCTGTAATCAATCCTGTCCGGCTCCAGGGCCATTCTCTCCGTGAGGATGAGCTCTCCATCATACTCTATCTCGGTGTTGCTCCTGTACTCCTTAAAGTGCAGGCTCTCTCCCCTTGCCACCCTGCCTGTACTGAAGGCATCAAGCACAAAGGCAGTAGCTCCTCTCTCCATCAAGACCCTTGTCTTCTGACTATACAGGGAACCGGCAAAGGGGATTACATACCCTGGCAAGTACTCAAGGACACCGCCCCTCTTTATGGTTATCTCTATGCTCTGGGATGCGAACTGTCCCGTACTTCTGTAGACCTTATTTGCTGATGGCGTGGTTATCAAAACGTGGGCACATTCATCAAGGGTGATAGCTATATCAATCCTGTCTCCACCCACAAGCCCGCCTGTGGGGTTGACAAGATAGGTACAGGCACATCCTGTATCGTCAGGGTAGAAGGGCTGGAATGCCTGCATGGGCATGGTTGCAAAGGAATCGTAAAGGATGGTCCTCTCCTGTCTCTTCTTGAAGAAAAGACTGAGTCTGCCCTCTTTACCCACTTTATGTAATCTTTCAGAATCAGCCATAACAGATCTCACAGCCTATCCCCTCTCCACAAAGAGCACCTCCCTCCTGATCCAGTTGACCACATCATCCAGTCCCTCGCCACTTAGCAGGTTTGTAAACACAAAGGGTCTGTCGCCCCTCATCCTCTTTGCATCCCTGTACATCACCTCAAGACTTGCACCGACATGGGGTGCAAGGTCTATCTTGTTTATCACAAGGAGGTCCGAGCGGGTGATGCCAGGACCTCCCTTCCTGGGTATCTTATCACCACCTGCAACATCTATCACATAGATTGAACTGTCCACCAGTTCAGGGCTGAAGCTTGCAGCAAGATTGTCTCCACCGCTTTCCACGAATATGATCTCAAGCTCTCTGAACCTTTCAACAAGCCGCTGTATTGCCTCCTGGTTTACCGACGCATCCTCCCTTATGGCTGTGTGCGGACACCCTCCTGTCTCAACCCCTATGATCCTCTCCTCAGGCAATACACCAGCCCGTATAAGGAACTCTGCATCCTCCTTTGTATAGATATCGTTTGTTACCACGGCGATGGAGAACTCTCCTGCCATCTGCCTGCAGAGTCTCTCTATGAGAGCTGTCTTACCTGACCCCACAGGCCCGCCAACTCCTATTTTTACCGGCTCTGTCATAATCTGACCTCCTAGGACTTAAACAGTCTTGTATAGAGCACTTCATGCCTCATCGTCCTTATCTCAATCCCGGGAGCAAAGGCAGCCATATCATCCTCATCAAGCCCGGAGACCTCCTCTGCAACCTCCACAAGCAGGGGCTTTATCTTCTCAATCACCCTCTGGCCATCTGTATGCCCCAGGGGTATCAGTCTCACCCCTGCGCTCACAATGGCTGAAACTGCTGAATAGAGATAGGCCAGCACAGCATCGTCTCTTGCAGCTCCAAGGCAGCTACAGACCAGTGCAAATACCACAGGGTGATGCCCCTGTGCCTCACCTGCCTTGAGGGCTGCTTCAAACCTCTCCAGTAGCACCGGCTTGTGAAGCTGTCCCATTACCTTCAAGAGCTGCCTTCCTGTCTGGATGCTTCCCTCCCTTGGTTCTTTCGTTAACTTCATGGAATGTATCAGTCTGTCAAGACGAATGATGGAGGAGATATCCTCTTTCTCCGCCCTTTCAAAGACCAGTTTCACAGCCAGGGCATCACACCTTTCTATCATCCCGGTAATGTAGGATGTTAAAAATCTATGAAAACCCTCTGTATCACTCACCACCCCTTCGGACACATAGGTCTCCAGACCCCATGAATAGGCAAAGGCCCCGGAGGGAAAGAAGGAATCCGTTATCTGAAAGAGGCTGACAAGGGAAAGGGCCCTATCCATGGTGGCCACCCCTCCTCAGGGGCTCAAAGACCTCCTTCCTGCATTCGTATCTTATGGATTCCCTCTTCAGGAACTCCTCCATCAGCCTGCTGTAGGGTGTAATAATCCTTTCCCTGCTCAGGCTGATGGGGTGATGACGGTTACCGATCTCATAGGCAACGAGGGCACCCTGGGTCATGTCTTCAGGATAGATGACTATCACATCCTCCTTTTCAGCCTCCACAACAATATAACTTCTCTCATCCATGTAAAGAAGATCACCCTCCTGCATCACCGTTCCTGTAGGAAGGGCGATACCGAGTTCAACCCCCTTTGTGGTTCTCACCCTCTGCCGGGACCTTCTCCTGTCCTGCCAGTTCAGGACAAGGGTATCTCTCTCAAGCCCCTTCAGCTCCTTTTTGTCAGCAATTTTGTTTCTGATTATCAACATGACCTTACCTAAAATAGAAAATACCTCTGTGCCATTGGCAGAACCTCTGCTGGCTCACACCTCAGTACCTCACCGTCAGCCTTGACTATGTAGGTCTCGGGATCAACCTCAATATGGGGAATGTAGTCATTATGAATCATATCCTTCTTGCCAAGGCCGCGACACTTCTTTACAAAGGCCACCCCTTTCTGCAGACCCAGATGTTCGTGCACACCCCTGTCAAAGGCAGCCTTTGAGATGAATGTCAGCGATGTACTGTAAACAGCCCTGCCATAGGCACCAAACATGGGCCTCATCAGATAGGGCTGAGGAGTCGGTATGGAGGCATTGGCATCGCCCATCTGGGCATAGGCAATAAACCCTGCCTTCAGCACCATCTTTGGCCTCACTCCGAAGAACTGAGGCTCATAGAGGACGATGTCTGCAAGCTTACCCTTCTCAATAGAGCCAACATACCCCGAGATACCATGGGCTATGGCAGGGTTTATGGTATACTTTGCAATGTATCTCTTTGCCCTGAAGTTGTCGTTGTCACCTTTTTCTTCACCGAGTCTGCCCCTCTGTCTCTTCATCTTGTCCGCTGTCTGCCATGTCCGTATAATTACCTCTCCAACCCTTCCCATTGCCTGGGAGTCCGAGGCCATTATGCTGAAGGCACCCATATCGTGCAGTATATCCTCTGCTGCTATGGTCTCTGCCCTTATCCTTGAGTCGGCAAAGGCCACATCCTCTGGTATCCGCGGGTCAAGGTGGTGACAGACCATGAGCATATCCAGGTGTTCCTCCATTGTATTGACGGTAAAGGGCATGGTGGGGTTTGTTGAAGATGGCAATACATTGTGCTCACCGCATACCTTTATTATGTCAGGGGCATGGCCTCCACCGGCACCCTCTGTATGGTATGTGTGTATTGTCCTGCCTTTGAAGGCAGCTATTGTATTCTCAACAAAACCTGCTTCATTGAGTGTATCCGTATGGATGGCTACCTGCACATCGTATTCGTCCGCCACAGACAGAGAGGTATCAATTGCAGCAGGTGTGGTCCCCCAGTCCTCGTGAAGCTTCAGCCCTATTGCTCCGGCCTCTATCTGTTCCCTGAGGCTGGCAGGCCTGGAGGAGTTGCCCTTGCCAAGAAAACCCAGGTTAACGGGAAAGGCATCAGCAGCCTCAAGCATCCTGTGGATATTCCACTCCCCAGGTGTGCATGTGGTGGCATTCGTGCCTGTTGCAGGTCCTGTTCCACCACCTATCATGGTGGTTATGCCTGAGGAGATCGCCTCCTCTATCTGCTGCGGACAGATGAAGTGGATATGTGTATCCACACCACCGGGGGTGGCGATCAGACCCTCACCGGCTATCACCTCTGTGGAGGCACCTATTACCATATCAGGATCTACGCCATCCATCAGATCGGGATTTCCTGCCTTGCCTATTCCGCAGATCATGCCGTCCCGGATGCCTATGTCTGCCTTGATAATACCCCAGTGGTCAAGGATAACCACATTGGTTATAACCAGATCCAGTGCACCGGCGTTCCTTGTTGCCTCTGGTGATTGTCCCATGCCATCCCTTATAACCTTTCCTCCGCCAAACTTCACCTCATCACCGTAAACTGTGCGATCCTCTTCCACCTCAATGATGATATCCGTATCAGCAAGCCTTATCTTGTCACCCCTTGTGGGACCGAACATATCAGCGTATTGTCTTCTATCCATCCTGAGGCTCATATCAGGCACCTCCAAACCCTTTCTCTTTTGCCTTCTTCAGTGCAGAACTTCTGACCCTGTCTTCATCTATATTGCCCTCTGTGAGTCTGTTCAATCCGTACACATTTCTTCTGCCGCTGAACTCCACAAGCTGCACCTCTTTCTCCTGGCCTGGCTCAAACCTCACTGCAGTACCAGCAGGAATGTTCAGCCGCATGCCGAAGGCCCTCTGCCTTTCAAAGACAAGCGCCCTGTTGACCTCAAAGAAGTGAAAGTGGGAGCCCACCTGTACCGGTCTGTCCCCCCTGTTTGTGACCACTATTGAGATGGTCCTTCTTCCTTTGTTTGCCTCTATCTCTTCCTTGCCGAGGATATACTCGCCTGGTATCATCTCATCCTCCTTATCTTATGGGATTATGAATGGTGACAAGTTTTGTTCCGTCAGGGAAGGTCCCCTCCACCTGTATCTCCTTTATCATCTCTGCAACACCCTCCATGAGGTCTTCTCCCTTCAGGATAGTGGCACCGTACTGCATAAGCTCTGCCACTGGCCTGCCCTCCCTTATACCTTCAAGCACCTCTGCTGTAATTATGGCAACAGCCTCAGGGTAGTTCAGCTTCAGCCCCCTGGAAAGCCTCTCCCTGGCCAGGGTGGCAGCCAGATAAATAAGGAGCTTATCCTTTTCCTTTTCAGTCAGTCTCATAAGACACCTCCGTCAAGTTTATAAGGCATCATTACCTCGCTGCCCCGTCCTGATGGTTACCACATCCTCCACATTCAGGACAAAGATCTTTCCATCCCCGATATTGCCGGTCCTGCCTGTCTTCATGATGATACTAATTATCTCCTCTGCATCCTCATCCCTGCATACCATCAGGAGCATCTCCTTTGGCAGTTTGTCATACTTCATCTCACCTATGGTTATACCACGCTGTTTTCCCCTGCCTCTCACACCGATCTCCGTAAGGGATGGAAACCCTGCTGCCTTCAGGCTGTCCTCCACATCCTTCAGCCTGTCAGGTCTCACTATGGCAATGATCATCTTCATTTGAAACCTCCATCAGATAGTTAGATGATTTTGAATCTCCTCTCTGCTCAACTCTCCTACAGCCCCCTTGAAGACTATTGAGCCTTTCTCCATGACGTAGCAGTAATCGGAAAGGCGCAATGCAAACTCCATGAACTGTTCCACCAGAAGTATGGATACATCCCCCTGTTCTTTTATAAACCTGATGGTATTCTCTATCTCAAAGACAACAGAGGGCTGAATACCCTCAGTGGGTTCATCAAGGAGCAGGAGTTTTGGCTCTGTGATCAGGACACGGGCAATGGCAAGCTGCTGTTGCTGTCCACCGCTGAGGTCACCACCCTTTCTTGAAAGCAGCTTCTTCAGTGCGGGAAAGAGTTCAAATATACCCTCGGGTATGGAGGGCCTTCTTGATCCCCTTGCCTCAAGCCCTATAAGCAGATTCTCCTGCACTGTCAGGTGTGGAAATATATCACGGCCCTGTGGAACATAGCCTATTCCATGCACTGCCCGCTTCTCAGGACTCCATGCCGTAATATCCTCTCCGTCAAATATGATCCTGCCAGAGAGAGGCTGTATCAGACCCATCACCGTCTTCAGAAGGGTTGTCTTGCCCACACCGTTACGCCCCATAAGGGCAACCACCTGCCCCGGTGCAATCTCCATATTCACATCCCTGAGGATAACCGTTTCACCATAAGAGCTCTGTATGCCTTTAATTGAGAGCATGGCTGTCCACTTCACCTCCCCTTCCAAGGTAGACATCAATCACGACAGGGTCATTCTTGACACGGTCAAATGTACCCTCACAGATGATCTGCCCCTCATGCAGCACCGTAACCTTTCTTGCAAAGCGCTGGACAAAATTCATGTCATGTTCAACCACGATCACGGACCTGTCCTTTGCTATCTCCATGAGGATCTCTCCGGTGCGAATCCTCTCCTTCCCTGTCATACCGGCAACGGGTTCGTCAACCAGCAGGAGTGCAGGCTCCTGCATTATTGTCATTGCTAGCTCCAGCCACTGCTTTTCACCGTGAGAGAGGTATCCAGCCTTCTGAGATGCCTTATCTTTCAGCCCCACCTTTTCAAGGACCGAGAATATCCGGTCAGTATCTGTACTGTTGAGGGAGTGAAGCAGTGATGAAAAGAGACCGGTGTTTTTCTTCAGTGCTATCTCCATGTTCTCAAATACCGTGAGGTTTGAAAAGACAGAAGGTGTCTGGAACTTCCTGCTTATGCCGGCACGGGCTATCCTGTACTCACTGAGACGGGTTATATCAAGACGGTCTCCAAAGATCACACGCCCCTTCTCTGGCTTCACCTTTCCACATATCACATCAAGAAGTGTGGTCTTGCCAGCTCCATTGGGACCTATGAGGAACCTGAGTTCCCCCCTGTCCACATAGAAACCCACATCCTTCAGGGCCTTGAAACCGCTGAAGTCCACTGTCACATTCTCCATGTATATGATGGTATCTGCCATAACCTTCTCCCTGGTTCAGACCTGTTCCTGTTCAGCCACAAGGGCCTGCCGGGCCTTTCTTCTGCTGAACCTTTCAAACACTCCCACGATGCCCTCTGGAAAGAAAAGGACCACGCCAATAAAGAGGGCCCCCAGAAAATAGAGCCATACATCAGGAAATGTCTCGCTGAGATAGCTCTTTGCAAAGTTCACTGATAGGGCACCTATCACAGCACCACTGAGTGTTCCCCTGCCACCAACGGCAACCCATATGGCCATCTCAACTGAGGGAAGAATCCCCATCATTGAGGGTGATATGATCCCCACCTGGGGTACAAAGAGTGCGCCTGCAAGACCTGCCATTGCAGCGGAAAGTGAAAAGATACCCACCTTGAACAGGGATGTATTGTATCCCAGGAACTTGAGCCGGTTCTCACCGTCACGAATGGCCACCAGCACCCTGCCCGTCTTTGTACCCACAAGCCATCGGGACAGTACAAAGATGACTATCAGCACAACCACCGTTACAATATAGAGCCCGCGCATGGTTGATGCCTCTGAGAGGGGATAACCCAGTATATCCTGAAAGTTTGTTATCCCGTTTGTCCCGCCTGTGTAGGGCTGCTGTCCTATGAAGAAGATGGAGACCACAAGGGCCAGTGCCTGTGTGAGTATGGAAAAGTATACCCCCCTTATTCCGGCACGGAATGTGGGGATGCCGATGAGCATCGCAAACACGGCAGGCACGATGATCGCCATGGGCAGGGCGAACCAGAAATGATGGAAGGGCCTCCAGAACCATGGCACCTGTTCAAGGCCGCTCCACATCATAAAATCAGGCAGTTCTTCTGCACGGAGTTTCAGATACATACCCATGCAGTAGGCACCAAGGCTGAAGAATACCCCATGTCCCAGGCTCAGAATCCCCGTGTACCCCCATATCAGGTCTATCGCTATGGCCACTATGGCAAAGGTCAGGAACTTGCCCAGCAGATTCAACCTGAAGTCTGAAAGGACAAGGGGTAGTACCAGCAGAATAATCGCCCCTATGATGTATGACCAGTTTCTTTTCATCACAAATCCTCTACGCATATTCCTCTCAATCAAGTGAACGTGTTTTCAGGGCAAACAACCCCGATGGTTTCCACTGAAGAAAGACAATAACCAGTGCAAAGACTATCACCTTTCCCATGCTTGATGTGGTAATGAACTCAAAGAGGGGGCTTGCGATCCCAATCATGACCGCACCTGCTATTGTACCGGCCAGATTACCCACACCACCAAGTACAACAACCATGAAGGCATCTATGATATAGTTCTGTCCTGTGGAAGGACCGATTGAGCCAAGGAGACTCACGGCAGAGCCTGCAATTCCTGCAAGACCGCACCCTATTGAAAATGTAAGGGAATCCACGCTTCTTGTTTTGATTCCCATGCAGGCGCTCATATCCCTGTTCTGCATCACAGCCCTCATCCTTCTGCCACCTGTGGATCTGTAAAGGTATATATACATGCCTGCAACGGACAATAGGGCAATGGCCATTATGAAAAGCCTGTTGTAGGGTAGACGAAGCCCCTCCATGAGGGTTATACCGCCACGAAGCCACTCCGGAGCAGTCACCTCAACGTTGTTGGCACCGAAGATGTTCCTTGCCATCTGCTGAAGAATCAGGCTGAGTCCCCATGTGGCCAGGATGCTTTCATAGGGCCTGCCGTAGAGAAACCTGATCAGGGACTTCTCCAGGAGGAATCCTATACCACCTGCCACCAGGAATGCCAGGGGCAGGGAGAAGAGGAAGTAGGTTCCGCCGTCCTGCCCCACAAAGACCTTCTGAAGTATATAGGCTGTGTATGCCCCGATCATGAGAAACTCACCATGGGCAAAGTTAATAACACCCATTATCCCGAAGGTTATACTCAGACCAAGCCCTATCAGGAGCAGGATTGAACTCAGACTGAGACCATTAAAGACCTGTGATAGAATTATCTCTGCACTCATATCTTCCCTTTGTACCTTCCCATGTTCCAGAATTCCCTGCCTGCTGATCTTGCAGGCAGGGTTTATCTTTCGCCTATCTGTTGACTATTTTCCCCGGGGCTATAACCTTCTTTTTTGAGACAAGCGGGGGAAAGGGCTCCGGCTTAACAGGTTTACCGGAACTCCAGATGATATCAAACTGTCCATCCTTTCTGATCCTGCCTATCTGGACGATCTTCCAGGTATGGTTATTCGTGGGGTCAATGGTTACCCATCCCTCGGGTGCCTTGAACTTGATACCCCTCAAGGCCTCACGGACCTTCTTGACATCTGTGGTACCTGCCTTCTTTACAGCTTCTGCCCATAGATAGACACCAAAGTAGCCTGCCTCAATAGGGTCGTCTGTGACACGGTCCTGTCCGTAACGGGCCTTGTAGTTCTTCACAAAGACCTCGTTCTCGGGTGTCTTCATGCTCATGAAGTAGTTCCATGCGGCAAGATGACCCTCTGCATTTTCAGCACCAATACCTATCAGTTCGTGCTCAGCAATGCTTACGGACATCACCGGTATGTCTTTGGCTGTAATGCCTGCTGCCCTGAGTTGTTTGAAGAAGGCAACATTGCTGTCACCGTTTAAGGTATTGAATATTACATCAGGCCTTGCTGCCTTTATCTTGCTGATAACAGTGCTGTACTCTGTGTGACCCAGAGGTGTATACTCCTCACCCACAACCGTGCCTCCCTCGGCCTTCAGCTGTTTCTTGATAATGAGATTGGCTGTCCTGGGGAACACATAGTCTGAGCCCAGGAGATAGAACTTTTTATAACCCTGCTTCAGGAGCCAGCTCACAGCAGGCATTATCTGCTGGTTCGGTGCAGCACCTGTATAGATGATGTTCTTGGATGCCTCCAGCCCCTCGTACTGGACAGGATAAAAGAGCAGGTGGTCATACTTCTCAAACACCGGAAGCACCGCCTTACGGCTTGCCGATGTCCAGCAACCAAAGACAACAGCCACCTTGTCCCTCAGTATCAGCTTCTTTGCCTTCTCGGCAAAGGTGGGCCAGTCTGATGCACCATCCTCCACAATGGGCACTATTCTGCGACCAAGCAGCCCTCCCTTTGCATTGATCTCATCAATGGCCATAAGTGTTGCATCCTTGACCGCCACCTCACTGATGGACATGGTTCCGCTGAGGGAGTGCAGCACACCCACCTTTATCGGCCCCTTATCTGCTGCGTCTATCCTTCCACTCTGCAGCATGAGGCCCACAAAGAGAATAGCCAATACAATCGTGTACCTAAATAAACCAAGAGATCGCCTTGCAACCAACATACATTCCTCCTTCTTTGATTTTGTTTCAAATGAAGTTTTTGTTCATCTCAACACACTCAGGGTACTTTGCTCTTACATATCCACCTCCTCTCTCTTGTTATATTTGCTTGTTGTTTTAATCAATTTTTCTTAAAGCCAGTATTATGCCAGAATGTAAATTGTTGAAATTAAAGGGAAAGATATTGCAAGAACCTACAATTATGTAGTCCTGGAAGACAATTTTGTAGGACAAAAATGTATGACAAGACAGGGACGGGAGATCTCCTCAAGGTGGTACTTCCCACCGTGTTCCCTATTTTATCCTGTTCTGTTATAATATATCTCAATAAACAAATTTTATAATAGCAGGTAAAAATTGATTATATCTTCAGCTCCAATAAGTTCCGACAGTTCCAGAAAGCGGGCGTCTTATCTCTATATAATTTTCCACAAAAAAGTCATCTTCTTATCAAATCCAAATACATTTCAAGGGGA